>WNGD01006974.1_pt1 | contig 15707 bp, 16 predicted proteins | sample 5400671 | NCBI WGS metagenome assembly WNGD01 (sample SAMN13153369, study PRJNA577476) | soil metagenome | isolation source: 40 cm soil or saprolite under grassland replicate 2 | place: USA:California | collected 2016-06-15 | reverse complement strand
CGGCGCTCCGAAGACCTCCGTCTGGCTCCAGGACGCCGAGACCGACGAGCTGACTCCGGCGGCGGTTTGGGGCTTCGAGGGAGAGGAGCGGAACCGTGTGCTGTCGCTCAGCCTCGGCTCCGATGACATCGAGGCGATCGCGGAACGGAACGGTCCGTTCTTGGTCGACGACTCTGCGGCACCGGAGATCCACGGCACGCCGGCGCTCGAGGACGGGACGGCTTTCGCCGTCGCACCGGTCAAGCTCGACGGAGGACGGCTCTGTTGCATCGTCGCCGCAATTCCGCCCGAGGCGCAGGATCTCGGGGAGGATCAGCTCGGGCTGCTAGCCGGCCTTGCCCATCAGGCGAAGCTCGCGATCACGAACGCCGGCAGCTTCGAGAACCTCGAGGCGACCTTCGTCTCGACCGTCGAGGCACTGGCAAACGCGCTCGAGGCGAACGACGAGTACACGTCGTCACACACCCGCTGGATCACGGACACAGCCTTGAAGGTCGGTGAGCAACTCGGCTTCGACTCGAAGCAGCTCAAACAGCTGGAGCTGAGCGCGCTCTTTCACGACATCGGCAAGATCGGGATCCCGGCCAGCATCCTGCTCAAGCCCGGGCCGCTGACGCCCGATGAGCGGCGGATCATGGAGCAGCATCCGGAGCTTGGGGCGATGATCCTGGCTCCGATCGAGCGCCTGTCCGAGGTGCGCGCGATCGTCAGAAGCTGCCACGAGCATTACGACGGACGGGGCTATCCGGACGGAGTCTCCGGTGAGGCGATTCCTCTGGAGTCGCGGATCATCCTGGTCTGCGACGCGTTCCACGCGATGACGACCGACCGGCCCTACCGGAAGCGGTTGCCGGTCGAGGAGGCCTGCCGCCGGCTGCGCGAAGGGGCCGGCAGCCAGTTCGACCCCACCGTTGTCGAGGTCTTCTTGGCGCTCCGAGGCGAGCTCTGGTCGTCTGCCGAGACTGCGGAGCGGCTCGCCTCGTAACATCAGCCCGTGAGGGCGAGATGGAACGGCCGCTGACGAGAGACTCGACGCCGGCGCAGCTCCTGGCGGCGCTGTTCGGAGCGACCTTCGTGCTGGTCGGGATTCTCGGCTTCATCCCGGGAGTCACCTCGCACCTGTATGGCGGCCTCGACTTCGCCGGACACAGCTCGCAGGCGAAGCTCTTCCACGTCTTCCAGGTGAGCTGGCTGCACAGCATCGTCCACCTCGCGTTCGGGCTGGTCGGACTGGTTCTCGCCCGCACATGGGAGACAGCGCGCCTGTTCCTGATCGGCGGCGGCTTCGTCTATCTGATTCTCTGGTTCTACGGCCTCGTGATCGGGATGAGCGCCAGTGCCAACTTCGTCCCGTTCAACACCGCCGACAACTGGCTCCACTTCGCTTTGGGCGCCGCGATGATCGTGTCCGGGTTCGCGACCACTCGCGAACAGCACGCGGTTCCGGCCACCTAGCTCCGCCGTCGATGGCTTCTGACGTGCTCCGGATGCTGGACGAGGCCGGCGCCGACACCGACGTTCGTCCTGCGCTTGCGCTGCTCGCTGCGCGCGACCTGGTAATCGAGCCAACCGAGCTCGCACCGGCTCTGAGGCGCGCCATGCTTCTACTCGCTGCGGGTGGCGATCCTCGTCGCGAGCTCCAGTTGGACGGGCGAGCTGTGACGGCTCTCGCAGCCGAGCTCGACCGTCCCGAGCGGCGCGCTGAGGTCAGCCGTGGACTGGAAGTCCTGCGCGGGGACGCCGCCGGGCTCGGCAACGTCGCGCCGGCCTTGGACGAGATGCTCCTCGACGCCGGCCTCGCTTGGCGCGCATACGCCTGCGCGCTAGTGGCGGACGAGCTCGAGCCCGAGGGCTAGCTTCAACTAGCCCCACCAGAACGACGCCGCGATGACGACGTAGAGCCCGACGAGCACGACACCCTCGGGCCAGGTGCTCTCACCGTCGTAGACGACGACAGCCGTTACGAACGCCGCCAGCAGTAGCGAAACCGCCAGCAGGGTCGGGAAGACGAGGGTCATGCTCGTGGCGAAGAAGAGGCTTGCGAACAGGACCACGGGGGTCAGCGCCAGCGCCACCTGCAGCGACGAGTTGACGATCACGGCGATGGCGAAGTCCGCCCGGTTGCGCAAGGCCAACTGGACGCCGACCACGTTCTCGACGGCGTTGCCGGCGATCGCGACAACGACCAGCCCGGCGAACGTCTCGCTCATGTGCAGCGCCGACGTCGCGGGCTGCAAGGCGGAGACGAACCAGTCGCTGACGAAAACCGCGCCCGTCGCAGACGCCGCAAGCACCGCGATCGTCGCCCACAGCGGCCACCGCGGCGGCTCGAGCTCGGCGCCCGCGGCCCCAAGAAAGATCCCCAGTGTGGAGAAGAAGACGACGAGCAAGACCCCGCCGCAGATCAGGCTCAACGTCTGCTCATGCGCGGCCGCTGGAGCGTGCAACGTCTGCGCGAAGGTGGGCACGGAGAGGACCGCTGCCGCGAGCAGCGTCAGCGTCGCGATCGTCCTGGCCCGCGGCGAGTCGAACCTCTGGACGCCGTTTCGAAGGCCTCCGGCGAAGAAGGCGAGCCCCAAAACCAGCAGGCTGTTTGCGAGCACGGAACCGATCAACGCGGCCTTGACGACGCCGACGAGGCCTTTCTGCAGAGCGAACAGCGCTACGAAAAGCTCGGGCAGGTTCCCGAGCGCCGACTGGACCGTCCCCGCGCCGCCGGCGCCGAGTCTGCCTCCGAGTTGCTCAGTGGCCGTTCCGACGAGACGAGCGAGAGTCGCAAGCGCCAGGGCCGCCGCGACGAAGCGCACGACTGCGTTCGAACCGGCGAGATCGAGCGCCCCGGCTATCCCAACCAGGACCGCGGTGCCTACGATTTCGGCCTGCTCGCGCCGCGTGATGCCCGCTCGCACCGCGCGACGCTATCAACGAGGGAGACGCCTCCCCCAAAACGAGGGATCAGAGCTACAGCGCCCCGCGCGTCGGGCCGATACGCAACCCATGCGGCCGTACCAGCCTAAGAAAGGGGTCCTTTTCGTGCGCACTCGAGCGCTGGCGTTGCTTCCCGTTCTGGTTCTCGCGGCGACGCTCGTCGCCCCTGGCTCCGCCTCTCAGTTGATCAACCGCGACGTGCGTAACATCAAGCTCGCGGTCAACAACAAGGGCGAGGCGCTCGTCACCTACCGGACCGTACGCGGCCGGACTCAGCACGTGCTCGCCTGGGGCGCCCTGAATGCACGACAGCCGAACCGAACCCTCAAGCAGCAGCGCTTCAAGCTCGACTACGCGGGCGGCTGGGGCAAGTATCACAAGCTTTACTGGAAGACCTTTCGGAACAGCTGCGGCGCCTACGACGGCCCCGCGCTTGCCTGGCAGGTCACGGCGTGCAAGGCGCCCGACGGCAGCTACTGGGCCTTGCAGAAGTGGCAGGTTCAACTCCCAGACCTGGGCTTCACACCCTGGACGTCCGGTCTCCGCCAGTGGGAGCTCCACCTCTCGCACTGGACGACTTCGCTCGCGCAGCTCGAGGTCTGGCAGGACTGGGTCTACAGCGGCCGCTTCCACCATCTCTTCGGCCGCTACACGTATTCGGCGCGCCGACCGACGGTTACGGCCGCCTGCTCTACCTCGACACGCACAACTCCGCCTACGGCTCCGGGTGGAAGCGCGAGAACTCCTTCCTCGCCCACAACCCGACCGGCGTCTTTTGCTACGGGTTCTACAAGCACAACGCCGGCGCCGGCGGCTATGCGCACCCGCCGGGGATCACCGGCATGCGTCCGAAGGGCAACGGCGACACGTACCGGATCACGGCGGCGGGCCCAGGCGTCACGCCTGACGTGATGTGGAGCGACAACGGCCTCCACGACTTCAGCGCAGCCAATGCAGCCGACGTCGCCTTTGAATCTGCGATGAACGCCCAGCTCGATTCGATTCTCAACGGCGACAAGCTCTGTAGGCAGCACTAGCACCGAGTACTCTCGCCGCCGTGGTCGGCGGCGAAGAGCTTCGTGAGCTGATGCGGCGGTTCCCCGCGGGAGTCGCCGTCGTCGGCGTCGACCTGGACGGCGAGCGGCTGGGGCTGACGATCGGAACGCTCATTCCACTTTCGCTCCAGCCGCCCCTCGTCGGCTTTGCCGTGCGGCGGGAGGCGGCGCTGCACGAGCTCTTGCGCCGTTCCGGAACCTTCGGCTTCAGCCTGCTGGCGGGCGGTCAGGAGGCTGTCGCACAGCATTTCGCCCGGGGCGTTCCGCCAATCGCGCTCTGGGAAGGCATCGACGTTCGAAATATGGACGGGCCGCCGCTGCTCGAGGGGGCTATCGGCTGGCTCACGGGCCACGTCTCCGCGGAGGTCCCGGCCGGCGAGGACACCTTCTTCGTCGGCGAGGTGCTATCGATCGAGGAGGGCGTGCGCGCCCGGCCGCTCGTCTACGTCGACCGGGGGTACGTCACACCGTGACCGACACTGTTGTCTTCGACCTGGACGGTGTGCTCCTGGACAGCGAGCAGGTCTGGGACGAGGTGCGGGAGCAGCTCGTGCGCGAACGCGGCGCCCGCTGGCACGAAGGCGCTCAGCGGGAGATGATGGGCATGAGCTCAGTCGAATGGTCGCGCTACATGCACAACGAGCTCGGCGTCCCCGATCCGCCAGAGGCAATTTCGGCCGAAGTCCTGCGCCGAATGGAGGAGCGCTACCGCACGGGACTCCCGCTCATCGATGGCGCGCGCGAGGCCGTCGAGCGGCTCGGCGCCCGTTGGCCGCTCGGGCTCGCGTCGTCGTCGAACCGCGAGCTGATCGACCTCGTGCTCCAACTGGGTGGGCTGGAACAGTTCTTCCGTGTCACCGTCTCATCCGAGGAAGTCGCGCGCGGCAAGCCTGCGCCGGACGTCTACCTCGAGGCGGCCCGGCGGCTGGAGGTCCCGCCTGAACGATGCGTGGCAATCGAGGACTCGGAGAACGGCATTCGCGCGGCAAAGGCCGCCGGGATGCGCGTCGTGGCGATCCGCATTTTCGGCCCGGCGAGAAAGCGCTGGCTCTCGCCGACGTAACGCTCGATTCGCTGGCGGAGCTGACCCCTTCTACGGTCGCCTGAGCCTGCAACTGCGCGGCCGGTGCCTGCAGGCCCGGCGCAGTCGAGTCGGTGGCTTCATCACGGCCTGCGGAGGCGCGACCACCTGGTAGTTCCAGCCTGTCGTGCCGACATCGGGAGCGAAGTCGTAGGCGGGAGCGGACCCGGTCACCGCCGCTGCGCCGATCCGGAAGTCAAAGCGACTCGTGCCCCCGAGGTCGCGGCGATTCACCTTCACCGTCAAGGTCGATTCCGCGAACGAGCCGCCGAATGACGCCGGACGGTTGCCGAAGCCCCACTCGCCGTGAACACAGCGCCCGAACGTGTAGCGGTTGCCCAGCGCGTCGAGCGCGTATTCGGCGCCAAAGACCCCGCGCGTGCAGCCGGTGCCTTTTCTGCCGTCGGCGTCGATCAGCAGCGCGACGAGATCGGTGCGGCCGAGCGCAGACCGGTTCGGGATCGTGATTCGGAAGACGACGTTGCCGGCGTCGTCGTTCGAGACCTGAGCCGAGGTCAGATCAGGAGCCGCCACCGGCGCATCGGCCGCGGCGTCGACGTAAAGCGCGTCGTTGGACGCGCCCGCCAACGGCGCGAGCAGCAGCAGGCACGCTGCGGTGACCACGCCAAGCACCCACCTTGTTTGCCGCACGACCCCTCCCCGTCTAGCCCCGGTCTCATTGTGATTACCCGCGCGGGGAATGCAAGATCGCCGCAGACCGCGGCAAATTCGGTCAGGTGACGCGACCGACCAGCACGCAGGCGTTGTGCCCGCCGAGGCCCATCGCGTTCGAGAGCGCGACCTCGACCTGGGCTTCCCGCGCCTCATTCGGGACGTAGTCGAGGTCGCAGACCGGATCGGGGTGCTCGTAGTTGATCGTCGGCGGCAGCTTGCCTTCGTGCAGGGCGAGCACGCACATCATCGCCTCGATTGCGCCCGCTGCTCCGAAGCAGTGGCCCATCATCGACTTGGTCGAGGAGACGGCGAGCTCGTAAGCGTGCTCACCGAAGACATCCTTGATCGCCTTCGTCTCGGCGGCATCTCCCAGAGGCGTCGAGGTGCCGTGCGCGTTGATGTAGCCCACGTCTTTCGGCTCGAGCCCGGCCCGGTCGATCGCCGCTCGCATCATCTCGCCGACGCCGATCGCCTCGGGCTCCGGCTGGGCCATGTGGTGCCCGTCGTTCGAGGTTCCATAGGCGAGCACCTCTGAGTAGAGCGTCGCGCCGCGGGCTCGCGCCGCCTCGAGCTCTTCCAGGACGAGGACGCACGCGCCCTCACCCATGACGAAGCCGGCCCTGGTGGCGTCGAACGGCCGCGAGGCGCGGGGCGGATACTCGTCCTCAGCGGCCAAGCCACGCATCGCCACGAACCCGGCCAGGATGATCGGCTGGATGGCGGCCTCCGTGCCACCCGCGAGCATCGCGTCGGCGTCGCCGCGCTTGATCAGCTCGGCGGCCTCCCCAACCGCGTGCGATCCGGTCGCGCAGGCCGACACCGGCGCGTAGTTGGGCCCGCGGATCCCGAGCGAGATCGCAAGCTGCCCGCTGGCGGCATCGACGAGAACGCTGGGGATGAAGCTCGGTGAGATCCGCTCGTACCCGCGTTCGCGGAGGATCTCGCCCTGCTGCATGATCCCCGCGATTCCGCCGATCGCCGAACCGAAGGCGATCCCGACGCGATGCGGATCGAACCCGTTCAGCCCCGCGTCCTCGACCGCCTCTTTCCCCGCAGCAAGCGCCATGAGAACGTTGCGATCGAGCTTGCGCTGCTCCTTGGGCGAAGCCACGCCGGTCGGGTCGAAGTCCTTGACCTCGGCCGCCACCCGCACCGGATACTCGCCTGCGTCGAAAGCGCGTATCCAGTCGATCCCGCTCTCGCCGGCCAGGGCAGCGCGCCAGGTCTCCGGCGCACTGCTCCCCAGCGGTGTGACGGCCCCTAGCCCGGTGACGACGACTCTGCGCATGAACTGCGCATTAGACCTGCCGCCGCCGGGCTAGGGTTGCTGCGTCAGACGGCGACGCCCTCCTCTTTGAGAGAGAGTTCGGCGAAACTTGTCCCTGCGTATCGACCTCGGACTAGTCTCCCGGCGACGTGCCGCCACGAAACCTCCCATTCCCGCCGATGGAGGCCGAGCTAGTCACAGAGCTTCCTGAGGGGGCCGACTGGCAGTACGAGCCGAAATGGGACGGCTTTCGCGGCGTGATGGAGAACCTGAAGGGCGAGCTTGCCGTCTGGAGCCGGAATGGGCGGCCGCTGCTTCGTTACTTTCCCGAACTGCGCGAGGTCGGCGCGTTGCTGCCGCCCGACTCGGCCCTCGACGGCGAGATCGTGATTGAGCGTGATGGCGTGCTCGACTTCGATGCCATGCAGATGCGGCTGCACCCCGCCGAGAGCCGCATCCGCAAGCTCTCGGCCGAGATTCCCGCGCAGTTCATCGCCTTCGACGTCCTGCGCTGGAAGGGCGAGCCGGTGAACAAGCTTCCGCTGGAGAAACGGCGGGCCAAGCTCGAGCGAGTCGGCAAGAAGTTCCGGCTCTCCCCCGTCACCCGTGATCCGGCGCAGGCCGGTGAGTGGCTGCAGCAGCTGGAGGCCGCAGGGCTCGATGGTGTTGTCGCGAAGCGGCGCAACGTCCCGTATCTTCCGGGCTCACGCGACGGCGTCGTCAAGGTGAAGCCCTACCGCACCGCCGATTGCGTGATCGTCGGCTTCCGCTGGAGCGACAAGGCCGAGGGCCGAATCTCGACCGTGCTGCTCGGCCTCTACGACGGCAAGGGCGGTCTCGACTTCGTTGGCCACTGCTCCGGCTTCCCGGCTGCCGTTCGCCGCGAGCTCGAGGAGAAGCTGCCGAAGCTGCGTGCCCCGGGGGCCATCAGCGGCGACCGCGTGCCAGGCGGTCAGAGCCGCTGGACGCGCGGCAAGGAACTCGACTGGAACCCGGTCAAACCGAAGCTCGTCTGCGAGGTGCGCTACGACAAGCTCGAGAAGAACCGCTTCCGACACGGCACGCGCTTCATTCGCTGGCGGCCGGACAAGGATCCGAAGGACTGCACCTGGCGGGAGGTCAGGCCCCCCAGGCGCCCCGACGACCTGACCGTGCCGGCGCTGTTGGGCGGGTAGGCCAGGAGCGGTCGTCGAAACTGTCGGGGTCGGCCTGCTCGAGCTCGAGCGCCTCGAACCGCGAAGCGAGCCCAACCTTGCGTCGCCACATCCCTGCCGTCGGGTCGCCGACTTGCTCGATCCGCGCCCGCATCGTCTCCAGCGAGAACGCTGCCGGGTCGGCGCCGGGCACCTCGTCCCAGCGCAGCGGCGCCGAGGCCCGTGCATCGGGCGTCGGGCGGATCGAGTAAGCCGCAGCAATCGTCCTGTCCCGCGCATTCTGGCCGTAGTCGACGAAGACGCCCTTGCGGTCTGCGACCTTCCAGGTCGTCGTTGCCACTCGCTGGTCGCCGACGCGCCGCTCGACCTCCTGGGCGACGGCCTTTGCGAACCGCCGCACCTCGGGAAACGGCAGCTCCGGCTTCATCGGCGTCAGGATGTGGAGGCCCGTCGAGCCTGACGTTTTCGGATAGCTCGGCAACTGGAGCTCGTCGAGCACCTCCTTGACGACGAGCGCGATCCCGAGTACCTCCTGCCATTGGTCGTCCGTCGTCGGATCGAGGTCGATCAGTATGTAGTCGGGCCGCTCGATGTCGTCGACGCGCGAATGCCAGGTGTGCAGCTCGATGCAGCCCAGGTTGATCACCCAGGCCAGCGCGGCGGCGTTCTCGATCACCGCGAAGACCGTCGAGTGCCCGCTCGGGAAGCGGACGAATCGCTCGCCGACGTACTCGGGATGTGGAGGCACCCGCTTCTGATGGAAGAAGTCACCCTCTACGCCGTTCGGGTAGCGCTTCATGTGAAAGGGGCGCCGTCGAATGTGGTTGAGCGCATGCGGTGCGACGTCGACGTAGTACTGGACGAGGTCGCCTTTCGTCAGCCCGCGCGCTGGAAAGAAGAGCTTCTCCGGGCTGGAGATCTTCACCTCGTGACGGCCGAGTCGCATTTCCCTCTTAACTTAAGCCGTCGTGACCGGCTCGTCGGTGCGCGACGGCCCCAAATAGAGCGAAGCCCGCCAGTAGGGATTAGGCGGGCGACGCGAATGCCGGGGGAGTCTTCGAGGGGGAAGGGAGCCGGCGCTTTCAGCATGCGTTTTCCGAAGGTTCTTCGCCATGCCCCTGAAGGGTGATTTCCTTGAGCGCGGGGGAACCCGTGGTTCCCTCGCGAGCCCGCTCCTTCTTGCTCGAGTTTCCTTCGGCGCGAGCGCAGCTCCGGCGGGCAAAGCCCGCCTGCGCCTGCGGGAACGTGACCAAGCCGCATCCGAACCTCGGAAAAGGCTCCGCTATCCTGCGCTCGACCCGGAGAAGTGGCCGAGTGGCTGAAGGCGGCGCCCTGCTAAGGCGTTAGGTGGGGAAAATCCCTGCCTCGAGGGTTCGAATCCCTCCTTCTCCGCTCCGCCGTTCGCGGCGGCTGCGCCGCCAGCTCACTCGTACGGGGGAAACCATGTTTCCCCCGTATTGCCCTCTTCTTCTTCGTTGCGCTTTTTCAACTCATTCTTCGCCTCCCGCTGGGCAAACCCCGGCTCCTGCGGCGAGCCGTTCGCGTATCGCGGCGTGAAGAACCAGCGGATACCCTCCCGTCTGGTCGCAGCGCTCCGCGGAGGGGTGGCAGAGCGGTCGAATGCGGCGGTCTCGAAAACCGTTTCGGGCCGTTAGGTCCGACGAGGGTTCAAATCCCTCCCCCCCCGCCTTTCGTCCTTCGCGGATGGGCTCCCGAACCTGGCGGAGCCGGGCTTCGCCCGGTGGGAGCCGAAGCTCCACTTGCAAAGGCGCAGCGGCAGGAGGGGGCTCAGGGGGAAACCCGGTTTCCCCGTGCAGGAATGTGAAGGCCGAGCGGTCGTCGAGCCGCGTAGCGCCGTGCTCGTGGCCGAAGATCGTGATCTCGTGCCGATCGCGCCAGCGCCACCGGAGAAGCTCGGAGCCGCGCACGTGGAAGGGCGTGGTGACGAGAATGCGCACCCGCCCGCGCACGATCTCGTCGTACGTCGCAAGCAGCGGCTCGGTCTCGCCGGCGACGAGCGGGTCGACCAGGATCGTGTCTTCGCCGTCACGCAGCGCGTAGGCCGTCATGGTCGGCGGAAGGCCGTTCCGGGCGACTGTGAACCGCCACAGTCCTGGGGCGACCTCCTCGAGTGGGGGCATCGGGCCAATCATCGCGCCTACGCCGAGCACCGCGGACCGGCATGGCGCTGTGCCCTGCGCGCGTGGGGAGAGCTCAGGAGTGGCGCAGCTCCGCGACAGCCTCCCTGATGCGGGCCGCGCCGTTCTCGGGAATCGGGTCGCCGTGCGGGATTATCACTCGCTCGATCGGGAGATCGGCGAGCGCGTCCAGGGCCGAGAGCAAGAGCTGGGGATCGGCCTCGTCGACGAACACGTGGAGCCTCCCGCCGGTCCCGCTGAGGACGTCGCCGGTCACGAGCATCCCGTGCTCGGGGATATAGAACACGACTTGTTGCGGCTCACCATCGAGTTCGATTGCCGTAACGCCCTGCGGAAGAGCGTCAGTCGTCGCCGGGTTCGGACGGCGTCTCCACACAGCACGAGGTGGAACCCACACCGAGGCGCCGTAGCGTTCGACGAAGTCTGCGGTGCCGCGATAGTGCGCAGGCTGGGTAAGCAGCACGCGCACCGGCTTCTCGTGTGGGTCAAACCCTCCGTCGGGCGGCAGGAAGGGGTCGATTAGCGTCACCTCGTCGTCGGTTTCCAACCGCACGACGGGAACCTCCGCGTCCCAGTCCTCGCCCGGCTCCCACGCGGGGTGAGGCGCGAACCACCACGTCAGACCACTCACATCCGGATCAGTTCCTTGAAAGCGGGCTCTTCGCGAATCGGATCGAAGTCCGAGTCGTCCGCAGCGAGCGAGCGGAGCCGCTCCATCCGATCGATCGCGAGCCGGAGGTGCTCGATCGCGTCGGCCGTCCGCCCCGCGAGACTCTCGCAGCACGCGAGGTTGTAGAGCGGTACGCCGTACTCGGGATTGGCTTCGATCAGCTCGCGTCCCCGATCGGCGGCCTCGGCGTACTCGCCCGACTCGTAGAGCCCGTGGAGCGGCATCCAGATCTCCCAGCCGGAAACTTCGTATGCCTTCCCCGGCGTGCCGCCGACTGCGACGATCGTAGTCCCAGGCTCCTCGGCGAAGGCCGTCCGCTTGACGCCGGAGCGTGCCAAGACGAACGTGCCGTAAGGCGCGTCCACCCGCTCCCCGTCGAGCTCGAACGTCGCGCTGCCCCGCTGAACGAGATAGAGCTCCTCGTTCAAGTCGTCCTCGTCCGACTCGTCGTGTTCGTTGATGATCCGGTCCCCCGCCTCGTGGCCCGTCCACGCGTTGACGCCGAAGGACGTGATGCCGAAGTGGTGCCGAACAGGCTGCCAGGGACAGCGGCCGTCGCTGATCTCCTCGATCTCGTCAAGATGCGCCACTGCGTAACCGCTCATAGGGACCTCCTGCCGTCGTCCTCGGTCGCCGCGATCTTAGGCGAGCCTCGGATCAGCGCGAGAACAGTGGTTCCGGTGCCAGCCGAAATCGTCACTTGGGGCCGCTTCTCGGGAATTCTCAGAAGACGAATGCGAGGTCGCCGAGGTTCTTCAAGGGCAGCTTGTACGTTCCGCGCCTGGCGACGACGAAGAAGCGACGAGGGGTCGAAGAGGTCGCGGTGAACGTGATCGTTCGCGGGCCCGATCCGAAATCCGATCACGTCTTTTGGAACGCGGTCGCTCGGTTTCGCCAGCTCGACGACCCGGCCGGGATAGCGCTGGACGAACCATTCGAGTCCGACCCGTGGCGTCGTGCTCAACCGGAGCTGGTGAACGCGCCGAGAGCGGACGAAGTAGGCGAGATCGCGCGCGGCTGCGCGGTCGTTGAAGAAGTGCCGCCCGCGCACGGTCAGCCAGATCTCAACGGCGCCCCCTGTCCCAAAGGCGTCGTACCAGCGGTGGCCGTACAGGCCGCCGGTTGGAATGTTCGGGAGCCTGGTTCGCGAGCGTCACGGCAGCCTGGATGCGCTCGCGTGAGCGGTTGGGTGCTTCGGCCAGCTCCAATGCCGTCATGCCTGCGAACGCGGTGCACCAGTCGAGCATGCGGCTAGCGTCCACGTCGAGAGCCGGAGCCAACTGTTCGGCGCGCGCAGCGATCATTTCGACGTCGTCTGCCTGCCAGAGCAGCAAGTCGACCGCCTCGAATGCCAAGTCGTCGCCGAGGCACGGCGCCGGGTCGATCGCGACGAGTCCGCGTTCGTTGCCGCCCTCGAGGATGTTGCTGGGGGTGAGGTCACCGTGGAGGAGCGACGTCGGCGAGACGTGCTCGACAAGCCGGGTCGCCAGCCGGCGTCCGCGTTCGTATAGCTCCAGCGGGACCAGCTCGATCAGCTCCGGGTGGCGTGCGTAGGGCTTTGTTCCCGAGTCGAAGAGGTAGGCGACGCGGTGCGCCAGAAGCGGGAAGGACGGGTCGGGGGCGCCGGTTGCGTGCAATGACATCATGAGCTCGGCCACGCTCTCCAGCCGGGGGTAGGTTAGGGACTCGGCGAGTGGGATCCCCGGTTCGATCGCCTCGAGAAGCAGTGCGCCGGCGCCCTCGTCGACGGCAAGGACGGACGGGGTGTGAACTGTCGTCCACCGGTCGAGTGCGGACGCCTCGTTCGCCAAGCGCTTGCAATCGGGACTGACCTTCAGCACGGCCTGACGCCCATCGGCCATCCGGCACTGGATGACGACCGACATGCTCCCGCGCGGAATGAGCGAGCCGAACTCGACCTGCCAATGCGCTGTAAGAGCGCTCAGAACGGCCGGCAGCTCGTCGAACCACGCGCTGATCTCAGCTCCGAACCGCGCAGCGAGACGCCGACGGACCTCATCGTCGATCCTGGGAAGGCGCGAACGCATTGCGCCGACCGTAACGCAGCCCCGGCCAACTGCCGAGGCCCTTGGGTAGCTATAGATCGACTAGCATCGCGCGGTGGAGCGAGCCGTCATCTTGGGAGCAGGCTTCGGGGGTCTCGAGTTGGCCACCGCGTTGTCGGAGACGCTCGGCGATGAGGTCGATGTCGCTCTGATCGACGAGAACGACACGTTCGTGTTCGGGTACTCGAAACTCGACGTGATGTTCGGACGGACGACGCTCGACGCCGTCCGCCTCCCTTACCGTGACATTGCGAAGCCGGGGGTCCGATTTCTGCAGGAGACGATCACCGCGATCGATCCCCAGGCGCGCCGCGTGACCACCGACGCCGGTGTCCACGAGGCCGACGTCCTCATCGTGGCGCTCGGTGCCGACTACGACCTGGACGCCACGCCAGGACTCGCCGAGGCCGGAAACGAGTTCTACTCTGTTGCCGGAGCCGAGAGCTTGGCGAAGGTGCTGCCGGGGTTCTCGCGAGGCCGCGCGATCATCGGCGTCTGTGGGACGCCCTTCAAGTGCCCGCCGGCGCCCAGCGAGGCTGCCTTGCTGTTGCACGACTACCTGTCGGCGCAGGGTGTCCGCGAGGCCTGTGAAATCTCCTTCGTGATTCCGTTCGGGACGCCGGTGCCACCGTCGCCTGACACATCCGAGGCGCTGGTCGCCGCCTTCGCCGAGTGTGGCATTGAGTTCGTGCCCGGTCGCCGCGTGGCTTCTCTCGACGCCGGCCGGAGCGTGGCCGTGCTCGACGATGGCCGCGAGATGCCCTTCGACCTGTTCCTCGGCGTACCCAAGCACCGGGCCCCCGACGTCGTCATCGCAAGTGGTATGACCGAGGACGGCTACGTGCCTGTGAGTTCGAGCACGCTCGAGACGCGCTATCCGGGGGTATACGCGATTGGGGACGTCGCCACCCTCGGGGTGCCCAAGGCAGGCGTCTTCGCGGAGGGGGCGGCGCGCGTCGTCGGCGCCTCCCTGGTCGCCACTCTTCGGGGCGGCGAGTCTCCTGGCGTCTATGGAGGACGCGGCTCGTGCTATGTCGAGTTCGGTGGCGGCCGCGTGGGCCGCGTCGATGTCGACTTCCTCTCGGGCCCGAAGCCCACAGGTGTCTTCCACGAGCCGTCCGCCACCCTCGTCGCCGAGAAGCAGCATTTTGGCTCGAGCCGGCGCGCCCGCTGGTTCGGGCCCTGAGTCGCCCCGGGCCACGAGACCGGGTCCTAGATCCCGCGAGTCCCCGACGTCCTACGTCTCGGTCAACGGCGTGGTCACTCTCGTTTATGAGGCCGGCACTCGGAACGCGCGAGTCCGTGCACGGCCGACCAGGCGCATGTTCTCGGATACCGCGGGACCGTGAAGGTGCCGTACGGAACGCGCCGCCGACCGCGCTCGTCCTCGCCCGAATCGGAGGACCGCAACTCTTTACGAGAGCCTTACGAGCCTCTGCGCTAGCCCAAAAGGAAGCGGAGCGATCCTCCCGCCTGACGCCGAACAAGGGAGGTGTTCGATGCGCAAAGTGATGATCGCCGTCGCGGGGGTGGCCGCCCTCGTGGCCGCTCAACTCGCTGTCGCCGTAGGGCTTCACAACACGAAGAGCGTGAAGGCCGTCGCCGGCACGTTCACGGCCACCAACGCTTCGTGGACGAAGACGAAGACATGCACGACGACGGACGGCAAGACGGTCGTTGTCAGCAACGGCCGGTACCGCGGGACCGCCTCCGGTGATCCCGATCTCGCCGGCCCGATCCGGCTCGCTGCCCACAGCGTCATCAATACAACCGACGGAGTCGGTTTCGTCGACGGCAGGCTTCGAATCGACGTTCCCGGCAGGGACACCGTCGCCAACTTCACGGCTGTCTACGACCACGGTGCGCTTGCGGGCCTGGCGAGGGGCCACGTGCGGACGCCGCATGCGAGGCTGCTCGCCAACATCTCCGCTGGGTTCAGCTCCGGTGGGGGCTTCACGGACGGGAGGATCGGCAACTCCGCGGGTGGCTCCGCGGTCGAGGTCGGGCCCGGCACCTGTCTGCCGAAGCCCGGGGTCGAGAAGAGCGCGGCAAGGGGAACGGTCTCAGCGCTTTCTCAGGGGTCGATCACCGTCGCGGGCTTGACCTGCTCAATTCCATCGAACATGGCGGCGCAGGTGAACAGCCGCTACAAGGTCGGCGACCGGGCCGAGATCCAGTGCAAGCTGATCAACGGCGACAACACTCTGGTCAGAATCAGCAAGAGGCGTTAGCCGCCCAGGCCTATCCTGCAAGCAAGGGCGCCTTCGAGGCGAGCGGCGTCTAGGGGCAGGCTAGAGTCCGCTGAATGAAGATCTTCAACCTCTACGGCGACGAGTGGGACGAACCGAGAGACCGCGAGGGCTGGCGTATCAAGGAGGCATTCGTCGGCCACCACATCGGCGGCGGACTGATCGGCGCGAGCATGTCCGAGGTGGAGCCCGGCAGCAAGCTCTGGCCGTATCACACGCACCACGCGAACGAGGAGTGGGTGATCGTGCTACGCGGCGAGCCGACACTCCGCACGCCCGAAGGTGAGCACGTCTTGAAGGAGGGCGACGCCGTCTGCTTCCCGCGAGGCAAGGACGGCGCACACCAGATCATCAACGGCACCGTCTCGCCGATCCGCCTGCTCATGCTGTCGTCGATGATCGG
>WNGD01007363.1_pt1 | contig 15709 bp, 13 predicted proteins | sample 5400671 | NCBI WGS metagenome assembly WNGD01 (sample SAMN13153369, study PRJNA577476) | soil metagenome | isolation source: 40 cm soil or saprolite under grassland replicate 2 | place: USA:California | collected 2016-06-15 | reverse complement strand
GGTCACGCGTATGGCTTCTCTCTCGAGCGACACCCTTGCGGCCCGCCCGGTCTCGTCCGGGCCGATGCTCTATGTGTCGCTGCTGGTGGAATTGCTGCGCTCGCGCCCGGAGCTGCTGTTCTGGATGGCGACGCTCGCGCAAGCCTTGCTGTGGACCCTGGTCCCGACGCTGACCTATTCGGCTCCGCCCGGCAACGTGCCGCTGGTGCTCGCCGCCGGCCACGAATGGGTGGCGGGCTCGCGCCTCGGACCGCCGCTCGCCAATTGGCTCGCGGAGATCGCGTTCGATCTGTTCGGGCACCGCCTCTTCGGCATCTATCTGTTGTCGCAGGTCTGCGTCGCGACGAGCTTCTGGGCGGTGTTCGCGCTGGGCCGCGCCATCGTCGGCGCGCATCACGCGGTGATGGCGGTGCTGCTGATGACCGGCATCATCGCGTTTTCGCTCCCCACTCCCGAGTTCGGCGCGCCGGTGCTGGCGATGCCGCTCACCGCGCTTTCCCTGCTGCATTACTGGCGGGCGGTCGGCGAGGACAGGCGACGCTACTGGCTCGTGCTCGGGCTCGATCTCGGCCTGCTGCTGCTGACCACCTATGCCGGATTGATCCTGCTGGGCCTGCTCGCGCTGTTCACGTTCTCGACCGCGCAGGGTCGCGCGAGCTTGGCCAATCTCGAGCCGTGGCTCGGCGGCATGGTCGCGGTGCTGATCGTTTTCCCGCACCTGATGTGGATCGATCGGACCGGCGGCGCTTCCGCGGAGCCGCTTCCCGACGCGTCGAGCCTGTTGATTGCCGCGGGACGTCTTGCCGGTTGGCTGCAGTCGGTCGGGTGGCTCGTCGCGTTTCACGCCGGCGCGCTCGTGCTGGTCGTGGTCGCCGGCGGGCTGAAGGTCGATCCGCGCACCGCGGCGCCGGTGTTCGAGCGTGCACCCGTGCCGCCGTTCGCGAAACAATTCGTCTACACGTTTGCGATCGCGCCGGCGCTGGTCGGCACCTTGCTTACCGTGCTGCTCGGCAAGCCGGCGCCGATCGGCGGCACCGGGGGGCTGGTCATGCTCTCGGCGCTCGGCGTGATCGTCGCCGCGGGCAATGTCATCCGCCTGTACCGGCAGAGCATTCTCGGCCGCGCGTGGCTCGCTGTGCTCCTGGTTCCCCCGGCCGCCGTCATCGGCGCTTCGATCCTGCTGCCGTGGACGCTCGGCATCGGCTTCGAGGTCGATCGGCCGGCAAGCGCCATGGGCGAGTTCTTCACCGACACGTTTCACCGGCGCACCGCGGCGCCGCTGCGCATCGTCGCCGGCGATGCGGAGGTCGCCGGGCTCGTCGCCATGGCGTCTTCCGACCGGCCGAGCCTGTTCCTGCCCGAAAAACCCGAGCTGACGCCCTGGGTGAGCGATGCCGACATTCGCCAGCACGGCGCGATCGTGCTGTGGCAGGTCAGCGACAATACCGGCGCGCCGCCCGCCGCGATCAAGTCCCGCTTTCCCGATCTCGTTCCCGAGGTGCCGCGATCCTTCGAGCGGCCGGTGCAGGGCCGGCTGCCGCTCTACCGCATCGGCTGGGCCATGATCCGCCCGCAGGCGGCTGGCGCGGCGCCTGCGAAGTAGCCCGGATGGAGCGAAGCGTAATCCGGGTGGGTCGCTCCCGGATTGCGCGGGCTTGCGCCCGCTCCATCCGGGCTACGGTCAAACCGGGCTAATGATAGCCCTCGCCTTCGCGGACCTTGCCGCGAAAGATCCAGTAGACGAACACCACATAGGCGAGGACCAGCGGCAGCAGCGCCACGGTCCCGAGCAGCATGAAGATCTGGCTCGCCGGAGGCGCCGCGGTTTGCCACACCGTGAGCGCCGGCGGCACGAGATAAGGAAAGCTGGAGATCACCAGCCCGAGATAGCCGAGCAGGAAGAGAGCGATGGCGGCCACGAACGGCAAGAGCTCGCGTCCCGCGTCGAGCCAGCGCCATGCCCCTAGCGCGACGAGCGCGGTGACGAGCGGGACCGGCCACAGAAACAGGATGTTGGGAAACGAGAACCAGCGCGCCGCGATACGCTCGAATGCGAGCGGCGTCCAAAGGCTCACCACGGCCATGAACGCCAGCACCGCAACGAGCAGCAGCTTCGCGTGCGCTCGCGCGCGCTCGGCGACCGCGCCTTCGGTCTTGAGCACGAGCCAGGTGGCGCCGAGCAGCGCATAGCCGGCGAGCACGCCGAACCCGCACAGCACCGAGAACGGCGTCGCCCAGTCGAACGCGCTGCCGGCAAACGCGCCGTTCTCCACCTTGATGCCTTGAATGAGGCCGCCCAGGATCAGTCCCTGGCAGAACCCGGCGATCGCCGAACCCGCGGTAAAGCCGAGGTTCCAAACCGGTTTGCTGCTCAGCGCGATCCAGCGGAATTCGAACGCGACGCCGCGGAACACCAGGCCGAGCAGCATCAGGATCACCGGAAGGTAGAACGCCGGCATGATGATCGCGTAGGCTCGCGGGAATACAACGAAGAGGCCGACCCCGCCGAGCACCAGCCAGGTCTCGTTGCCGTCCCAGAACGGCGCGACCGAGTTCATCATCTGGTCGCGCTCGCGCTCGCTCTTCGCGAACGGGAACAGCAGCGCGATGCCGAGATCGAAGCCGTCGAGGATCACATACATCGCCACCGCGATGCCGATCACCGCTGCCCAGATCACCGGAAGGTACCATTCCATGCTTCGTTCCTCGCGCCGCGCGGCGACGTCGTTCGATTACGGTTGCGGTTGCGATCCCAGGATCTCGCGCCCGGCGTCGGCGACCGAGGCCAACGGCCGCATCGGCGTGCCGGCCGGCGGCGGCTCGGCCGCGCGGCCCTCGGCGCCGCGCGCGATCAGGCGGTTGATGTAATAGATGCCCATCGAGAACACGATGCCGTAGACCAGGATGAAGAGCAGGAGGCTCACCGCGACGCTTGGTGCTCCGACCGGAGAGGTGGCATCGGTGGTTCGCAAAATCCCGGTCACGGCCCAGGGCTGCCGCCCGGTTTCGGTGACGATCCAGCCGGAGATCACCGCGACGAAGCCGAGCCACCAGGTCTGCGCAGCGAGCCACAGGAACCATCGCGTCTCGAACAGCCGGCGGCGCCACCACAACCACAATCCGACGTAGGCGATGGCGATCATCAAGAATCCGATTCCGACCATGATGCGGAACGCGAAGAACACCGGCACCAGCGGCGGCCGGTCGGCGGCGCCGACGCTCGTCAAGCCGGGAAACAGGCCGTTGAGGCCGTGCGTGAGGATCAGCGAGCCGGCGTTGGGGATCGCCAGCTCATAGCGATTGGTCTCGCTCCTCGCGTCGGGCCAGGCGAACAGCACGAGCTTGCCCGGCTTCGAGCCGTCCCAATGCGCCTCGATCGCCGCGATCTTGACCGGCTGGTGGGCGAGCGTGTTGAGCCCGTGCTGGTCCCCGAGCAAGAGCTGCAGCGGCGCCAGCACCGCCAGCATCCCGATCGCCATCCGCAGCATGGTGCGGCCTTCCGCGATCCGGCGTCCGGCCGCGACGTGACGCGCCCCGACCGCGAGCACCACCATGGCGGTGGTGAGATAGGCCGCGGTCACCATGTGGGCGAAGCGATAGGGAAAGCTCGGGTTGAATACGATGGCGATCCAGTCGGCCGGATAGGCGATGCCGTCGCGGATCTCGTGCCCGGCCGGCGTCTGCATCCAGCTGTTCGCGGACAGGATCCAGAACGCCGAGAGCAAGGTGCCGAACGCCACGATCACGGCCGAGAGCGCCTGCAGCCACGCCGGAACGCGGCCCCAGCCGAACAGCATGATCCCGAGGAACGTCGCTTCGAGGAAGAACGCGGCCAGGACCTCGTAGCCGAGCAAGGGTCCGAGCACGTTGCCGCCCGACACCACGCCCATGGCGAAGGAGACCGCGAAGATCTTGGTCCAGAAGAACGCGAGCCGATGAAAGCGCTCCTCGCCGGTCGCGATCCACATCAATGCCAGCGTCGCCACATAGGCGGAGAGCCCGATGGTGAAGCTCGGAAAGATGATGTGGAACGCGAAGGTGAAGCCCGCCTGGATGCGGTCGAGCAGAACGGGATCGAGATTCATCGCGGGGCCTCGCAGATCGGCCCTTCCCTGACGGGCCGCAGTATAGCGGAATGCGCCACGACCGCACAGCAGGGCTTCCGCCCGGGGCTTTGCGACCGTGGACAAGTGGCAAAATCCCGAACGCGGAGCAAAGTTCACGGGCTATTCTGCGGTGATCGTGCCGCCGGTTCGGCGGCACATCTCGGGAAATCGCCATGAGCGACACCATCGGCGAAACCACCGCCGCGGCCGGGCACGTTTGCGCTCTCGATCGTTACTTCGGGCTGACCCGGAACGGCACCGCGCCGCGCACCGAGATCATCGCCGGCGTCACCACCTTTTTGACGATGGCCTACATCGTCTTCGTCAATCCGCAGATTCTCGGCGCCGCCGGCATGGACCAGGGCGCGGTGTTCGCGGCGACCTGCCTCGCCGCGGCGGCCAGCACCTTGACGATGGGGCTTTATGCCAATTACCCGATCGCGCTCGCGCCCGGCATGGGACTCAACGCGTTCTTCGCCTTCACCATCGTGGTGACCTACAAATATTCCTGGCAGCAGGGGCTCGCGGCCGTGTTCTGCTCCGGCGTGCTGTTCCTGTTGATCTCGGTCTTTCCCATCCGCCGATACGTCATCGATTCGATCCCGCACAACCTCAAGCTCGCGGTCTCCGCCGGCGTCGGCCTGTTCCTCGGCATCATCGCGCTGGAGACTTCCGGCGTCATCGTCGCGCATCCCGCGACCCTGGTGACGCTCGGAGATCTGACCAAGCCCGCCGCGATCCTGGCGCTCGTCGGCTTCGTGCTGATCGCCGCGCTCAATCAGCGAAGGATCATCGGCGGCACGTTGCTCGGCATCCTGGCGGTGACGCTGATCGGGCTTCCGCTCGGGCTCACGCATTATTCCGGCGTGGTCTCGATGCCGCCATCGCTCACGCCGACGCTGCTGCAGCTCGATTTCTCGCGCGCCGCCGAGCTCACCTTCGTCATCATCGTGTTCAGCATCCTATTCGTCGACGTGTTCGACAACGCCGGGACCCTGATCGGCGTCACCCACCGCACCGGGCTGATGCGGGACGGCAAGCTCGCCCGCATGAAGCAGGCGCTGATCTCCGACAGTTTCGCGGCGATCTTCGGCTCGCTGATCGGCACCTCGACGACGACGAGCTACATCGAGAGCGCCGCCGGCATCGCGGCGGGCGGCCGCACCGGCCTCACCGCGGTCGTGGTGGCGCTGTGCTTCCTGCTCGCCTTGTTCTTCGCGCCGCTCCCGAGATCGAATGGGACGATGTGACCGAATCCGCGCCCGCCGTGATCGCCGCGGTCACGATGCCGCTGACCTATTCGATCGCCACCGGCATCGGGCTCGGCTTCATCACCTATGTGCTGGCCAAGTTTTTCGCCGGCCGGTTTTCCCAGCTCTCGCCGGCCGTGATCGTGCTCGCCGCGCTGTTCGCGCTGAAGTTCGCGGTGTCGGGGTGAGGGCGGTGCGGCATCCATCGAATTGCCTGCGGGCGCCACGACGACTATATTTTCACTGAGATCGACGGCGCGGCGTGGAGATTTTTCGCTGATTGCGGCGCCCGCAACGGCAATGGGAGGAGCGATGCCGACGAAAGCCCGGGGAGCGATGCTGACGAAAGCCGAGATCGAGCAATATCGCGAGCTCGGCTACCTGGTGGTGTCCGGCGTGTTCGATGCGGAATTGCTGGCCGAGATCCGCCGCGCGGTCGACGCGATCATCGCCGATGCCGGCAAGGTGACGACCCACACCGACGTCTACGACCTCGAGGAATCCCACACGCCCGAGAAGCCCCGGGTGCGGCGCATCAAGACGCCGCACAAGCATTTCCCGTTCTTTGCCGAGCTCACGCGCAACCCGCGGATCACCGGGGTCTTGGCGCAGCTCATCGGCTCCGACCTCCGCCTGCACGGCGCCAAGCTCAACATGAAGTCCGCGGGCTACGGCGCCGCGGTCGAATGGCACCAGGATTGGGCGTTCTACCCGCACACCAATGACGACGTGCTGGCGACCGGGCTTTATCTCGACGATTGCGACATGGCGAACGGGCCGCTGCTGGTCGTTCCCGGCACCCACAAAGGCCCGGTCTACGATCACCATGCCGACGGCTATTTCGTCGGCGCCATGGCTCCCGAGATCGAGGGGCTCGACTATGCCAAAGCGGTGCCGCTGACCGGCAAGGCGGGGTCGATGACCATCCACCATGCCCGCCTCGTGCACGGCTCGGCGCTCAACACCTCCTCGAAGCCGCGCCGGCTGCTGTTGCACGAGTATACGGCGGCCGATGCCTGGCCGCTGATGGGCGTCGCCAATTTCGACGAATTCAACGGCCGCATGGTGCTGGGCAAGCCGACGATCGAGCCGCGCCTGACGGGCGTTCCGGTCCGCATGCCGCTGCCGCCGGCACCATTCCAGGGCTCGATCTACGAGAACCAGCGCGCCGCCGCCAAGCGCTTCTTCGCCAGCGCGGCGGAGTAGCGGACCGGGTGAATTCCGGTCCCTAGCCCAGCCGCAAACTCGGCGAGCTCCCTCTCCCCGCCGGGGAGAGGGTTGGGGTGAGGGGCTCACGAGCCATCGAGGGACCAAAACCCCTCACCCCGCCCCTCTCCCAACGGGAGAGGGAGCAGACCCAGCCAGCCTCTAGGATGTCTTTCGTCGTGAAGACGGCTGAGCGCGCCGCTAGCTCGCGGGCGCCGGCCGCGCCACGTCGTCGGGATGCTCGGAGGTGATATCGCCCCGGTGCGTCTCGGGCCCGATCCAGACCGCCACGGCCGTGATCAGCGACAGCACGATGATGTAGACCGCGACCCACCACGGTTTGCCGCCCGCCGCGGCGAGCAGCCATGCGGCCAGGAACGGCGCGGGGCCGCCGGCCAGGATCGAGCCCAGCTCTCGCGCAAACGCAAACCCGCCGAACCGCACGCGCGGTCCGAACAGCTCGGAATAATACGCCGCCTGCGGTCCGAACATGCCGGAGACGCCGATCGCGCTGGCGCCGATGAAGGCCAGCCAGATCAGCCACGCCGCCTTGGTCTCGCACAGGAGGAAGAACGGGAACGCCCAGGCCGCCGAGAACAGCGCGGCGCCGAGATAGACCGGACGGCGTCCGACCCGATCGGAAAGCGCCGAGAACAACGGGATGGTCGCCAGCGATAAAAATTGCGAGAGGATCACGCCGAACAGCGCCTCGCTCCTGGGCAATTGCAGCTGCTGGACCACGTAGTTCAGCCCGAACACCGGGAACAGATAGCCGAGGCCGTTTTCCGCCATGCGCGAGCCGATCACGACCAGAAAGCTTCGCGGATGCCTGCGCATCGCGTCGAGCACCGGCGCTTTCAGCGGCTTTCTGCGTTCGGCGACTTCGGCGAAGACCGGCGTCTCCGCGACGCTCACCCGAATATAGAGTCCGAGCGCGACCAGGATGGCGCTGAGCAGGAACGGGATGCGCCAGCCCCATGCCAGGAAATCTTCCTTCGGCAGCAGCGTGACGAGGGCGAAGACGCCGGCGGCCAGCAGATTGCCCATGGTGACGCCGATGGGAGCCCAGCTGCCGAACAGGCCGCGCTTGCCCTCGGGCGCATATTCGACCGCGAAAATCACCGCGCCGCCGTATTCCGCGCCCGCGCCGAAGCCCTGCAGCAGCCGCAGCAGCACGAGCAGGATCGGCGCCCAGATGCCGATGCTGGCGTAGCTCGGGACGAGCCCGATCAGGAAGGTCGCGACCCCGACCAGCAAGAGCGTCACGACCAGCATCGGCTTGCGCCCGACCCGGTCGCCGAAATGGCCGAACACGAGCCCGCCGAACGGACGGGCGAAGAAGCCGACGCCGAAGGTGGCGAACGCCGCCAGCGTACCGATGCGCGGATCGAGCTTGGGAAAGAACAGCTCGTTGAATACCAGCGCGGCCGCGGTGCCGTAGATGAAGAAGTCGTACCATTCGAGCGCCGAGCCGACCGCGGAGGCCAGCATCACGCGGCCCAGCGATGATTTCTCCCGCACAACGCCGGCGCCGGTCGCTTCCGCTGTCATGGTTTCTCTCCCCGATGGTTCCGTTATTGGTTGCTGTGATCGGCCGGATGCTAGCCAGCCGCCGGGAACACGGCAAGCCGAGTTGCCCTCTTCACCTCCCCTTGCAAAGGGGAGGTCGACCGCGAAGCGGTCGGGTGGGGATCACGACCCCCTCCCGGCTCGCTGCGCGAGCCGACCTCCCCCTTTCAGGTGGAGGTGAAGCGCGGTTGCCGCGCGGGAATTACCAGACGCCCCCGGCGCATTCGCGCCGCCTGATAAAGACCATCGGGGGGAACTCATGAAAACATGGCGAGCGATCAGGAAATCCGCGTGCGGTTGCGGTGCCTCGGCTCAGCCCCCCGGGAAAGGATTGCCGAAGCGGCGCTCATAGGCGCGGATGTAGGCTTCGGGGGAGGGTTTCAGGTGACGCCGCGTCAGCGCAATCAGGTCGTCGCGGCGCGCGGCGCGCAATGCTCTGACCATTTCGACGTGGTCGCGGCGTGCACTGTCGAGCGCTTCCGGGAAGGCGTTGGCGTAGGAGCGAATGCCAAAGACTTTTTGCGCGAGACGCTCGATGGTCTCGATCAAGCACGCATTGCCGCACAGACCGAACAGAGTCTGGTGAAAATGCAGGTTGGTGTAGAATACCGTGAGCATGTCACCGGCGTCCACCGCGGCGCTGTGCTTGCTTTGCAGTTCGTCGAGCTTGGTGAGGTCGCTCGCATCCACGGGAAGCGGAAGTATGCGCGCGGCCATGACTTCCAACTCCTCGCGAACCGCATAGATCTCCGTCACCTCCTTCGGAGTGAGATCGCGCACCATCGCGCCGCGATTGGGAATGCGCTGAATGAGCCCCTTCTTTTCCAGCTCGAACAGGGCGAGGCGAACATCTCCTCGATGCGTGTTGAAATGCTCGCACAGGTCCTGTTCGATCAGGCGCTCGCGCGGGTGGCGCCGGCCGAGGACGATGTCCTCCTCGAGGCTCGTCGCGACGACATGCGCGATACCCGGCTCGCGCGCGCGGGCGGGCGAGATCGTTTCCGACGCCTGCGGCTTCGCCGCGGTACCCGCAAGTCGTCGCACGCGCTTTGGTCCGGCGGTTCGGCTGACGGTCATCGGGAAATCTCGATCTTCGGTCGTGGCTGCCTGGAATCTCAGGGGTTGCGGCATGCGGTTCCAGCAAATGGCTTAGCCGAAAGGCAGATTGTATACAATATTAAAAACTTTATTGTATACGACGGCAGCCCGCGCTATGCTCGATGCTGCGCCCGTCTGCGGCGCCAAGGCCATCAACGGGAGGAACGCAATGACCACAGGACGACGGATCGGCGGCTATGCCCTCGTCGGCGCATGGGCCGCGACGCTGGCTTTCGGCGCGTTCGCAACGCGGGCAAACGCGGCGGAGACGCTCAACGTCTGTCACGGCGGGCATCCGATCATGGAAGCCAGCATCAAGATCCTGGAGAAATGGGCCAAGAAATTCGACGTCAACGTGACATCGACGACGATCGCCTATGCCATTTTCGTGCCGAAGATCACCCAGATCCTCACCACCAACAGCCCGCAGTGCGACATCGTCTGGCACAACGACGACTGGGGCCAGCTCTGGAAGCAATATCTCGTCACCACCGACGACGTCCCGGGCGTCGCCGATTTCCCCAAGCCGCCGCTCGACGCGTTCTGGAACGACGACCACAAGCTGACCGTCGTGCCGATGGTGCATACCGTGGGAACTTTTTTCTACCGGACCGATCTGGTTCCGGAGAATGAGGTGCCGAAGACCCTCGATGAGCTGGTTCAGGTCAGCGAAAAATTGCAGAAGGCCGGCAAGGTCAAATGGGGCTACGTCGGCGGCATGGCGATGAACAACACCTGGTTCAGCCTGTGGTGGTCGATGTGGAACAATCAATGCGACATACTCAAGCCGATCTACGCGCGCACGGTCAAGGAATGGGCGGCAGATAACTGGACGCCAATCATCGATCAGCCCTGCCATCAGGAGATCGTCGAATATTGGTGGGACGCCCTGCACAAGAACAAGATCAGCCCCGAGGCGATGACGACCTACGGCCGCAATGAGGCCAACGCCATCTTCGAGGCCGGCGACGCCGCCTTCACGGTGGCCGACTCGACGTTCTATGGCGAGTTCAGCGACAAGAACAAATCGCTCGTTGCCGGCAAGGTCGGGATGGCGAAATTCCCGTACGGTCCGCGCCGCCAGCAGCCGATCTCATGGGACGACATCTGGGGCTGGGCCGTTCCCAAGGCGGTCTCGCCCGAGCATCAGAAGCTCGCCAAGCAATTGCTCGGCGCGATGCTGACCGACACCGATGGCCAGATCGGCATGTGGGACGCGACCGGCGGGCCGCCGCCGAGCGTCAAGGCGTTCGAGGTGCTGCAGCAGAAAGACCAGGTGTTCCGCAACCTGCAGAAGGCCGTGTTCGAAGGCGAGCACGTGCACTCGGCGTACTATTTCACCAACTGGCCGCAGCTCCACAAGGCCTATTCCGACGTGGCCATCAAGGCGCTGACCGGACCGCGGGAGGCCATTCCTCAGGTGCTCAAGGACGGGGTGAAGACGCTCCACGACGTGGCGATCGCTCAATAGCCCGATGGCCCGTCCCGCGCGGGAGCTCGTTGTCGCGTCGACGGCAGGCGGCGCTGCGCGGCGCCGCCTGACCGCGCTCGGCGAGAAGGAGCGCTTCATGCTGCTCCTGATCGCCCCCGCGGCGGCGGTGCTCGTGCTGTTCCAGGTGGTGCCGATCGTGATCGGCGCCAACGCCAGCTTCCGCGACTGGCAGCTCTACAATCCGAAGGAGACCTGGATCGGCTTTCAGCACTACGCCTCGATCCTGAGCGATCCGGTCTTCCTCTGGGTGGTGCTGCCCAACACCTTCCTGCTGATGTTCGCGACCGTGGCGATTTCGCTCGTGCTCGGGATGGCGCTGGCGCATCTGCTCAACTGGAGCTTTCCCGGGCACCGCTTGGTGCAGACCGTGATCCTGCTGCCGCAGATGATCGCGCCGGTGATCGCCGCGACCTCGATGCGCTGGACCTTCAACGATCAGTTCGGGGTCGTCGCCGCGTTCCTGCGCCAGGTGGGGTTCGGCCAGATGTCGTGGCTCGCCGAGCGCTGGCCGAGCTTTCTCATCGTCATCTTCACCGACGCGTGGATCTGGACGCCGTGGTTCGCGCTGATCCTGCTGGCGGCGCTGAAAAGCCTGCCGCGCGAGCCGTTCGAGGCGGCGCAGATCGACGCGGCCGGCCGCTGGCGCACGTTTACGCACGTCACGCTGCCGATGCTGCGCCCGGTGATCGGCGTGTGCGTGCTGATCCGCTCGATCGACGCGTTCCGCACCTTCGATCAGGTCTGGGTGATCACCGGCGGCGGTCCCGCCCGCTCGACCGAGGTGTTCAGCATCTATGCCTATGTCGAGACCTTCCTGAATCTCGATTTCGGCCGCGGTTCCGCCGCCGCGATCATCGGCGCCGTGATCATCCTCGTCGTCGCCTGGCTCATGTACCGGACGATCGACCGGCTGACGAACATCTCGCGATGACCCCCGCAAGCGCAGCGATCGAGCCACGCCCGGGGCGCCGCATGATGGATGCGCTCGCGCCCGGCGGCCGCATGGCGCTGCTGGTGCTGATCTTCACCGCCATCCTCCTGCTGTTTCTCGGCCCCGTCGTCATCATGGTGGTCACGTCGCTGCGGCCCGGCTGGGCGGTCTATTACATCTATCGCGGCACCGCCTTCACCGTGCAGAACTATCTCGAGGTGTTCGCCAGGCCCGCCGTGGTGCACGCGTTCGTCAACAGCTTCATCCTGGCGACGCTCGCCACGTTGTTCTCGCTCGGGGTCACCATCACCAGCGGCTACATGCTGTCGCGCTTCCGGGGTCCCATTCCGCGCGGCTGGTTCGGAACCATCTATTTGTTCCGGACCGTTCCCTACATTTCCTGGGTGCTGCCGCTCTATCTCGTCGATTATTACCTCGGCATCTACGACACCTATGTCGGCATCCTGCTGCCGCATATCGCGGTGCATATCTGCTTCTTCTCCTGGATCATGAAGGGGTTTTTCGACGGCATCGATCCGTCGATGGAATATGCGGCGCTGATCGACGGCTGCACCCGCTGGGGGGCGTTCCTGCGGGTGGCGCTGCCTTCGGCGGTGCCGGCGATCACCGCGCTCGCGATCCTGTCCTGGCTCTACACCTGGAACGAGTTCCTGTTCGCGCTCATCCTCACCGGGCACAACACCGCGATGATCACCGTGACCATGGCGCAATTCGTGACCGAGCTCGGCACGCAATGGAATCTCATGAGCGCGATGGCGGTGCTGGCCATGGGGCCGGCGGTGCTGGTGACCTTGTTCGCGCAGCGATACGTCATTCGCGGGCTGCGCATCTGACCGACCGGTGAGCCGGGACACCGGAATTTTGGGCGGAACCGTCGCCATGGCGAAAGTTGCATTGGAGCAGATCGGCAAGTCCTACGGGGCGGTTCCGGCCGTGATCGACCTCGATCTCGAGATCGAGGACGAGGAATTCGTGGTGCTGGTCGGTCCCTCGGGTTGCGGCAAGTCGACGACGCTGCGGCTCGTCGCCGGCCTCGAGGAGGTCACGTCGGGCACCATCCGCATCGGCCAGCGCGTGGTGAACCGGCTGCCGCCGAAGGACCGCGACATCGCCATGGTGTTCCAGAACTACGCGCTCTATCAGCACATGACGGTCTACGACAATCTCGCGTTCGGCCTGCGCAACCGGCGCACCGGCGAGGAAATGATCCGCCAGGAGATCGCCCGCGCCGCGGAGATTCTCGGCATCGGCAATCTATTGAAACGCAAGCCGCGCGAGCTCTCCGGCGGGCAGCAGCAGCGGGTGGCGCTCGGGCGCTGCATCGTGCGCCATCCGCAGGTGTTTCTGTTCGACGAGCCGTTGTCCAACCTCGATGCCGAGCTCCGGGCCCACATGCGCATCGAGCTCAAGCGCCTGCGCGAGCGCATCGCCGTCACCTCGATGTACGTGACTCACGACCAGGTCGAGGCGATGACGCTCGGCGACCGCGTCGCGGTGATGCGGGACGGGCGCATCCAGCAGGTCGGCACGCCGCTCGAGATCTACAACCGGCCGAAGAACCGGTTCGTGGCGGGCTTCATCGGCGCGCCGGCCATGAATTTCCTCGACGTGAGGCTCGAGGATGCCGGCGGCGAGCTTTACGCGGTCGCGCCGGGCTTTCGCATCCGCGTGCCCAACGAGCGCGCGGGCCTGCGCAATCTTTCCGGCGATCGCGCGCTGCTGCTCGGCGTGCGTCCGGAGCATACCTTGCTCGGCGAGCCGAAGCCGGAGCACGGCACCTCCTTCGATGCGGTCGTCGAAGTCACCGAACAGCTCGGCGCCGAGCTCCTGCTCGGCGTGCGCGCGGCCGGGCGCACGCTGATCGCCTCGCGCATCGACCCGGAGATCGAGCTCGCCCCCCACACGCCGGTGCGCATGTCGCTCGCCCCGCGGGGCTTGCATTTCTTCGACCGGGACAGCGGCGAAGCGCTTCGCTGAGCGGCGAGGATTCGAGCGGGTTCTCCCAACGGGCAGCAGGATCGCCAGCATGTACGCACTCGAAGGCAGGACCGCGGTCGTGACCGGCGCCGGCTCCGGAATTGGCCGCGGCATTGCGCTGCGCTTGGCACAGGAGGGCTGCGACGTCGGCATGATCGACGTCGATGGCCGCGCGGCCGAGGCCACGGCCGATCGCGTCCGTGAGTTCAAACGCGCCGGCGCGGTCGCGGCCGCCGACGTGACCGACATCGCGGCCGTGCAGCGGGCCGTCGACGCGCTCGTCCAAACGCTCGGCCGGCTCGATATCCTGGTCAATAGCGCCGGCATCCTGCGCATCGCCACATTGGCCGAGATGAGCAAGCAGGACTGGGACGACACGTTCCGCATCAACGTCGACGGCGTCTTTCACGCCTGCCGGGCCGCGATCCCGCATTTGCGCAGGCACAAGCGCGGGCGGATCATCAACATCGCGTCCTGGCTCGGCAAGACCGGAAAGCCGTATTACGGCGCCTATTGCGCCTCGAAATTCGCCGTCATCGCCCTGACCCAGACCTTGGCGCTCGAGCTCGCGGCCGAGCACATCAACGTCAATGCCATCTGCCCCGGCGTGATCGTGGAGACCGGCATGCGCGATCGCGCCGAGGCCGAGCTCAAAGCCATGGGGCTGCCGAGCGCCGCGGAGCGCGTCTCGGCCATTCCGCTCGGGCGGCTCGGCAAGCCGGACGACGTCGCGCGCATCGCCGCGTTTCTCGCCTCCGACGAGGCGGCCTATATGACCGGCCAGTCGATCAACGTCACGGGCGGGCTCTGGCTGAGCTAGCCGACGAACTCGCAGCTCGGGACCGATCGCCGCCCCCGCGCAGCCGCTCCGAGACTGAAAGCGGGCATTCCCTACCTGTCACGACATGTCGCAGATGTGCCACACGCGGACATAGTGGCCGCTGCAATAGTGGCGAAAGCGACGCGCTCGCAATCTCTCCACGGCCAATTGGCGGCCGAGTCAGCCCCTAAGTTTTATTGCCAGCTCATTCTGATGCGCCGCATCCATACGACACTGCCTTACTTCCGGCGGCCAATTAGAGTTTAGCCGGCACCTCATCAAGGAACCGTCAGCATCAGAGACATGCCACCATCTCGATTAATCGCAGCGACTCAACCAAATCCCATCACGAGGGCGAAGGGTCGAGAAACACGTACAGCGCCGCAATCTTGCCGTCACGGACGATGATCACATCCAGGCCAGTGTAGTCCGGCTTTTCGCCACGCGGCCCCGACCCCCACGCCAAGCGACCGGCGCTATGCAGCGCCTGCGGCGCACCGTGAGGCGTGTACGAGAAGTGAGGGTGCGTCGCGCGCAGATCGCCTGCGAATTTGTCCAGCGCGTCATGACCGACGAAAACGCCGGGCGGTACATCCAGGACGCAGTCATCGGTGTAAAGTTCTTCTATCGCCGCGCGACGGCGGGCGGCGTCTCCCTCGCCGAAAACCTCCTGGAGGTTTCGGTGCAGCAGTTCATAAATCCTGTTGTCAGACATGGTGTGTCTCCGTATTTCATTGCGCTCTTTGAGGCATGGGCTTCGCTCTCAGAGGTTGAGGAGAGCGCGAAGGTGTAGAGGATGCGCGTTCAGGCCGCCTTGGCCTTGCTACCGAGAAGCTGCATCTCCCAGGCAAAAGCAATGCCTGAGCCGCCGCCGTGCTGAGCGAGAACTTCGGCGAGCGCACCCAACGTTTCAGTGCGTGCCCAGTCGCGCTGCCACTCGCACAGCACCGCAAGCCAGTTGAGCGGCGTTACTCCGGCTTGCAGCATGCGCCGGATCGCCATGTCATGCGCTTCGATGGACACGCCGCCCGAGGCGTCCGTCACGGCATACACCTCGTAACCTTCGCCTTGCGCCTGAATGGCCGGCATTGCTAGACAAACCTCGGTCCAGAGCGAGGCAATGACGAGTTTTTTCCGTCCTGTCTTCTTCACTGCCTCGACTACGCGCTTATCCTCCCAAGCGTTGATGAAGCTGCGATTGATCGGCCTTTGATCTGGAAAGACGTCCTGAACGTCCTT
>WNGD01005601.1_pt1 | contig 15709 bp, 17 predicted proteins | sample 5400671 | NCBI WGS metagenome assembly WNGD01 (sample SAMN13153369, study PRJNA577476) | soil metagenome | isolation source: 40 cm soil or saprolite under grassland replicate 2 | place: USA:California | collected 2016-06-15 | reverse complement strand
GACTCGAACCCCCAGCCTCTTGATCCGTAGTCAAGCGCTCTATCCAGTTGAGCTATGGGCGCGAGTGGGCGGTACTAGACTCGAACTAGTGACCTCCACGATGTCAACGTGGCGCTCTAACCAACTGAGCTAACCGCCCAAAGACTAGACGGGTAGACGGTGAGACGGGTAGACGGGTAGCGGTTCGTAGTTACCAGCGGGCAGAGTGTGACTTCAGTCCTGACGACTCCGCCCTACGCACCGCTGTCCGTCTACCCGTCTGTCCGTCTACCCGTCTAGCAGTAGCGGGGGTGGGATTTGAACCCACGACCTCCGGGTTATGAGCCCGGCGAGCTACCAGACTGCTCCACCCCGCGTCGCTTGTGAGTCGGATGGTCGGATGGGCGGTTAGTCGGTTAGAAGATCCGACGCGACCCCTCCCTCGCTATCCGTCTATCCGCCTATCCGTCTATCCACCTGTCCGGCCAGAGAGCGGGAAACGGGACTCGAACCCGCGACCCCAACCTTGGCAAGGTTGTGCTCTACCAACTGAGCTATTCCCGCAGCAGGGCTAGACGGGTAGACGGCGAGACGGCCAGACGGACAGGGGTCCACCCCAAGCTGCCGGTACTTTCGTTGTCGCCCCTGCCAACTGTAGCGTAGCAACAGCTCGCCGTCTACCCGTCTACCCGTCTAGCTGGTGGAGGCGAGGGGGATCGAACCCCTGACCTCGTGAATGCCATTCACGCGCTCTCCCAACTGAGCTACGCCCCCCTTATATTGGGCCCCCGCCAACGCGTTCCGGCGGGAACACGGCATCTTATCGGGACGTTCTGGGTGTGTCAAGCGATAATGCGCCCTGACGTGAACTTTTCACCCCGTGGCCGGTATCACAGGGTGATCCGAGCCTCATAGACATGGCAAAGCATACCCGACGGAAGAAGCCCTTCTCCCCCGCCCGGGCGAAGCCGCGCGTGGCGGTGCGGCCTGCGCCCGCCGCGGCCGCGGCACCTGGTGCGAAGCCCCGGCCCCCCCGGCCCCCCCGGCCCACGAAGAAGCGGGGGCGGCGCCGGGGTCTGCTCTCCGGCCTCGGGGCCCACGAGCACGAGCGCGACATCCTCGACCAGTACCTCCACGAGGTGTCCAAGACTCCGCTCCTCACGCAGAAGGAGGAGATCGCGCTCGCCCGCAAGGTGCGCGCCGGCGACCAGGAGGCCATGCAGGAGCTGGTGAAGCGCAACCTGCGCTTCGTGATCTCGGTCGCCAAGAAGTACCAGAACCGCGGGCTGCCGCTCACGGACCTGATCGGCGAGGGAAACGTGGGGCTCCTCACGGCCGCCCGGAAGTTCGACCCGGACCAGGGCGTGAAGTTCATCTCCTACGCGGTGTGGTGGATCCGCCAGGCGATCCTCGCGGCGCTGGCGCGCCAGGGCCGCACGGTCCGGGTGCCGCTCAACCGCACGGCGGACCTGTCCCGCATCGTCCGGACCGCCGAGTACCTGCGGCAGACGCTGCGCCGCGAGCCCACCCCGGAGGAGATCGCGGACGCGACCAAGCTGTCGCTCGAGGTCGTGCAGTCCCTCGCCGCCCTCAACACGGGGGACGTCCGCCTCGACGCGCCGCTCGATCCCGACGGCGACCGTTCGCTGATCGAGCGCTTCATCGCCGAGGACCTGCCCGACACGGAAGACCAGGCGATGGACCGGTTCCTGTCGGACGAGATCGAGCAGGCGCTGAGCACGCTGCAGCGACGCGACGCCAAGGTGCTGCGGCTCTACTTCGGCCTGGACGGCGGCCGCGAGCACACGCTCGAAGAGATCGGCGGTATGCTCGGCGTGACGCGTGAGCGGGTGCGGCAGCTGCGGGACCGCGCGCTCAAGCGGCTGCGGGATGGGGACGTGGGGAAGGCGTTGGCGTCGTTCGCCGCCTAACGCGTCGCACGTCACACGTCACACGAACGGCCGGCCTCGAGCCGGCCGCTTCGTTTTCGTGCGACGTGCAACGGGCAACGTGTGACGTTACTTTAACCCCGTGATTGAACGAATCGGCCGCGCGGCCGTCGACGTCATTAAGGCCGTCGGCCGCTTCGGCCAGTTTGTCCGGGACGCGGCGCGCGCCCTGGCGGACGTCGCCGTGTGGGGTCGGCTGACGCTCGTCCAGATGCGACGCGTGGGCGTGGATTCGCTCCCGGTGGCGCTGTTCATCGCGGCGTTCACGGGCGTGGTGCTCGCCCTGCAGGCGTCCTACACCTTCACCGGCACCGTTCCGCTCTACTTCGTCGGCACCCTCGTCGGCAAGACGATGATGCTGGAGCTCGGCCCCGTGCTCGTAAGCCTGGCGCTGGCGGGGCGTGTGGGGGCGAGTATGGCCGCCGAGCTTGGCACCATGACGGTCACCGAGCAGGTCGACGCGCTCGAGACGCTGGCGTACGACCCGCAGAGCTTTCTGGTCCTGCCGCGCGTGATCGCCGGCACGGCGATGTTCCCGGTGGTCGTGGCGCTCGCGATTCTCACCGGAATCGTCACCGGCTGGCTCGCGAGTCTCGCGTTGCTGGACCTCTCGACCCAGGAGTTCATCAAGGGCCTGAAGCTGTTCTATCGCTTCAAGGACACCTGGTTCGGGCTCTTCAAGAGCGCGAGCTTCGGCGCCACCATCACGCTCGTGGGGTGCGTCGTGGGACTCGGGACCCGCGGCGGCGCCGAGGGCGTCGGCAAGAGCACGATGCGCTCCGTGGTGTATTCGGCCGTGCTGCTGCTCCTGCTCGACGCGTTCTGGGCGCTGGTGCTGCTGCGATGATCCGGTTCCACGACCTGCACAAGGCGTTCGACGGGAAACAGGTGCTCGCCGGGCTCACGCTCGACGTGCGGGACGGCGAAACCATGGTGATCATCGGGTATTCGGGGACGGGCAAGAGCGTTGCCCTGAAGCACGTGGTCGGGCTGTTGCAACCGGATGACGGCGAGGTCATCGTTGACGACCGCGCGGTGTCGCTGCTCGAGCGTGCGGCGCTGACGGCGCTACGCCGCGAAGTCGGGTTCGTGTTTCAGTTCGCGGCGCTGTTCGACTCGATGACGGTGTTCGACAACGTCGCCCTGGGACTCCGCCGACGGGACCTTTCGGACGACGAGATCGCCGACCGGGTCCACGAGGCGCTCGCGCTCGTCGACCTGACCGGCACGGACGAGAAACTTCCGGCGGAGCTGTCGGGCGGGATGCGCAAGCGCGTGGGGATCGCCCGCGCGATCGCCCTGCAGCCGCGCTACATCTTGTACGACGAGCCCACCACCGGGCTCGACCCGGTCACCTCGGCCGTGATCGACCAGCTGATGGTGCGGGCGCGGGAGCACTTGGGCGTGACGGGCCTCGTCGTGACGCACGACATGCGCACCGCATACACCGTGGGCGACCGGGTGGCCATGCTGTACGAGGGCAAGATCCGGCAGGTGGGCACCGTCGCGGAGATCCAGGAGACGGAGGACCCCGTGGTCCGACAGTTCATCGAGGGACGCCCGTCCTGAAACGCGAGAATGAGTTCGCCGTCGGGCTCGTGGTGATCGCGGCCTTCGCCGTCGTGGTGGCCGGCGCGCTCTGGCTCTCGGGCGCCCACCTCGGCCGGACCGAGGCGCTGTACAGCGCGCGGTTCCGGACGGTCGGCGGCCTGAGCGTCGGCGACCCCGTCGTGCTGCGGGGCGTCCGCGTGGGGCGGGTGGAGGGGATCCGCTTGGCGTCGGGCAACTGGGTGGAAGCGGACCTGAAGATCTACGCCGGCGTGCAGCCGCCGGCCAAGCCGGCCGTGATCGCGGCCTCGGCGTCGCTGTTCGGGGAATGGGCGGCGTCGCTGGTGCCGCTCGAGCAGCTGCCCAACGATCCCAACATCCGGCAGGCCATCGCCGAGGCGCAGGCCGTGGGGGGCGGGAAGTGGCCGGGCGCCACGCTCCCCGACATCGGCCAGCTCACCGCGCAGGCGAGCCGCATCGCGACCGACATCGCCGCGGTGGCGAACCGTGTCCAGACGGCGTTCGACTCCGAGGCCGTGATCGAGCTGCGTCGCTCCATCCGGGACTTCGGCCAGGTCGCCGACAAGCTGGCCAAGGTCACAAACGAGCAGGCGGACGTGATCGGCTCCGTCGGGTCCAATCTGCGGCAGGGCTCGGACGTGCTGGCCAAAGCGGCGAGCAACCTGCAGATCACCCTCGGGCGCGTCGACTCCGCGACGAACCAGGGCCAGCTCGCCACGATCCTCAACAACTCCGCCGCCACCAGCGCCAACCTCCGCTCGGCGTCCCAGGACTTCCGGGACCTGCTCGACGCCGCGCACAAGAACCAGGAGAGCCTGGTGCGGGTGCTCACGTCGGCCGACAGCGTGATGACGCGCATCGCGAACCGCAGCGGCACGCTGGGCCTGCTCGTGTCGGACTCGACGCTCTATCGCGAGACCACGCTCACGATGATCCAGCTGCGGCAGCTCTTGTCCGACATCCAGGCGAACCCGCGGAAGTACTTCTCCTTCAGCGTGTTCTAAGAACACAATGCGGAGTGGGGAGTGCGGAATGCGGAATCGATGGGCTGGCGTCGCAGCCCGGGCTCGCGGTTCGAATCCGGCACTGATATGCCGCATTCCGCATTCCGCATTCCGCACTGGGGGAGGGGCGGTGCGGTGAAGGGGCGGCAACGGCGCGCCCAGCGCGAGACCAGCGCCGGCGGCGTCGTGTTCCGGCGCGGGCCGGACGGCCGGCCCCGGTTCCTGCTGATCCGCGACTCGTACCGGAACTGGGGGTTCCCGAAGGGCCACCTCGAGGTCGGGGAGCCGCCGGCCGACGCCGCGCGCCGCGAGGTCGCCGAAGAGACGGGGCTCGAGGACCTCGTGTTGCACGGGCCGATCCGGGTGATCGACTGGTACTTCCGGTTCCGCGGCAAGACGATCCACAAGTACTGCCACTTCTTCCTGTTCGAGTCGGCGCAGGGGGAGCCGGTGCCCCAGGCGGAGGAAGGGATCACCGACTGCGCCTGGTACGACCTCGAGGAGGCCCGGCGCACGATCTCCTATGAAAACGCCCGTGCGGTGCTGGAACAGGCGGCGGAGATGGTGCAGGCGCTGAGTCACGAGGCGGGGGACCCGGCGTGACGGCGGTCGTCCCGGTGTTCCACCCGCGGCGCGAGGCGCGGCGCGCGGTAAAGCAGGGCTACCCGGGGGACGCCGGGAGCGTGCGGCTGTGTCGCGACCTGGGGGCCGTGGAGCGGCTGCTGTACCAGCGCCTGGTGGACGCCGTGGTGCTCGATGTGAAGGCGGCGCCCCGCGACGCGCTCGCCCTGCCGGCGCGCTTCCCTCGCATTCCGATGTTCGTGCTCTCGGCGTTCCGCCCCGACGACGGCCCGCTGCTCGGCGCCTGCCACAGGGCGGGGTTCATGGGGATCCTGGTGGAAGGCGTGGACAACGCGATCGCGGGAGAGTGGATCGCGGCGCGCACCGCCCAGCGGGCCCGCCGCGAGGCGCTCGCCGACGCGCCGAGACTGCTGCGGCTCACCGACCGGCTGCAGCTCGCCGCCTGGGAGGAGGTGCTGCGGCGCGTCGCCGTACCGACCAAGACCGGACAGCTGGCCGCGGCGTTGCGCGTGACGCGGGAGCACCTGTCGCGCGAGTTCGCGGCGGGCGGCGCCCCGAACCTGAAGCGCGTGATCGACTTGGCGCGGACCGCGTGCGCGGCCGACCTGCTCGGCAACCCGGGCTACACGGTGGGGGCGGTCGTGAAGATCCTGGGCTACGCCTCGCCCAGCCACCTCGCGGGCGCGGCGCGGCGGGTAGCGGGCGCGACGCCGCAGGAGTTGCGGGACGTGGGGCCGCAGGGGGTGCTGCAGCGGTTCCTTAGAGGAAGGACGAGATCGAGAGTCTGAATGCGGAGTGCGGAATGCGGAGTGCGGAATTGAAAGGAGAGGTCGCTCACCGAATGGCGCTCGCCCTGCCATTCCGCATTCCCCATTCCGCATTCCGCGCTCATGTGATATTTTTCACAATCTCCTAACGGTGCTCCCATGCCCACCGATTCCATCCTGCGACCCGGCGAGCTCAAAGAGATACTCCTCAAGGAAATCCAGGCGGCGGATCTCGCCGAGATCGACGTCCGCGAGGTGGGGACGGTGCTCGAGGTGAGGGACGGCATCGCCCGGATCTACGGTCTGACCTCCGCGATGGCGGGCGAGATGCTCGAGTTCACGTCCTCGGAAACCGGTGATAAGGTCACCGGGCAGGCGCTGAATCTCGAGGAAGACAACATCGGCGCGGTGATCTTCGGCGACTACGTCGTGCTGCGCGAGGGCGACGAAGTGCGGCGCACGGGGCGGGTGCTGGAGGTCCCGGTGGGGCCGGCGCTGGTGGGGCGGGTGGTGGACGCGCTGGGCCGGCCGGTCGACGGCCTCGGCCCCGTCCCCACCAGCAAGACGCGCAAGGTGGACATCGTCGCGCCGGGCATCATCAAGCGGCAGCCGGTGAAGGAGCCGCTGCAGACCGGGATCAAGGCGATCGACTCGATGATCCCAATCGGTCGCGGGCAGCGCGAGCTGATCATCGGCGACCGCAGCACCGGCAAGACGGCAATCGCGGTGGACACGATCATCAACCAGAAGGGCGAAGGGGTGATCTGCATCTACATCGCGATCGGCCAGAAGAATTCGACCGTCGCCGCGGTAGTGGAGCGGCTGAAGCAGCACGGCGCGATGGACTACACCATCGTGGTCGTGGCGTCCGCCGCCGAGCCCGCGCCGATGCAGTACATCGCGCCGTTCTCGGGGTGCGCGATGGCGGAGTACTTCATGTACGACGAGAAGCAGGCGACGCTCTGCATCTACGACGACCTGTCGAAGCAGGCGGCGGCGTATCGCCAGCTGTCACTCGTGCTGCGGCGCCCGCCCGGTCGGGAGGCGTACCCCGGGGACGTCTTCTACCTCCACAGCCGGCTGCTCGAGCGGGCGGCGAAGCTCTCGAGCGAGATGGGCGCCGGGTCGCTCACCGCACTCCCCGTCATCGAGACGCAAGCCGGCGACGTGTCGGCCTACATCCCCACCAACGTCATCTCGATCACCGACGGCCAGATCTTCCTCGAGACCGACCTGTTCTACTCGAACGTGCGACCCGCGATCAACCCGGGCATCTCGGTCTCGCGGGTGGGCGGCAACGCGCAGATCAAGGCGATGAAGCAGGTGGCGGGGCGGCTGCGGCTCGACCTCGCGCAATACCGCGAACTGGAAGCGTTCTCGCAGTTCGGCTCGGAGCTCGACCAAGCCACCCAGAAGCAGCTCGCCCGCGGCGCCCGCGTGGTCGAGGTGCTGAAGCAGCCCCAGTACCAGCCCATGCCGGTCGAGCGGCAGGTCATGATCATCTTCGCCGTGACCAATGGGTATCTCGACGACGTCGCCGTCGAGGCGATCAAGGACTGGGAGCAGGGCTTCCTCGATTTCATGGGCGCGCAACACCCCGAGATCGGCGACGAGATCCTCAGCCGCAAGGTGTTCACCGACGACCTTACCGCGCGGCTGCGCGCCGCCATCGACGAGTACAAAAAGATCGCGGCGCGCTGATGGCGAAGCCTCGCGAACTGCGCCGGCGGATCAGGTCCGTCCAGAACACGCGCAAGATCACCAAGACGATGGAGCTCGTCGCCACCTCCAAGCTGAAGCGCGCGCAGGATCGGGTGATCGCGGCACGGCCGTACGCGGCGGCGCTCGCCGAGGTGATCGGCGACCTGTACGCGCCCGAGCTGGCGGAGCGCTTCCCGCTGTTGCGGCAGCCGGAAGGCGCGCCGCGTCGCGTGGCGCTGGTGCTCCTCACCGCGAACCGCGGGCTGTGCGGCGCGTTCAACGCCAACCTGATCCGCGAAGCGCGGCGGCGGCTCGAGGAGCTCGAGCGCGCTGGCGCGGCGGTGGACCTGCACCTCGTCGGCAAGAAGGGCATCACGTACTTCAAGTTCGCGAAGCGGCCGGTGGCGTCGCAGCGTCTCGACATCGGCGACAAGCCGACGGCGGCGCACGCCGCCGAGCTCGTCGCGCCGCTCATGGCGCAGTTCGCGTCCGGTGCCGTCGACGCCGTGGAAGTGGTGTTCGCCCAGTTCAAGAGCGCGGTGGCTACACCGCCCACCACCCTCCGCATCCTCCCCGTCACCCCGCCCCGGGCGGTCGAGGGCGGTCGAGGGCGGTCGAGGGCGGTCAACTACATCCTGAAACCGTCCGCGGATGCGATCCTCGAGCAGTTGCTGCCGCTCTCCGTTCGGAACCAGATGTATCGCGCGCTGGTCGAGACGGCGGCGTCGTTCTACGGGGCCCAGCGCACCGCGATGAAAAATGCGACCGACAACGCGGGCGACATGCTCGACATCCTGCGGCGGACGTACAACCGGGCGCGGCAGGCCCAGATCACGCAGGAGCTGGCGGAGATCGTGGGCGGGGCGGAGGCGTTGAGAGGCTAGTCATCCGTAGGGTGACGGACGACGGACGACGGATGACCGACACCGAGAGGTCTATGGCGACAAGAGCGCAAGAGAAGACCAAGAAGCGCACGGGGGAGCCGAAGCACAACGTCGGCACCGTCGTCCAAGTCATCGGGCCGGTGCTCGACGTCGAGTTCCAGCCAGAAAAGCTGCCCGAGCTCTATAACGCGCTGCTCATCGACCATCCGGGCAACGACACGCCGCCGATTCGGCTCATCGCCGAAGTGCAGCAGCACGTCGGGCGCAACCAGGTGCGCGCCGTGGCGATGAGCTCGACCGACGGCGTGGTGCGCGGCATGGAAGTCGTGGATACCGGACAGCCGATCACCGTCCCGGTCGGCAAGGCCGCGCTCGGCCGCATCCTCAACGTGCTGGGCGAGCCGGTGGACGAGGGCCCGCCGATCCCGCCGGATGCAGAGCGCTGGCCGATCCATCGCGAGATGCCGAAGTTCGTCGACCTGGAGCCCAAGACCGAGGTGTTCGAGACGGGGATCAAGGTCATCGACCTCATCGCGCCGTTCGTGAAGGGCGGCAAGATCGGCCTGTTCGGCGGCGCCGGCGTGGGGAAGACGGTCATCATCCAGGAGCTGATCCACAACGTCGCGATGGGTCACGGGGGCCGCTCGGTGTTCTGCGGGGTGGGGGAGCGCACCCGCGAGGGCAACGACCTCTACCTCGAGATGAAGGAAAGCGGCGTGCTCGCGTCGGCGGCGCTGATCTACGGCCAGATGAACGAGCCGCCGGGCGCTCGCTTGCGAGTGGGGCTGTCGGGGCTCACCGTCGCCGAGTACTTCCGCGACGTCGAGGGCCAGGACGTGTTGGTGTTCATCGACAACATCTTCCGCTTCACGCAGGCGGGCTCCGAAGTGTCGGCGCTGCTGGGCCGGATGCCGTCCGCGGTCGGGTATCAGCCGACGCTCGCCACCGAGATGGGCGAGCTGCAGGAGCGGATCACGTCCACCAAGAAGGGTTCGATCACGTCCGTGCAGGCGATCTACGTGCCCGCGGACGACCTCACCGACCCCGCGCCGGCCACGGCGTTCTCGCACTTGGACGCGACCGTGGTGCTGTCCCGTCAGATCTTCGAGCTGGGGATTTATCCCGCGATGGATCCGCTCGCGTCTTCGTCGCGCATCCTCGACGCCCAGTACCTGGGCGAGCGCCACTACAAGGTCGCCACCGAGGTGCAGCGGATCCTGCAGCGCTACAAAGATCTCCAGGACATCATCGCGATCCTCGGCATGGACGAGCTGTCGGAGGAGGACAAGCAGCTCGTGGCACGCGCGCGGCGCGTGCAGCGCTTCCTGTCGCAGCCGTTCTTCGTGGCGACCCAGTTCACCGGGCTCGAGGGGAAGTACGTGAAGCTCGAGGACACGATCAGCTCGTTCGAGCGCGTCGTGGCGGGCGAGTTCGATCACCTCCCCGAACAAGCGTTCTACATGGTCGCCGCGATCGACGAGGCGCTGGCACAGGCGAAGCGCCTGGCCACGGCCTGAGTGATGCACGTCACAGTCGTTTCCCCGGAGCGGGCGGTATTCGATGGGGCCGCCGACGCGGTGGTCGCGCCGGCGTACGACGGGCAGGTCGGCATTCTGCCGCGCCACGCGCCGTTCCTCACGCTGCTCGGGACGGGGGTGCTGATGGTGCGGCAGGGGAGTGCGTCGAGCCGCTTCCAGGTGTCGGGGGGATTCCTCCAGGTGGTGGGCGACTCGCTGCGGATCGTGGCTGATCGGGTCGACGTCTCTTGACAGACCGCCGGGCCGCTCTTAGCGATGTGCGGCTTCTGATCGGTGCAACGCGCCCGTCACTTTCCCTGGGAGGCTATCCTATGCGGAAGCTGATCGGCAGTGTGGTGCTCGGAACGCTTCTGGCGACCCTGCCCGCCCTCGCCGCGGCTCAGCGGCGGGCGGCGACGGAGGCCGGCCCGCAGCACGAGCTCGGCCTCGACCTCGCGTTCCAGTATGTCAGTGTGGGCAGCGGCGGCGGCAGCGGCGTGCGGCTGGCCGCGCCGGTCGACGTGCGGGTCGGCTTCCTGTCGCGGTCGCAGACGATGTTCGAGGGCCGGGTCGCGGTGCTGTGGGATAGCAACGTCGGCGCGGTCGACTTCCAGCCCGGGGTCAACGTCCTCCACCAGCTGAAGCGGGGCACGGGCACGCGCGGACTGATGCGCGCCACGTACGTGACCGGCGGGGTGGGGCTGAACATGACCAAGGCCGGCTCGGGAGCGAGCACCGAGACACAGTTCGCGATCAACGGCGGCATCGGGAAGCGCCTCCCCTATGAGAGCGCGGTGTTCCGCCCCGAAGCCTTCCTCGCCTACGCCTTCTCGACGAGCACCCTGCCGAGCGAGTTCTCGATCGGCGTGCGGCTCGGCTTGTCGTTCTGGCACTAGCCCCCCGGCCGGACGCGGCGTGAGCCGCGTCACCCGGAGATGTCGGCGGCCCGTCCGCGGTGTGGACGGGCCGCCTCGTTTTGGTGACCGGGCGCGGAACGCTCCGGGGCCCCTCGGGTACCTGTGGTGACCTCACCCCCTGACCCCCGCTCCACAACGTGGAGAGAGGGAACGGGGGTGAGGACCGAAAAGGAGAGAGGCATGCGGAGCAACGTCGTGCTGTCGATTGCGGTGGTCCTGACGGCGAGCGCGACCACGGCCGTGGCGCAGGCGACCGGGATGCCGTCGTTCAACGCGCCCTACCGCGCGTTTCAGCGCTCGGAGTTCGGCGGAGTCTTGAGCTTTCCCGACGGCGGCGGGACGGGGTTCGAAGGTGTGTATCGCTACGCCAGCGGCAAATTCGACATCGGGCTGCGCGGCGGGTTCTTCGATCCGGGCGGCGCGGCCAGCACCGTCGTGCTCGCCGGCATCGAGGCCCGGGAGCGGGTGATCACGCACACCATCGACTTCCCGCTCGACGGCGCCCTCCTGGTGGGCGCCGGCGCCCAGCTCGTGAGCGGCGCCTCGGCGTTCCTCATCCCGGTGGGCCTCTCGCTCGGCCGTCGCATCGACCCGCAGGGATCCACCGTGAGCATCGTGCCGTACGTGCAACCGACGTTCGCGTTCATCGTGGGGGACCAGCCCTCGGATCTTGTCTTCGGCTTCGGTATCGGCGCGGACTTCCGGCTGTCGCGCGTCTTCGACGCGCGGGTGTCGGGCGGGCTGGGGGACGCGCCCCTGACCGGCGTGTCGATCAGCGCCGTGTGGGTGCATTAAACCTCACCCCCGTTCCCCCTCTCCACGTTGTGGAGAGGGGGTCAGGGGGTGAGGGTCGGGATTCCTCGAAACCTGGAAGGGGTACGTATGAAGCGCGCTTTGCTCGTCATGGGACTCTTCGCGTTCGCGGCGGCATCCGCGGCGGCGCAGTGGACTGGCATGCCGGTGTGGAACAGCCCGAAGGGCGGCACCGGGCTCACGATCAGCGGCGATTACGGACCGATCGCACGACCACGTACGGCGGCCAAGTCGCTCTGCGACTCGTCGGCGGCAGCTTGATCCCCGTGAACATCAATCTGCAGGGTGGCGTCGCGGGGTCTGGCAAAGTCACGTCGGGCGGGCCCGCCAACCTTCCCGCCCTGACGCGGGCCACGGGCGCCGTGGGCATCAGTGTCCCGCTCCCGACGCCAGGCGTCAGCATCGAGCCGTACTTCGCGCCCGGGATCCGGTTCACACACCGCTCGGACGCCACGACGGGGACCGCGACGAACCAAACGAAGTTCGGCTTCGTCGTGGGCGCGAACCTCGGATTCTCGAGCGTGTTTGGGATTCACGCCGCCTACGACTACGAGAAGACAGACACGGGCAACCTCGCCATCTTCGGCATCGGCGGTCACGTCGAGTTCCACCTCCCGCTCGGGATGTGAGCCCGGTTCACAAGCGCGACTGCGGCCGCTACCTTTGGGGCGCGCCGTTCCCCGGCGCGCCCCGTCCGTTTCCAGGAGTCCCGTGATCCGGTCTGCCGTCTGGCGAGCGTCGGTCCTCGCGCTGGCTCTCGTGGTGAGCGCCTGCGCGCTCACCCTGGACAGCACCCATCTGGGGGTGCCGGTGTCGCTCGCCGGTTCGCCGCAGGCGCCGGACTCGGGTACGCCGTTCCGGGTCACGAAGCACCCGGTGTACCTGCTCGCGGGACTGCTGCCGGTGTCGCAACCGAATCTCGAGGACGTGCTCGCCGGTCAGGTGGGGACGGGGGTGCGCATCACGAACTTGCGCATCAAAGTCCGCAGCCGGTGGAGCGACCTGCTGATCACCGGGCTCACGCTGGGTGTCGTCGTGCCCCGCTCTGTGACGTTCGAGGGAGTGGTGGTGTCGAAGTAGGCTAGAGGTCAGCGCGGGAGCGGGCAGTTCCTCCGGCTCGGGACGCCTGACAGCCACCCCCCTCCACCCGTTGCGTCTTCGCCTTCGGAACTGCCCGCTCCCGCGTTTCGTCGCTAGCCGGCCACGAGCTTCTTCACCAGCGCCGTCGTCCGCTCCGCCGCGCCCCGTCCCTCCCCGACCAAGCGTTTGCCCGCGTCCCCCGCTTTCTTCCGCGCCGCCGGGTCGTGATGCCACACGAGCCATTGCGAGTGCAACGGATGCCGGCCGTCCGCCGGCAGCGCCACCGCGCCGCCGCGGTCGAGCAGGAGCGCCGCGTCGCGGCTCATGTGCCAGTGGGGGCCCACCGCCACCGGCACGCCGAACACGGCGGGCTCGAGCACGGAATGCAGCCCCGCGCGGTGGTAGCCCCCGCCGACGAACGCGACGTCCGCGAGCGCGTACAGGTCGGCGAGGATGCCGACACGATCCACCACGATGACGGGTGCGGCCGCGGCGTGCTCGAGCTGGGAGAGCCGGATGGGGCGGGGGAGGCCAACCTCTGCGGCGAGCTGCGCGAGGCCGGCGAGGTGGTCGGGGTTGGGCTCGTGCGGGGCCAGGATGAGGCGCGCGCCGGGCACCTGGGGCAGGAGATCCGCAAACGCCGGCAGGACCACGGCCTCGTCGGCGGGCCAGGTGGAGCCGGCGACCACGGTGAACGCGCCGGGCGCGGACGCCACGAGCCGCGCGAACGGCTCCCGCGTGCGGTCGAACCGCTCGGCGCGCTCGGCCACGGAGTCGTAGCGCGTGTCTCCCGTCACCTCGATGACCTCGCCGCGCGCGCCGAGGTGCTCGAGGCGTCGGCCGTCCTCATCGCTGATCGTCCCGATGCGATCGAGGGCCCGATACGCCGGGTGGGCCCAGCCGCGCGCCGGCCAGCGCAGCCGCGAGCTGTGCGGCGCCACGGTGGCCGAGATCAAGCCCAGCTTCGCGCCGCGGCGCGCCGCCGCCAGGGTCAGCTCCGGCCACACGTCGAGCTTCGAAAACACGAGCGCGGACGGTTGCAACGCCTCGAGGGTCGCGTTGACGTCGCCCCGGCGGTCGAGCGGGAGGTAGTCTGCGATGTCGACGGGGAGCGAGCGGGCGAGGCGCTCGGCGGACGGCGAAAAGAAGGTGTAGGCGAGCTGCCACTGGGGCGCTTCGGCGCGCAGCGCCTCGAGCACCGGTTTCGCCTGCAGCCCTTCTCCCACCGAGGAGGCGTGCACCCACACGAGGGGTCGCGCGGGGTCGCGGTGCGCGCGTCCCCACGTGCGGAGCCGCTCGACCACGCCGCGGCGCGCATCGAGCCCGCGAGCGATCTTCTTGTCGAACCGCGCCGCGAAGGGCAGGGCCCGCTGCGCGAGGCTCATGCCGAGCCGGTATATGAAGGAAGGGCGCGCCATCAGCGCGGCCGGACCGCCGTCTTGCTCCGGTAGATCGAGTCCAGCACGGCACGGAACACCTCCACCGGGGCCGCTCCTTCGAGCAGGCCACCCTCGATGTAGAAGCTGGGCGTGCTCGTCGCCCCCGAGCGGTGGGCGCGCTCCGCGTCGGCGCGGACCTCGGCCGCCGTCGCGCCGGCGCCCACGCACGCCGTGAGCAGGCCGCGGTCGAGCCCCGCCGAGTCGCCCAGCGCGAGCAGGTAGGGGCGGGGCTGCCCGAGCTTCGCCCAATCGTCCTGGTACCGGAACAGGAGGTCGTGCATCGGCCAGAACTGGTTCTGGCGGGCGGCGCACAGCGCCGCCTCGGCCGCGGCCGTCGCGTTGCTGTGTACGCTCGGGAGGGGGAGGTTGATGTAGACGAAGCGCACCTTGCCGGTCGCCACGTATTCGCGCTCGAGCAGCGGGAGCGTGGTGAGCGCGAAGGCGCGGCAGTAGGGGCACTGGAAGTCGGACATCTCGTAGACTGTCACCGGCGCGTCGGACCGGCCCCGGGTGCGGGCGGCGAAGGGGTCTCGCTGGTCGACGTTGCTGTTTGAAACTGTGGCGAGCAGGGCCGCGAGGGTGGCGAGTGCGCGCATGGGTGGAGGCGTGATGTCCGGAGATGGGGCAACGGGTCGCCATACCATAGTCGTTCCCTGCAACACGCGCCACTAGGTCCGCCCCCTCTAGCGGACCTGTACAACCCGTGATATATGACTCGGACGGACGGGGTGCTCTCCCGGTCGTCGCCGTCACGACCCCCAGCGACGCGATCCCGTCCGTATCCGACATGCAGGTTGATTTGCAGCAGTGCCCCGCCGCCGTGTCGGGCGGCGGATCATGCGTGTCACACTCACCGTCGGAGGGGACATGCGAGTCACACCCAGTCGGTTCCTACCCATCGTTCTCGGCGCGCTGTGCGCGCTGCCGGCTCTCCTCGCCGCGCAAGAGCCGGTGACCATCACCGGAAAAGTGGCCAGCGACGCCGGGCAACCGCTCGGCCAGGTCGAGGTCGCGATCCCGACCATGGGGCTCGGCGCCCTGAGCAAGGACGACGGTCGCTATACGATCGTCGTGCCGGGGGCGCGCGTCTCGGGTCAGACCGTGACGCTCGTCGCGCGGCGGCTCGGCTACAAGTCGACGACCGCGCAGATCACGCTCGCCCCGGGCGGCGTGACGCACGACTTCGCGCTCGCGGCGAACCCGCTGCAGCTCGGCGAGGTGGTCGTGACCGGCGCCGGCACCGCGACCTCGACCGAGAAGCTCGGCAACGTGCGCAACAACGTCTCGTCCGACCTGATTCAGCGGGCGGGCGAGGCAAACGTGGTGCAGGCGCTCGCCGCGAAGGCGCCGAACGTCACGGTGCTGCAGCAGTCGGGCGACCCCGGCGCAGGCTCGTTCATCAACATCCGCGGCGTCAACTCCATCCTCGGGCCGAACCAGCCGCTGTTCGTGGTGGACGGCGTGCCGATGGACAACTCGGCGTTCTCCACGTCGAACTTCAACCGGCT
>WNGD01003545.1_pt1 | contig 15710 bp, 9 predicted proteins | sample 5400671 | NCBI WGS metagenome assembly WNGD01 (sample SAMN13153369, study PRJNA577476) | soil metagenome | isolation source: 40 cm soil or saprolite under grassland replicate 2 | place: USA:California | collected 2016-06-15 | reverse complement strand
CTGCAGCGGACGCGGCGATATGGGCTTCTCTTCGAATTTGATGGCCCGGCCGTCTGGATCCGCTTCGATAACGCCAAGCGAAGCCGCCAGTTCGACAGGATACTGAGCGGCGGCCATCGTCAGGTCGGCGCCACTTGTGTGGTGACGATGGAGTAGTTCGCCGTAATCCATGTGATAGACCTGATCTGCGGAAACAATCAGGACGTACTCCGCGCTGCTCTTCTCGATCCTGTCAATGTTTTGGAACACTGCGTCTGCTGTGCCCCGGTATCGATTACCGCCGCCTGGAGGCAAACAGATGATATGCTCGCCACAATCCCGCCGAAACTGATTACAAAGCTGAGGCCAACCGCCTCGCACGTACGAATGCAGGCGCTCATGCTTGTATTGAGTGAGCACATAAATGCGCCGAAGTCCCGAATTCAGCACGTTCGAGAGCGTGAAGTCGATGATGCGGAATACGCCCCCAAATGGCACCATTGGTTTGGGTTGATCCGCCGTGAGCGGATAAAGGCGTTCGCCCTCACCTCCTGCGAGGATGAACGTCAGTGTCTTGCCTTCAAGGTGAGTCGCTGAACTCATACGTTGATCCTCCGATGTCGATGGTTTGGATGAGAATTGTGCAGATATCCGCGGACAAGAACTGTACAAAATTGCACACACCCGCTGATGGGCCGATTGGGCTTTACACAAGAAGTCACATCGATTAATGCGCTTGACAAAATGGTCCGATCTTTCATATGCCAAATCACAAAATTTCAAAATTCCTTGCCGCCCCGGTGAGTGCGCGCTAGGATTGGGCGACACATCAGCAAAACACAAAGAAGCGCAGCGTGGATTCCGCGCCATTGCTCGGGGGTGCGGCGGTATCGGGCATTGCTATTGGCTCCAGGCGCGAGCGCTAGAAATTTGCGTTGTGTAGCCGGAATCCACGCTGCGACCGGGGTTCCGGCGAAAATCAGTCGCATCTCAAAGAAAGGCGGAGTTTTATGGGCAACAGGTGGAGAGGTTTCACAAGGCTAGCGACACTGCTAACAGGGATTCTGGGAGTGATCGCATTGGCGAGTGGCCCGGTGTTTGGGCAAGGTTTTTCGGCGGCTATCTCAGGCGTCGTGCGCGACGCGACCGGAGCGGTGCTGCCGGGAGTGAGTGTTACCGCAAAGCATACCGAGAGCGGGCAGACGCGCACGGTTCAGACCAACGAGAGCGGCGACTATCGAATGCCGGCCCTTCCGGTGGGCGCATATGAAGTGACCGCAGAATTAACGGGTTTCAAGCAGCAGGTGCGGAGCGGCATCACCCTGGTTGTGGCGCAGGAAGCGGTAGTGAATCTGACGTTGGCGGTAGGAGACATCAAGGACCAGGTAACAGTGACGGAGGAAGCCCCGCTCGTGAACACGACGCTGAGTTCCACATCCGGCTTGATCAACGAGGGGCAGATCAAGGACATGCCGCTGAACGGACGCAGCTTCGAACAGCTTCTGACGCTCAACACGGGCACGGTCAATAACAACGTCCATTCCGGCGGATCCTCGTTCTCCGTGGGGGGCAAGCGGACGGAAACCAACCGCTTCACGATGAACGGCGTGGACTACGTGGGGGACAACGCAACCGGCCAATATATTGCGCCGCAAGGGGCCAGCCAGCAGTTGCTCGGCGTGGACGCGGTGCGGGAATACAACGTACTCGGTTACACCTACGGCGCCGAGTATGGCAAACGGGCCGGCGGCCAGATCACCGTGGTGACCACATCGGGCACGAACCAGTGGCATGGAGCCGTCTTCGAGTACCTGCGCAACAGCGCATTGGACGCCCGGAACTTCTTCGACCGTACAGACCGGGATGGAGACGGAAAAATCGATGCCGCGCCGTTCAAGCGGAACCAGTTTGGCGGATCGCTGGGAGGCCCCATCATCAAAGACAAGATGTTTGTGTTCGGAAACTATGAAGGATTTCGGGAGCGGCTGGCGATGACCAGCGTCGCCATTGTGCCCAGCTTGCAGGCCCGGTTGGGCCGTCTGCCGAACGCTTCCGGGCAGTATGTGGAAGTGCCCAATCTCCAGCGGGGCATGCTGCCGTTCTTCCAGTACTGGCCGGCGCCGAATGGCGACGAGATACTGGATACGAGAGGCTTCCCTACCGGTCTTGCCTACCTCAACACTAATCCCTCGCGGAAGGTGAAGGAAGACTTCGGCCTGATCCGCTACGACTACAACGTATCCAGCAACGATTCCTTCTCGTTGAATCTCACCGAGTCGCAGGGGTTACGACAGAACCCGGCGGATGACCCGATTTTCCGCGGCAACGATCGGCGAGTCCTCTATACCCTCAGCGCGCAGAACACGCACATTTTCTCCCCTACCATCCTGAATACGGCGATGTTCGGAGTTTCGCACGCGCGGGGACAGAATTCGAACCTTCCCCTCGAGCCGTTTCCCAGCAACTTGCTGATGATGACCGGCGAGGGCCGAAATGCCCCCGGCGCGTTCGTTTTTGGAGGTGGGTCGACAACGAACACTCCGACTTCCATCGTGCCGCCCAATGGCCAGAACCTCCATTTCAATCAGCGACGGAACTACAGCTGGTCCGATGACTTGCGCATCACGCGTGGGAGCCACAGCCTGAGCATGGGCGCGTGGTTCATGCGGGTCCGCCAAACCGCGTTTTCCTCGGCCCAGAATAACGCGGGCACGGCCAGTTATACCGGCTTGTTGGAGTTTCTCCAAGATCAGCCGGTGCAGTTTCTGGCGGCCGTGAATCCGCAGCCACTGACCTTCACTTCGCTTGAAGCCGCCGTGTATTTCCAGGATGAAATCAAGCTGAGACGGAACCTCACGGTGCGTCTGGGATTGCGGGACGAGATGACCAACGGGTGGAATGAAGTGAACAACCGCGCCTCCAATTACCTTTTCGACGCGAACGGGATCCTGCAGACCAACCCGACAATTGGGCGCTCCCCGTTCGTGAAGAACTACGCCAAAGCGCTTTTACAACCGCGTGTGGGCGTGGCCTGGGACCCGACCGGCAACGCAACCTGGTCGGTGCGGGCCGCGTTTGGAATTCACAACGATCTCCAGGATAATCTCGCGCACCGGCTCAATGCGAACCAGCCCTTCAACGCGCGGCTGTTGATTACCGGCAGACCGCTGCTTTCGATCATCCCTCTCGCCGGTTCAACGGCGCCGCCGCCCACGTGCAGCGCGAATTCACCGTTGCGGGAGCCGGCTTGTGCCATCTACACGGTCGGCGGTCTGGACCCGAACATGCACACTCCTACGATCCAACAATGGACGCTGGAAATTGAACGGGCGATTACGTCAGACCTCGCGGTGCAGGTCGGCTATGTCGGCCACCAGTCCTATCACCTCTCGACCTCGGTGGATAATAATACGATTCGACCGGAGGTGTGTCAGAACCCCGCAGGATGCCTCAGCGGCGGAGTCCGTCCGGCCCGCTTCCGTGTCACGGTCCCGCAGGGAACCGAATACATCCCCGCCCCCGTGGTGGGCACGGCAACGCGTCCGAACCCCTTTGTCGGCACCACCAATACGTGGATGTATATGGGAACGGCCAGCTACCATGCCGCGAATATCTCTCTGACCAAGCGTTCCCGAAACGGATTGAGTTACAAGACCAATTACACCTTTGGGAAGATCATGGATATCAGTTCCGCCATCCTCGGTCCCTCCGCCGATAATGACACGGCGACGCTCCGGAACCCGTACAATCCGAAGCTCAGCCGGGGAATCGGGTCCTACAGCTTGAAGCACCAGTTCAACGCCAACTTCTCTTACCAGTTGCCGTTCGGGAACGGCCGGGCTATCGGCGGCGCCGCCACCGGATTCGTGGACAAGCTGATCGGCGGCTGGCAATGGAATGGCATCTTCAACGCCCAAAGCGGCTTCCCCATGACGCCGGTGGTTGGCCTCAATCAAACCGGAAACGGCGATACCCGCATTCCCGATGTGCCCATCCTGAACCCAGCCTTCAAGGGGGACGTGATTCTGGGAGTGGACGGCTTCAAGAAAACCGGCCGCTATTTCGATCCCAATGCCTTCTTGCTGCCGGCGACGGGGACCTTCGGCAACGTGTCACGCGGCAGGTTTACGGGACCGGGGTTCTGGAATTTGGACATGTCGCTGTTCAAGCGGATTCCTCTGAAAGAAAGATTGAATCTGCAGTTCAGGGCAGAGGCTTTTAACATCCTCAATCACGCGAACTTTAACAGTCCGATCGCGGGGAATGTGGTGTTCGATACCTCGGACCCATCCAAATACGCCGGCAGTGCTGGCACCATCACCGAGACGGCACCGGTACACGGCGAGCGCCAGATCCAGTTCGCGCTGCGGCTCGAGTTCTGACCCGGCTCTGATCGTTGTTAACGAGGGCGAGGCTGCTGAGCAGCCTCCCCTCACTCGGTCAACGTGCGGTGGCCGAGGGCACCGGGAGCATTCCAGCTCTATAGCCGGTTAGGCCGTTCGTTCAACTCGATGTATGTGCCCCATGGATCGTAAATAAACGCAAGCGCGGTTCCGGTTGCTCATGCACCGAGGTCACGTCAAAGTCGCGAAAGTAGCCGCGGATTGCTTGACACCGTCGACCACTTCCGAGTTATTGTTCTTCCAATTTACAGTAGCTCAATTATAGGGAAGGTATGGGAAGAAGACTGCTGGTTAGCATGGCGGTTCTGCTCGCGGTTGGTGGTTCAGGTCTGGAGGCATCTGGAGTGCAATCTCCGTCGCCTTCTGCATCCCCTGAGCGGGCGGTGCTCAATAGGTTCTGCGTTACCTGCCACAACGCAAGGCTTCATACCGCAGGGCTCCAGTTGGATACGGCCGACGTGGATCATGCGGGAGGTAATGCGGCGGTTTGGGAAAAGGTGCTGCATAAGCTTCGAACGCGCGAAATGCCACCGCCAGGCGTTCCGCATCCCGACAACGTCACTTATGATTCTTTGGCAAACTATCTCGAAACCACGCTCGATCAAGCTGCGGAAGCTAGACCCAATCCCGGCAGACCGGCCGTGTATCGCCTCAATCGTTTCCAATATGCCAACGCCATCCGCGACCTGATCGCACTCGACATCGACTCCGCTTCACTTCTCCCAGCCGACGATTCCGGATACGGCTTCGACAACGTTGGCGATGTCCTTACTGTGTCACCAATGCTGCTCGAGAGATATCTTTCGGCAGCGGGGAAGATCAGCCGATCGGCCGTTGGCGATCCTTCTCTTAGCGCGACCTCCACGGAATATCAAATCCCTCCCGCCACCTTGCAAAGTGAACGTGAAAGCGACGATCTGCCAATCGGCTCCCGGGGCGGAATTGCCGTCCGCCATCACTTTCCACTGGACGCCGAGTACGTTATCCAGGTTCGTTTGCAAAGAGGCAAGGATGCCACGACGATTCTAGGTATCTCGGGGCGGCGCCAACTGGACATTCGTCTGGATGGCGCCAGAATAAAGTTGTTTACTGTGGGCGGCCAGAGCCGGGCCGAAGGCGAAAACGCCCAAGGGGAGTCAGACGACGGCCTGGAAGTTCGGATCCCAGTGAAAGCGGGTCCTCACCTGGTTGCGGCGACATTTTTGAAGGACACCGTGAAGTCCGAAGGAGTGCTGGACACAGCCGGCAACCAGGCTTTCTTTGAGGGTGTTGGTAGCGTCTCCATTGCCGGCCCATACGCTGCAAAAGGTCCGGGGGATACCCCGAGCCGCCGTAAGATTTTCGTGTGCCGCCCACGAAGACAGGACCAGGAAGAAGCGTGCGCCACGAAAATCATTACAACGCTGGCTCGCCGTGCCTATCGCCGTCCCATCAGTAAGGATGAGATTACTGCGTTGATGATCCCTTACAAATCGGCCAGGGATCACGGGGGTTTTGAAGAGGGAATCCGGCTGGCTCTTCAGAGAATTCTCGTGTCGCCAGGTTTCCTGTTCCGCATCGAAGTCGATCCTGCAAAGGCTACGCCAGGCTCTGCCTATCACGTCAGTGATGCAGAGCTCGCTTCACGATTGTCGTTTTTTCTCTGGAGCAGCATTCCCGATGATGAGCTTCTGAACTTGGCCGAACGCGGCAAGCTGAAAGAGCCTGAGGTGCTGGAACAGCAGATAAAGCGAATGCTGGCGGATTCTCGCGCCAACACCTTGGTATCCAATTTCGTGGGCCAATGGTTGTACCTGAAGAATATCGAGGCGGTGTTGCCGGACCCGACGGCGTTTCCCGATTTCGATGAAAACCTCCGGGTTGCGCTCGCCCGGGAGACCGAGCTTTTCTTCGAGAGCATGCTACGAGAGGACCGCAGCCTTCTCGATCTGCTGCGCGCCGACTACACGTTTCTGAACGAGCGGTTGGCACGGCACTACGGGATTTCCGGTATTCATGGCAGCCAGTTCCAGCGGGTCACGTTGACGAACGACGAGCGAAAGGGACTTCTGGGGCAAGGCAGTGTCCTCACGGTCACGTCGTATCCGAACAGGACGTCGCCGACGTTACGCGGAAAGTGGCTCCTGGAAAATCTTCTGGGTTCACCACCTCCTCCGCCCCCGCCTAACGTGCCCTCACTCAAAGAAGATAAGGATGTCAGTCTCCTCACGATGCGGCAACGAATGGAACGACACCAGGCCAGTCCGGTGTGTTCAAGCTGCCATTCACGCATGGATCCGCTGGGCTTTGCGCTTGAGAATTTCGACGGTCTGGGCAGGTGGCGGGCCGGCATCGACTCTTCCGGAGTTCTTCCAGACGGCACGAAAATCGATGGACCCGTCGGGCTGAGGAACGTATTGCTCAGCAAAAAAGACCAGTTCGTCACGACGGCAACGGAGCGCTTGCTGACGTATGCGCTGGGGCGCGGCGTTGAAGCTTTTGACATGCCGGCCATTCGCAGGATCGTTCGGGACGCGGGACCGGGCGATTACCGCTGGTCGTCGTTGATCACGGGTATCGCCAAGAGTGTGCCATTTCAAATGAGGAGAGCTCAACAGCCATGAGCGGAGCGAGCGAAGCGCAAGCCCGACAGGGCGAAGCCTTAATAAATGTAAGCCCGACGCGAAGCGCAAGCGCGATAGCGCGCAGCCTGAAGACAGGGCGCAACGATCAATTAATGAGCGGAGCGAATGTAAGCCCGACAGGGCGCAACGATCAATTAATGATGATCTTTAAGAAATCAATTCCCCGTCGCACATTCCTGCGCGGGGCAGGAACTGCCTTGGCGTTGCCGCTGCTGGACGCTATGTTTCCGGCCTTCGCTTCCGCGGCTGAAACCGCTTCTAAAACGGCCACGCGCCTTTCGTTTTTCACGGTTCCCAACGGGATCATCATGGACAAATGGACGCCGGGGGCGGTCGGCAACGGCTACGAAATCACACCTATCCTGGAGCCGCTAGCCGCATTCAAAGACTGCATTTTGTTGCTCAGCGGATTGGCAAATAACGAAGCCCGCAAACTCGAATTCGAAATCGCTGGTGATCACCCGCGCGCATGTAGCGCCTACCTTACGGCAACCCACCCGAAAATGACTTCGGGAGCGGACATTCATTGCGGTGTCTCTGTGGACCAGATTGCAGCCAGGGAACTCGGCAAGCACACCCAGCTTCCATCTTTGGAAATCGGTTTGGAGATACCAGTGGTGGGCGCGTGCGAATCCGCCTATAGCTGTGTTTACTACAACACCATCGTCTGGAGTACTCCGACGACACCCCTGCCGATGGAAAACCGCCCCCGAGCGGTCTTCGAACGGCTAGTCGGCGATAGCACGGACCCCACCGAGCGGGCGGCCCGGATGAAAGAAAATCGCAGCATCCTGGATCTGGTATCTCAGGACCTGAAGCGGCTGATGAGGTCTGTCGGAGAGAGTGATCGTGCCAAACTCGATCAATATTCCGATGCTGTGCGTAGTGTTGAGCGGCAAATCCAGGTGGCGGAGCAGCAATCCTCGAAAGAACTGCCGAGCATGCAGAAACCGATTGGAATGCCGGAAAAGTTTTCGGATTATGCCAGGCTGATGCTGGATCTGCAGGTGCTGGCTTTCCAGGGCGACATGACGCGGGTCAGCACATTCATGCTCGGACACGAAATGGGCGGCCGGGCATACCCAGAGCTGGGTTTTGGCGACCCGCATCATTCATTGACACATCACCAAGGCGATACGGCGAAAATTGCGAAGGTACTACAGATCAATATATTCCATGCGAAGTTGTATCAGTATTTCCTGGAAAAGATGCGGTCGGTGCCTGATGGCGATGGATCCTTACTTGATCATTCACTGCTCGTTTACGGCAGCGCTCTGAGCGACGGCAATATGCACCTTTATAAAGACCTCCCCGTTCTATTGGTGGCTGGCGAAGTTGCCGGTATCCAAGGTGGCCGTCACATCAGGTATCCAGAAGACACGCCAATGGCGAACTTGTATTTGACGTTGCTGGACAAGCTGGGAGTCCCCGTTGAGAATTTCGGCGATAGCACCGGGAAACTCGATCTTGCTGCAATCTAGCTGGAGCGGCGAAGCCACAACCGAATCGTTTAGCCGCGAATTACGCGGATTGCGCGAATGGGCCGCGAAGAACGGAGTTTTCTTGTTGAAACCTAGCTGCATGCGGCCCATTCGCGTAATCCGCGTAATTCGCGGCTAAAGAACTTTGTCAAAATAAAGATCCATGCCATGAAATTATCCGCAACGTTGCTTTTATCGATTCTCCTTTCAGTTGCCGTGCCCGCCGCGTGGAGCGCCGATCTGCGCCTGCTCGATGCGGTCCGGAAGGGAGACCATCAGGCTGTTCGGGAGCTATTGAAGAATCACGTCGATGTCAATGCCGCTCAGCCCGATGGCTCAACGGCGCTGGTGTTGGCGGCTGACCGCAATGATCTGGAAGTGGCGGACCTGCTGATACGATCGGGAGCAAACGTTCATGCGGCGAACGAATACGGTGCCACTGCTCTTTATGTCGCCTGCTCAAGCGGCAATATTGCCATGATCAGACTTCTCCTGGAAGCGAAAGCTGATCCGAACGCGTCCCTCGTCTCGGGTGAGACCCCACTCATGACTGCCGTAGATAAAGGCGACGTGGACGCGGCCCGCGCACTGCTCGAGCATGGGGCCGACGTGAACGTGAAAGAATCCAAGGGCGGCCAGACGGCCCTGATGTGGGCGGTGGCCAACAAGTACCCGGAAATGGTGAAGCTGTTGGTCGAACATGGAACGGACGTTCGCGCCCGGTCGAGAGGCGATTTCACTCCCCTGCTTTTCGCTGCACAGCAGGGAGATGTGGAGTCCGGCCGCACGTTGCTGGGAGCCGGAGCAGATGTGAATGAAACCAGGAAGAAGGATCGCATGACGGCATTAATAGTGGCGGCCGCCAGTGGCAACAATGAATTTTCGGTTCTTCTTTTGGACAAAGGCGCCAATCCTAATCTGATCGATGAGAGTGGGTATACGGCCTTGCACTATGCAGCGTCGGATGAGAAGAGGATAGCGTCCGTGAAGGCGCTTCTCGCTCACGGAGCAAATCCGAATGCTCGGACTGCGAAAGATTCACGTGCGAACACCACTTCAGGCGTCAGCTTAAAAGGCGCGACGCCCCTGTTCCTTGCTGCTTCGCTAGGGAATGTCGAAACAGTGCGCGCATTGATCGCCGCAGGCGCGGATGCTTCCATCACGACCGACGAAAAAACCGCTCCTCTGCACGTGGCCACTTGGGGAGGCAACCCCTATGCCAGAGACTGGACCGACGAGGAGAAGAAGAATCTATTCGAAATTACCAGGCTGCTGGTGGGACTGGGGATCGATGTCAACACGGCCGGAGAACACGGATGGACCGGGCTGCACGGAGCGGCCTACAAGGGAGTGGATTCAGTGGTCCAGTTTCTTGTCGAAAAGGGTGCAAAGATAGAGGTTTTTGATGAGTATGGGCAGACTCCATTGAGCATCGCGAACGCGGTGATTACCGTCGGTGTCAAGGACGCCTATTATCAGAGCTCACGAGTCGTTCGCAAAAGCACGTCCGATCTTCTCTTGAAACTGGGGGCCAAGCCTTTGGCCGACTCGGGCGTCCGGATACTGGATCTATTCTACAAACAGCCGTGACAGGCGGGAACGGCCACAGCTAGATCTGAAATCTGCAATCGCCAATCGTCAGGTACGCAACAAAGATGTGCAATATCCCCGATACTTTCAACCTTCTTGAGGTTTTTGATAATGATTATCGCTGAGCGCAAAGTAGCCAAAGTTAAAAGGTCTGACCATATAAAAACCTTCACAAATTGTGCCGGAAACCGTAATGGGATGACCCATCCGGGACTCATTTGCCCTGAAACTTTGCAACTCGCTTCTCCTTGTACGCGCTCAATCCTTCGGCCGCATCGGCACTGGAGAACGCCTGGGCCAGCAGTTCGCGCTCAAACGCGAGGCCTTCCCACTGGCTTCCCTGGATTCCGCTCTGGATCGCTCTTTTGATCAGCCCAACTGCTTTGCTCGCCTTGTTCGGCGCAACGAACTGCCGAGCGTAACCCAGAATCTGGCCAAGGAAGTCTGCGCCTTCGAAAATCTCATTAATCAAACCAATGTCGCGCGCTTCCTCGAACGCCATCATGCGTCCCGATGCGGCTAATTCCATGGCGCGTGCTTTCCCGACGAGCCGTGGCAGGCGTTGCGTGCCGCCCATTCCTGGAATGACACCGAGGTTCACTTCCGCTAAGCCTGTCCGGCCGGCATCTTTCTTCGCAATGCGGATATCGCAGGCCATAGCGATCTCAAGTCCGCCGCCGACGCAGTGGCCATTGATGGCAGCAATCACCAGCTTCGGAGTGTTTTCAAGGCGGGCCAATGTTTCATGACCGAAAAGCGCGAACTGATTGCGAAACTCAGTCGATTCTCTCGACAGCATGTTGATGTCCGCGCCTGCGCTGAAAAACTTTTCGCCTGCGCCCCGCAGTACCACTACATGGATTTTTTCATCAAATCGCGCCTTCACGACTGCCTCGTCCAGCTGCTTCAGGCTATCCAACGTGTATGCGTTGACAGGCGGGTTATTCAATTCGATGATTCCAAGGCCGTCTTGTACCCGATAATCGATTAAAGCCATAAGGAACTCCTTGACTATCCCTTGAGCTCGCGTGCGACAACAACAGACTTCGTTTCCATGTAGTAGTCGAGCGCTTCCGAGCCGTGCTCTTTACCCAGGCCACTCTGTTTCAGCCCGCCAAACGGCAGCTCATCGAAAATGATCTGCGGCGAGTTGATCCATGTATAGCCGGCTTCGAGGCCTTCGGCCGCCTGCATCGCCTTGTCCAGATCGCGCGTCCATATGGAAGATCCAAGCCCATAGACCGAGTTGTTGGCTTTTTCGAGCGCCTCATCGAGATCGCGGACGCGCATGACCGGCAGGGCTGGACCAAAGACTTCCTCTTGAACGACTCTCGACTTTTCGTCCACATCGACGAGGATCGTAGGGAGATAGAAGTAACCCTTCGCGAACCCATCTCCTGAGGGCCGCTGCCCACCGGCAAGAACACGGGCACCTCGTTTGGCGGCATCGTTGACCTGCTCTTCGACCTCGGCCCGCTGGGCGGCGGTGTGAAGTGGTCCGACGATTATGCCCTGCTCGAGACCATTGCCAACGCGAAGTTTTTCCACCTTGCCCATCAGCCTGGATACAAATTCGTCGTAGATCTTGTCGAACAGGTAGAGCCGCTTGATTGCCAGGCAAGCCTGACCGCAATTGAAAAAGCGCCCAACGGATGCGGCGCTCACGGCTTCCTCGATATCAGCATCGTCGCAAACGATCATCGGGTCGCTGCCGCCAAGCTCCAAAGTGATCCGCTTGACGTTCTGTGCCGCAACTTCCATGACGTGTTTACCGGTCGAGGTCGCGCCCGTGAAACCGATCTTGCGTACCCGCGGATCCGTCAACAGCGATTCGCCGACGATCCGTCCAGGTCCAGGAACAATATTGAGCACGCCCGGCGGCAACCCCGCTTCGTGGAGAATCTGGACCACTTGAATGTCCGTCAGTGGCGTGCTGCCGGCAGGCTTAACGACGACGGTGTTGCCGGTGATCAAGGCCGGTCCGATCTTGTTACCTAGCAATGACACCGGAAAATTCCATGGAACAATCGAGCCGCACACGCCGATCGGTTTCTTGATGATCATGCCGTAGCGGCGGTCATCGAGAGCGGGCACGTATCCACCCCGGATGGTCTTGGCCAAACCGGCGTAATGCTCAAGCGTGTGGGTGAAGCGGCGGATCTCGAGGATTGCTTCACGGAGCGGTTTACCCTGTTCCAATGTGAGAAGCCGCGCGAGTTCCTTCTCGCGGTCCTTGAGGGTGTGCGCTGCAGTAAAAAGGATCTCGGCGCGTTTCGGCGGAGGAACAGCAGACCATTTCTTGAATGCTGCTTCAGCCGCGTCGATCGCCCGGTCGACATCTTCCTGCGTTCCTGCTGCGACGCGATCCACGATCTCTCCCGTGGCGGGATTCCGAATTTCACTTGTCCCGCCATCGGACGCGTCGCGGTGTTCCCCTGCAATAATCATTTTGGCCATGGTGAATTACGGCGTCGCTACGACGACCCCTTTCGTCTCCAGGTAATACTCCAACGCCTCCGGGCCGTGCTCGCGGCCAATGCCGCTGAATTTCACGCCGCCAAATGGCATCTCGTCATAACCGATATGCAACGAGTTGATCCAGACGTTGCCTGCCTGCAGCCGCTCCGCGGCGCGCCGCGCTTTGCCGAGATCCTTTGTCCACACCGAAGAACCCAGCCCATATTGGGAGCTGTTTGCTTTCTCGATTCCCTCATCCAGATCCTTGACTTTGAAGATGGGAAGCACTGGGCCGAACGTTTCCTCAGTCACCACACGCGAATCATGAGGCGCGTCTGTCAACAGAGTCGGAAGATAGTAAAATCCTTTTTCGAACTCTGAGCCTTCTGGACGCTTGCCACCCATGACCACCTTGGCCCCTTGCTTGACCGTGTCTGCAATTTGCGATTCAATCTCCTCCCGCTGCGTTTTTGTGTGCATCGGACCTAGGCGCGTGTCTTTGTCCATTCCGTTGCCGACCTTGAGGCGCTGGACCTTTCCTACAAGCTTCTCGACAAACTGGTTGTAAACGCTTTCGACGATATACAGCCGCTTCACAGCGAGGCAGGCCTGTCCACAGTTGTAGAACCGTCCGACAGACGCTCCGGTCAATGCTTTATCGATGTCAGCGTCCTCACAGACAATCATGGGATCACTGCCACCCAGCTCCAAAGTCACGCGTTTCATCTGGCTGCCGGCTACTTCCATGACGTGCTTGCCGGTCTTGCTCTCACCCGTAAATGCGACGCGAGTCACTTTGGGATTACGGAGAAGTTCTTCGCCAACCACGCCGCCCGGCCCCGTCACTACATTGAGCACACCCTTCGGCAGGCCAGCCTGGTTCAATAGTTCTATGATGCGGATCGTGGTGAGAGGCGTCGTCGACGCCGGTTTCACAACAACGGTGCATCCGGCGGCCAGGGCCGGTCCGACTTTCGTGCCCATCAAGGTGATCGGAAAGTTCCAAGGCACAATCGCACTCGTGACGCCAACCGGCTGCTTTAAGACCATGCCGTACATTTTGTTGTCCGGCAGCGGGACGTATGAACCCCGGATCTTCGACGCGAGCCCGGCATAAAAGTTCATGCCGTGCAGGAAGTGCTCGATTTCGCGCTGGGAATCACCGAGCGGCTTCCCCTGCTCCTTTGTCAGAAGCACGGCCAGATCATTAAGCTCCTTCTGGACCACTTCAACACCTTTCAAAATCAGCTGCGCCCGCGATTCGGCCGCAGTCTCCGACCATGGCTGGAACGCCGCATGCGCCGCATCGACGCCAGAACGCGCATCCTTTTCAGTACCTTTCGGCGCCGAGTCCACGACTTCCCCTGTGGCGGGATTGATCACGTTGTACGTCTGCCCGGAACTTGAACTTACGGACTCTCCAGCGATGAACATTTTGGCCATGGCTTTCCTCTCTTTATAATTGTCTGGAATGTGAAACCGGTAGCATATTTGCCGGTACAGAAGGCTGTCAACATGCAGTATAGTGCAACGCAATGGAGCATGCGCCTATACTTTATCAGATCGGCAGACGGGTTCGTGCCCGGCGCACTAGCATGGGCTGGACCTTAAGGGAAATCGCAGAGCGATCGGGTGTCTCATCAAGGTTCTTGTGGGATCTTGAGGCGGGAAAAGGCAACATCTCTGTGGCGCGGCTTGTGGATGTTGCAAACGCTTTGGACATTCCGATCGTGTCGCTCATGTCTACCGAGGAGGAGCAGAAAGGCGTCGTCGCGCTCGTGGGGTTGCGGGGAGCCGGGAAATCCACCATCGGAAAGGCTCTCGCGAAGCGTTTGGGTGTCCGCTTTCTCGAATTGGATGCCTTAATTGAAAGAGATACAAACCTCACCCTGGGTGAATTGTTCTCTCTCCATGGGGAAGCTTACTATAAGCGTCGCGCCTATGGCCTGCTTCTGAAACTTCTCACGCAGAACGAATCGATGGTGGTTGCGGTAGGTGGATCGATCGTCACCGATCCCGAAACCTGGCAACTGCTGAAACGCCGCACGCACACGGTATGGCTGAAGGCCAGCCCGGAAAATCATTGGAAGCGCGTTCTGGGACAAGGCGACACGCGCCCGATGGCAAATCGTACTTCTGCGATGGCCGAATTGCGATCCATGTTGTCGCTTCGCTCAGCACTCTATTCCGAAGCCGCGCAGATAGTCGACACCAATTCCCTCCGAGTGCCGGAAGCGGTGCGCATGATTTGCGCGGCTCTCCGGCAGAGGCAAGAATAATGAACTTTGACCTTAACTCATCGGAGTTCTGGGACCGGCAAGCGACACGAAAGGAAGTTTCAAGGGTATTTGACATCTGCTATGGGTGCACGCTCTGTCACACGCTCTGTCCGTCTTTTGTGGACCTGTTCCGGTTGATGGACGAAAACTTCGGCGAGCCGGACGCGCTTAAGGATGAACAGTTGAAACAGGTTGTGGATCTCTGCTACCAGTGCAAGCTTTGCTACACAATCTGCCCGTATGTACCTCCGCACGAGTGGGACGTCGATTTCCCGAGGACGATAATGAGGGCCCACCTGGTGGACGCCAGGCAGGGAGGAACCCGCTTCGCCGACAGAATATTCGGAGACACAGATCGCGTCGGAAGTCTGGCCAGTTGGGCCGCGCCGCTCGTCAACTGGGCGAATCAAAATCCCTTTCTGCGTGGTTTGATGGAAAAATGTTTGGGCGTCCACCAGGATCGATTGCTTCCCACTTTTCATGCAGAGACGTTCGCGAAGTGGGCTCGCAAACGCCCTGCTCCCCCGAAGGGCAAGGGAGAGGAAAAGGTGGCGCTCTTTTATACTTGCACGGTCAACTACAATGAACCAGAGATCGGCAAAGCCGCCGTCGCTGTGTTTCAAAAAAACGGGATCGAGTGCGTCATCCCAGACCAGCAATGCTGCGGCCTGCCGTTTCTGGATGGGGGCCTGGTGGATCGAGCCAGAAAGAAAATCGAGTCGAACGTAGCCGCCCTGAGCCAAGCCGTCCGGCAGGGGTATAAAATCGTGGTGCCGAGTGCGAGCTGCAGCTACATGCTGAAGCAAGACTACCCGCGATTCTTGCCGACCGGCGATTCCAGGCTGATCGCCGAAAACACCTATGATCTGTCCGAATATCTGGTAACGGTCCACGAGA
>WNGD01004031.1_pt1 | contig 15711 bp, 17 predicted proteins | sample 5400671 | NCBI WGS metagenome assembly WNGD01 (sample SAMN13153369, study PRJNA577476) | soil metagenome | isolation source: 40 cm soil or saprolite under grassland replicate 2 | place: USA:California | collected 2016-06-15 | reverse complement strand
GGCGGCGCGAGGCACGGCCGTGTGGGTCGCGATCGCCGCGGCGACCGCGGCTGCGCTCCTCGGCGCAATCTTCTTCCTTGGATTGCGGCGCTGGCTGACCGCCGGCGAGGAGTGACACGCCCCGGTCGCGCGGCAGCACGAGCCTTCCTAGTGATGTTGATGCCCGGCGTGTCGTACCGCCACGACCGCCAGATCGCCGCCCCGTCCATGACGAAGTGCTCTGCGGCGGAGTGGTGGCAAAGGGACGCGGCTGAACTGGCGCGAGAGCCCGCGTCGCGGGCTCTCGCGCGCTAAGCGTTCCTCTACAGACTCGTGTGAATCGGGGTCGCCCAGCGGACGTACGTGATCCGCGTTAGTCCGTTCGCGAGCCGGTCGACGTACTTCGACTCGCCCATCTGCCCGAGTGGAACCAGCTGCGACCCCGTCGCGGCGCCGATCGTCGTCGAGGAGTCGAGGTGCGTGTAGATCGTGTCAAGCTCGCCGTAATCGTGCTTGTTCGGATGCGTGCTCTTGGTATCTGCGGCCGAGCTGTTGTGGTAGTAGTCCATGCAGGTATCGAGCGACGTCCCGTCCGTGCTCTGGTGGTCGAGTCCGAACGTGTGCCCGATCTCCTGACAGATCACGTGCTGCATCTCGGCCGTGTTGTTGTACTGGTAGCTCGAGCTGCCGAAGTAGTAGTCGTTGTTCTTGACCGTGCCTTGCACGATGTGCGTCGTGCCCGACTGCAGCCAGATGGTCGCAACGCCGAGCCAGCCGCTGTTGCCATAGCTCGCGCTACACACCTCGACCCGCCCAGAGGTCGCCTTGCAGGGCTTCGGCCTAGTGCCGCCGGCAACGATGGTCGTGTCGAGCACGGTCGACTGAGACCAGTCTGACGACGCGGTGCTCAGCATGCCGTCCCAGGACCCGCTGACGTTGTCGCCGAGCTTGATCGTGAACGGGTTCGCCGTTCGCGCCCAGTGGTAGCCGTTCCACGAGTGGTTGGCGAACGCGGCGGGCGCCGAGACGGCAGCGATCGCAGCAATCGCAGCGACGGCGAGAAAAATCCGACTCCTCATTGACCCCTCCTAAGTGGAGGTGAACTGCGGCAGCCGCATTGTGAGCGGGTGCGACAGGAAGGTCAAGGAGCGGAGGACGAGGGCCGGCACGCCGAAGCGCGCGCCGGCCCTCGTCTGAGCTACGGAGCCGCGCTCTTCGCGAGCCGCCCGGCGTCGCCGAGGTTCGAGTTCCCCTCGAGGAAGGAGATCCCCGCGGCCTCATCAGCGTGCGGGCCGGTGTAGCGCAGCACGTACAGCCCGTTCCGAATGTCGATGACGTAGATCAGCCCATCCCGGATGATCGGAAAGCTCCAGACGACCACCTTGTTCGGGCCGGCAGAAAGCGCCGGGTCCTCGTTCGCGACACTAGCCAGCGGCGTCGGCGAGAACCAGCCCGCTTGCACCGGGCTGCCCGGGTCGGAGACGTCGATCGCCTGCTCGCCTCCAGAATGCCAAGAGTCGAAGATCAAGTTCCTCAGCACGGTCGGGTTGTGTGACGAGTAGGAGGTGAACTCGTTCTCGCCGGGCGCAGGCGTGTAGGCGCTCGTGTTCTGGAGCAGCTTGTACTGGCCAATGGTGTGTGGCCTGCGCGGCTGGGCGATGTTCCAGAGGCGAGCCCAGCCCCAGGGCCAGCCGAACGAGGGCGTCGTGAAGCTGCCGTAGACCTCGTCGATCGTGAGTGCGAAGGGCCGGCCCGGCAGCGGCACCGCCGAGTGGCTCTCGGAACAACCCGCCGCTGTGTGGCCGTCGCAGTGCGGCCCTGTGCCCCAGGTCGGGAAGGGGACCGGCGTCAGCAGCTTGTCGTTCAGGCTTTCGACCGTTCCGGCGGGCACCTGGTCGTTTGCGACCTCGCTCGTATCGAGGACACCGAAGCCGCCACGCAGGTAAGCGAGGTAGGTACGGGCGCCGTTGAACGAGGGCGTCATCGAATGCAGCGAGAGGTCGGAGTCATAGTTGGCCGGGTTGGCGGCGCCCGGGAAGAACTGGTTCCAGTTTCCCTCGGCCAGCTCGTGCACGGAACCCCCCGAGGGGACGGCGCTGATGTCGACGATCATCATGTTCGGCCGCGCCGGATTGACGGAGGTGCTCGGGGTCGAGAGCCAGAGCAGCGCCCGATCGGGGTTCTTCGGATCGATCCAGAAGTACATCTCGTGCGGCTTCACCTGTAGCCCCGCCGCCGAGGTGGGGACGTAGCTGGAGATGAAGGTCGGGTGAACCGGGTCGCTGAGATCGAAGAACTTGATGTCGAAGGGGAAGGTGGCGTCGTTTCCCGGTGGGCAGGCATGGATGACCGAGCTGCAGCGGAAGGTCATCACCATCAGCAGCTTCTTCTGCGGCCAGACCCGCAGCTCGCGGGTCGTGATCCCGACCTGGCCCGCGTAGGGCGTCCCGATCTCACCGACGACGCTTGGGTTCGACGGGTCGGCGATGTCGGTGATCAGGATCCCCGGGTGCGGGTGCGGGCAGGAATTCGGGTCAGTCGAGCGCCGGGGATCGCCGAGCCCACACGTGCTCGACCCGTCCGTTCGGTTCCCGATGTACGCGTAGTGGTCGTAGAGCGCCAGCGCCGCATTCATGCCGCGCGAGAAGAGCGGATTCGTCCCGACCAGTGTGAAATTGAGCGACGTACCCGGAGTTCCGCCTCCAGATCCAACCGTCACGTCACCGAGCGCGACAAGCGGTAAGGCCAGCGCCAAGACGAGCAGGGACAGTCCGACAACGAGACGCTTCATTGCTCCCCCTTCCTGCAGATCAGGTCTCCAGTCCTATACCCAACATCTGCCTTTCTTCGCACGAGCACTTCAAGAAAACAAGCCGCCGCGGATGTTACGGTCGAAGCCGTGATCTTCAGGCAGTTCGTCGACGACGACCTCGGCTGTGCGTCGTATCTCGTCGGCGACGAGGAAACCCACGAGGCGGTCGTCGTCGACCCCGCCTACGCGATCGAGCAGTACCTCGCCGCGGCGAAGCAAGAGGGCATCCGGATCGTGCGGACACTCGAGACGCACACGCATGCCGACCACGTCTCGGGGCACGGCCGGCTGGCGCTCGAGCACGGCATCGCGGTCGGGATCCACCCGGCCGCCGAGGTCGCCTACGAGCACGACCCGCTCGAAGACGGGCGCGAGGTCGTGCTGGGCAACGTGGCGCTGCGGGTACTACACACGCCCGGACACCGGCCCGAGCACTGCTGCTTCGCGGTCATCGACCGGACCAGAGCCGAGGAGCCCTGGCTCGTGCTCACCGGCGACTCGCTCTTCGTCGGCGACGCCGCCCGGCCGGATCTTGCCGTCGAGGCGGTCGACGGCGCGCGCGCGCTCTTTGCCAGCCTGCAGCGCCTGCTCGAGCTTCCCGACGGCGTCGAGGTCTTCCCGGGTCACGTTGCGGGCTCGCTCTGCGGGGCCTCGATGTGCTCCAAGGCCTCGACCACGATCGGCTTCGAGCGCCGGTTCAACCCCATGCTCGCCTCGAGCGGCGAGGACGAGTTCGTGAGCGCATCGGCGCTGACGCGCTCCCCGCGCCCGCCGAACCTCGACCGAATCGTCGAGCTCAATCGCGGTCCGTTCGTGGCCGCGCCCACGCCGCTCGAGGAGCCCGACGAGCTCGAGGCCCCGATTCTCGACATCCGCCCGGCCGAGGTCTTCGGCGCCGGCCACGCGGCGGGCGCGATCAACGTCCCCCTGGAGCGGAGAGGTTTCGCGACGAGGGCGGCATTCGTGCTCCTCCCGGACGAGAGCCCCTTGATTTACGCAGCGACGCGCGAGCAGGCCGAGGACGCGGCCCGGCGCCTGCACGCGGTCGGAATCGGCGAACTGCAGGGCTACATTCTCGGCGCCGCCGAGACCGAGACGCTGGAGGCGGTCGACGTGGACGAGCTCGACCGCCTCGTCGCCGCGAACGCGGTCGAGGTGATCGACGTTCGCGAGCTGCACGAGCGCGACGACGGCTTCATCCCGGGCAGCCGCAACATTCCGTACCGCCTCGTGCGCGAGTATGGCGACGAGCTGAAGGAGGAGGGACGGCCGGTGGTGACGATCTGCGAGAGCGGCGCCCGCGCGGCCGTCGCGGCGAGCGTGCTCGCGGCTTCGGGGGTTGACGCCCGGCCCGTCTTGGCGGGGGGCATGCGAGCCTGGGAGGCGCGCGGCGGCGCCACCGTCGGCTTCCGCCGTTGCGGCAGCTGAGCGGCAGCTAAGCGGAGGCCGCGAGCAACGCTTCGCCCTCGAGCACGTACGCGGTCGCGCCGAGGGAGCGCCAGAGGGCGAGCGCGCGTTCGAGTTTCCGCTCACCCTCGGCCCGGCGGCCGGCCTCGATTGCCTCCTCCGCCGCGCGCAAGCGGGCGTCTGCTTCGTCCGGCACGGTCCCGATCTCGCGGTAGAGGTCGGCCGCATGCGTGAAGTCATGATCGACGTACGCGAGACCGGCACGGATCCATGGCCTCGTCGACGAGAATTCCGTTCACCGGCGCAGCCGTTTGGAGCCGCGCGGCCGTGTTGACGACGTCGCCCGAGGCCATGCCCTCTCCCTCGCTCGGCCGGGCGCCGAGCCGTACGAGCGCCTCGCCGGTCGTCACCCCGATCCTGAGCTGCAGCTCCTCCTGCCCCACGACCCAGTCACGGATCGCGAAGGCCGCGCGGACGGCGCGCTCGGGGTCGTCCTCGTGCGCGGTGGGGGCGCCGAACAACGCCATCACCGCGTCGCCGATGAACTTCTCGACCGTTCCGCCGTGGCGTTCGAGCTCGGCGCGAAGCTACGCCTGGTAGGGCTCGAGCACCGCGCGGACGTCCTCCGGATCGAGCCTTTCGGCGCGGCTGGTGAAGCCGACGAGGTCGGCGAAGAGCACCGTCACGACCTTCCGCTCCTCACGCGGAGCCTCCGGCGACGCCGCGAGAGGCGCCCCGTACCCGGCGCAAAAGCGCCCGTCGCCTGGGTTCTCGCGCCCGCAGCGCTCGCAGACGATGGTCTTCAACGCAGACGCTGGGCCGTGTAGCCGTGCTCGTCCATGGCAGCCAGGATCTGGCGGCAGTGATCCTCGTCGCGGGTGACGAGCGTCAGCTCGACCTCCGTCGCCGTAACGGGAACATCCATCCCCTCGCGGTGGTGTTCGACCGCGATCACGTTCCCCCGCTCCTCGGCCACGAGCGAGAGCAGCTTGATCAGCTCTCCTGGCCGGTCGGCCAGCTGCGTCCGGACGACGAGATACCGGCCCGCGACCGTGAGGCCGTGGCGCATCACCGAGATCAGCATCGTCGGATCGATGTTGCCGCCCGAGAGCACCGCAACCGCGGGTCCCGAACCGCGCACCCGTCCGGCCAGGAGTGCCGCGACCCCGACGGCCCCGGCCCCTTCGACGACGAGCTTCGCCCGCTCGAGGAGTAGCACGATCGCCTCGCTGATCTCCTCGTCCGAGACGGCGACCAGCTCTTCGAGCGCGTCGTTCAGGATCGACGACGTGAGCTCGCCTGGATGCTTGACGGCGATCCCGTCGGCGATCGTGTAACGGTCTCGCTGAACCTCGACCCCGACGATGCGCACGTCGGGCTTCACCGCCCGCAATGCAAGCGCGATGCCGGCCGCAAGCCCGCCGCCACCGACCGGAACAAGCACTGTCTCCACCTCCGGCACCTGCTCGGCGAGCTCGAGTCCGATCGTCCCCTGGCCCGCGACAACGGTCTCGTCCTCATAGGGGTGGACGAAGGTCGCGCCGGTCTCGTCCGCGTATGCGAGCGCGGCTGCCAGCGCGTCCTCGAAGGTCGCGCCGACGAGCTCCGTCGCCGCTGCGTAGTTGCGGCATGCCTCGACCTTCGCCATCGGCGCGTCCTGCGGGACGAAGATCGCCGCCGGGATGCCGGCCTCGCGGGCCGCCCACGCGACCGCCTGGCCGTGGTTGCCGGCGCTCGCCGCGACGACCCCGGCGGCACTCTGCGTCTCTGAAAGAGCCGCGATGCGCGTGACGGCGCCTCGCACCTTGAACGAGCCCGTCCGCTGCAGGTTCTCGGCCTTGAGGACGACCTCGCGCCCGGAGAGGCGCGAGAAGGTCTCGGAGCCGTAGACCGGCGTCACGCGCGCGACGTCCGCGAGCCCGCGGCGCGCCGCCTCGATCTCAGTGAGTGTCGGGCCTGTGGTTTCCGTCGCCAAGGTGAAACACCTTGTCCATGATCTCTCGAACGGCGCTGAGCGGGTCGAGCTCCCTGCTCTGCACCTCGTCGAGCAGCCGGCGCAGCTCGGGGTCGCCGGCGACGGCTCGCTCGAGATGAGCCTTCGCGCGAGCGGAGGCGACCGCGAACACCTCGCCGGCGAGATTCTCGCGCCGCCGCTGCTCCAGCAGCCCTTCGTCATCGAGAAAGGCGCGGTGGGCCTCGATCTTCTCCCAAAGCTCCGGCACGTTCTCGCCGCGCGTTGCCTCGGTCAGCACGATCGGCGGCCGCCACGCCCGCTCCTTGTCGAGGGACAGAATCGACCTCACCTCTTTCAGCATCGTCTTCGCTGCCGGGTGATCCAGCTTGTTGATCGCGATCACGTCGGGAATCTCCATGATCCCCGCCTTCAGCGCCTGGATCGAGTCGCCTGAGCCGGGCATCAGCACGAGCACGACGGTGTCGGCGATGCCGATCACCTCGACCTCGCTCTGGCCGGCGCCGACCGTCTCCAGGAAGACGAGGTCCTTGCCGGCCGCGTCGAGGACGAGCAGCGCCTGCAGCGTCGCCTCGGCGAGGCCGCCGAGGTGACCCCGAGTCCCCATCGAGCGGATGAACACCTCCGGATCGAGGAAGTGGTCGGCGAGCCGGATGCGGTCGCCTAGCAGTGCCCCGTGCGAGAACGGGCTCGACGGGTCGACGGAGATGACGCCAACCGTCGTCCCTCGCTCGCGGACGTGGCGGACGAGCCCGGAGATCAGAGTCGACTTGCCGACCCCGGGAGGTCCGGTGACTCCGACCGCGTAGGCGCGACCCGTCTCCGGATAGACGTCGCGCACCAGGTCGTATGCCAGCGGGTCCGAGTTCTCGACGAGGGTGATCGCCCGGGCCAGAGCCCGCTTCTCGCCCGCTCGGACGCCCGCCGCGAGCGATTCCCGCGTGAAGTCGCGGCGAGGAGCCATACGGAGATGCTAGTGGCCTGACCGGCAACGCTGGCCATGCTCCCTGGCCACGTCACCGGCCGGAGCTAGGTGGCCTGACCGGCAACGTTGGCCATGCTCCCCGGCCCGCGAGCACACGGCGCCAGAGTCCACCCTCGCCCTTGTCAGGCTGCCAGCCTTGCCTGCGGACGATCGCGGTCTCTGGCTTGGTGCTCGCGACCCGGGAAGCGGGCAACGTCACCGGCCAGACCACTAGAGCGCGCGCTGGCGGGCGCCGCGGTGCGCTTCGACAGCGGGCTCCGTCTCGAGCCTCTGCTCCGGAGGCTCGACGAACTGCGAGGGCGCCGCGTTGACGGTGCGGGCAAGCGTGAAGCCGATCGCCGCGGCCGCCGTGGAGAGGACAGCCGCGCCGGCCCACACCCACCGGGGCCCGAATGCCTCTGTCAGCCGACCGGCGAGCACCATGCCGAGGGCCAGGAAGGTGACATTCGAGCTCATCAGCACGGTGAAGGCGCGTCCGCGGAGGCGATCCGGCGCCCCGCGCTGGACGAGCAGGGCGTTGCAGACGATCGTGGCGCCGTTGCCGGCGCCCGAGACGATCACGCAGACAGCCGCGACCCAAACATTGGGCGACGCGGCGGCTGCGGCGACTCCGACCGCCATCAGCGCGAGCGAGGCGCCGTAGACGTTGGCGAGACCGCGTTCCTCGATCGAGGAGCCGGCCCGATACGCCCCGATCGCGAGCCCAACTCCCGCCGATGCCATCATCAGGCCGAGGCCGAAGCTGCCGGCGGAGAAGGAGTCGGTCGCGAGAAACGGCTCGCCGACGTTGACGAAGGCGTTCGCGATCATGCCGACGTTCCACGCGATCAGGACGGTCAGCAGGGCCCGCGAGCGGCGAATGAGTACGAGCCCGTCCGCGAGATCGCGCCAGTGGCCGCGCGTTTCCGCCCTGGCCTCTTGCAGCAACTGCTGCGGGATCTGCGCAAGCAGCGACGCCGAGACGAGGAAGGTAGCGGCGTTGATCCAGTAGGCCAGGTGGGGCCCCTGGGCGGCGACGAGGGCGCCGCCGGCGAGCGAGCCGATCGCCCAGGTCGAATTGTCGATCGCCTGCAAGAGCGAATTCGCCCGCGGAAGATCCTCGTCGGCGACGAGGTTCGGGAGGCCCGCGTAGACGGCGGGCCGGAAGAAGCCCGTCGCGGTGCCGATCACCGACGCCAGGGCGACGATCGTGGTTGCGTTCGGCGCAAACGGCAGCGCGCAGAAGACGCCGAAGCGAACCAGGTCGGAGCCGATCAGCAAGGCACGGCGCGAGAGGCGGTCGACGAGCGGCGCCGCAAGCAGTCCGACGAGCAGGGTCGGCAGGATGTCGGCGATCAGCAGCGCGCTCATCCACAGCGGCGAATGCGTCCGCTTCAGCACGTCGATCTGGAGTGCGACGAGCGCGAGCCATGTGCCCAACCCAGAGCCGAGCGTGGCCAGGAAGAGCGAGCGGAAACCGGGCTCCCGGCCCAGGAGCCCGAGTCGGCGGCCGGTCACGTGGCGGCTCACGGCCCCTGAAACGGTAACAGGGTGCTGTCGCCCCGAAAGAGAGGTTTTCTGGACTAGGCGCTTTTGGCGGGTGTTCGGATGCGGTCCAGCGCCTCGGCGAAAAAGGCGTTCTCCTCGGCCGTGCCGACCGTGACGCGGATCGCAGTCGGGCCGCCGAAGCCGTGCGTGGGTCGAACGATCACGCCCTCGCGAAGGAGCTGCTCGAAGAGCGGCCGCGAGTCCTCGCCGATGTCGCAGTAGAGGAAGTTCGCCACAGCGGGCGTGGCGGGCTCGAGCCCGTGCTCCTCCAGGATTCGCTCCACCTCCGGCCGTTGGGCGGCGTTCTCGAGCCGGCGGCGCTCGACCTCGCGCGCGTCGCCGAGGCTCGCGAGCCCGGCTTCCTGCGCCGGCGTCGTGATGTCGAAGGCGCGTCGCACCTTGCCTAGCGCGGTGACGACCGGCGGCGCTGCGACCGCGTAGCCCACGCGAAGCCCGGCCAGGCCGAAGATCTTGGAGAACGTCCGCAGGACGACGACGCGGCGTCCGGCCTTCAGGTACTCGGCGATCCCGTCGGCGTAATCCGGGTCGTCGATGTACTCGAAGTACGCCTGATCGAGCACGGTGAGGACGTGCTCGGGCACGCCCTCGAAGTAGGCGTCAAGCTCGGCGCGAGTGTTCATCGTCCCGGTCGGGTTGTTCGGGTGACAGACGTAGACGAGCTTCGTCCGCGGCGTGATCGCGTCGAGCATCGCGTCGAGGTCGTAGCGGTGCTCGTGAAGGGGAACCGTCTTGGGCGTCGCGCCGAGCTTGCGGGCGTCGATCACGTAGCTCGGGAACGAGGGCCACCCGCAGACGATCTCGTCACCCGGATCCAGGGCGGTTTGCGACAGCCCGTCGACGAGCCCGTCGGAGCCCGCACCGACGGCGACCTCCTCGAAGGGGACGCCGTGCAAGTCGGCCAGCGCGGCCCGAAGGCGGTAGGCGCCGCCGTCGGGGTAACGATTCAGCTCGGGAGCGCAACGCGCGATCGCCTCCAGGGCGGCCGGAAACGGACCGAACGGGCCCTCGTTCGACGCGAGCTTGACCACGCGCTCGAGACCGAGCTCGCGCTGAACTTCCTCGACCGGCTTGCCGGGCTCATAGGGAACGAGGTCGCGGACCGGCGGTCTGAAGAAGCTGTCGGCGATCTCGGCGAGACGGTCTTGGCTTCGCTGCTCTTCGCTCGATCCAGCCACAGCCGAAATCTACTCGGCCTCGGCGACCGCCCCTGTTGAGGTGCACGCGTATCCCGGAAGTGCTGCGCAGGTGGGTGACCCGTTCGTGCCGGTTGTGTGCCGACCGGGCTGGGGCGCGCTTTAGAGTTCGCGCGGCATGAAGGTCGGGGTTCCTCGCGAGACTGCCGCCGGTGAACGGCGGGTCGCGCTCGTACCGGAGACCGTCAAGCGGCTGACGGGAAGCGGCTTCGAAGTGGTCGTCGAGCGCGGCGCCGGGAAGTCGGCGAGCTTCCCGGACCCCGCCTACGAGCAGGCGGGCGCGGCTCTCGTCGACGACGCGTACACGGGCGAGGCGGTCGCGAAAGTGCAGCCGCCGGCCTCTGCTGAGGCGGACCGGCTTCGTTCGGGTCAGGTCCTGATCGGCTTTCTGCAACCGCTGACCGACCGCGAGGGCATCGAGCGCCTGGGCGAGCGCGGGGTTGTCGCCTTCGCAATGGAGTCGATTCCCCGCATCACTCGCGCACAGGCGATGGACGCCCTCTCGTCGCAGGCGACCGTCTCCGGCTACAAGGCAGCCGTCCTGGCAGCCGACCGCCTGCCGAAGTTCTTCCCGATGCTGATGACCGCCGCGGGAACGGTCGCGCCCGCGAAGGTGCTCGTGCTCGGCGCCGGGGTCGCCGGGCTCCAGGCAATCGCAACCTCGCGGCGGCTGGGCGCCGTCGTCTCCGGCTTCGACGTGCGGCCGATCGTTCGCGAGCAGGTCGAGAGCCTCGGGGCGACGTTCCTCGACCTCGGCGTGATCGGGGAGGAAACGGCCGGCGGCTACGCCCGTGAGCTCAGCGAAGAGGAACAGCGGCGGCAACAGGAGGCGCTCGAGGCGCGACTCCCCGAGTTCGACGCCGTGATCACGACCGCACTCGTGCCAGGCCGGCCGGCCCCGCGCTTGATCCCGGCGTCGGCGGTCGCGACCATGCGGCCGGGATCGGTGATCGTCGACCTCGCCGCCGAGGCGGGCGGCAACTGCGAGCTGACCGAGCCGGGCGAGGCCGTCGTCCGCGAGGACGTGACGATCCTCGGCTACACGAACCTGCCGAGCACGATGCCGTTCCACGCGAGCCAACTCTACTCGCGCAACGTGCTGGCCCTTCTCCAGCATCTGGCCCCCGAGGGTGAGCTCAACCTCGACTGGGAGGACGAAATCACGTCGTCGGCATGCGTCACCGGCGAAGCGGAGGTTCCAGCGTGAGCGCCTTTCTCTTCTTCATCACCGGCTGCGCCGACATGCGCGGCGCGGCCGGTGCGTACCCCGAAGAAGGGGGCGCACGGGGGAAACATGGTTTCCCCCCTGAAGCGAGGCCGGAGGCGGAAGCGGCGTGAGTCACGGTTTGCTGCTGGCTTTCGAGGTGACGATCCTCGTGCTCGCGATCTTCCTCGGGTTCGAGGTGATCTCGAAGGTGCCGACCCTGCTGCACACGCCGCTCATGTCAGGCACGAACGCGATCCACGGGATCGTGATCGTCGGCGCGATGCTTGTCGCCGGGCTCGACCACAAGGACACGCTGACGACCGTCGTCGGCCTGATCGCCGTCGTGCTCGCCTCGGCCAACGTCGTCGGCGGCTTCGTCGTCACCGACCGGATGCTCGAGATGTTCAGGAAGCGTGAGCCGCGGGAGCCCGATGGGCCGGGTAGCGACTGACTTCGCGTACCTGGCGACGATTGTCGCCTTCATCCTGGCGCTGAAATTCCTGTCGAGCCCGGCGACGGCGCGCCGCGGAAACTGGATCGGCGCTGTCGGGATGCTGGTCGCGATCGCGGTGACGTTCGCGCAGAAGTCCGTCGTCAGCTACTGGGAAATCCTCGTCGGGATGACGATCGGGGGCGCCTTCGGGGCCGTTGCCGCCCGGCGCGTGAAGATGACCGCGATGCCGCAGATGGTTGCGCTGTTCAACGGCGTCGGCGGCGGCGCGGCCGCGTTGATCTCGCTCGCCGAGTTTCACAACATTGCCCCCGATCCCGGCCGGCTGCACGGAGACATCAGCGTCTCGATCATCCTCTCGGCGCTGATCGGAGCGATCTCTTTCGCGGGCTCGATGGTCGCCTTCGCGAAGCTGCAGGAGCTGATCCAGGGGCGGCCGATCGTCTATCCAGGCCAACAGGTCGTGAACGGCTTGCTCCTCGCCGGGGTCGTCGCGGCAGGCGTAGCCATCGTCGCGGGTTCCGAGCGGCAGTGGCTGATCGTCGCGCTGATCGTCGGCGCACTCATCCTCGGCGTCCTCTTCGTGCTTCCGATCGGGGGCGCGGATATGCCGGTTGTGATCTCGCTGCTGAACGCCTTCACAGGCCTCGCTGCGGCGGCGACCGGATTCGAGCTCGAGAACAACGTCCTGATCGTCAGCGGCATGCTCGTCGGCGCTTCGGGAACGCTGCTCACGATCCTGATGGGCCGGGCGATGAACCGCTCGATCGCGAACGTGCTCTTCGGCGCCTTCGGACAGGTGACTCCGCAGGCGGCCGCCACCGCGGAGACGGATGGCGGGACGGTCCGCTCGGCGAGCGCCGAGGACGTCGCCGTCATGCTCGCCTACGCGCACAAGGTCGTCTTCATCCCCGGCTACGGTCTCGCGGTCGCCCAGGCCCAGCACGACGTTCGGCAGTTGGCCGACATCCTCGAGCAGAAAGGCGTCGAAGTTTCCTATGCGATCCACCCGGTCGCCGGGCGGATGCCCGGACACATGAACGTCCTGCTCGCCGAGGCGAACGTGCCGTATCCCCAGCTCGAGGAGATGGACGACGCGAACGCTGAGTTCCGCCGCACCGACGTCGCCCTCGTCGTCGGCGCCAACGACGTCGTCAACCCGGACGCCCGCAACAACCAGGGAAGTCCGATCTACGGCATGCCGATCTTGAACGTCGACCAGGCGAATGCCGTCGTCGTGCTCAAGCGCAGCATGAACCCCGGCTTCGCAGGGATCGAGAATCCGCTCTTCTACAACCCGAAGACGGTGATGCTGTTCGGAGACGCCAAGGATTCGATCACGAAGCTGATCGCCGACGTCAAGAACCTGTAGGCCGTTACAGGCAGTCGAAGATCCCGACGTCGTTGTGTGGGCCGTGATGGGCGAACGCGAATACATGGCCGCCGATCAAGCGCAACTCCGATGAGCCGTGCACCCTTCGCGGCACTCCGCCGGCGAAGGCAATCGTTAGCGGTCCCTTTCCGAGATAGATGTTGTCCTCGCAGCCCACGCCGACACGCCTGCCGAGCAGATGTTCGGCCTCGGCGTTTTGCCGGAGCATTCGTAGCCCAGCGCCCGGAACGGCGGGCCGCCGGATTCGCTACCTCGACGCTCGGCGTCGGGCGCGCCCAGGAACGCGATCATGTTCGCGCGGCTGCTTCGGCCCATTCTCAATTTCCCGATGCGGCCGTTCGCCGAGATGAGAACTCGAGTGGCGGACGGGTGACCGGAGGAACAGCCCGCGGCGGCGACGAGCAGAACTGTGATCGGAATCGTCCAGCGCACGCGCCCCAATCTCGCAGACTCCGTCGCACTACGCTTGCCCGCGATGGTCCCGTTCTTTCCGGCGAGCCAGGTCGAGAATGCGGTCTCGCCCGAACGAGCCCTCGAGGCCGTTCGCGAGGCTTTCGTCGCCTACGCCCGGGGCGAGTGGACGATGCCGCCGAAGGTCTACGTGCCGGCGTATCCAGCGGGCGACTTCCGGGCGATGCCGGCGATTGGCGCCGGTCACGCACTGCTCAAGTGGGTGACGTCCTTCCCCGGCAACCCGGCGCGCGGCCTGCCGACCGTGACCGGGCTCGTGCTGCTGTCGGACGCTTCCGACGGATCGCTGCGCGCCGCCCTCGACGCCGGGGCGGTGACGGCGTTGCGCACCGGTGCGGCCGCCGTGCTCGCCGCCGAAGAGCTTGGCCGGCGAGATGCCCAAACGGCCGCGGTGATCGGCGCTGGCGTCAACGGCCGCGCCGCGGCGAAGACATTTCTCGCACGCGGACGCGACGTTGCGCTCTGGGACGTCGACGACGAACGCGCGCGCGCGGCCGCGGGCGAGCTCGGGGCGCGCGTCGCGGGATCGCGCGAGGAGGCGCTCGCGGCCGACTTGCTCGTCACCGTCACTCCCGGCCACGAGATCCTGCTCGCGGAAGGTTCGCTCGGGGCCGGGCAGCATGTCAGCCTGATGGGCGCAGACGGGCCCGGCAAGGCCGAGATCGCGGTCGGTGAGCTCGCCCGCGTCCGTCTCTTCTGCGACGACTGGGAACAGGCGAGCCACAACGGGGAGCTCGTGCACGCGGTGGAAACAGGCGCGCTCACGCGCGACGACGTGACGCAGCTCGGCGACGTGCTCGCAGGCACGGCTCCGGGTCGCGAGTCCGACGAGCAAGTCACGGCCTTCGACTCGACCGGGCTCGCGATCCAGGACCTGGCGATTGCCCTCGCTGCAATGGAGCGGGCCGACACGCTGGACCTTGCGATGATCGACCTCTAGCCGCGCCGGGAACTCTGCGGTCAGAACGCCCGCGCAGGATCGAAGAGACCCAGCTCCGGGGGCGTCTGCTCGACGATCGCTCTCGCAACCAGGTCACCGCACGCGAGCCCGAGCACGTTGCCGTGGCCCGAGTAGCCGCACGAGACCCAGAGGCCGGCGCGCCCGGGGACCGGGCCCGCAAGCGGCAGCAAGTCGTCGGTGACGTCTGGATACCGGGCGTCGTCGCCGCCTCCGCCGTGAACTCATCCTCGAGGGCGCTGTCGCGGAAGCCGCCGAGCACGAGCCGGAGGTCCTCCGTCTGCTGCCAGTAGTCGTAGCCATAGCGGGCGTAGTGCGGGCAGGCGAAGTACTCCGCATCCAGCGGTTCCGTGACAACGACCTGGCCGCGGGTCGGCCTGACCGCGCGGTCGAGCTGTTCGAGCAGGCCGCGCGTGTACCCGTCGGTCGCGATCACGACGTGGTCGGCATCGAGCTCGTCGACTGTCGTGACGGGATGGTGCTCGCGGATGTCGGCCCCGGCCTCCGCCGCCCGCAGCGCCAGTCCGCGAACCCAGCGCGCAGGGTGAATCGACGCGTCGCGGGGGTGAAAAATCGCACCGTGAAAGCGGCCGGCGGGACTGCCGACGGGCTCGGGACGCCATTCGGCCTCGAAGCCGTCAGCGCGCAGCGCTTCGTATTCGGCGCGCAATGCGGTCGCCTCTTCGCGATCGGACGCGAGTCGCAGGCTCCCGGTCCGCCGGAAGGCGTCCCCGGCGAGCTCAGCCAAACGCTCGAGCGCGCTTTCGGTCAGACGCCAGAGCGCCGCGGCGCGCTCGGGGCCGAGCTGGACACGGGCGACATCGTACGACGGCGCACCGCCGCGCAGGGCGAAACCGCCGTTGCGACCGCTCGCGCCGCTCGCCACCTCGCGGGCCTCGTGCACGCGGACGCGCAGCCCGGCGTCGGCGAGCGTGAGCGCACACGAACAGCCGGTCACGCCCGCACCGACGATCGCCACGTCGACCCGGCCGGAATGGCGGCGTTGCGGTAGCGCCGGCGGATCGTCTTCGAGCCAGTAGCTCCCGATGCAGTCGATGCTAAGGCGTCGCTTGCGATGCCGTTGAGAGGACGTGCGGGCCGGTAGAGAAACCGTGGTTTGCGATTAACCCGGCCGCACCACCCCCCTGTAGCGGCCGTCCGCCTCGACAGCGAGCCCCGCCAGCTCGAGCTCGGCGAGTGCGGCTGCCACCGGGCCCGATTCGAGCCCGGTGGCGCGCGCGAGCTCGTCCGCGCTCGCGGCACCGTCCGCGAGCTGCCTGAGCACCGCACCAGCGGTTGCGCCGACGGCCGGCGCCCGCCGCCGCTGCGATGCGG
>WNGD01003542.1_pt1 | contig 15718 bp, 18 predicted proteins | sample 5400671 | NCBI WGS metagenome assembly WNGD01 (sample SAMN13153369, study PRJNA577476) | soil metagenome | isolation source: 40 cm soil or saprolite under grassland replicate 2 | place: USA:California | collected 2016-06-15 | reverse complement strand
ATGCGAGACCGCCGTCGCCGCGGCCGCCGCCGCCGAAGACGAGCTCCTTGGAGCCCTTGACGCGGCGCAGCGCGCCCAGCTACGGGAGTTGCTCGTCCTTGCGGCAGAGAGCAGCGGCGTCAGCGACTGTGCGGGTCCCTCGCAGGACGCCTGCGGCGAAGTCGCATAGCGGCGTCGAATCAGTGCTCGACCGGTCTAATTGACTGAGGGCACTCCGTCGGCTGGGGCTGGTCGACTCTGATTCCCGTGTTCGGCGTCCCGCGCGGGACGTAGAGCGTGTAGACGACGAACGGACCTTCGTTACAAGACGAACGAGCAGGCAGCTTCCTTGCATCGCCGTTCAGGTCGCCGCTGAGTGCGACCAGATGAGGAGGTCGAGGATTCGCACCTCGGTGATTCGGTACGAGCGGCTCGCCAGCTCTCGCTGCACCTCGTGCAGGACCGGCCAGTTGCGATCGACGTCCTGCTTGTAGCTGCGGACGAGGGCGGTGGCACGCTCCCCGAAAGAACCCGACGCGCGCATCCCAGCATCGTCCCCCGTCAGATATGCCTGGACGACGCTGTCCAGCATCGGGATCAGCGCTGGCCGTTTCGGGTGCAGCGCTTTCGTCATCTTCGAGAAACCGACTCCGCGAATGTCCGCAAACGCGTCGAAAAGCTGCATCAGCGGTATCCACGGGACCGAGCTCGTCGCGTCCGCCAACGACGCATCGCCGCGGATCTTGCGCAAGGCGCGTTCGATCTCGCCGCGGCGTTCGAGAATCGCTGCGATCTCGGCCGCCGAGATCCGGGCCCCGCCCCTGTTCGCCAGCCTGAGGTCGCTCTCGTCGAATGATGCAGGCCGTGAGGGGTCGTTCGTCTCAAGGTGGGAATAGGTTGCGAGGAACTCGAGCGCCACCTCGAGTGGATTCCCGACCTCGACACCACCGCGAAGAACGATCGCGCTCAGGTCGGGTCGTCTACCGCTTCGTGGGTAGCGAGCGTGCGTACGCAGTGCCGAGCCCGACCCATTTGGCGAGCTGGCGTTTGGTGCGAAGGTCTTCCACGCCGACCCGTAGCCAGCCCTGCATCGACCGACCGCGCATCTCCATGAGGCGAGCGCTTGTCTTCGCTACGAGCGTGTCCGACTGCGCTGGGTCGACGCGAACCAATATTCCACCTTGCCCGCTTGCCGCCACGGCCATGTTGCCGCCGATCAGAAACGCGAGGCCACCGAACATCTTCTTCTCGGTCAGACCGGATTCGCCGCCAACTAGTTCGCGTATGCGATCCGCGAGTTCCTCGTCATAGGCCACTGCCACTTCACGCTACAGAGGGTGTCGTGCAGCGCGCAACCACTCGGGACTCCACGCGGGAGTCGCTTATCCGGCGGGAGCGAGACGCACGAGGTTCTGCCCCGGCAGCGGGCCTCCGACCTGCTGCATGCGGCCACCGGTCGCCAGGTCACCGAGGTCGATCGGGAAGAAGCCGGCAGCGTCGAATAGCTCGACGACCGCCGCCTTCGCCTCGGCGTCGTCGCCGGACAGGAAGATCACCCGCCGGCCGCCACCCTCATGGGGATCTGTGCCCAGGACGGCCGCCGGAAGTGTGTTGCCGGCCTTCACCAGGCGGGCGCCCGGCACGAGGTCGGCGACGATCTCGCTGGAGGTCCTTCCGGCCAGATCGGCGTTGAAGGCGTTCGTGGCGTCGATGACGGGCCGGCCGTTCCACTCCAGCCCGCTGACCGCCGCCGGGACGCTGCCCCACGGCACTGCGATCGCGACGAGCTCGGCCCCAGCCGCCTCACGGACCGTGCCCGCCGACACTCCTGCGCCGAGAGCTGGCACCACCGAGGCCAACGACTCCGGCCCGCGGCTGTTCGAGATCACGACCTCCCGGCCGGCCCGCAGCGCCGTCCGTGCCAATGCCTGGCCGATGTGACCCGCGCCGATGATCCCGAGCGTCCCGGCTCCTTCTGTCGCTGGCGACCCTGGTTCCACGTCCCCACCCCCTTGGAAGATTTACGTGACGGCTCAAACGTCGCCTCGACGAGGCCGTATTCCCGGCGCCGTAGCTTCATCTGTTGAAGCTACTATTACCCGTGTACCTGCGACAGAAGGGTGATGGAGCTTGAGCACGCTGCTGCTTGTCCCACTTGAAGACAACGTCGTCTTCCCGAACATGAACGTCACGATCTCCGCCGACGTGGGCGACGAGTCCCGCGTGCTGCTCGTTCCGCGGCACGAGGGCGAGTACGCCAAGGTAGGAACGGTCGCCGAAGTTGTCGAACGTGTGCGCCTTCCCGGTGGCCTCGGGGCCGTCAATCTCGTCGGTCTGCACCGCGGAGTCGCCGGCGCCGCCCACACCGACGGCCAGGGCCGACTCAGGGTCGAGGTGCGGGAGGAGCCGGATCAGGACCCACCCGGAGTAAGAACACGCGACCTCGAGCGCGAGTATCGCGCGGTCGTAGAGGAGATTTTGGAGCTGCGCGGTGACGATGGGCGCATCTCCGCTTTCGTGCGCGCAATACGCGAGATCGGCACGCTCGCCGACACCGCCGCGTACGCCCCTGAGATCACCTTCGAGCAGCGGATCGAACTGCTCGAGGCGGTGGACGTGGTCGAGCGGCTCGAGCTGGCCTTGCGGCTTCAACGCGAGCGCCTGGCTGAGCTACAGATCCGTCACCGGATCCGCGAGGACGTCGAGGAGGGTGCTCAGCGCCAGCAGCGCGAGTACATCCTGCGCCGCCAGTTGGAGTCGATTCGCAAGGAACTGGGAGAGGACGACGCCTCGGTCTCGGACGACTACCGCAGCAAGATCGCCGATGCAGATCTTCCCGACGAGGTTCGCGAGCAGGCAGAGCGCGAGGTCGGACGGTTGGAGCGCATGGGCGACCAGAGCGGCGAGTCCTCGATGATTCGTACCTATCTCGACTGGCTGCTCGCCGTGCCTTGGGGAAAGCGCTCCGAGGAGCGGCTCGACCCTGTCAACGCACGCGAGGTCCTGGACTCGGACCACGCCGGTCTCGACGACGTCAAGGAGCGAATCGTCGAGTACCTCGCCGTCCGCAAGCTCCGGCAGGAGCGCGGCATCGCCGACGACAAACGCTCCGGAGCGATCCTGACCCTGATCGGGCCGCCCGGAACGGGCAAGACCTCCGTCGGCGAGTCGATCGCCCGGGCGCTCAATCGTGAATTCGTGCGCATGTCGCTCGGCGGCGTGCGCGACGAAGCCGAGATCCGCGGCCATCGCCGCACCTACATCGGCGCGCTGCCAGGCCGACTCGTGCGAGCGCTGCGCGACGCCGGGACGATGAACCCGGTGATCCTCCTCGACGAGGTCGACAAGGTCGGCGCCGATTGGCGCGGCGATCCCTCGGCCGCGTTGCTGGAGGTCCTCGACCCGGCCCAGAACCACTCATTCCGCGATCACTACCTCGACGTCGAGCTCGACCTCTCCGAGGTCGTGTTCATCGCCACGGCGAACATCGCCGAGACGATCCCCGGCCCCCTGCTCGACCGCATGGAGGTGATCCGCTTCGACGGGTACACGGTCGACGAGAAGGTCGCGATCGCACGCGGGTATCTGTGGCCACGCCAGCGTGAGCGGGCAGGGCTGCTCGAGGACGAGGTGTCGATCGACGACATCACGCTCGAGCTGATCGTCAGTCAGTACACACGCGAGGCCGGCGTTCGCCAGCTCGAGCGCGAACTCGGCAAGCTGCTCCGCAAGATCGCGACCACCGTCGCCTCCGGCACCGTGGAGCCGCCGATCTCGATCGGCGAGCCGGCTGCCCGCGATGCGCTCGGCAAGCAGCGCTTCTATCAGGAGTCGGCCGAGCGAACGGCGGTGCCCGGCGTGGCGACCGGCCTGGCGGTGACCGGTACCGGCGGCGACGTGCTCTTCGTCGAGGCCACCAAGATGCCGGGCAAGGACGGGCTCGTCCTGACCGGACAGCTCGGCGACGTCATGAAGGAGTCGGCGCGGATCGCGCTCTCCTATGTGCGCTCGCACGCGGACAAACTCGGGCTCGACGAACACGTCTTCGACGACACGAGCTTCCACGTGCACGTGCCCGCAGGTGCGATTCCGAAGGACGGCCCGAGCGCCGGGATCACGATGACGACCGCACTCGCGTCCCTGCTCACAGGCCGGCCGGTGAAGCACACGGTCGGCATGACCGGAGAGGTCACGTTGCAGGGTCGCGTGCTGCCGATCGGCGGCCTGAAGCAGAAGGCCCTAGCGGCCCACGCAGCCGGCCTGACCGACGTGATCATTCCCGAGCGCAACCGCGCCGACCTCGAAGACATCCCCGAGGACGTTCGCAGCGAGATGACGTTCCACCCGGTGATGAGCCTCGACGAGGTCCTCGAGCTGTCGCTCGAGTCGCACTCGGCGCATGCGCTGTCGTAGCTGCCCGCCGCTCCCCGAGGAGGTCCGCACTGCTGCGGACCTCCTCGAGCGTCGTTGGACGGTCTCGATCCTCTATGTCTCGCACGAAGGCGCCGTCCGATTCAACGAGTTTTTGCAGGCGCTCGGCACCATTCCGCCGGCAACGCTGGCGCGACGGCTGACCGACCTCGAGGAGGCCGGCGTGTTCGAGCGAGCGGTGATCGACGCACGCCCGCCCCGAGTCGAGTACCGCCTTACGCAGCGCGGCCGTCAGCTTCGCTCACTCGTGAACGCGCTCGCACGCTTCGCCGAGACGGGGACAGGAACCGTCCGCTGAGAAGCGGCACGCTGTAGATGTGTGCGGTGGGCGGTCGTTTGACCGCCCACCGCTCGTCACGTGGTTGCGTTACCGGCCGCGGCCGATCGTTTCGAGCTGAATGTCCTCGCTCGGTCCCGTCACGGAGATAGCCTCCAGCATCCCGACGGTCGGCCCGTAGAACTTGTTCTCGTTCTTGGGCTCGAGGAGCGAGTAGTCCTTCGTCTGCAGAACGTTCCCGGTGAAAGTCCCGTATGGAACCGATCGGGATGCGCTGATGCTGAGCACCTCGGCCGCATCCTGTGCGGCGCCCGGGGCATTTTCCTGGCAGTAGATGTCTCCGACCTTCGGCGCCGCCTCCATGATGTAGCCCGGCTGCGCGCCATTGATACCGGCTGTCCAAGAGCCGTCATGCGTACCTGCGGGGAGCTGTGTCGCCAGCTCGCCGAAGTACCAGACGTTGCCCTGGTCGTCCTGCCCGTACCAATCCAGGGTGTCCTCTGTCAGGACGCCTGCGTCGAAGACCTGGTCGCGGACTTCAACCGTCTTCACGTCGGCGATCGTCGGCGTGTTGCGCGTGACGGTGACGATGTCGACGACCGGCGTCTTTTGGTTCGTTCCCCGATAGGTGAACTTCGTTCCCGGGACGAGCGGGAAGTAGGGGTTGTCGATCGTCGTCGACTTAGCGAAGGTGCCCCGGTCGAAGTTTGGACAGGTGGGCGCCGGCCTTGATCCCGGGCTATTCGCTCCCAAAGCCTGCGCCAGCGGAGCCAGCAAGATCAGGCTGAGGATCGCACCACCCAGGGCCAGCGGTCGACGGATGCTTCTCATCTCCTCCTCCTTCCTTCGCAGGACGGGCGAGCGTAGCGCCGGAAAATGAATGGACGATGAGCGTGGATCCGGGACGGCGGGTCGGAAATCCAACTCGTGCTACCGCGCCGCTTCGCGTCCTAAACGCGGCCACCGGGATCGCGATATCCCGGTGGCCAGTGCTGCGCTTGCTGCTCAGCGAAGCGAGATCGCGACCTGCTCCAGGAGGTCCATCGCGTCCTGCATGCCGGCCTCCATCCCTGCGTTGATGTGCGCGTCGCGGCCTTCCTTGGTCGGATGCTCCACGAGCACCGTCATGGTGGTACGCCCGTCCTGCTCGGTGAGCGTGAGAATGTTCAGCGCGGCGTACTTCTCGGCATCGGGGATGCCCTCGTAGACCTCGGTCGTGACGATCCGTTCGTTCGGCACGATCTCGCGGAACTCGCCGTGGAAGCCGACCTCGAGGCCGTCGGCCGTCACGCTCACGTAGCGCCAGATACCGCCGACCCGCAGGTCGATCTCGGCGCTCTTCACCTCGCCACGGTTCGCGTGCCACCAGCGCTTGACCAGCTCGGGCGTGGTCCACGCTTCGTACACCAGGTGCTTGGGCGCATCGAACTCCCGGGTGATGAGGATCTGCCTATCGGTGGGCAGGGTGACTGTCGCCGTCCCGCTACTCGTCATTGCCATCTCCTCCGTCCTCCTTCTGTTTGAGGTCCTCCAGCACGACGTCCAGCTCGTCGAACCGCTCCGACCACAAGCGCTCGTAGCTCGCCACCCAGTCATAGATGGGCTTGAGGGCGTGGCCGTTCAGCCGGTAAAGCCGCTGCCGTCCCTGGTCACGCACGTCTACCGCCCCCACTTCGCGCAGCACCCTTAGATGCTTCGAGACCTGTGGCTGGGTCAGTCCGACCACTTGGACGAGGTCGTTGACGGGGCGTTCCCCGCCCGCGAGGGCGTCCAGGATCTGGCGTCGCCGTGGCTCTGCAACCGCGTTGAACGCATCGGCGGTCGTCGCAGCTCGAGCCATGGGAACATCATATACCCATATGGGAATATGTCAGCCGGCGTCAGCCGGACGAACGTACGACTGAAAACCTGGCGGAGGCAAAGTCGCCGTTTCGTCCCAGCTCTTCCAGGCGGAGCTCGATCCGCCGAGGCAGCAGAGGCGCGCCCGCACCGAGCGTCACCGGGGCGATCGACACGATGACCTCATCCAGCAATCCCAGGTCGGCAAACTGACCGGCCAGGTCTCCCCCGCCGACGATCCAGACGTTTCGGTCACCTGCGGCGCTGACCATCTCGTTGTGGACCGCCGCGATGTCCGCCCTCGTGAACTCGACTCGCGAGTCAGGCACGACCGGCAGCTGCCGGTGCGTGAAGACCCAACAGGGGATGTCGTACGGCCACTTCCATTCTGCTGGATCCTTGTCTGCAAACTCGTGGTCGAGGATCCATTCGTACGTCGTCGATCCCATCGCCATCGCACCGACATCCGCCATGAACTCGTCGTAGTTCAAAGGCCCGTCTTCCTCACGCCTGCGCGTGAACAGCCAATTCAACGAGTTGTCGCGGTCGGCGATGAAGCCGTCGAGAGTAGTCGCCGTGTAGTACTGAGTGAGGGTCACGGCGCGCAGGCGCGATCGCGTGGCGCCTCAGCTGTGCTCGCGCTTCGGCCGGGTCGCGAGCTCGCCGGGATCGCCTTCGAGCGATATCGGATCGACCTCCCAACCCAGATCGTCGTGCGCATGCCTCGCGATTACGCGGCCCGCCGCATCCAACTCCACCACCTCGCCGCGCACCGCGACGCCTTCGTCCTCGGTGCGGTTCCCGTCGGCGTCGTAGAGGAACGTCTCGATCCGGTTCGGTTGGTCGCTCTCGCTCATCGCCCATCCCCTTTCGCACTCATCACTATCACGAGGAGGCAGCTGCGGGTCTCGCCGGACGCCCGACCTCGAGCGCCCGCGTGAGGTCCGTGATGGACAGGAGCCCGGCCAGGTGCCCGTTCTCGACGACCAGACCCCGGTTCGAGGTCGGCGACGCGAGCGCCGCCAGTGCGTCGACCGCCGTCTCGTTCTCGGTGAGCAGCGGGACCTGGTCGAGGCTGATCATGGCGTCACGCACCCGGCGCGACTCCCACTCCGAGCGGGGGACGGCGGCGACAGAGCTGAAGGCAAGGAGCCCGATCGGCCGGTCTCCGTCGACAACGGGATACGTCGTAAAGCGACGCGATCGCGCCACCTCGTCCATGAACTGCCCGACGGTCAGATCGCCGTCGACCGTCACCGGGTTTCGCACCATCAGGTCGCGCACGCGCAAGCCGGCGAGCGCCGCCTCTGTCGCGATGTAGCGCGCCTCCGCCGTCGCGGCCTGGAGGAGAAACCAGCCGATGAATGCGAGCCACGCGCCGCTGAACGACCCTTGGAAGATGAACATCGCGATTCCGAGGCCGATGAACAGGTAGCCGAAGCCCCGGCCGATGTCGGTTGCGATCCGCGTCGCCCAGCCGAGATCGCCTCTCGCTCGCCAGAGCGCCGCCCGCAGCACGCGGCCGCCGTCGAGCGGCAACGCCGGGATCAGGTTGAAGACGAGCAACGCGAGATTGATGTAGCCGAGCCAGGCGGCGACGCCGTCGACAGCGCTCGGAAGACCCGCGAGCGCGATCAGCACGAAAACCACGCCCAGAAGCAGCGACACCAGCGGGCCGGCAATGGCGATGCGAAACTCAGCGCCGGCGCTGGGGAATCGCGTCTTGAATTCCGAAACGCCTCCGAAGAGCCAGAGCGTGATCCCGTCGATCTCCACGCCTTCTCGCCGCGCCTGCCACGAGTGGCCGAGCTCGTGCAGGAGCAGCGACGCGAAGAACAACACCGCCGCGACGATCGCCATCGCGAGGTGTACCCCGCCGGAGAGGCCTGGGTTCTGCGATGGAAAGACCCCGTCGGCGAGCGACCAGACGATCAAGGCGAAGATCACGATCCAGCTCCAGTTGACCCGGACCTCGATGCCGCCGAAGCGGCCGAGCCTGATGTTCCCGTTCACCACCCGCGGCTGTGGCTTCCCTCGGTCGCGGTCGGGGATCCGGCTGAGGCGTTCTGTCGCTGCCATTGTGGTCTCCCTCTTTCGGGGTGGTCCGTGCATTCTCGCCAACTGCCGCTGCTCCGTCGAGCTTCGCTTGGGGAAGGCCGGGGCTGCGTCGGGGTCGCCACCGATCGCCTGCGGACAACATGCAGTCGAACTGCCCGCAGGATCCCTCTCGCCTACGCGTCGATTCCTTCGACCGTGGCCGGAATGATGCGAACGTCTCCCCCGAGTTGGAAGACCAGGTTGTGGGCATCGGCTGCCGCCATCGCACGCAGCGTGGGTAGCTCTGCTGCCGCCTGCTCCTCGTCGAAGACGTTGAGTGGCCAATCTCCGACGGTGCCACTCTGGAGGTGCGGGTGGGCGAATCCGGGACCGAAGTAGGCACGAATGACTATCGGTTTGATGCCGGCGGCCAGCTGCTCTGGCCATGAGAGTGCCCAAACGGCCTCGAGGCCGCCGTCCGCCGAGCGCCGGGCTCCCGTGGCGGTCACCTCGCCGGTGCCCAGTAGCAGATCCGTGTTCATCTCCTCGAGGGCTTGCCGTGCATGCGGATCGAGCAGCGGGACCGCTGCAGCGAAGAGGCGCTCCTTGTCCTGCCGAGATCTCACTCCGCCGTGAGTGCCGTCGCGCAGGTCAGCGAAGTGGCGCATGAGCGCAGACGCGGGACGAGGTGTTTGAACGCTCGCCATGGCGAAGTGATGGTCGCCGACTCGGCGCTTCGGCGCATCGGTGCAGATGCTGATCGGCTGCGGGGATTCCGCAGCCGATCGTGCGTCAGGACTTCATACGAGTTGCGACGTTGTACTTCGTCACCGACGTGCGGCGCCCCGGAGTGTCGCCGGCCGGCATCGCGCTCAGTACCTCGTCACCACGCCGGTAGTCGTCTTCAGTCTCGAAGAAGACGATCACGAGCGACTTGTCGGCCTCGGGATCGTGGAGGGCGACCATCTCCGCGGGCGGGAACCCCTCCGGCGGCTGACCCCCCTGCATCTCGCGGTCCAGCTCGTCCATCCGCTCCTTGCTGACTCCTTCGAACGTCACAACGCGCGCGAGCGCCATCTGAGCCTCCCTGTCGATTGAGGCAACTCTACGGCTTAGAGAAGCAGTGCGCACTGGGTCGTGATCCTGCTGGTCGCCGATCATCGACAATGCGCCAAATGACCCGGACTTCGCTTGCTGCGGCGATCGACGAGGTGGCGTCTCGTGATCCTGTGGTGGCGCACCTCGTCGAGCTCGCCGGGCCGATCAAACACCGGCCGCGTGACCCTGATGGGCCCTTCGGTGCACTGGTGCGCTCGATCGTCTATCAGCAGCTTGCCGGTCGCGCCGCCAACGCGATCCAGCAGCGAGTCCTCGCCACGGTTGGCGGCACGCTGACACCCGAGACGCTGACTGCCGTCCCTGACGAGGCGCTGCGAGCCGCCGGGCTGTCCGCCAACAAGCTGGCGTCACTGCGCGACTTGTCGGCCAAGATCCTTGACGGCACCGTCGACCTGAAACGGTCGTCGAGGCTCAGCGACGACGATGTCGTCTCAGCGCTTGTAACGGTCCGGGGCATCGGCTGCTGGACCGCGGAGATGTACTTGATGTTCGAGCTGCGCCGGCTGGACGTCTGGCCGGTCGACGACCTCGGCGTTCGTCAGGGCTACGGCCTGGCGTGGGACTTGCAGTCGGCACCGAGCGCCAAGGAGCTCGCCCCGCTCGGCGACCGCTTCCGTCCCTACCGCTCCGTCGTCGCACGGTATTGCTGGGCAGCAGTCGTCCTACTGCGTGGCGGCACCGACCCCAGCCTTCGCTAAACGCAGAACGAATGCCTCTACTATCTGGGCACCGCGTAGTGCCCTTTGTCGTAGGTAACGTCGTCGGCGATGACGCTTTCTGGCCGCGTCCTCGTGTTGAGTTGCCTCGCGCTTGCGCTCGTCGCGTGCGGTGGAGGCAACAAGTCGGGCGTGCCCAAAGGCGCCCCGGGCGAGCTCTCGAGCTTCGCCAAGGAGTGGCCCGCACCGAACCAGGACCTCGGTAACCACCGCGTCGCCACGAGCAAGATCAACTCCGGCAACGTCAATCAGCTCGGAGTCGCCTGGACGATCCCGATCAAAGGCGGCGGCACGTTCGGGAACTACGCGTCGACCCCGATCGTCGCCGACGGCGTCGCCTACACGCAGGATCTGACCTCGAACGTGAAGGCGATTGACCTCAAGACTGGTCAGGTCAAGTGGTCGAAGGACTACAACGCGCCGGACGTCGGTCCGAACGGCGTCGCGATCGGCTACGGCAAGATCTACGGGGCAACATCGGACTTCGCCTTTGCACTCAACAAGGACACGGGCGCCGAGGTGTGGCGCTCACAGCGCCTTACCCGCAACGCGAACGAGGGCATCGACATGGCACCCGGAGTCTTCGACAGCACCGTGTACATCTCGACCGTGCCCGGGAACACGAAATCGTTCTACAAAGGCAACGGCGCGGGTGTGCTCTGGGCGCTCGACGCCAGTACGGGCAAGGAGAAATGGAAATTCTGGACCGTCCCCGAGAACCTCTGGAGCCCCGCACACAAAGACATCAACAGCGGCGGCGGCCTCTGGCATCCCCCGGCCTTCGACAACAACGGAGATGTGTACGTCGACGTGGCGAACCCTGCACCGTGGCCCGGAACCAACAAGTTTCCCTGGGGCTCGAGCCGGCCGGGGCCGAACCCGCACACGAACACGCTCGTCAAGCTCAACCGCAAGGACGGGAAGATCATCTGGGAGCGCCAGGTCCTCGCTCACGACGTCTCTGACTGGGACCTCCAGTTGCCGCCGATCCTGACGAAGGGCGGCAACCGCGACCTCGTGCTCGCCGCGGGCAAACAGGGCTACGTCTATGCGATCGACCCTGGGAACGGCTCAATCGTCTGGAAGACCGCCGTCGGCGTCCACAACGGCCACGACCAAGAAAACGAACCGGCCCTCAAGGGCCAGTACGACAAGGTGCCGAAGCTCCCGCTCACCCTGCTGCCCGGGATTCTCGGAGGCGTCGAGACGCAGATGGCCGCCGCGGACGGCGTTGTCTATGCGCCGGTCGTCAACATCCCGGTCGTCTTCAAGACGCAGGAGAAACTCGATCTGCAGATTCCCAAGGGGAAGGGGGCGATGGTGGCGTTGAACGTAGCCGACGGCTCCCTCAAGTGGCAGCGCGACCTGCCACAACCGGCCTACGGCGCAGCGACGATCTCGAACGACCTGGTCTTCACGACGACGTTCGAGGGCAAGGTGATCGCGCTCAATCGTGACAGCGGCAGTGTCGTCTGGGAAAAGCAAATGCCCGCGGGCACGAACGCAACGGTCGCGATCGTCGGCGACACGCTCATCACTGCAGCGAGCTTCCCGCAGAGCAAGAGCCAACAGCCCGTGGTCATCGCGTATCGGCTCGGCGCGACCGGGAGCGCGCCGACCACGACCGCAGGAACGACGACGTCCGCCGGCGGCGCGCAGAGCGGCAAGCAGGTGTTCGTCTCGAACTGCGGCGGCTGTCACACACTCGGCGCAGCCGGGACCACCGGCTCGGTCGGCCCGAACCTCGACCAGCTGAAGCCAAACGCGGCAAGGGTCCAGAGGCAGGTGCGAAACGGCGGGCCCGGAATGCCGTCTTTCGCCGGCCGCCTGAGCAACGCGCAGATCGCGGCCGTGGCGAAGTACGTCGCCCAGAACGCCGGCAAGGTCAAATCGAGCGGCGGCGGGGGCGGGCCCTAATCGCTCGAAGCTTCGGCGGCTGCTCGCCCGAGGTGCGATTCGAGCCGCCAGAGGTCGTCGAGGTGCTGGCTTGCCCACAGCAAGACGAGCGCCGACTTGACCTTCGTCCCGCCACCGTCCGCGACTGCGGTGCGCACACACTCCAATAAACGTCTCCGACCCTGGTTATCGCGAACGTGCGGCGGCGGGATAGCCGTGGAGTGAATGAAGGAATCACCGAGCGTGACATACCACGAGCGCAGCGCGTGAATCTCGCCATCGAGGTTCTCACCGCAGCTCGTGAGGCCGGCCTCACGATCCGTCATACGGCCGAGCGCAGAGAGTGACTGCGCCGCGCGCCGCACGCGTGCGGCGCCCGCCACGAGCGCCCCCACACTTTCCAGGTTCACGCGCTTTGCAGACCGCTCGGCGAGGTACTGGCGAAAGGCGTCATCGAGCTGGTGGACGGCGGCGGCTGCGGTTTGCGCGGAGCCTGACGTACCTCCCTGGTCGCCACCGGCGATGATCAGTCGAACCGTCGCCACCAGATAGTCCGCGCTGCGGCCGTAAGCGGAGGCGAGGTTCTCGCGCAGCAGAGTGTTTGCGCCGCGCGGCCAGAAGAGCAGTCCCACACCGAGACTGACCGCAAAGCCGATCGCAACGTCCTCGATCCGGACGAGCCCGACCGTCCAGCCCGTCGGCTGAATGAGATTGAAAAGCACGAAGAGGACGACCGTGAAACCGGCCTGGCCGGCTGCGAACGAGATCGCTCGAGGCGCATAGGCAGCGAGCAGGACCGCCACGGGCAGCACCGCCCAGAGAACGAGGTCGTGCGTGCCGATGGCGAGGACGAGGCCTGCACCGACGAGGATCCCGACTGCCGTGCCGGCCAGCGCGCTGAGCACCGACCAACCGGTGCCTAAGGCGTTCGAGCGCAGAACCGAGAGCGTGCCGAGGACGACCCAGAAGGAATGCTGAAGACCGCTCCGATCGGCGATGTAGACGGCAACTGCGAGACCCGCGGCGCCGCGGACGCTGTTGCGAAACCAGATGGAGCCCTCGCCGGCGTGCTCGACGGCGAAACGCTCGATCGCCTGAAGCGCGCCACGTGTCGGGCGGATGACCGGCTCCCCGCCGGCGACATCAAGCTCGTCCAGCTCCGGCACCGGGATGCCGCTGGCGAGGAGCGCGTAGCCGGCAACCTGCCGGGCCGAATACGAGATCACGCGAACCCGGAAGCTGGGCTCGACTGCAGATCCGAGCTTCTCGGTGTTGAGAGCTGGTGGCAACTCCGAGATTCGGCGGATGAGTGCGCGCGTCACGGCGGAGCGCGCCTCCTCGATCCTCTGGAAGTCCGGCCGCTCCTCGCCACCGGCCAACGTCGCGGCACTCGCTCGCAAGGCCGCAGCCGTTGCCGCCATCGCCTCGGCGTTCTCCTCTCCCCGTGGGTCGAGGGACGGCAAGTCGGAGCGAGGAACCAGAAACGACAGCAGCCAGTCGAGCTCGTCGACGAGCGAGGCGAGTGCGGCCGTCGGACCGGTCGGCCCGCTCGGTCGATGCGGGGCGGCGAGGAAGCCTCCGCGCAGTCCGTCGACTGCCTTCCGGGCGGCAGCCGTGCGGGACGGAATCGCCGACCGATCGTCGGCAAGCTCGGTTTCCGCGAGGTCGGCCAGGGCGGCGCAGGCACGTGCCGCGTTCGCTTGGAGCGTCGCGCGCGGCCGGCTCGGCCACAGCAGCATCTGCGCGAAGATTGCCGCCCCCGCGGCCAGTCCCCAGCCTTCCAGTCGCGCAGGAACTTCCGAGAAGGAGGCGTGGATCGTGACCGGCAAGATGAACGTGAGCAAGGCGGAGGTCGCGGCGGCGGCGAAGTAGCCGTTGATCACCCCGGAGAAGAGAATCGCGAACCCGACCACGGCCATCGCTGCGGCGGCGAGCCAGGCGCTTCGCGAGCAGATCGTTCCCAAAACGATGTTCGCAGCGCCCACGCACGCGAGAGCCAGATAGGCGACGAACCGGCTGCGCGTGGGACCGGTGAAATCGACCAGCACGAGCATCGCGAACGATCCGAACGCCGCGAAGAGCGCCGTCTGCGGGTTCGCGATCACCTTGTCCGCGAACGCGAAGACTGCAGGCATGACGACCGCGGCGCGCGCGGCGCTCCTCAGCGAGGCCAAGAACCTCTCGCGCAGGTGGGCGCCGCCTCCTAGCGGCGGCAGTGCGCTTGGGCCTCGTGAATCGTCAGGTGATCACGCGGATGCCGTCGACCGTCACTCGGGCTGGTGGCACACGGCCTCGATGTTGTTACCGGCCGCATCGTGTACGTAGGCCGCGTAGTAGTTTTCGTGATAGTGCGGGCGAAGGCCGGGTGCGCCGTTGTCTTTTCCACCAGCCATCATCCCGGCTTCGTAGAACGCGTCAACCGTTCCGCGATCGCTCGCAGTGAACGCGACGTGGGCCGCGCCGCGCTGGGGACTCGAGCCGATCCAGAAATCGGGGATTCCCTCGCCGGTCCCGAAGCCGGCTGCGCCCTCGAACTCCATCTGCACCGAGTAGCCAAGCGGCGCAAGCGCCTGCGCGTAGAAGCGCTTTGCCTGCTCGAAGTCACCGACGTTCGCCGTTACGTGGTCGATCATCACTCCTCCTTCGGCAGCTCCGCCCCAGCCTAATCGACTTGATCGACCGCTTCGTTACCCCGCTGTGGGCGGCGGTGACTCGTTCGTGGCGTCGCCGTTACCGCCGCGCGCGATTGTGGGCCATCAGGCAGATGGAACATCGGAACAGGAGCAGCAGGACATGAAGAAGTGGAAGCGATATCGGTCTCTCCGTCGAATGGTCGTGGCGCTCGCGGCTGCGGCAGTCGCCGTTCCCGTCGCACAGGCGCAGGCTGACCCGGGCTTCACACAGTCCCCGACGGCCCAGAGCGCGAAGCTCGTCTCCGGCATCCCCGTAGGCGCATACCGGCGGCTGCCGGCGGACGATCAGGAAGCGCTTCGGCCTTTGCGCAGCGTCGATATCGGAGGCGGCTCTCCGTCGGCGCTCGGCAAGGTCAACCTCGTCCGCACTTCAACGCCGGTCGTGTCTGACACGTCGAACACGTTCAGCTGGGGCGACGCGGGCATGTGGGCCGCGAGCGGCCTCGTCATCATGTCGCTCGCTGTTTTCGGCGTCCTGCTTGCTTGCCGGAGCCGCATGGGCCAGCCGGCAGTCTGACCAAACATCACATCAACTGCACCGCAGCCGGTCTCGCCGGAAGGCTGTTATCGAAGAGCGGGTGCCGCAGATATCAGCTCGGTATCGCGTGAGGCGAGCGCCGTGTAGCGGCCGCCGGCGAGGATCAGATCCTCGTGTCGACCGGACTCGACGACGCGGCCGTGGTCGAGCACGATGATCTGGTCGGCGTCGCGCACGGTCGAAAGCCGGTGTG
>WNGD01003540.1_pt1 | contig 15723 bp, 17 predicted proteins | sample 5400671 | NCBI WGS metagenome assembly WNGD01 (sample SAMN13153369, study PRJNA577476) | soil metagenome | isolation source: 40 cm soil or saprolite under grassland replicate 2 | place: USA:California | collected 2016-06-15 | reverse complement strand
TGCCCAAACGCCGCTATGAGCGTCGCGAGCCGAGCCATGACTGGCAGCAGATCCAGCCGCTGCTCAAAGATCCGGCGCAGATTCAATACGAAATCTTGCGCCCCGTGGTCCTTTGGGGTCAGACACCGAAGGAACGAGGGGCAGAAACGGGTGTCTCACCGCGCACCATTTACTACCGTGCGAATCTGTTTGACCAGGCTGGGATGGCTTCCCTATTGCCTGCTGCCCCACCTCCAGCGATTCCCAAGCAAGATAAACGGACGTTGCCGCCGGATATGCGGCAGGAAATCGTGGATTTGCATGCGCAATACCCTGCCTTTCGTCCCCATGAACTGGCGACCATCTGTTTTCTCAAATTCAATCGGAAACCCGCCCCTGCCACCATCAAGCTCATCCTGGCTTCTGGCCCCAAACCATCGACCACCGAACGCAGCTTTCCACGCTATGCAGACATCGAGGATGGCGCAGAACGTCGCCGAACCATCATTCGGCTTCACGCGGATGGATGGAATGCTAAATCCATTGCTGGCGGTTGTGTTGCAAATAAAAAGCTGATCTGCTAAAGTGGACGGAAAAGAGCAAAAGAGGATTCACGATGGCAGAGCAACACCCGTTCAAATGGCGTCATTTTGAGGCAGAGATCATTCTGCTGTGTGTCCGTTGGTACTTGCGCTACTCGCTCAGCTATCGGGACCTGGAGGAAATGATGCGGGAACGGGGACTGCAGGTGGACCATACCACCATCTACCGCTGGGTTCAGCACTACGCTCCAGAACTGGAAAAGCGCTCTCGACCTCACCTCAAAGCCACCAATGACTCCTGGAAAGTCGACGAAACGTACATCAAAGTCCGCAAAACCTGGATGTATCTGTATCGGGCCGTCGACTCACAAGGCAATACCCTGGAATTTCTCCTCAGTGCGACACGCGATGCCGAGGCGGCCAAACGCTTCCTTGTGAAAGCGCTGCACTCGACGACGGGTTCAGCCCCTGGGGCGCGTCCGATCGAGGAACAGGTAGCCCAGCCCACGGCTGCGGCTGATCCCAACACTCCTCAGCCGGCTCCCCGCGTCATTAATGTCGATAAAAATGCAGCCGATTCCAAAGCCATTGCCGAGCTCAAAGCTGCGGGAATCCTTCCCGAGCAGGTCGAACTCAGACAAGTCAAATACCTCAACAACTTGATCGAGCAAGACCATCGGTTTATCAAGCGCTTGGTCAAGCCTGGGATGGGCTTTTTTTCTTTCGAGAGCGCGCAGTGCACACTGCGCGGCTATGAGGCCATGAACATGGTCAGGAAGGGGCAGATGCGCGGCGTGGAAAAAGGAGACATCCTGGGGCAGGTCGCCTTTCTGGCCAGCCTGTTTGGGGTGGCGGCCTAAGCTCAACAGGAAGGTGAGTCTTCACGTTCATCGCATCCCTCCCAGAGTTTTTGCAACACAACCCCCTTTCCTTCAAGACATAGCCCACCCCTCGTATGGTGTGAATGAGCTTGGGTCCATGACACTCCAGTTTGTTGCGCAGATAGCGAATATAGACATCCAGCACATTGGATTCACCACCAAAATCATAGCCCCAGACGGCATCATAGATCTGCTCACGACGCAGCACCTGACGAGGATGGCACATGAGATAGTCGAGCAACTCGTATTCTTTGGTGGTCAGCTCAAGGTGCAGATTGCTTCGTGTCACTTCACGGGTCGTCGTATCGAGCACCACATCGGCGACCACCAACCGCGTCTCACTGGGCACGACACGGCCTGTTGCCCCTGACCGGCGCAGCAATGCTTCGATGCGGGCAAGCAGTTCTTCAATGGCAAAGGGCTTGGTCACGTAGTCGTCGGCTCCTGTTTTCAGCCCCCTTACCCGGTCAGGAATACTGCCTTTGGCCGTCACGATCACAATCGGCAGATCGGGCAACGCACCAGGTCCCGACCTCAGTCGCCGACACACTTCCAGCCCGTCAATACCAGGAATCATCAGGTCGAGGATGACCAGGTCTGGCGGCTGGCGGCTGGCCTGCATCACAGCCTCAATCCCATCAGTGGCAAGCCTGACCTGGTAGCCGGCCTGGAGCAGCTCCAGTTCGATGAAGCGGGCAATAGGCCGTTCATCTTCGACGACGAGAATCGACCTGTGCTAAGCACCAGGTGCGTGATCAGTCGGAGATCTCATGGCTCCCTCGCCTCCAAAGAATTCCATCCTTCCATTCATATGCTCAGGATGAGCATACGTTCAACCCCATGAGGAACCGTAGCGCACGCTCATCTGCGCGAGAGAGCATGCTTGCCCCTATTGTACCATCAAGGAAACCGTGCTCTCTCGACACCCAGCCAGAGACCCTATGTGCTGGCTTTTGCGCTGTTGGTCTGATCGAGGGCAGCTCGCAGACCATGCGCAAGCTTGATGGCATTCTCATTCGCCCAAAAGTGGATATAGAAAAGGTGAGGCGAATCATCGAGCATGTGACTGTGCAGCGCGGTGATTTCAATGCCTTGTTCACGCAGCGTCCGAAGGACCAACGGGACTTCTTTGGCAATCAAGGTAAAGTCACCCGTAATGGCCGCATTGCCATCCTCGGTTGGTTGAAAGTTAATGGCAGTGGCAACGCCCATCGCTGGCGGGATCACCAGATCCCCATCCGTAATGGTTTCCGCACGGGGAATGCTGTACTGGTAGACGCCGTTATTGGCCTTGCCATGATAGCCCACAATGGCATCGAGCTGTGTGGTGTCAAGATCAAGCGGGCTCGTTGGACTCTTGGCTGGAGCCGTTAGAGGGGTCTTCGTCAAGATGAGGGCAGCATGAAGCGCGCGGGCCAGGTGGACGGGATCGCCTTGTCCACCGAAATGCAGGTACATCACGTGCGGTGTCTCAAACAGCAGATGGTTGTGCAGGGCCGTCTGCTCAATCCCTCCCTGTTGCAGCGCAGAGAGCACGGGATTGATTTCGTCTTCGGTCAGGACCAGATCCCCCATCGCCATGGCTCCGTTCCCCATGGGCAAGAAGGCGGCATAGCCACCCAGAGCAAATCCCGCTTTGAGATGAACGCCCTGCACGGTCACGGTCAGATCCGTTCGTGGGAAGCTATAGCGGTGGATGCCACCAGGCATAGCAACACCACCTTTTCCTATGGCTTGATCCACGGGCCTCCAATCTATCTGTGCTGTCTGCGTAGAGGTGACGTGCGTGGATGGGTGGTTTGCCTGTACCCCTGCTCCACAAGCACTGACGAGCAGGAGCAGGCAGCTGATGGGAAGAGGCAGCCAGGGTAGCTGTGTTCTCGGTGTACGCATTGGTATCATCTTCCTTTCACTTTCATGGTATGGAGCAGAAGCGGAACGCTTGCGCGTCTCTTTCGAGCGTAGTAAACCGGGATGAGAGATGCAAGAGGGGAAGATGAGAACGATGAGCACATCGATGACTGCAAAGCACGTTTCTTCTTCCCCTCTTGTCTTTTCTTCCAGCGCTCGCTATACTATAACCATGGTTATGGAGCAGTCGAATATTGGTTATGCTTCTCGCTCTTTCTAGTATATCTGACCAAAGAAAAGGAGCACCGATGGAACGAGCATCAGAGACGGCCATGAAGCCCGGTGCGGTCTCCTGTACGCTCTGGCAACTGGTTCGCTATTTTCTCAAACTCGGCACGCTGGGCTTTGGTGGCCCGGTGGCACTGGTGGGCTATATGCGTCGGGATCTGGTGGAGAGCCGCCAGTGGATCTCGGAGGCCGACTACCAGGAAGGTCTGGCTCTCGCCCAACTCTCGCCAGGTCCCCTGGCTGCGCAACTGGCGATGTATCTTGGCTATGTGCGCGCTCGTACCCTGGGAGCAACGATAGTAGGGTTGGCCTTCATCTGGCCGTCGTTCCTGATGGTGGTCGTCCTCGGCTGGCTCTATACCCTCTATGGGGGCCTTTCCTGGATGCAGGCGGTGTTCTACGGCGTGGGAGCCAGTGTGATTGGCATCATCGCGCACAGTGCCTACAAGCTGACAACCAGAACCATCGGACGCGATGGACTGCTCTGGGGCATTTACCTGGTGACCGCGGTGGTGACGATTCTCACCCAGTCCGAACAGGTGCTGCTCTTCCTGGCAGCAGGTGTCCTGGTCTGGCTGGTCAAAGCCCCTCCCAGGGCGATCTGGAAATCCTGGGGAAAAGGGAAGACAGGGGTCATGAGCCTCTCACCTGTTCCCCTGGCAGCCGTGTCTGCCGTGGGAGTAGCTGCGGGGGGCACCCTGTGGGCCATCTTTACCTTTTTTGTCTTTGCCGGGGCCTTCGTCTTTGGCAGCGGACTGGCCATCATTCCCTTTCTTTATGGAGGCGTGGTGCAGGGACACCACTGGCTCACTGACCGCCAGTTCGTGGATGCGGTAGCGGTTGCGATGATTACCCCCGGACCTGTGGTCATTACCTCCGGGTTCATCGGGTTCCTGGTAGCTGGCTTGGCCGGGGCATGCGTGGCTGCCCTGGGGACGTTCCTGCCCTGCTATGGATTCGTGGCCATGGCCGCCCCAGCCTTCAGAAGGTACGGCAAGCACCCGGCCATTGCGGCCTTCGTTCAAGGGGTTACGGCTGCCGCCATCGGCGCGATCACCGGAGCGGTGGTCGTGCTGGGACGGCGCACCGTCATCGATATTCCAACGCTGGCGCTGGCGCTTGTCACCCTGGTCTTGCTGTGGCGGTGGAAGAAGATTCCCGAACCGCTCATTGTGTCAGGTGCCGCTGCTATTGGTCTGATGGTGTACTCAGCGCTTCATCACTAAGTGGACTGACCACCCTCATTTGATGGGTAGCTCAGGGAGCTGAATAGAGCGTTCAAGCTCCTGTCTAGCCAGTACGAATCAGCCAAATGAAGGCGGTCAGTCCACTAGTAGTCTGTCAGACTTCAATTGATGGGTAAAGACGTTTGAGTTTGATGCGAGCATCCTGAGTCGTAAAACGCCAGTTGATCGTGACGTTGACCTGATTGCGATCCTGTTGCCAGGCGTCCACCTGAGCTCGAAGCGCCTCAATGGTAGAAAATCGGCCAGATAAGCACTGCCGTGCTAAGATCGAGAGTTCAATCTCGGCCATATTCAGCCAACTCCCGTGTTTGGGCGTGTAATGGATCTCCAGCTTCTCGGTCAGTCGTCGTGCCTCGGCAGGTTCAAACACCTCGTAGAACGAGGAAGGGGTATGGGTATTGAGATTGTCCATCACCAGCACAATTTTTTCGGCATGTGGGTAGTGAACATCAATGACCTCCCGCAGAAACCGTGCCCAATCCTTTTTGGTTCGTCGCTCACTCACGCGAAGCAGGCAGGCTCCCGTTTCGGGTTCGACCGCGACAAACACGCTACACACTCCTTCTCGTTCATACTCGTAGTCGATGCGCTCTGCTTTGCCCACGTGCATCTTGATCGGCTCGCGGGAATGCGAGAGTAATTGTTTGCTTCCCTCATCCATACAGATCTTCGGCAACCGTGGATCGTATGGACGTTGATACACGGAAAGCACGTCTTCCATGTGATACACAAAATCTGCATTGGCTTCGGGTGGAATACAAAACTGCTTTTTGAGCCAGGGTTTGAGTTCATTTTTTTTAGCGTTACCCAGACGGTTTGATGGCTAATCTGATCCACATACCCCAATTGGACCAGTTTGTCGGCCAGCAGTCGCATGGTCCAGCGCTCTCGCCCCTCTTCTGTCTGACTACACGCCAACGTCACCAAACGAGCTTCCAGCTCTCCGTCCACTTTCCGTAAGGCGGGCCGCTCCGGCTGGGGACGACGTACTAACGCATCAAAGAGTCCCCCCTGCACAAAACGTTTGCGCACTCGCTCGACCGTTGCTGTGCCCACCTCCAGAGCTTCAGCAATTTGCTGATCGGTCCAGCTCGCGCCCTGTGCTCCCTGATCAGCTTTGAGCACTATTCGCGCATGCATCTGGTTGCGAGCCGATTCCTTTCCACCTGTGAGTATGCTCTGCAACAAGGTTCGTTGCTTTGCATCTAACTGAACGGTATACTTTTTCATAGGAGCCTCCTTGAGCTTGTCTTTTTTGTTGGTTGCTCAAGGATACTCCTTCTGGCTCCACTCATCAATTCATCTCTGACAGACTACTAGTGCTCTGTCAAGCTTCATTTGACGTTAGCGAAATCGCTTCTGAGGCCGTTTCGGATAGCGATCAATCGGTCAAATGAAGCTTGACAGAGCACTAGGAGGGATACCGCGTGGAACAGCCGCAAGCCCCATCGTGGGTGCTGCTCGTCTACAAAATCCCGCGCGAGCCCACGTCCAGCCGCGCTGCGGTCTGGCGCAAACTCAAACGCCTGGGCGCGCTGCTCTTGCATGATGCGGTCTGGGTGCTGCCCGCCACTGCCTGGACGCGTGAGCAGTTCCAGTGGCTGGCGGTGGAAATCGGCGAGCTCGGGGGAGAAGCCTACCTGTGGGAATCGTCCTTGCTCTTGAATGGGCAGGCAGAGGCGCTGCAGCAGCAGTTTCAGGCCCGGGTGGATGCCGCCTATCAGGAGATCCTGGGCGAGCTGGAGCAGAACGAAGCCGATCTGGTCGCGCTCTCGCGCAGGTACCAGCAGGTACGAGCGCAAGACTACTTTCACTCGGCGTTGGGTCTACACGTGCGGGAGCGACTGATGCGTGCGAGAGGAGGGTTGACCTCATGAAATGGGTGACCTGGGAGCAGGTGGGCGTGGATCGTATGGCCTGCGCCTGGCTCATTACAAAATACCTTGACTCGGAAGCGGAATTCTTGTTCGTCCCCGCCGGACAGAAACCGTTGCCCAAGGAGGCGGAACCGTTCGATCTCCCTGGCGTGCGGCTGTCCCATCACCGGGGCCATTGCACGTTTTACACGATGCTGCGCGAGTATGACTTGCATGACCCTGTCCTGGAACGCATCGCCCGTGTGGTAGATGAGGCCGACACGGTCCAGGAGGTGACCCTGGAGTCGGCAGCGCCTGGTCTGGATGTGCTTTGCCGGGGCCTGCGCCTGATCAGTCCCGATGATCGGGTGGCTCTGGAACGGGGACGGCTCATCTACGAGGCGCTCTATGCCGTGCTCGCTTCGGAAACCGAGATACCATGAACCAAAGGAGCATGTGATGACCGCGCCACCTGCTGTTTTTCCGCGGTGGCACATGGCTCTCACTGCCGCCATGACGGCGGTGATCACTCTTGTCGTGATGTGGTGGACGCGTCGCGGGATGAAAGCGCTGTCAGGTTTCGATCTGGTGCTCATTGCACTCGTCGCAGGCGGTTCTGTCTTGTTGTGGCGAGCAGCAGGCAATGTGCCTGCTCTCAACAATGACCCCATTCCAGCCACCAGCCCCAACGATGTGCTCTGCCCGCTCGTGACGTACCTGCTTCTCGGAATGTACGCCGCGCTTCGTCCTCAGGTTCCGCAGGGCAGCTTTGAACGGCTGCGTGTCTGGATTGCAGGCATCTCGCTGCTGGTCAACATCATCACGATTTGAGGTACAAGCACAGGACGGGAGGTCCTCCCATGAAATGGATTACGCGTTCGCGAGTCAAAGTGGACCGCGTGGCCTGTCCCTGGCTCATCAAAAAGTTTGTGGACCAGGACGCCGCGTTTCTCTTTGTCCCAACGGATCAGGTGATGGCGGTAGCAGAGCGCGAGGGAGCCATTCCCTACGATGTGAAGGATGTCGAACTGGGCCATCACGGCCGGGAATGCTCGTTTGAGGCCATTCTCAAGAAATATGGACTCACAGCTGATCCAGCGCTGGTCTTGCTCGGCAAGATTGTCAATGGGGCGGATACCGACAACACCCTCTGGCACCAACCAGAAGGGGCAGGGCTGCATGCGATTGCCGAGGGCTTCCGCCACCTGGGCTACAAGGACGACCGCGAACAGAATGCTGCGGAGTGGATCGTCTACGATGCCCTCTATGCCTATTGCCAGGAAATGGTCCGGCAAAGCAAGCCCAATGGCGCGTTCAAGTAGATGCGCGAGATCCCGTATGGGAAGAAGGAGAAAGGCGTGAGCAGAGGGGAAGAAGTCTTGAGAGCACCCCACAAGATCTGTCAAGGGCAACGACATGACCGAGATGCCTGGCTCATCGTCCTCATGCGGGGCTTGCGCTCATGTGCCTATGGAATGCTGGCCGTCCTGCTCGCGGTGACGCTCAACCAGGCCGGATTGGCACCTGCGGCTATCGGCGGTCTGATTACCATCTCGCTGGCTGGAGACGTGGTGGGCACCTATGTCATCGGCCTGTTTGCCGATCAGTGGGGGCGAAGGCGTACCCTCGCCACCCTGGCACTGCTCATGGCAGGAACAGGGCTGGTCTTTGGACTGACCACGAACGTGGTGCTTTTGAGCCTTGCCGCCTTCTTTGGCACGCTGGGCACCTCCGCCTCCGAAACCGCACCCTTTCTACCCATTGAACAGGCCATGCTTGCGCAGACCACCTCTCCGAAGAGCCGCATAGCTCTCTTTGCCAGGTACAATCTCGTGGCTTCCTTCGCAGGAGCACTTGGCGCACTGTGTGCAGGTCTGCCAGATCTGCTCGTGAGCCACGGGGTGCCGCTGCTGCTTGGGCTCCATCTCCTCTTCTGGGGATACGCAGGAGGGGCACTGGTGGTCTGCAGACTTGCTCTCTGCCTCTCTGCCAACACGGAGGCCACAATGCGCTCGGAACCAGGGACGCAGAGGGTCTGGAAGCACCTGGTTCCGAAACTTTCCCACTCACAAGGAATCGTGTGGAAGCTCACAGGACTCTTTAGTGTGGATGCGCTCGCTGGGGGACTGGTGGTGCAAAGTTTGATGGTGCTCTTTTTTCACCTGCGGTTCGGCGTCTCACTCTCCCTGCTTGGGCTCCTCTTCTTTGGGGCCAATACCTGCTCCGCGCTGTCGTTTCTCGCCGCAGCGCCCCTAGCCCGACGGGTCGGTTTGCTGAACACGATGGTCTTCACGCACCTGCCTTCCAACGTGCTGCTGATCCTGGTGGCCTTTGCGCCGACCTTTCCTCTTGCGGCTGCACTTCTGCTGGCGCGTCAGGCCCTCTCACAAATGGATGTGCCCACCCGTCAGGCGTATACGATGGCGTTGGTCTCCCCAGCGGAGCGGACTGCCGCAGCCTCTATGACCGGACTTTCACGCAGTATCGGGGCAGCCACCAGTCCGGTCCTCTCCGGTGTGCTCTTGCAAGGTCCCGCCCTGGTCCTTGGTCTCCCCTTCATCCTGGCCGGAACCCTCAAGGCCGCCTACGATGGCTCCATCTTCCTGCTGTTCCGTCAGGTGCCGGTGGAGGAGGCCACAGAACATCACGCAGATCCCACAAATCGCGCAAACACGGCTCCAAGGGAGACAGGGGCCAGAGAAAGAGGGAACAAGCCATGAGAAAGGGAACGAAAGATAGGGCGAAGCGATTCGGGCTGGTGCGTCCAGTCGTGCTGGTGGCAGGGACGCTGGTGCTGCTACTCCTGCTGCTGGGAAGCGTCGTCGGGTGGCGTCTCTTCAAGGCTGAGACGGCATCGGATCTGACGAGGCAGGTTCGGGTGATCGCGGACATTCCCCTCTCTGGTGGGACTTCACGGTTTGACTATCACCGTCATTGACACAACAGAGAGGGCTGCTCTTCATTGCTCACCTGGGAGCCAGTACCGTGAGCGTCTTCGATACACGAGCAGGCAGGATCGTGACGGATATCCCAGGAATTGCAGGGGTCCACGGCGTCCTGGTCATCCCGCAACAGGGACGCGTCTATGCCGGAGCCTCGGATACCAATCAGGTGGTGGTGATTGATGAACAAACCTGGCATCGCATCGCGACCGTTCCCGCAGGGGTCTATCCCGATGGGATCGCCTACGATCTCGTCCACCATCGCCTCTTTGTTTCCGATGAGGCAGGACAAACCGAGACCGTGATCGATACAGCGATCAACCAGCGGATCGCGACGATCCCCCCTGGTGGTGAGGCAGGCAATAGCCAGTATGATCCCGTCTCGGGGCACATCTTCGTGGATGTGCAGACACAGAATCAGCTCGTTGCCATTGATCCCGCCACCAACCAGATCATTGCCCGGTCTGCCTTACCAGGGTGCCAGCATGACCACAGCCTCCTCATGGAGGGGAATGCGCGCATGGCGTTTGTGACCTGTGATGGCAACAATGTCCTGCTGGTGGTGGATCTGGCGCACGCGATGCACGTCCTCTCTGTGCAACCTGTGGGGGAGACGCCCGATGTGCTGGCCGAAGATACGGATCGGCGACTGCTCTATGTGGCCTGCGAAAGTGGCATCCTGTCCGTGTTTCAAGAACAGGGGCGAAGCGTGCGGAAAATTGGAGACCAGTTTCTTGCTGCTGAGGCACATAGTATTGCCGTGGATCAGCAGACCCATCGCCTCTACTTCCCCTTGGAGGATCTGGGAGGCCGACCGGTCCTGCGAGTGGCGATGTTCCTGTAATCATATGGAGCGTGTATGAACATCATCCTGGAAAGTGTGAGCGATCCGATCTGGCTGGTTGGAGGGGGCACCATTGCGCTTGCCTCCTTGATACTGATTCTGGTCGTACGCAGTGCTGACGTTCGTCTTGCAGACACCCAGAAGCAACGAGCCACCCGTATCGTGATGGGCATCGCTCTGGCTGCTGTGCTTTGCCTGTGTGGTGGAGTCTTTCTTGTCCATGTTAAGAGGGCTTCATCACCAGAAACCCCTCATCGCGAGCTTGCCTCTTCACTGAAGAGAGCCTCGACGCTCACTCCAACCGTCGCACCTGAGCCTGCGGTGACCCCCTCACCCACGCCTCGGTTCGCTCGTTCCATCACGCAGGCCGTGACCACATTCTGTGATGCGCTCACCAGCAAAGATTACCAAACGGCATGGCAACAGTACTCCAGCCAGTTGCAACAGGCGCATCCGCAACCAGAGACGTTTACCGCCTGGAGGAAGTTCACACGCTGTCGCATTCCTGACCAGAGCGCTGATCCCTCGGCCTGGACGGTCATCGATCTGACGCTCATGGATGGGCAAACCGATCATGGGCGCATTGGAGATGTGGACTATCGGACGACCATGACGGCCCAGAACTCTGCCTGGAAGATCGCAGCCGTCTGCCAGATCATGTCGGAGGGATGTTTTCCGATCAGTTGGGGATAGCGCTGCGTCTTCCAACTCTGAGACAAAGGAAAGCGTGTATGACCACAATCACCATAGAGAGTTTCCTTCCTCCCATCTGGCTGATGAGGAGAGGGAGAGGCATCATTGTGCTGGCGGCACGGATGCTGACTCTTGCCCTGCGTAGTTCTGAGGTGCATCTGAGCACACCGCAAAAGCAACGAGGGACCCTGCTCGTGCTCGTGAGTAGTCTGTGCTGTGTACTCATCTTGAGTGGGGGCATTCTGTGGTTCCATGCCTCTCAAGCGTCATCCAGACCTGCCGGAACGCCCGAAGAGCATCGTTCCCGACCTTCGCTCTTGCCCACACCAGAACCTCCACCACGGCCTACCCCTTCGCCGACTTCGACCCCTTTTCCTCTCTTGACGCCTTCAACAGTTCAGGTCCTTACCACCTGGTGTGCTGCTATCAATCGTCAGGATACCGCGACCGTCTGGCAGCAGTACTCAAAGGCGTTGCAACACCAGTTGACTGCCAACAAGGCGCAGACACAGACGCAATATCAGCGGTATCAGCGCAAAATTGTCCACTGTACGGTGAACGATCTGAACGAGCAATCAGCCGTTGGGTATCTTCTGTTAAAAACTCTCGATGGAAACGGGAATGGAGATGACATGGAAAGGCCGTATCAGTTGAAACTGCGTGTGGAAAATGGTGCATGGAAAATCACCATGCTCTCCTATTGCATCTCTGACGGATGCCTGGATGTGACGCCTAGCATCGTTCCGTAGGGGGCCTTCGTGACTCCCTGTCAGGGAGTCACGCAAAAAGAGAAAGAAGAGCGAACCTGAACAGCAATGAGTGGAAGTGGGAGACTGAGAAAAAAGCTGTAGGGCAAGGAAGAACAAGAAGGAGCAACAGTGATGCAAACAACGGTGACCCCAAAGCCTCGCCAAGCAGCCAGGCGCGAGTTGGTCAAGCAGATTGAGCAAGGAGTCTCGGTCCGAGAAGCGAGGATGAGCAGTGCGGTTGCGATGCATCGGACGACTGTCTATCGCTTGCTCAAGCGCGTGCAGAGCGAAGGAGAACAGGCTTTGAGCGACGGACGGCATGGTCACCCGGTCAAACTGCGTGGAGAAGTCCTCACCTTTCTGATCGAGTCCTGCCAAGCCACCCCTTGCGTCTCCAGTCCTGCAGAGCAACGCCTCCTGCAAGAGCGTTTCGGTCTTTCCATCAGTGTCAGTCAACTCAATCGTGTGCGAGCCAGCCTGGGGTTGAGCCGAAGCAGGGTACCGCGAGAAAAAAAAGTCCAAAACCGGCCTGTCGATTGAGCCAGGATACCACGAACAGGCCGGTGGCTTGCTGCTGTTGGCCGCCGCCACGGAGACCGGGCTGCTCACACAGTTGGGTGAAGCCCTGCCAACAGACGTGACCCCTGCTCATCCCCCATTGGCAGGCAGTTCAGCTGTGGTCCACCAGAGACTGCTGCTGACCTTGCTCTTTCTTGGGGCGGTTGGGTTACACCGCACCTGGGATCTGCGCGGCTATACGGCTGATGGCCTGGCGCTGCTCACCGGGCGCAAGCGGGCCTATGGATACCGCTACACGGAAGCCTTTTTGTCGCAGGTGACCCACGCAGATGGGGCAGAACGCTTGACGGATGCCCTGGCATGCTGGACGATGCACTTGTGGCATGCATCAGAGGAAGGAACTGAGCCATTCAAGTCTCTGACATGCTATGTGGACGGACATCGCAAGCCTGTCTACAACGATGTCCTCATCCCCCGAGGGCTGGTCGGACGCCTGGGAGTGATCCTGGGATGCCGTGCCCTGGTATTGCTTCACGACGACCAGGGACATCCCCTTTTGGCGACCACGCACCGGGGAGATCAGCATTTGACAATTGGACTTCCCTCCATTGTCGCACGCTATGAACAGATGGGGGAACAGATCCAGGTGAGCAGAATCATCGTGGATCGCGAAGGGATGGCCGTGGAGTTCCTGGCTAGTTTGCATGAGGCTTCGCGAACGGTCGTGACGGTCTTGCGAACCGATCAGTATCGAGACCTGACCTCCTTCACCGAGATCGGGACATTTGTCCCTTTGAGTGTGGATGCACAGGGCAACGTGGTCCGAGAAGTGGCTCCTGCACGCATTACCTTCCCACGACCTGAGCATCCGGGGGAAGTCCTGTCCTTACGGGTGGCACTCATCCGCGATCTGCGCCGGACAGTTGCGGTCCAGCCCGCTCCAGAAGAGGCAGTGCAGCAATGGGACGCAGATCGAGAGCGAACTGACCCACGGTGGTGGGAAGAGGGATGGCAAGCTACTGCGGCTCCGGCCACCGTCGTGACCCCCAAACTGATCCCCATTGTGACCACGGCAGACACGGGGGACGCAGTCGAACTGGCTCAGACCTACATCCACCGCTGGCCGGTTCAGGAAAATGTGATCAAAGATTACTTACGGCCCTTGGGGTTGGACACCAATCATGGCTTTGCGAAAACGCCAGTCGAGAACTCAGAGATGGCAAAGCAGCGAAGCAAGCTGGAAAAACGGCTGGTCAGGCTCAAACAATGGAGCGAGAGTGCCAGCCGACGCCAACAGCAGGCCAAAGAACGGCACACTCGCCTGCACGCGCAGCTTCAGCGCCAGTGCGAGAAGCTCTCTGGCGATGTGGGGTGGTACCAAACGGTGCCGACGCTGTGCAGCTGTTTACGCTAAACTTAAAGGGGCTCATCCTCAGATTTGATACTGCTGGCGAAGTCAAAGATCCCATCTCAGGTCGCCTGCTTCATCACCTTTTTAAAAGGAGAGGTACGGGTCTGAGCTGGTGCTTCTCCACTGAGCCAGTTGGTGAGCTGAACGATATTCATCGCCGTGGCGATGGCAACATGGGCCAAATGCGTTTTGGGCAGGCCAAAGTAGCGCGAACGTCGCAAGCCCATCGTGCGTACCCCCTGAGAATGGGTCCCTTCAATGCCAGCTCGATGGCGATAGGTGTCTTTGAATACCTGCGTGCTCTCTCGGCTTCGTGCAGTGAGAAGTACCTGCATCCGCTCTAGTGGCTGCAAGGTCACGGTACGCCGAGTCGAGCTTGTGCAGGAGGCTCGATTGGAACACGCTTTACAATCCGTTTGGGAGAACTTCACCCTGATAACGGGTTTCCCTTTGGCATCTTGAGAAGGCGTCCAACTTGAACTCGCATGACCTTGGGGACAAGTGACCGTCTCGGCTTCCCAATCGATGCAGAAGTGGGTGAGGTCATAGCCAGTATCCGCTTGGTACCAATAATTCTTGAGGGTGGGGCCGACCAAATCCACCTCATAACCAGCCTGGCTCTCTATGAGATTGGTCGCATCGACATATCCTGCATCGACCAAGTGTTGATCTGGAAGAAGGTCTCTCTCAGCCAAGCTCGTGTGGATCGATGTGAGCGCCTTCTCATCGGGGATGCCAGCACGCGTGGTTTCGACGTGGGTGATCAGTTGAGGAGCCTCCTCGTCGCAGGTTTGGGTGAAATGAACTTTGTAGCCAACCCACAAGGTAGTCCTTTTCTTACCATAACGGGCATCCAGATCATAGGGAGAGTTGATCACTTGAGCTGCCGGAAGGGCCAGCTCCTCTCGAAATTTTCCACCCTGATCAAGCAGGTCAAACTGTTGCTCCCAGATGCAGCGCAGCGTCATGACAGCAGGGAGGCTTTTCATCCAGTCTGCCGTGCTGGCAGCATTCAGCGCGTGGAGAAGGACCCAGCCGTCAGCTCCCACTTGATTGGCATACTGCTTACGCTCTTCCTCCTCCTTCGGTAAGCGTTCGTGTTCAAGCCGTTCTCCATAGCGCTCGACCCACTCGGCTGGCACATAAGCACGAACCCACTCGGGAGCCACCTCTGAGAGCACATTCAAGACATAGACCATCGTCTGCGCAACGCACAGCACACGGTTAAGTGCTCGGATTTTCGCTAAAATATGGGTTGAGTCGGTGCGCTGCCGCCCTCGGACTTTCAGCCACCCGCCCTCTCGACACCGCTCCAGGAGCAGATCCAACAAACGCTGTTCAGCATTCCCAGCGAGAAGGCGTGAGCGAAACTCGCAGAGGATCGTATGATGAAACCCAGGATCAGTCAGTTCCAGGCTCAACAGGTACTTCCAATCCAACCGGCTGCGCACGGCATCAGCAGCTTGACGATCGGTTAGGTGCTCCATAAACTGCAGCACGGTGATCAGCGCCAGCCGCCATGGCGCTTCGGCAGGCTGACCATGAGTGGGAAACAAATCAGCAAACACCTCATCGGTATAGATCGTTCCCAGCGTGTCACGGAACTGCATCAGGATATTCCCACGGGGAAAGATAGCGCGCACTACTCGAGCTGTTTCTTCTGGGACAGGCGGAATCGGCAGAGATTTGAGTGACATGGATGACCTCCTTCTCGGCAAGCAACAAACCGTTCATTCTCTTCATGCTAATGGATGAGGTCCAGTCTCTCTTTGACTTCGCCAGCAGTAATTCATGCGCTGGCGCGCACCAGAGTCCAGGAAAAAGAAACAGGTATACTTGAGCGAGGGTGGGCCCAACGCAGAAGGTCGGTTTGACACTAGTGCCATGAGCCTGACCAACAGTATGACCTGGATACCTCCAA
>WNGD01005917.1_pt1 | contig 15728 bp, 14 predicted proteins | sample 5400671 | NCBI WGS metagenome assembly WNGD01 (sample SAMN13153369, study PRJNA577476) | soil metagenome | isolation source: 40 cm soil or saprolite under grassland replicate 2 | place: USA:California | collected 2016-06-15 | reverse complement strand
GCGTGACTGACGGCGACACGATCGAGGTCTTGCGGGATCATCGTGCAATCAAGGTACGGCTTGAGGGCATAGACTGTTCCGAACGCAGCCAGGACTTCGGCCAGAAGGCCAAGCAGTTCACAGTCCGGACTGGTATTTGGCAAAACTGTAGAAATCCGCCCCGCGGGAGAGGACAAGTACGGCAGGACCGTTGCCCGGGTGATCGTTGACGGCAAAGATGTCTCAATGGAGCTCCTAAAGGCGGGTCTGGCCGGGCACTTCAAAAGTACAATAAGAACCCGGACCTAGCAGAGCTTGAGAGTAGAGCCAGGAAGGACCGGGTAGGCATGTGGTCCATGCCCAATCCGATTGCACCGTGGGATTACCGTCATCGACCGGCGAGGACGTGGGAGCCAGGCGCCGCGCGCGTATACCACGGCAACGTCGGCAGCCACGTGTTCCACGCTCCCAATCATATCCTACCGCGGCGCTGGCGCCGGATCAGCGCGGCCCCGGTCAGCCGCAAATGCTGGTTGGACAACCTCCGACAATCCGAAAGCCTCCCACAACTCGGCTCCCTTCACCGTTAAGACTCACCGCAAAACGCATCGAAACTCCAATATCCAGCTCCGGATTTAGTCCACGCAGGATTTTGTTGCGGCAAGCGCGACAAGAATCCTTAATTAATTCGTTTTAATTCGTTAGGCTGCCAGCAGTGGCTGCGAACGGACTGCGCGCACGGACAATGTGCCCTCTGGGCTACGTGTGGCCATGACAACTAGGAGACCGACCCTTTCGGGGCCAACCCTGGCCTGCAGGCCGCGCGCGGAAGTCAATGCGGCCGGCGTCAGGACTGGCATCGTCTCCCTAGATTGGATGATGTACGCGAGGTAATTAGGGATAGGGTTTCCAGCTTTGGCTCGCACCTCGAGGTACCCGCTCACAGTTGTGGCGTAGGCACTGTCGCGGATTCGGCTGTCAATCATCGCGACCAGCTCCGGCCAGCGTCTCAGATGGGTACGACGATTGGACCGAGGGAGAATGCCTGCGGTCCGGCCTCGCGGGCGCTCTTGCATTCCATTGGCGTACTTCAATTCTGCGGCGAGGTGCAACGAGAACTTGCGCTTCCAGTGGCTAGCGGTGAGCTCCTCGCGATCTGGTTGGTGGAATCGGAGGAAATCAGCAAAGGGGTCGTCGCGGCGACGGCACTGCTTGCACTCGAGGATCAGCAACTCGCCTCCATCGTCGATACCCCATAGATCGCCTGGCCACCGACGATTTCCAACGACGGGCGTGTAGAGCCACTCGAGCGGCCGGGGCCAGCAGACTAGTTGAGGGAAGGCCCATAACCAGGTGACGGCATCTTCCTCGTGACGCACGTGCATGGGGCCACCTCCGTCCCTGTACTCCACTGGGGTAGTGAACTGAACAACGCATTCGTTCATTAGAATTGATTCTGGCAGCCTAACGACAAAGCTCAGCGGCCGGCGGGGCTGGAGAGCCGCTTAACCTCAGAAAGGCGACATGGCCCGCGGGTCTGCTGCACCGCCTGGTTGGCCTGATTGGCGTCAACCACATTGACCTTCATCGCCTTATTAGCGTTAGCCAGCTCCCACGTGCTTCATGCGTCTGAGTCACGCTCTCCCCGGCTCCCACTTCGGCACCCGCAGCGCGCGGAGGGTGCTCCAGCGGCTTCTTATGGATGATGTCTTTCGGCATATTGGAATCAAAGCAACGGCTTGGAATCGAGGAACACCACTTCTGTCTGCCCAACACCTTGCCGACCAGCCGCGGCCGAATGCCGTCCGCTGCATCGGCTCGTTGACAAGAATCCTTAATTCGTTAGGCCCTCTCGTCAAGTTCCTTGAGTGTCGTTCCATCCGCCGCCTTCCATTCGGTGAGTCCGTTAGCGCCTCCTCCATGAATCACGGCCGCAGCCGCGCTAGTTTTGTTTCTCGAGATTCGCCGTGAGCTGTACTTCAGATGCGGATTGCACCGCGATGTCGCGCGACCAATCCTTATGACCAAGCATCTTGACGGTTATAGTGTGCTTGCCAGGCGTGAGCTTGAGCGCGGCAGGACAGTTTCCGACAAACTCGCCGTCCACCAACACATCCGCTCCAGCCGGATTTGAAGAAACATTCACGGTTCCCTTTGTCCGTTCAGCAGGCGTGCTCTCAGGGGGCTTGTTCTCCCCAGCCTTATTGTCCGCGGCCTTGTCCCTCAGACCTTTTTCTTCACTCTCCCCCTTTGTCACATCGGTCTTGATTCCCACCGGAATCAATCCTCGCTCCTTTTCACCCACCGAAACCGCTACTCCCGTCACACCCTGCAATGCAACTAAGATTGCGCGGTAATTATCCTTGTCGCCCTGCAACAAAATGCCCGCAGCCTTGCCCTCTGGAGTCGCGTACTGAATCCCGATATAGTGGAGCCGCGTCTTGTGAAAGAGGCCGAACAAGGCGACTGGAGCGACAAGTATTGCCAAGGCGATCATCGTTCCCACTCGGCGGTGTGCCTCCTGTCCGTAGCTGAGAGATGTTACTGACTTAGCAGGAATATCAACCTTCTTGCCGTCCTTGAGAGCCAGGGTAATGGTGTCCGAAGTGACCGTCAGGCGGTTGTCCCAATCTTTCGGGTCCACCTTTGAGTCCACCGAGCCTCCATTGTACCGGACCTTGTTGAACGTGTTTCCCTGTCCCTGCGCAACAAGGGCAAACGCCAGGAGACCGACCAAAAACCGTCTTACACACAGCATACGCACCCCCGAGCCTCGAAAATCGTTTCTGTCCTTCTAGTGTTCTTGACTGACGTGGTCATCGTGTTCTTCCTTCTCTTCGGCCTCCAGGTGGCTCTCCATGCTTTGAAAAGTCCACAGGATTAATCACGTCATTCGTAGCGCCTGCACTATGCCCTTCACTTCGACCACGCCGCCGCCGCCGGCCACGACAAATTCGAGGTGAACAGCACCGGATATCGGTTCCTGAAACCGCGTTGTTGCACTGAAGTCGTACTGGTCCTGATCTTGTTGACTCGTTAGGAGGTGAACAGCTTGAAGGCTCCGGCCTCGAAGGAGAGATCCCGGAACCCGGCTTTGAATGCAGGGACCCACGATGAGATCGGCAAGTGCTTCAGTCAAACGCGATCTCCGCCAGGAAGTCACGGACAGCATCGCTGCCCTCGAGAAGGGAGTGGACCCATGCGTGGCCTTGACTGGCACTGGGGCCTGTCACTCAGCCATTCACCATCGCCCGTTGCCGGCCGTGGGCACGCTGGCCTCGTCAGGAGTTGCCTTGAATCCAGATTTCTCCGCAAGGCCGTCGGCTTGTCAGAGTCCCCGAATTGCGCCGCCCGTCTACGCCGTTCGAGAGACAACGCCCTCTATCTCGATAGTCGCGGTCTCAGGAGAATAGGACAGTCGTTCAGAGGCGGCTACGAATTAGACTGATCCATCCTGCAATGTTCAGGTTTTTAGACAGTTCTATCGAATAAGAGTTGGGCTGTCGGGATAGAACGCTGTATGACGTTTCAGCAGCGATTCATGATTATCACAGCCCTGGCCGCGGTTACGGCGGCGATTGTGCTCGCGCGCAAGCCAGTCCCGACGCCTTCATCCGCTCGCGTGATGTCACAGTTTCGAGGCCTGGTTGCGGCGTGGCTTGCTGTCGTCGCGGGTGCTCTCCTCGTGGTCGGTATTGTGAGCGACACATTGTTGCGCCACATCATTCAAATTGCGCCTCTCGTTGTGGCCCTGAGTCTTCTGCCGCGGCGATTCGATTGGGGCGTGAGTGCCGCTGCGCCGCTGTTTGCCTTTTGGTTATTCGTCATGGGCGCGATTTGGCTGTTCCTTCTCGGTGTGGCTAGAATCGTCACTGGAACGTTTACCCCTGTTGAAGTGATTCTTACGGTCATCATAGGCCTGGCCTCTCTGCTTGGGCTTGGTACGGCATACCGACGCGGCACAGCGACGCGGCACAGCCATTCCGATCCTGGCGCGGCTCGGCACGATCGTTACCTTTGCGGTCCTGCAATTCGCGGCAATGTGGTTCAGCGTTCAGCCTTTTGTGACCAGGCGATAGGGGGTTCGCGATTCGGAGGGCCGCAGTCTAACCAGGCGCTGCACCCGGCGGCGCCGCTGGGCGGTTGGGTGATTTCGAGCAGTCGTGAGCGGCGCCGAGCGCAATTTGCTGGTTGGAAGAGTTGCAATAGATGCGGTTTCCGGAATAGGGACGGAGGAGCCGCGCGGTTTCGTCGGCCCACTCCAGGGTGGGATTCGAGGCGTGGCGATCTTTCCATCCCGCCCCTTGATCTGAAAAATGGGAAGATCTCGCGCAACCGAGATTATTACGATGCCGCAACCATGATGAAACAGGTTGGAGTGTTGCCGACTCCGAAAATCGAATCGCCCAAGTGAGCTCAGCGACGGTCTCGTTGGCGGAATGAAGCAATGGTGCGACTGCCACTTTGCTCCCTGAGTGATCCGGAGACAGCGTCTCGATCTCCTGCTCGGACACCATCACGGAAGCACACGGGGGGTGCCCGGGGATTCGATCCAAGATGCGTCCTATTTTGTCTATCCCCCGGCTTGAGATCGGTCTCTCACTGGTCGGACGTCGAAGGCGGAAGCAAGCCCAGCCGCCTGACTGCCCGTTGTGCAGAGGCCTTTCGAATCGCCTCTGATTGCGCCAAAGCGGCAGCCGCAGCCTGCTTGTTCCCTAGTTGCGTGTAAACCCGGGAGAGTTGGTAGTGGTAGCTGCCATCATTGTCAGCTTCGAGTGATTTTTCGAGTTCCACGCGGGCTTCTTTCAGCCGCCCCTGGGCTGCGTCGATCTTGCCGAACAACGCATACACGTGGGGTACGTTGTTGGGATTTCCCTGTAGACCTTTCAGCAAATAGGGCCTGGCTCGGTCGTACTGGCGCCTCAGTACTAGGATGCTTCCCATCAGAAAACTGGCGTCCGGATCATCGGACTTTAGGTCCAAAGCCTCTTTCAACTTTTCCGCCGCCTGATCGATTTTGAAGTTTTGGTAGTAAGTCGTAGCCAGTCCGAAGTGGCCGGCAAAACCGTGTGGACTGATCTGAATCGCCCTGCGATACTCTTCTTCGGCTTCCCTGAAATGCTCCCCTTCTCGATAAGCGTCGCCCAGCAAGATATGCACCCTAGCGGAATTCGGATTCAAAACGCTGGTGTGCAGCAACGAGTTGCTGGCAAGCTTTTCAGCGGTCCTAATACGCCAGTAAGAACTCTCGAAATTCTCAGGATCGAGCTTTACTGCCCGGCCGCTAGCCAGGAAGGCCGTTCGATAGTCACCCGAGTGAAAGGCACAGCGGGCCAATATCAAGAGGTCTGCTGAATAGAGCTTTTCCAGGTTCGGTCTTAGCGCTTGGGTACAGAGGCTGTACCGTCCCTCAGAAAACAAGTGCCTGGGGCTCGCCGGACTCCCAGCTGAAAACTTCAGACTGGCAGTGGCCTGGACCGCCCCGGCGAAGTCTTGTTCGGAAGGTTCTCCTGCAAGGGCCGCCGTCAGGACCTCCCTCGCTTCCTTATTCTCACCGTCTATCCGCTTACCGAGCCGAGCCCTGAGCGCGTTCACTTTTTCGGGAGCCAAACCTGCTAGAGAAGATGCCGCGCTGGACTCGACGAAATGCGAGTCGAGAGCCCATAGCTCGTCGAAGGACCTCATTGCCCCAGCAAGGTCTCCGTGCTCGATGGCGACGCGAGCCACGCCCAGGCGGGCGGGCAGGCACCCCGGGGAATTTTTAAGCTCACTTTGAAACAACTGCTCTGCGGAATCGATCTCCCCCAGTCGGGCAAGTCCCAGACCGACGACGGAACGGAAGCAGGGATGCCGCGGTGCTGTCGTTGCGAGCCTCTCATAGAGCTTGATCGCATCTTCTCCTCGTGATTGTTGTTCGAGAGATTCCGCAATCAGGAGTTGAGAGTAAGGCGAAGCTGCCCCAGTACGTGCAAGTTGCTGCGCCGCTTCACGGCTCAAGGCCAGATAGGAAACGCCCAGCCCGTACCAGGCGTCCGCGCTCTGAGGGTTGACCTGCGCCGCGTCAGAATACCAGTTGTTGGCCTGCCCATAGTCCCGTAGGATTGAGTTCGCCTGGCCAAGCGCCACCAACGTTTTCTCGTTGCGAGGGTCGAGACTCTGAGCGCGCGTTAAATATGCGACCGCCTCCCGCGGTCTTTGCAAGCGAAGCAGCGAGAGACCTAGGAAGAGGTTGGCGGGGAGCACTTTGGGATTTTGATGAAGAACCGCCTCGAACGTTTGAATCGCCGCAGAGTAGTCTTTCAATGAAAACTGCATCAGACCCAGATTGAGCCTGGCGCCAGTCAGGTCCGGACGCAGTTTCAGAATCTCCTGATAAACCTTGGCAGCCTGTTGATAATCATCCCGCCGCTGCGCTTCTGCCGCGCGAGCGGAAAGTTCATCCAGCTGAGACTGGGCAGTCGTCGTCGCCTGCGCGCCAAGGCCGTTCTCTAAGGACAGGCACAAGACCATCATAAGAATCCTCGAGGTAAACCAGGGAGACACTCCTGGACGGCCAGCCTCAGGACTCCAGCTACGAGACACCATCAAGTCAAACACGGATTCCACGTAAGATCAGACGACAAATTGACACCTTCTGCACCCTTCGGAATCACCCCATTGCAAGAACGATGCCTTGGGGAACTCGGGCCTTCCCCATCCTCAAAGAAACCGAAAGCCCGGTCCCCCTTTTCGAACTCTGGGCGCCGGGCTCTCTGGACTCTTACGGAAGTACGCCGCCCCTCAGAAGAGGAGCTTTAGTGCGAGCTGTACGTCCCTTCCCGGGAAGGCCTGGTTAAGTCGTCCGAATGCTGCGCCTCCAAAAGCTGTATCCGGGTTAAAGAAATTGGGGTGATTGAAAGCGTCGTAGAATTCAGCGCGAAATTGCAGGCGGAACTGTTCCTTGAGCTGGAAGTACTTGTGGATGCCAATATCCCAGTTGTTGAGCCCCGGCCCGCGGGTGGTAGACAAGGTGCGCCCAACATTGCCGAATGTGAAAGGTGGCGGCTGAGCGAAAGCCGCGGTGTTGAACCACATGTCGTGCCGGTCCACACCCGCCGGGACGGCGCTCGGGTCACCCACCAAGTTGGGTCTCTGACCACCACCAAAGGAGTTCGTGTTGTTCGTGTTGGCTGTAATACCCAGTGGCAGTCCGCTCTTAAACGTGGTTGTACCGCTGACCTGCCATCCACGCAGGAGCGCGTTCAAAGCAGGCTTTACGTTCGATCCGAAGCGCCTTCCCTTGCCGAATGGGAGCTCGGCGATGTAGGTCATCACAAAGCTCTGTGGAATGTCGTTGGCATCGAATGCCTTCTCCGCCGCCAGGTTGTAGAAATTCCGAGTTCCATTAGTCTGCCATGACACCCAGTCCTGATCTCCCAATGTATTGTCCAAGAACTTTGACACGGTGTACGACGCAAGGAAGTACACGCCATGGCTGAACCGGTGCGTGTATTCCACCGTCGCCCCATGGTACCAGGAGGAGCCACCCAGCGGCTCGCTGAGGGTCACGCCGCAGTATTGTGGGCGGGGTCGAAGCAACTGTCCCATCGGGACAGTGGGTTGATTGAGACCACAGGAACTCGCCGAGATCAGCCCATTGAAGGGATTCGCTACTTTCGCCAGCAGCTCATTTCCGAGTGATAGGTACTTGGGATCGAGTTGGTTGCCCTCAAGATTTGAGTAGTTCAGCTTAACACCGTGGTTCCCCACGTATGCGACGTCCAAGCTGTCGTTAGGCGTCACGGCGTATTGAAAGCCAGCCATCCACTGTTCGGCATAGGGGCTGGACCTGTTTCTGCCCAGGGCAAGCACGTTTAGGCCGACATTGGTCAGAGCTCCCAGCGAGCTTCCCGGAGGAGAAATCAGTCCGCTGGGGAAAGGGTCTTTCAGCAGGTTCACCGGGGTGATGCCATCGACCGTGCCAACATAAGGAGTCGTTAGCGAGAAGCCCTGGAACGGCATGTAAAAGACAGGATAGTTCTGAATGTAGAACATCCCGAAGCCCGCCCGGGCCACCAGCTTTTCTGTCACCCGGTAAGCCAGGCTTGCGCGAGGGGCAAAGTTGTTAAACGGATTGTCGTACATTCCGTGTTTGTCGGGGCTGGTAAACACTACGAAGCCCGGTGTGGAAAGAGGTGAGGTTCCACCGACCTTGGTGGCCAATTGGTCTTGAATGGGATTGGTACCCTTGAAGTCAAAGTAGGAAAGACGGTTGAACCGTTCCGAGGGGGCCGTCTGCAAGTCGTAGCGAATTCCAACAGTTGCGGTGAGCTTCGGCGTAGCCCTCCACTGGTCCTCGAAGTACCAACCGTGGTACTTCTTCATATACGCGGGGCTGGCGTTCTGCGGGAATCCTCCGCGGTCCCCGGTCCCAAGCAAGAAGGAGGCGAATCCGAGCCCTGTTTTGGGGTTGGCGGCCGTGGGATCCGGCCCCTGGGTCATAGTCTGCGGAAAATGGAAGTTCGCCAGGTTCGGGGTAATATAGTTGTTCGGGAAGGCTATCAATAAATAACCAAACGTGAGCGTGTGGGCGCTCCGGACCTTGGTGAAATCCAGCGAAACGCTCCCAGTGTTACGAATTGAAAAAGTTTGGGCAACATTCCCACCCAATTGAAACATCCCGTCCGTACTGATGTAGGGGAATTGCTTTGCCAGTTGATCGAAAAACGCGGGCAGCCCAAGCTTGGTCGGTGGAAATCCAAAGCTTTGCTCCACGCGAGTCTCTACCCATCGGTTCACTCCCGCGTTTACGCTCATCAGGAAGGTTGGGCTGAACGTGTAGTTATATCCCAGACCGAAGTCCCCACCGGTTGTTACCAGCCTTTTCTCCCGTTCCGGCAGGATTGTCGGGTCCGAAGAACGCGCCGGTCCTTCCCTTGAACTCAAATGTCTGTGACCAGCGCGCAAACAGGCGTGCCTTCTCGCTGATTTTATGGTCGATACGGCCTGTGTATTTGTCCTGGCTTGTCGGCGCCGTGACGGCACTCGTAAAATTGTTGACCAGTCCCGATCCGGTCGGTTCAGGGTAGTACCCTGCCGCAGCCACGGCCACAGGGTCGAACATCGAAGGGGGGATGATGTTGCCTTTGAACGGATCGCGGATGAACCCGCTCTGAGTGGCCACCAGGCCGCTCGCCGGGTCCACTTGGCCCGCCGTGATGGATCGCGTGGTGAACGGATTGTAGAGTTGGCCTTCGTAGACGGGTCTCCCCAAAGCGTCGGCGCCAATCTGCGGACCGAGCATGGCCGAGAAGTTCCCTTTTCGGAAGTCATCTGTCGGCACCGTGCTCAGCAGGGTCAACGGTGTTCCCTGTCGGAGCCCCTCATAGGAGGCGAAGAAGAAGGTCTTGTCAGGTTTTTCGTAGATGTGCGGGATCTTGACTGGTCCTCCGATCGTGCCTCCGAATTGATTGCGCTTGAACTCCTGCAAAGGAAGACCCGCGCGGTTATTGAACCAGTTGTTGGCGTCCAAATTATCGTTGCGAAGAAACTCGAAAGCGCTCCCATGTAACTTGCTGGTTCCTGACTTGGTGATTGAATTGATCATCTGACCCATGCTCAGGCCATACTGGGCCGTGAACACGTTCTGCTGAATCTTCATTTCCTGCGTTTCGTCCACGGTGGGGCCATACATGATCGCGTCCCAGTCCCCCGAGGCGTTCCAGTGTCCATCAAGGAGAAACCCGACTGACCCATAACGCGAACCGCTCATCACGAAAGCCCCCGCGTCCTGGTCGGCCCCCGGCCCAGAGGTCATGGCACCAATATTGAAGGCTTGCCAGACCTGGCCCCGATGTGTGTTTGAGTTGATTGAAACCAGAAAGTACGGCGATCGAAAGTCCAGAGGGAGTTCAACAACTTGCTGCTCGGAGATGTCCGTAGCCACATTGGCATTGGCGGTGTTTAAGGCCGGAGCCGTAGCGCGAACCTCCACCGTTTGGGTGACTTGGCCGACCGTGAGGGTTACATCCTGAGTTGCGGTCTGACCTACGGTCAGCACTATTCCACTCTGCACGTAAGTCTGGAATCCCGTGTGACCCACTTTCAAGTTGTAGGTCCCTGCGGGAACCAGCGAAAATGTGTAGCGTCCGCTGGCGTCCGAAGTAAATTCTCGGCTGAACCCTTTTTCCGGGTTGCTCAGTGTTACCGTAGCGCCCGGAATCACAGCTCCGCTGCGATCCTGGATCGTCCCGCTGAGCGACGCCAGGGCTGCCTGCCCTTGGGCGTGCAGGTGAGGCCTCCCTGCGAAAAGGGCACACGCAACAGCGCATGTAATGCCCGTAACCCGGACTAAAGATGTGCCGAGACTGGAGCGACCAAAGTGTGCGCTCGTCGGCGCGAATGGCTTCATGGCGGCCTCCTCGGTGAACAAGAGGTGTTTTCCTGCCCGACGCAAGGCCCTTTCCTGTGTGGCGGGCAGTATGCAAGGGTCAAGGTAGGTTGTCAAGAGGACCATGGCAAGCCCTCAAAACAAGGTCCTTTTGGCGCCCCATCCGAAATCCCATCGATGCCTTCATCCAGTCGCGCCTGGTGCGGGAAGGCCTGGAGCCTTCCCCGAAGCCGATCGGCGCACGCGGCTTCCAGAAAAGAGCGGCGCTCCTCGTCGCTCAGTTGTGCGTAAGCAGCAGCCAGTTGTTCGGCGGTTAAGGCAATCTCAACGACTGACATCGTGCCCTCTCCTTATCTCTCGCAACCTTGCTCCTCATCATACCGTTGCCGGTCCAATCGGATTAACACGTCGATGCCTTCGAGAAGCCTCCTCAACCAATGTATCGGTTCATACTGACCGCGACTAGCGCCAGCAAAGGGTCGAAGGCTTTGGGCGTGAGCCGGACGACCTAGCCGTCGCGCAGCAACGGGGGGCCCTCTGGCAGGTAGCGGAATAAACCAAAATTCCAACTGTCTTTTTTTGCGCCTCCGGGGTTTTCTAGTCGAACGCAAGCGACCCCACGTCCATCTTGAGTGCAGACTTTCGAGTTAGAGTACGGACGAGCGATTTGCGGGTTATGAGTTGATCAAGACCGGCAGCTCGATAGAAACCTCGATTGCATCACGGAGTGAAAAAAACGCTCCCCCGGGGCTGATGCGGCCCCATCCGAATTGGCCGAACTGGCAGTGAAACCCAGGAGGCCATGAGTCCTTGAATTTTTATTTTCAATCGTTTAATTCTAAGTCATGATTTCCGCGAAGGCCTGCCCGTTTGGTAGAGATTGGTCTCCCGTCACTGGGGGAATAGCCGAGACGAAAACGCCTTAACCGAACGGGTTTTATTCTTTGGAGGGTATGAGATAGTTCGTTTTTAAGCGCGCGCTCGAAAACGGCGCACTCCTCACGATCGCCGTAGAGCGTCCCGCGAATGCAACTGACCCGCGAGTCGCTCACTCTTCGCCCAGTCAGCTCGATGCATTCGGTCACGATCGGCTGAGAGAGGTGTTTGTTGACTGAGCCGTCGGCTCACTTCGCGCTGCAGCGGACGGCCGGACTCTGTGAGGTCCGTGGGGAGGATGATTCGACCTTTCAAACTCGCGCCGAACTTTTTGATCGCGTCAGGATCAACATCAATCTGGTTGGCGAGATCGAGCCGTTTGCAGCCTGTTAGCAATCCCAGAGTCGCCGTCGCAGTTTCGGCTTGTTTGATAAACTGGCGTCGAGTGGACGCCGTCGCAGGACCCACCAAGCCGGCGCCGATAACAGTGCCACCAAGCTTTTGCCCAAACTCTCGTCGTCTCATCATGCGCGTCTCCGTGGTTGGGTGTTATCATACGCCGCAGAGTTACAAGCAAAGGGAAAAAGCGCCGAGGCCGGGAAGAGCACATCCCCGAAGTGGGATCGGCTAATTGTCGCGGTTCGATGGGAACTGACAATTCGTCTTTCGATTTAAATAGGAAAGTATTGGTTGGAAAGCACTACCTGGACTGGTCTCAAGCGGCCGGTCTGACGGCCGAGGGCGCGCGGAAAAACGGACGATCTGGAGCGCGGGAAGTCCTTGAGTTGACTGCCAGCGATCAGGTCAGGATGGACACTTACTTAGTAGACACTTAGATTAGCGTTTTTAAGGATAGGCTCGTGGTCGCATATGATTGTCGGCCTGAAGGCCAGAAGGGGGAGCCGCGGTGAAACGTGTGAGTTTGTTCGTGCCCTTCCTTAGTTTGACGTTAACCGCAACCGCTCAAGAAAAGCGCGCCCTCACTCCAGAAGACCTAGTCGGGATTCGTGGCGTGGCTGACCCGAAGATATCTCCTGACGGAAAGCGCATTGCGTTTGTTGTCACCGAGCCAGCCGATTCGAACAAGCCTGAGAAGGCACGTGACGACAACATTTGGATGGTTCCCGTCGACGGTAGTGAACCCGCACGCCTCTTTGCGTCTTGTCCCAAAAGCGAAAGCTCCCCACGCTGGTCGCCCGATGGACGCCGGCTGGCATTCCTCTCTGACCGTGGCGAAGACAACCAGAAGCAGATTTGGCTCATGCACGCCGACGGAGGTGAGGCCGAAAAGCTCACCAACGCCAAAGCAGGAGTGGACAGTTACAAATGGTCATCCGATGGCCGAGTGATTGCGTTCCTCGCGCGCGACGGTAAAACCGATGACGAGCAGAGAAGCAAGAACGGCGGCGACGACTCAATTCACATCGGTCATGACTACAAGTACATGCGCCTCTGGATCATCGGGTTGAAGGAGCGGAAATCGGTACTCATCACAAGGCAAAACATTGAGGTCGCAGATTTCGACTGGTCGCCGGACGCCGCATCGTTCGCGATAGCCTTCAGCTCGCTTCCTGACTTCGAGGATCCAACACTTCACCTAGCAGTTGTGCGCAGGCCTGATGGGGAGTTGCTGAGGAAACTCACAGATAATGTCTCCAATGTCACCTTTCTGCGCGCCGCCGCAGGGAGCCGATCTCCCGGAAACACCGGATTCGTACATCCAACCGCAGTCAATGATGTGGTGGACGCGTCCGAGGAAGGCCCGCACGTCAAGGGCGTGGAGGAGCGCGCGCCCGGCCGGCTCGTCGTCGGGGACGGCGATGACGTTCATGAGGATGGCGGGCTCCCCGCGGGATGAGGAAGAGCGGCTTCGGCAGCCGACGTGGAGCGGGACGGCGACGACCAATCCGCCGGCGCGCAACAGATATTCGGGCGGCGGAAGCACGGCCTTGCTCGGCCACGGCTCATCGTTGACGGCGAGCCGCTCCACGCTCAGGGCGTACCCGCAGCCGGTTTGATCCCAAGCAAGCCGCTTGGCGGACTCGAGCGAGGGACCGACGTCGCTGCACCGCCATGCGTCGAATTTGCTGCGGAAGACGAGGAAACGGGGCGCCCCGGCGGGGTCGGGCGCGAGCAGCGCCAGATCCATCGGCGAGAGCGGACGGGAATCCTTGCTCATGGCCGCTGCAGGGGGTCCTGAGTCAGGCCGTGCCCTTTGAGGGCCAGGAGCACCAAGCCGGCGCCGGGCCGCGGGTAGCGGTCTCCAATCCTGAATTTCTTGGCAGCGAAGATCTCGCGCAGGCGCGTCGAGTCGTCCTCCTTTTCCAGGAGGCTCAGTTCGTAGGCGAGCTTGTCGGGGCCGAGCAGCGGCGCCTCCCACGGCTGGGGTTCGCCGAGCACAACGCGCCAGCCGTCGTCGCCGACGAGCTTGCGCACGACCTTCCCGCCGCGGCTGTACTCGTACATGAACTGGTCCGCGTTGGACTGGCCGACGACGCACAAGGCCTCTCCGTTGAGCGCGGACAGCTCGTCCAAACAGCCTTTCTCGGGATCGTCCATCAAGCTCGGGTAGGAGGCCGCGTCGGCGTGCTTGACCACGAGCCAGGGCCCGTCGGTGTAGTGCGTCTTACCTCCGATAGAGAGACCGCTCCGGGCCGGGTCGACGGGCCTGCCGTCGCCGCTGCGGACGCACATCAGGCAAAGGGAGAATCCCATGGTCTGGCTCGACCGAGAAGTATAGATAAGCTTTGCACCGACTTCAAAGCTCGAATGATGCCCGGAAAGTTCTATCTTCTATGTAGACTGGGCCGCCACTTTTCAGACGAGTCCAAACATTAGAACCGGATGCGCGACATGAGCGCTTCCGGTTCTCCCTTTAGGGAGAAGGGGCGGATTTGTCGGCCCCGAAGGCGCGTTGAGCCAGGCGCCTGAGGAGCGCGATGCCCAAGATGAGATAGGCCGCGAGTTGGGCTAGGTTCCCCACGAAAAAAATTCCCCAGCCGCGGAACTTCGAGAAGATCCATGCGGCCCCCGCGCAGGCCAGAATGAATGCCCCGACGTCGTAGGCGGTTTGGACGGACGCCAGTTCGTTGAGTGGAAAGACCCAGCGCATTCCGGCTAAGCTGCACGCCAGGCAGACGAGCGGCGCCGCCAAAAGCAGGACGTTCGCCTGCAAAAGGCTCCTATGCAAGATCGAATGCGCCAAACTCAGGCAGAAGACCTCGAAAACCGCGCCGCCGATGGCGATCCCGACGATGACGCTGGCGATCAACCGGCCGTCCTGGTCGCTGCGTCCCCCCTTCCCGATGCGTGCCAGCGCGGTCCCCAAAGCTGGAAACAGCACTGCGGCGAAAAAAATCGGAACCGCTCGCCGATCCAGCCATTGATAGGAAACCGTCAGCAATTGATCGAGGGTCATCTTGCTCCCTTAGGTCGGCGCCGTCATAGCCAAGCCCCATGCAGTCTAGCACAGTGGCACTCTCTATGGCTCATTGGCTAGACCCAATCCGATGGAGGGAGTACTCGGGTACTGCGGTGGGGCCGGAGCGCTCGGCGCTCAGAAGGCGCTGCCTGCTCAGCGTCTTGAAATTAAAAATTATAGGACGTTCTATCCCGAGGGCAACGGGTAGTCTCCGCAAGTGAGAAGCTTGCTGTGCAATGAAACTACTCGATCCATTCGACCCGGTCATTGGTCCGCTGGATCGAGTTTGCGGGCGGAAAGCAGGCCGCCACCACAGCTGCACAGGAGGGGGTCCACCTCGAAGGAGCGTTTTTCATACTGCATCTCCTGCAGTAGATGTGACGCGTGGTTCAGTCGATTCGGCCGGTGAAGCCGCGAGCGGCGAGATCTGCTCCGGCGGCCAGTACAGCCATTCTCCCTGATCATTGCAGATGCGGGCCTTCAGGCGCCCCTGTCTGCGGAGCTTACCGATGGTGGTGCGGCAGACGCCAAGCATGGCGGAGAGCTGTTTCTTGGTAATCATGCCGCCATCGAGTAATCGTTCCTTGAGGCTCTTGAGCTTGGTGGAGTAGCGGACCCACTGGACGCTGGCCGTATCGAAAACGTCACCGGCGCCGGTGCGTAGCCCGCTCTCGTTGAGGATGCGGGCGACCTGTGCATCGGTGTACTCGTCCAGGAGAGCGTCGATCTGCCGGCGCACGTCTTCGTGCGTGGCTCGCAGTTGCTGAGCCGTCAAGGGACACGGCAACGTCAACGTTGTGGTGGCGTCGCCGCGAAAACGCACGGCTGCGGTAATCTCGCGTCGTCTGATCAGGGTGACGTCCTCGATCAAGAGCGCGAGCATGCGCTTGCGTTCGCGCTGCGGGGTTTTCGGATCACGCCACACGGCGGGGAAGTCGGTGGCGAGGGCCAGGATGCGCTGCCGCTCCTGCTCGTCGACAACGAGCCGATCAGCGGCGCGCCTGCGCTGGTAGTCCTCCTGGGCTTCAGCGAGGGCACGCAGTTTTGCGTTCCAGTCGGCCTCCAGAGAGTCGGCGACCAAAC
>WNGD01013381.1_pt1 | contig 15730 bp, 20 predicted proteins | sample 5400671 | NCBI WGS metagenome assembly WNGD01 (sample SAMN13153369, study PRJNA577476) | soil metagenome | isolation source: 40 cm soil or saprolite under grassland replicate 2 | place: USA:California | collected 2016-06-15 | reverse complement strand
TATTCACCATCGATCCCGATCTGCAGCTCGCCGACGTCGCCATGCAGGAGGCCGCGGTGAAGAACGCACAGCAGGCCTACGACCGCGCGCAGCAGCTCTTGAAGACGCAGGCCGGCACGCAAAAAAACCTAGACGATGCCGAGGCTGCGCTGCGCACGGCACAGGCAAGGCTCAACTCGGCGCAGACCAGGCTCGCGCGGCGCAAAGTATTCAGCCCCGTCACCGGCTCCGTCCAGCAGATCTATTACCGCGGGGGCGAGCTGGTCCCGGCCGGCAAGCCGATCCTCGCGCTGTTGCCCCCCGGCAACCTGAAGGTGCGGTTCTTCGTCAACGAAGCTACGCTGCCCAAGCTCAAGTTCGGCGACCCCGTCACCGTCACTTGCGACGGCTGCGAGCGCGACATCACCGCCAAGATCAGCTTCATCTCCCGCACCTCGGAATTCACGCCGCCGGTGATCTACAGCATGGACGAGCGCTCGAAGCTCGTATTCCTGATCGAAGCGCGACCGGAACGGCCCGAGCACCTGCGCGTCGGCCAGCCGGTGAGCGTTGCGCTGGGGCAAGGCCAGTGACGATGGTGCCGGATATCGCCATCGACGTCGAAGGACTGACGAAATCCTTCGACGGCCGCAAGGTCGTGCGCAACCTGTCAATGCGGGTCAAGCGCGGGGAAATCTATGGCTTCCTGGGCCCGAACGGCTCGGGCAAGACCACGACCATCCGGATGTTGTGCGGGCTGCTCACGCCGGACGAAGGCCACGGCACCTGTCTCGGCTACGACATCCGCACCCAGGCAGACGAGATCAAGCGCCGCGTGGGCTACATGACGCAGCGCTTCAGCCTCTACCAGGATCTCTCGGTGCGCGAGAACCTGGAATTCGTCGCACGCCTCTATGGTGTTGCCAACCCGGCGGCGGCGTCGCGCGCGATGATCGAGCGGCTCGGACTCGAGGGTCGCGAGGCGCAGCTTGCCGGCGAGCTCTCGGGTGGCTGGAAACAGCGGCTTGCGCTTGGGGCCTGCACGTTGCCGAACCCGCAGCTTCTTCTTCTCGACGAGCCGACCGCGGGCGTCGATCCGAAGGCGCGACGGGAGTTCTGGAACGAGATCCATGCGCTCGCGGGCCACGGCCTCACGGTGCTGGTCTCCACGCACTACATGGACGAAGCCGAGCGCTGCCACGAGATCGCGTACATCGCCTACGGCGTGCTGCTCGCGCATGGCACGGTCGACGAGGTGATCGCGGCTTCCCATCTCGACACCTACACGGTGAGCGCGCGCGATGGCGCAGGGCTGACGGAGCTGGCCGAGGAGTTGAGCCAACGCGCGGGCGTTGACATGGTGGCGCCGTTCGGCACCAGCCTGCACGTGTGCGGACGCGACGAGGCGGCGCTCGAGGCTGCGGTTGCGTCCTACCGCGATCGGCCAAACCTCACCTGGACGCGCTCGGATCCCTCGCTCGAGGACGTCTTCATCGACCTCATGGGCAGGGCCAAGGACAATTTCCAATGACCACGCTCGCTCCCATGAGCGCGCCGCGCGGACGCTCGTCCGCCGACTTCTGGCGTCGGACTTGGGCGATGCTGGTCAAGGAGTTCATCCAGCTCAAGCGCGACCGCGTTTCGTTCGCCATGATCATCATGATCCCGCTCGTTCAGCTGCTGCTGTTCGGCTACGCCATCAACACCAATCCGCGGCACCTGCCGACCGCGGTGCTGCTGCAGGAGCAGACAGATCTCGGCCGCTCGATCCTCAAGGCGATTCAAAACACCGCATATTTCGACGTCACCCATATCGTCCAAGACAAGACCGAGTTCGATCACCTGCTCGCTTCCGGCGCGGTGCTGTTCGCAATCGAAATTCCAGCGAATTTCGAGCGCGCGGTGCGTCGCGGCGATCGTCCCGCGCTCCTGGTCGCCGCCGACGCGACCGACCCGGTGGCCGCGGGGTCGGCCATGGCTGCGCTCGGCACGTTGGTGCAGACCGCGCTCCAGCACGACCGTGCCGTCCCAGACGGCGCGACGCCACCGTTCGAGATCCGCACCCACGCCCGCTACAATCCGGCGGCCAACACGTCGTTCAATATCGTGCCGGGCCTGGTCGGCACCATTCTCACCATGACCATGCTGATCTTCACCGCGCTCTCGGTGACGCGCGAGATCGAGCGCGGGACCATGGAAAGCCTTTTGGCCATGCCAATCACGCCGGTCGAGATCATGCTCGGCAAGATCATCCCCTACATCATCGTCGGGTTCGTGCAGGCCGCCCTCATCATCGGAATCGGCATCGGCCTGTTCGGCGTGCCGCTCTTGGGAAGCCTCCTCCTGCTCGCGCTACTCAGCACGCTGTTCATCACCACCAATCTTTCGATCGGTTACACGTTTTCGACCATCGCGCAGAACCAGCTGCAGGCGATGCAGATGTCGATGATGTTCTTCCTGCCCAACATCTTGCTTTCGGGTTTCATGTTTCCGTTTGCGGGCATGCCCGCGTGGGCGCAATGGATCGGCGAGTTCCTGCCGCTCACCCATTATCTTCGCATCGTGCGCGGGGTCATGCTCAAGGGCGCGGGGATTGCGGACCTGCGCTACCCTACGCTCGCGCTCGCCGGCCTGATGCTGATCGCCATGATCATCGCGATTAGTCGCTTCCGGCGCACGCTGGATTAGAGCTGTTTTCGCTGGGGCAGGCATTTCGTCATTCCGGGCGTGCCGTCCCGGGGTTTACCCGAGATCGGCGGTCCAGGAATAAGAACCGACGAGACCCTAGTCGGACCGATCGACGCTGCGCCACGCTTTACGCAGCCGCTCTCGCTAGCATTACGTGGGGTGTGTTCAGGTGCCGCTCATGCCGCGCCCCCCGTCCATGGACTGCGAATGCTCGCCACCCGGCTCGGAGATGCCGCACAAGGCGCTCCCCGCGCTGGCCGCGCCGTCGGTAAGGGCGATGTCGCCCAGCGAGAGGATACCCACCAGGCGCTTTTTGCGGTTAAGCACGGGCAGCCGGCGAAGCTTGATGTCGGCCATATTTTGCACGACCTCGTCGAGGTCATCGTCCTCGAAGCAGTACATTACTTCTTTGCTCATGATGTCCCGGATCGGCGTCTGCGGGCCCTTATCGGCGCCGACGGCGCGGATGGTGATGTCGCGATCGGTGATCATGCCGACCAACCGGTCATTCTCTCCGACCGGCAGCACCCCGGCGTCGATCTGCGCCATCAGGCGCGCGGCATCGCGGATCGGCTGATTGGGACTGGCGATTTTGACATCGTCGGTCATCGCTTCACTGACTTGCATGGCAGTTCTCCTCACGTGTTGAAGCGCTTTGGAACTCCTGGTGCACGAGTTGCCCCGCGCGGCCCGGTCAAGCGGCGGGTTCGAAGCGCCGCCCCTCTGTCCCGGTCGGCCACAAGGCGCGGATATTCTCCGGCAGCGCTTGCCGAACTTTCTCGACCTGGTGCGGATCGAGGCGATGGTTGAGAACCTGGAGGGTCACATGCGCGGCGTCCTTGACGTTGACCGGCCGTATGTCGGCCAGACGCCGCGATACGTGGTCCAGGAACTGTTCCGCCGACCGTTGCTTGAGCGTCTGCTCGCTCGGGTGCCATTGGTCGTAGTAGAGACCCCGCACCAGCAGCGGTAGTTGCGCGCCGAGATGCACCGCCAGCCCGATCTGGAGGCGGTCGCGCAACGCATGCAGAACGGCGCCCAGCACGTGCCACGCCACCTGTCGGTCGGGCCCGAGCTTGGCCATGATCTCGTCGAGCCAGATGTTGGTTGTCTGCAGGGTCTTGTCGAACACGTCGAGGCCGGTGGCGCTCATGTCAGTCCTCCCATGATCGCACCGCGGTTCTGGTCGGGGAACGCACGGTGCCGTCCGCAGTTCCAGTGCGTCGATGTGGTTTTCGGTCGGTGCAGAAATGTTCCAGCGTCTGTCGAAATCGGCGGAAAGTTCCCGCGGGCACGCCGCGGCGGGCGGCGGACTATCCGGGCGCCTTCAGTGACTGGAACTTCATTTCATCGATTGGCGCCTAGGTGTGCGCGGCCTCTTCATCGCCGCTGAGGCGCCACGGGCGTTCAGCTTTGCCTTGCGATTTCTTCCTGCTCTTCCTCCTCGCTGATGGCGGCGACGATGTCGACCAGGCGAGCGACCCGGCCGCCCGGGAGCGGCGACCGGCATTCATCAAGGGCTCGTCGTTGGCGAGCCAAGCATGCGCTTCCGCGAGCGCTTCGGGGGTCGCCCCGGTCGCAATGATCTCTGCGACGACGTCATCGTCGAGCTCGCCCAGCATTGTGGTCACATCTTTTCGCGTGAGGGTGCTCATGGCTTCAAGCCTCCCACATTGACGCCCTCAACCCATCGGCACGGCGAGGAACCGCATAGAGCCGCCTGATCTGAGCCGCAGCAGCGCGATGCGTTTGCCTGCGCTCACTCGGCGCACCGCGAACCTCGAACTGTGTCGGACGGCGCAGCCGAATCTGGAGCGTCCCCCGAAGGCGGTGCGGAGCCGATCAGCCCTGGCGGAGGCAACGCCGGACGGCGGCGGCAGGCCAATACGCGCTGGCTGTTATCACTCGCACGCTGACCCCATTCGAGCGATCGACCAGTGCGTGCGAACAGATTTCGTCCTCAATGTCCGCGACGTCGATCTCCGTTGTCGGCAGCCACTGCAACGTCTTGGGTATATCGCCGGGCCAGATGCGCCATGCGGAACCGTCTCTGAGTTCCACCATATGGCTCCTATCATGCTTTTTGATCTGCATCGCGGATCTCCCGTCGATCCAAGCCTTGGATGTCTCAAGAGCGCAGAGATGCGGGGCCATCTGGCGCGACTACTCTCGAGCGACTATTGGGCCGAAGGACGGATGCGCTGACGAATTTTCTCGCGAACATCAGGATCGTTCTGCGCCACTTCCAGGATCGAGTCGTATTCCTCTACCGAGAGGCCCTGGTCGGTGACAGCCTTTGCCAGGGCATTAACGGCCTCATTCAAAATGCGCTCCTTATCGGCGGGGGCCGCCGCCGCTATCCGCCGTTGATAGTCCTGCTTGAGACTGGCCACCCGCTCGATGGCGGCTGCCGCCGCGTCAAGCTTTTGGTCCGAGATATTCGGCGGCTGCTCGGAGAGACCGGGCGAAGGCGATTGGACCTGAGCGTTTGCTGCGGGGACGAGGAGAACCCCCGCGGCAAGCAGCAGGATAGCAGCGGCAGGACGCATCAAAACTCGCATAATTGCCTCCTTTGCACGCTGCGCCCGCTCGCGATGGATGAGCAAACGGTGTCAAAACAGCGTCGGAAGAAAACAGGTCCGGGCAAAAGCGGTTCCAGCTGATCCGGCAATCGTGGCATGTCAAAAAGACATGTCGTGAACCCGTGGAACAAATTATCGGCAGGAAATGTGCCGGGTTTTCTTCCCGCGAATACGCGCAGAAACCCCGACTTGCTCGTTCGAGCGTATCAATTCCAAGCCCGTCGTTCTCTCTACTGTGCGTGCTATGCCATGCCATTGCGCGCGCTGGGCCGCCGTTTCCAATGTCACTTGACGATGCGCAGGAAGAGATTACCTAGGCCACGCGGGATGACCGAGCTTCGCATTTGACCACCTGAGGTGGGCTGAGGTGGGAGGCCCCGCAACGCGCGATATCGGGCGGCGCATCGCCTTGGAGCGAACCGAAAGGAGCGTGCAATGAAACTCAACTCCGCACAGCTCGAGCGAACTTTGGGCCAATTCGAAGCCCGGGCCATTCCCGATGACCATCCCCTGATCCCACAGCTCAACGACTTGTTCGGGGAACACACGTTTTTCCTCGACAGCCACGGGCTCAACATCGTGGAGCCGGCCGAAGCGGCCGGGACGGCAACTCAATCGGCCCAGGTCGTGAATCTTGCCAGCTGGAGCGATGACAATCGGGCTGGTCTCGAACTGCACGAGCCCGAGACGACGGACGTCGTCATCACGCTTGGATTCAAGCACTGATCCGGATCGCGGCGCTCCGATGGCGTGATCTCCTGCGCCAGGCAAGCGCTGACTGCAAGATCGGGTGACGGCTGACCGCGCGCCGGTGCAAGCTTGGTCGGCGGCGGCCAATGCTCTTCCGGCAGCGTGTCGCAGGCCCTGACAAGGGTGGAACCGCCGTCAGCGGCCGGCGTTGAACCGGCAGCTGACGCGAGGCCGTTATGGCCGAAGCTGCGCTACGCAATTTCACCCGGGCGTCGTCACTCGCCCATTTGCAGGTGATGGATTTTTTTAGCAGCGGGCATATGCTGGCCGACGTCGCGGCGATCATCGGCTCGCTCGAGATCGTGTTCGGGGAAATCGATCGCTGACTGCCTGCCCGCCATTAGCCTTGAGAGTGAGATTGCAGCGGACCACATGACCGAGACCCTCGCGGAAAAAACCTGTACGCCTTGTCGCGGCGGCGTTCCGCCGCTTGCGCGCGACGAAGCGCTGCGTTTCCAGAAGCAGGCTCCGGATTGGGAGTTGCGCGATGACGCCCACCGCATCGAGCGCACGTTTCGGTTCCGCAATTTCCGGGAGGCGCTCGCCTTCGTGCAGAGCGTCGGCGAGCTTGCCGAGACCGAAGGCCATCACCCCGATATCAGCTTCGGCTGGGGTTACGCGACCGTCTCGCTCAGCACCAAGAAGATCAAGGGATTGCACGAGAACGACTTCATCATGGCGAGCAAGATCGACCGCATGCTCGATCGGCCGGCTTAGCTCCCGGTTGATCGGGCAACCGGGACCCATCTTCCACCTGCGGCTGCAGCTCGATTCCCGCGCTTCACGACGCGCATGCCAAATCCGTGGAGCGCGAATCGCGGGTCTTTCGCCAGGCGTTTGCCCAAGGAGCGAAAATCTGCTCCGCGATTTAAGCATGGATACGCGGCCGCAAACCGCGCTATATGCGAATGGGCGGCTCCCACCAGCCGTCAGCGTGCACGATCATTGGGATTCCATGCCATCTCCAGCAACGACAACCGCAGTGGCGAGCGAAACCAAGCTCTCCATCGGCTTCATCAACTGGGCGCATGCGCTCGACCATTACGTCATGCTGATTTTTCCGACGGTGGTGATCGGGCTCGAGATCGTTTACGGCCTCAGCTATGCCGAACTGATCGCGCTCGGCACGCCAGCCTTCATCGCCTTTGGTGTGTTCTCGTTGCCGGCGGGCTGGCTGGGCGACCGCTGGAGCCGGCGCAACATGATTGCGCTCACGGCGCTCGGCCTGTTCGCGGCGATCTACCATCCCGTCGGCACCGCCATGCTGATCCAGCATGCGACCCTGCGCGGCCGCTCGCTTGCCTTCAACGGCGTATGCGGCAATCTCGGCGCGGCGCTTGCCGCCGGCATGACGGCGGCGCTCCTTGCAGGCTTGGGATGGCGCGCGGCTTTCCTGGTGCCCGGGGTGATCTGCGTGGCGAGCGCCGTCGTCTATCTGCGTCTCGTCCCGGACGAAAAACGAAAAGCCGCGAGCCGCGGTATGGTGGCCGACGTTCCGCTCGGTGCCGCCTTGGCGGCGACGATCTTCGGCCTGTTCGTCGTGATCGCGCTCTGCGCCGGCCTCGTTTTCAACATTGTTTCGGTGGCGCTGCCCAAGATCGTGGATGAGCGGCTCGGCTCCAACGTACCGCTCGTGCTGGTCGGCGGCCTGGCCACGGCAGTGTTCATGTGCGGAGCGATCGCCCAGATAGCGGTCGGCCGGCTGGTCGAGAAATTCCCGCCCCACATCCTCTTCGCCGTGATCGCAAGCCTGCAGTTCCTGGGCGTGCTGTGGGCGGCGCAGGCGAGCGGCAAGATGCTGATCGTGGCGCTCGCCGTGACGATGGCGGCGATCTACGCACAAGTAACCGTCAACGACCTTGTGATCGCCCGCTACACGGCCGACGCCTGGCGCGGCCGGGTCTATGCCGTGCGCTATTTCCTCACTTTCCTCGCCGCGGGCGCGGCGGTCACGGCGATTGCGTTCCTCTACGGGCGTGGCGGCTTCGACCTGGTGCTCGGGACGACCGCCACCATCGCGCTCGGCTTCGTCGTTGCGACGGCCGTGATCGCAGTGCTGGTCAACGGTGTGGAGAAGCAGCGTTCGCGGGTGGTGGCGCCAGCGGAGTGACCGATGAAAAAAGGCCCGGGTGCAAGCCCGGGCCTTTGCAGCGTCGTTGAACCGCCGAACGGTCAGAAGTCCATTCCGCCGCCCATTCCGCCCGCGCCGGGCGGCATGGCAGGCGCCTGCTTCCTCGGCACCTCGGCGACCATCGCCTCGGTGGTGATAAGCAGGCCAGCCACGGAAGCCGCGTCCTGCAGCGCGGTGCGCACGACCTTGGTCGGATCGATGATGCCTTTCGATACCAGATTGCCGTACTCGCCGCTCTGGGCGTCGAAGCCGAAGGCGTACTGATCCTTCTCCATGATCTTGCCGACGATCACGGAGCCGTCCTCGCCGGCATTGATCGCGATCTGGCGCGCCGGCCAGGAGAGCGCCTTGCGCACGATCTCGACCCCAGTCTTCTGGTCGTCATTGTGGGTACGGACCTTCTTGAGGACCTCGGTGGCGCGCAAGAGCGCAACGCCGCCGCCCGGCAGGATGCCTTCCTCGACCGCGGCGCGGGTTGCGTGCATGGCATCATCCACGCGGTCCTTGCGCTCCTTCACCTCGACCTCGGTGGCGCCGCCGACGCGGATCACCGCAACCCCGCCGGCGAGCTTGGCCAACCGCTCCTGCAGCTTCTCGCGATCGTAGTCGGAGGTGGTCTCCTCGATCTGTGCCTTGATCTGGGTGATGCGGCCCTCGATGTCGGACTTCTTGCCGGCGCCACCGACGATCGTGGTGTTTTCCTTGTCGATGGTGACTTTCTTGGCGCGGCCCAGCATGTTGAGCGTGACGTTCTCGAGCTTGATGCCGAGATCCTCGGAGATCGCCTGCCCATTGGTCAGAATAGCGATGTCTTGCAGCATCGCCTTGCGGCGATCGCCGAAGCCCGGAGCCTTCACCGCCGCGACCTTGAGCCCGCCGCGCAGCTTGTTCACCACCAGCGTGGCCAGCGCCTCGCCCTCGACGTCCTCGGCGATGATGAGCAGCGGCTTGCCGGTCTGCACCACCGATTCCAGCAGCGGCAGAAGCTCTTGCAGGCCTGAGAGCTTCTTCTCGTTGATGAGGATATAGGGGTCCTCCATTTCGACCCGCATCTTGTCCGCGTTGGTGACGAAGTAGGGCGAGATGTAGCCGCGGTCGAACTGCATGCCTTCGACCACGTCGAGCTCGGTCTCCAGAGACTTCGCCTCTTCAACCGTGATCACCCCCTCGTTGCCGACCTTCTTCATGGCGTCGGCAAGGAAGCGTCCAATCTCGGCGTCGCCGTTGGCCGAGATGGTGGCCACCTGCGCGATCTCCTCGTTCGAGGTGACCTTCTTGGAGTTCTTCTTGAGGTCTTCCACGATCGCTTCGACGGCGAGATCGATGCCGCGCTTGAGGTCCATCGGGTTCATGCCCGCGGCAACCGACTTGGCGCCTTCTTTGACGATCGAGGCGGCGAGCACGGTCGCAGTCGTGGTGCCGTCGCCGGCAACGTCGGAGGTCTTCGAGGCGACCTCGCGCACCATCTGTGCGCCCATGTTCTCGAACTTGTCTTCCAGCTCGATTTCCTTGGCGACGGTCACGCCGTCCTTGGTGACGCGGGGAGCGCCGAAGCTCTTGTCGAGCACGACGTTGCGGCCCTTGGGCCCGAGCGTCACCTTCACTGCATTGTTGAGGATGTCGACACCGCGCAGCATCTTGTCGCGGGCGTCCACCGAGAATCTGACTTCCTTGGCAGCCATGGCTGTTGTCTCCGAAATGATGTTGTGAGGGCGAGCCGACGCGGTTGCGTCAGGCGGCCTTCTTCCGGGCGACGCCCTCTTCGATGACGCCCATGACGTCGCTCTCCTTCATGATCAGGAGCTCTTCGCCGTCGATCTTGACCTCGGTGCCCGACCATTTGCCGAACAGCACCCGGTCGCCGACCTTGACGTCGATGGGGATGAGCTTGCCGGTCTCGTCGCGGCCGCCGGGGCCAACCGCGATGACCTCGCCCTGGGACGGCTTTTCCTTGGCGGTGTCGGGAATGATGATGCCGCCGGCGGTCTTCTCTTCGGCATCGATGCGCTTGACGACAACGCGGTCGTGAAGCGGACGAAACTTCATGATGTCCTCCTTAAGCTTCTGACGGAATTTAAGATTTGCATCGGCGGAGCGCGACCAGGGGCGAGCCCTAGCCGCTCGTTCCAGGGCGCGACATAGGGGGCACTATTTTTGCCCGCAAGGGGCGCCCTAAAAAAATTTAGCACTCCATGAGTGGGAGTGCCAAGCCCAATTTAGCAGTCGGTTAATGCGAATGCCAGGCCTCCGTCCCGGTGTTATTGGCGACCCGTTGCTTGGGGCCGGGGCGATCGTTGGCAGCTTGTCAGCACTGCCGCTGCAATGCTGCTAACGCCTTGATTTTAGGAACTTTATTTATTTTTTGTGCTTGTCTGTGCGGGAGGTGATTAGCAGACTCGATGTCCGAATCGGAGGACGTCATGGCATCTCAATTGGCCGCCAAAGAATTGGCATCCAGGGACTTCCGCCGCCAGCTCGAAGGCTATGGTCTGACCACGGCGCAAATCCTCTATCGGCTTCCCGATCATCCATCCCTACTGCAGACCTATGTCTGGCAGGACTATGACCTCTGCCCGAGATTTCCGGTGCTCAACCGCTTTCTGGCCTTCTGGCTGGAGACGCTCGAGGGACCGCTGCATTCGGTCACGGTCGCCCATGTCCGCCTGATCAGGCCCACCGAAATCCGTTCGATCAACGGCGAATTCCGTCTGCAATGACCCTTGCTTGATCGCTCAACGCTAGGTCAGCACTCCCACGATCGCGCCCATCAGGCAGGTTGCGATCGTTCCAGACACGATCGACTTGACGCCGAGCGACAGCACGTCGTCGCGCCGGTCCGGCGCCATGGTGGCGAGCCCCGCGATCATGATGCCGAGCGAGCCGAAATTGGCGAAACCGCACATGGCGTAGAGCATGATCAGCCGCGAGCGTGGGTCGAGCGCGTCGGGGGCTAGCTTGGAGAGCTCCACATAGGCGATGAATTCGTTGAGGATCGTTTTGATCCCCATCAAACCGCCAGCCGTCGCCGCCTCCGTCCAGGGAACGCCCATGAGCCAGCAAACCGGCGCCATGACGTAACCGAGCAAGCGTTGCAGCGTGATCGGCGCGCCTGCGACAGCGGGCAAGACGCCGATGATCGCATTGGCGAGATGGACCAGCGCGACTAGCACGATCAGCATGGCGCAGATGTTGAGCAGGAGTTCGAGGCCGGCGGCGGTACCTCGCACGATCGCGTCCATGGTGCTCGATGCGACTTTTGCCACCTCGACCCGCTCGCCGCCGGTGCGTTGGTCGATGCGCTCCGGCACCATGATCAGGCTGACGAGGATGGCGGCCGGCGCCCCCATCACCGAGGCGATGACGAAATGCGCCGCGGCATCGGGAATGATCGGGCCGAGCAGGGTGGCGTAGATCACCAGAACCGTGCCGGCGATGCCGGCCATGCCGCCGGTCATCACGATGAACAGCTCGCTACGGGTGAGGCTTGCCAGATAAGGCCGGATAAACAGCGGCGCCTCGACCATGCCGAGAAAGATATTGGCTGCGGTCGAGAGCCCGACCGCGCCGCCGACCTTGAGCGTGCGCTCGAGCAGCCAGGAAAAGCCGTGCACGATCGGCGGCAGGATGCGCCAATGGAACAAAAGCGTGGTCAACACGCTCATCACCAGCACGATCGGCAAGGCCTGCAGTGCCAGCACGAATTCCGCCCCGGGCACCTTGAGCTCGTAGGGAAGTTGACCGCCGCCGAGATAGCCGAAAACGAAGGAGGTGCCGGCCCTGCTTGCCGCGGCGATGGCATCGACGGCGTCGTTGATCGCCGCGAACGCGCGCGTGGCGCCCGGGACTTTGAGCAGGATCACCGCCGTAACGAAGGTCACCAGCAGCGCGACGGCGGCCTGCGTCCACGCCACGCCGCGGCGGTCTTCGCTGACGATCCAGGCAATGGCGAGCAGGGCGAAGATGCCGAACGCCGATTGGAGATTTTGCATTGCCCCTCTTCGTCAAGTGCGGCTTGACAGGGCCGGTGAAGTGAATCCGACTTGCGGCGTTACCTTAAGGAAGACTCCGCTCCCCAAGTCCTGTTGCAAGGCGATGAAAAATGCGCCACGCAATACCGGCGGTCAACGGAGGCGGTGAATGAGGCGCATTCGCTTCGATTTCGGCACGCTCACGCTCGACGCCGAGTTGCTCGATACGCCAACGGCGCGCGCGCTCGCGGCAGCGCTGCCGATCTCGTCATCGGCGCTGACCTGGGGCGAGGAGGTCTATTTCGAGATCCCGGTCAAAGTCGCCGCGGAGAAGGACGCGCGCGCCGTGGTCACGCCCGGCGAGATCGCCTATTGGCCCGGTGGCCACGCGATCGCGCTCGGCTTCGGCCGCACCCCGATCAGCCGCGGCGACGAAACGCGGCTGGCGAGCCCATGCAACATTTTCGCCAAGGCCATCGGCAACGTGAAGGCGCTGGCGAAGGTGAGAGCAGGGACGAAGGTTAAGGTGACCTTGATCGGCTAGCGCGGCCAAGCTCCCGCGCAAGCCCAACGCGGCCGCCATCGCCGACCCTGCTAGCGCGGCCACCCGTAGAACCGCTCGACGCGCCGGCGGCTTCACCCCCGCCCGACGAACGGCATCAGGTTTGCCATAACCGTCATGAACAGAACATTGGTGTCGAGCGGAAGATTGACCATGTAGACCACGGCCCGGCCGACGTCGTCGGCGTTCATGCGCGGCTCGACCGCCATGCGGCCGTCCGCCTGCATCACCCCTTGGCCTTGCACCATGCGTTCGGTCAGCGGGGTCGCCGCGTTGCCGATATCGATCTGTCCACAGGCGATGTTGTAGCCGCGGCAATCGAGCGCGGTCGATTTGGTGAGCCCGGTCACCGCGTGCTTGGTCGCGGTATAGGCGACCGAACGCGGGCGCGGGGCGTGCGCGGAGATCGAGCCGTTGTTGATGATGCGGCCGCCGCGCGGGTCCTGCGCCTTCATGATCTTGATCGCTTCCTGCGTGCACAGGAACATGCCGGTGAGATTGGTATCGACGACCTGTTTCCAGGTCTCGTAAGGCAAGTCCTCGAGCGGCACCGCCGGCGCACCGATGCCGGCGTTGTTGAAGAGGACGTCGAGGCGGCCGAAAGTCTCCTTGGTCTTGGCGAACAGCGCCTTGATCGCCGCCGGATCGCTCACGTCGGTGGGAACGATGAGGCTTTTTGCGCCGCTCGACTTGCCCTCGCTCGCCGCCTCCTCCAGCTTGTCTTTTCGCCGTCCGGCGAAGACGGCGGCGTAGCCCTCCTTCATCAGCGCCAGCGCAACTGCCTTGCCGATGCCGGTACCGGCGCCGGTGACCACAGCGACCTTTTGCAACGCAGCCATCAGGAGATCCTCCTCGCGGCTCAAATCGTTCGTCGAAGACTAGTGCCGCGAACCCGAAGTTCGCACACATTGTGCGGTACGGATAGTTGCGAACTTCGGGTTCAAAAGCGGCACTAGAATCATAGAGTGGCTAGTGTCCCTTTGATTCCGAAGTTCGCATCATGGGGCGCTGCAAGGGTTTGCGAACTTCGGAATCGGGACACTAGCCTATCGATTCCGTGAAAGTTGTCATAAGCGGGGGATTCATCTGTCGTTTCAGGCTCCTATATGTGCGGGGGCATTGAGGATGAAGGACTGAAGGCTATGGCAGCGGAAGGACTGAAGGCTATGGCAGCGTGGCGGCGGGCGATTGAGTTGTCGCTCGGAGATGCGGATGTGGAGAGGTTGAGGTCGATAGCGCAGTCGCGAACCGAACCGGCGAGCCGGGTCGAGCGGGCGCGGATTCTGTTGGCGTATCGGGAAGACCCGTCGTTTTTTGCGGTAGGCCGAGCGCTCGGCCTCCATCATCAGACCGTTCAGCGTTGCGTAGAACGGGCCGTGGTCGAAGGCCCGATGGCAGCGCTGGACGATCGCCCGCGCCCTGGCAAGGAGCCGACGATCACCATCGAAGCCAAAGCATGGCTGACGTCGCTGGCTTGCCGGAAGGCGAAGGAACTGGGCTATCCGCATGAATTGTGGACGACGCGGCTTCTCGCCCGCCACGCCCGCGAGCATGGACCGGCGGAGGGGCATGCATGCCTCGCCAACCTGGCCCAGGGCACGGTATGCAAGATTCTCGATCAAGAGGAAGTGAAGCCGCACAAGGTGCGCTACTACCTGGAACAGCGCGATCCCGAGTTTGCGGAAAAGATGGCCGAAGTGCTGTGCGTTTATCGCACGGTGAAGCTGCTGAAGAAGGCCGCAGTCGCATCGCGCAAGAAGCCGGGTGATCCGGTGGCGATCATCTCCTACGACGAGAAGCCGGGCATCCAGGCGATTGCAACGACGGCACCTGATCTGCCTCCTCAACCCGGCGTGCATGCGACGTTCGCGCGCGATCATGAATACAAGCGCCACGGCACGGTCAGCTTGCTGGCCGGTATCGACCTGCTGACCGGCAAGGTTCACGCCCTGGTGAAGGATCGCCACCGTAGCCGGGAGTTCATCGAGTTCCTCAAGCTCGTCGACACGGCCTATCCGGCCGACACGGCGATCCATTTGATCCTCGACAATCATTCCGCGCATATCTCCAGAGAGACCCGAGCTTGGCTCGCCGAGCAGCCCGCCGGCAGGTTTGAGTTCACCTTCACTCCCAAGCACGGCTCCTGGCTCAACCTCGTCGAAGGCTTCTTCTCCAAGCTGGCCCGCTCCGTCCTGCGCCACATCCGTGTCTCCTCCAAACAGGAGCTCAAGGAGCGCCTCATGGCCGCGGTCGATTACTTCAACTGCGATCCAGTCGTTCACAGATGGACGTACAAGCTCGACAAGGCCGCCTGATATGATTCGAATTTCAAAATCGCTGACCTAGGTATGCCTGTATGTCTCGCCCGTGGGTGCCGATGAAAGAGGCGCCGAAGCCGGAGAACATCAGCGGCTACCGGCCCTACCGGATGGACGTGCTGCCGGGGGATTGGCGGACGTATTGAGTTTCTTGAGCGGGCAGATTGGCTTCTCGCTCCAGGGAATGACCTGCTCCCATGCGCTGTCAGTGAAGCGGGTAGGCCCACCAGAGGCCATGCAGTTCAACAAGCTCCCAGCCCTTTTCCAGGTCGCGCTTCTCAGCCTGATTAGCGCCAGAAGTTCTTGAACCGGTCCGGCGCAAGCTCGGTATAGCGAACCGTGTGCTGAATGTTCTTGTGGCCGAGCCAGGCCTGCAGCGCCCGCGTCTCGTGGCCGGCATTGGCCAACGCATAGCCGCAGCCATGGCGCAGCATGTGCGGAAAGATCGGGAAGGCCATACCAGCACGCTCGCCTAAGCGCGCGAATAGCGTCCCGAAGCTCTTGGCCGACATCGGGCCGCCGCGCTCGGAGGCGAATACGTGCGGCGATGCCTCCTGTTCCCGCTGCAAGCGCCGCAGAGCGCGGATTTCGTCGCCCTGCATAGACGGCCGGTATTGAGTTCAACCTGATGCCATTGCAGGTCGCACAACTCTGAGGCTCGCAGGCCGTGCCTGTAGGCGATCAGGATCATGGTCGCGTCCCTGAGGCTCGCAGGCCGTGCCTGTAGGCGATCAGGATCATGGTCGCGTCCC
>WNGD01003538.1_pt1 | contig 15731 bp, 17 predicted proteins | sample 5400671 | NCBI WGS metagenome assembly WNGD01 (sample SAMN13153369, study PRJNA577476) | soil metagenome | isolation source: 40 cm soil or saprolite under grassland replicate 2 | place: USA:California | collected 2016-06-15 | reverse complement strand
CTTGTGAAAGCCTGCTTGGAAGGCAGGTGGTTGCATGATCACCGCTTGATTGATACAAATAGCCATTACAGGCTGATTGATGGGTACTCCCTCGTTTTCGCGTACACCTGACAAAAGTTGTCACATGCATTTTTCGTGTATCCTGGCAAAAGTTTTCGCTTTGCCAGAAAGGCAGGTGTTCACGAGGTTTCGCACTCATCAGCATTATACACTCCTCTTTGGTAAAAGGCAAAACGCCGATAGAACTCTTTTTGTACACCGGATTTACGAACGGATGTTCAAAGTACCCATTACAGAAGCGTCCAGTCGCCACCAGCGCACGAAATGCACCCCGAACATGGTGAAGAGATCCATTCCTCCTCAGATTTTTCCAACTGGCTAGATCTTTCTGCAAACAAACGAAGACGGTTTTTCTTACGCCAGGCAAGAGAGGAAAAATCTCTCTGCTGCGCTCTTGACAAATGTTATATATTCAAGTAATATATTGAATAATAGAATATACCAGATGCGTGAAGTCTCGCTTTCCGATGGAAGCTAGCCTCCACTCAAGGTTGAACGCAGCGATCAGCCGAAGAGGTAGCAGAAGGCGTCTCTCCTGAAAGGATATCGTGAAACACATGGACCAACAAAAGAAGCGAGCGTTTAAGAATCAACTGTATGAGCAGTTTGCTCGCATTGGCAAAGCTTTGTCGAGCCCGCACCGCCTCGAACTCCTCGAGGTGCTGGCCCAGGGTGAGCGCAGCGTGGAGGCGTTAGCACAGGAGACGGGTATGTCGGTGGCCAATGCCTCGCAGCATTTACAGGTGCTGCGAGCCGCTCAACTCGTCGAGGTGCGCCGCGAGGGCGTCTACATCTACTACCGTCTGGCGGACGAGCGCGTGTTCAGCCTGTGGCAGGCCATGCGCGAGGTAGGGGAGGCCCGCATTGCGGAGATCGATCGCATTGTCCAGACCTACTTGCACGAGCGGACCCTGTTGCAGCCGATCAATGCTATGGAGTTGCGCCAGCGGCTGGTCGAGGGGGATGTCATCCTGCTGGATGTGCGTCCCCTAGAGGAATACGAGGCTGCGCATCTGCCCAATGCCATCTCTATTCCGGTGACCGAACTGGAGGTTCGTCTCCCAGAGCTTCCTCAAGACAGGGAGATCGTCGCCTATTGTCGCGGTCCCTATTGTGTGTTTGCCGATGAGGCGGTTGCCCTGCTGCAGACGAACGGGTACAACGCACGCCGACTCGAACAAGGGCTTCCTGACTGGCGGGCTCTGGGGCTGCCGGTCGAAAGCGGAACAGGAGGACAAGTATGATGACCATTGATGTCGAGACCTTGAGGACCTGGCTGGAAGAGGGACGACCAGTTACGGTGCTGGATGTGCGCCCGGCGGCAGAACGGGAGGAATGGGCCATTCCTGGAAGCATCCACGTCGATGCCTATGATGCCCTGCAAGCCCGTGATCCTGGTGTGCTCGCTCATGTAGACTTGCCAGAGGACAGACCAATCGTCACCGTGTGCGCCGCTGGCAGAACCAGCCTGATTGCAGCTGAGTTGCTCCAGGCACGGGGCATTCGGGCATCCTCCCTTGAGGGCGGGATGAAGGCATGGAGTCTGGCCTGGAATGTTGCTGAAGTACTTGTACCTGCGAACGACGTCCGTGTCATCCAGGTACGGCGCACAGGAAAAGGGTGCCTTTCGTACCTCATTGGTGCAAAGGATGAAGCGATGGTGATTGACGCTTCGCTTGACCCACAGGTGTATCTCGACCTGGCATCACAGTACGGGTGGCAGATCACCAGCGTCCTTGACACACACATTCATGCCGATCATCTCTCGCGTTCACGCCATCTCGCCGAACGGAGCGGAGCAAGGCTGATCCTTCCAGATCAGCAGCGGGTCACGTTCCCTTTTACTGCCATGCATGACGGGGAGCGACTTCCCACAGAGACGATGCAACTCATTGCTCTCCGCACGCCAGGGCACACGCCAGAAAGTACCTGTTACCTGCTGGAAGGACAGGTGCTCTTCACGGGCGACACGCTCTTTCCGACGGGGGTGGGGCGTCCTGACCTGGATGCCAGTCCCCAAGAGGCACAGGCACGCGCTCGTGCCCTCTACCACAGCCTGCACAAACTGCTGGCGCTCCCCGCAGAGACGCTGGTGCTTGCCGGACACACCAGTATGCCGACTCCTTTTGATGGTGTGCCCATCATGGCCACCCTGAGGGAGATTGATGAGCACGTCGACATCCTGCATGCCACACGCGCCGATTTTGTCCGCATCCTGCTCTCCCGGCTTCCAGCAGCGCCGCCCAACTACACGCAGATCGTGAGGCTCAATGAGCAGGGACTGCTGCCAGAACAACCAGTGACCGAGCTAGAAGCAGGAGCCAATCGCTGCGCCATCTCCTGATGGCACCTCACTTCCTGCTCACTACCAACAATGAAGAGCAGGGCGCTCATAAAGTAAGGAGGTCATAATGAGTGACCGTCTACGGACAGAACCGAGTCTTGACCTGGGTCGCTTGCGTCAAGCGATCCAGGAGGAATACACGGCGGTGGCGCGAGACCCTGGGCGAGGCTATCACTTCCACACCGGCCGTCCACTCGCCAGCATGCTTGGCTATCACGATGACTGGTTGGAAGGTATCCCCGAGAGCTCGATCGCGTCTTTCGCTGGCACGGGCAATCCTTTTCGCATCGGCCACCTCCAGCCCGGTGAGCGGGTCGTCGATGTCGGCAGTGGTGCTGGCATCGATAGTCTGATCGCAGCGAAGATGGTCGGTCCAGACGGACAGGTCATCGGTGTCGATATGACCCCGGCCATGCTCGAAATGGCGAGGAAGAGTGTGAGCCTTGCCGGGTCAGGCCATGTGGAGTTCCGCGAAGGCCTGGCCGAGTCGTTACCCGTCCCTGATGGCTGGGCCGATGTGGTCATCTCCAACGGCGTCCTCAACTTGCTGCCAGACAAACTCGCGGCCTTGCAGGAGATGGCTCGCGTGCTCAAACCCAGCGGTCGCCTCCAGATCGGGGATATCCTGGTGCAGCAGGCGGTGCCAGAGGACGCGAAACAGCAGATCGATCTGTGGACGGGCTGAATTGCCGGTGCTCTGCTGGAAGCAGAACTGCAGGCCACGGTCGTGGCTGCGGATTCGTTGACTTCGAGATCACCTGGCAAGCAGACGTCTTCAGTGGCGCGCCTCAAGCGAGTAGTGCCGCAGAATTCGGGACACAAGGCATTAACTTCCGCGCGCGCAAGGCAGCACATGAAGAGGAGTGGCATGCGGCGAGGGCCTCTCTCGCCTGTGAAGTTCCCAGCAAGCCCACCATACTGCTGGATGCCGATGCCTTCTCAGGTGCAGGAGACAAAGGCGAGAGAGAGCCTTGAGATGCTTTTGGAAGTCTTGATGTGAAGAAAACAGAACACAGGAGCAAATCGCTGTGCCATTTCCTCATGAGAAGGGACCGCCTCTGGAAGGGGCACAACCCGCCGTACAACTTGGCCTGGGCGCCAACTGGCAGCAGTTCACGCTGCTGGTCATCGTCAATGCGTTCGTCGGCGGCATGGTGGGGCTGGAGCGCAGCATTGTGCCGCTGCTCGGGCAGCGCGCGTTCGGCCTGGCTTCCACCACAGCGGTGCTCTCCTTCATCGTGAGCTTCGGTATCGTGAAAGCGCTGGCCAACCTCTTCGCGGGTCGGCTCAGCGATCGCATCGGGCGCAAGGGGGTGCTGGTGGTCGGCTGGCTGGTCGGGCTGCCGGTGCCGTTCCTTATCATCTTTGCGCCGTCTTGGAGCTGGGTGGTCTTCGCGAATGTGCTGCTGGGCATCAACCAGGGCTTGTGTTGGTCTACCACTGTGATCATGAAGATCGACCTGGTGGGACCGGCGCGACGTGGACTGGCGATGGGGCTGAACGAAGCGGCAGGCTACGGCGCAGTCTCTCTTGCTGCTATTGCGGCTGGCTACCTCGCCGCCACCTATGCGCTGCGGCCACAGCCATTTTTGCTAGGGATAGGGTTTGCCCTGGCAGGCCTGCTGCTCTCACTGCTGTTCGTGCGCGAGTCGCATGGACATGCACACCACGAAGCGGCAATGCTGGCTGCTGCTATTGAGCAGACGCGAGCATCAGCCGAACGGGTCCAGCGCTCAGATCAAAGGCCAGTTCCTCCCTCGTTCAAGGAGATCTTCTGGCTGACCTCCTGGAAGAACCGGACACTGTTCGGAGTCAGCCAGGCCGGACTGGTGAACAACCTGAATGATGGTCTGGCATGGGGGGTGTTTCCGCTCTTTTTTGCCGCAGGAGGGCTGAGTATCGCGCAGATCGGGCTGCTGGCGGGCATTTACCCGGGCGTATGGGGAACGACGCAGTTGCTGACCGGCGCGCTCTCAGACCGCATTGGGCGCAAGGGCATGATTGTAGGAGGGATGATGCTTCAGGGCGTCGCTATAGGGCTGTTGCCGCTGCTCCACGGGTTTGGGTGGTGGGCGCTCACGATGGGTCTGCTTGGGTTGGGGACGGCTTTGGTCTATCCGACACTGCTCGCGGCAGTTGCTGATGTCGCCCACCCGGACTGGCGCGCCTCGGCTGTGGGCGTCTACCGGCTCTGGCGTGATAGCGGGTACGCCATCGGGGCGCTCCTGGCTGGGTTGTTGGCCGACTTCTTCGGAGTCACCTCGGCCATCGGTGTCATCGCTGGAGTGACCTTCCTCTCAGGGGTCATCGTCTACGGGGTGATGCGGGAAACCCTGCTGCGCAAACAGGTTGTAAAGACACCTACAATGTAGTTTACGTCTCGCGGCTTTGTTTCTGTAAAGAGCAAGCGGAGGAGAGCACATGCTCGATTTTGTAGCACATCCCCTGGTAGAGACATCCTGGCTGGCGGCACACCTGTCAGATGGCGACGTACGCATCGTGGATGCCCGCTGGCGAGGCGATGGGACGAGCCAGGGACTCTACCAGCAAGGACATCTTCCGGGAGCCGTTCATCTCGATTGGCAACGTGATTTGAGCTGGACGGATGAGCGAGGGGTTGGGTACCTGCTCCTGCCGCCTGAGCCATTCGCGGCAGTGATGGAAGCGGTCGGGATCGGGAATCAGACGCGCGTGGTCGCCTACGCCGAAACGGACCACTCCGGGGCGGCCCGGCTCTGGTGGGCGTTGCGCTACTATGGGCATGAGCAGGTGGCAGTCCTCAATGGGGGATGGACCAGGTGGGTGGCTGAAGGGCGGCCCGTGAATACCGAGGTGCCGAGGCCTTCTCCAACCAGGTTCACGCCACGCCCCTGTCCGCATTTGCTCACGGTGACCAGCGAGATTGAGCAAGCGTTGCACGAGGCAGATTCCAGGGTTCATCTGGTCGATACCCGTCCTCGTGAGCAGTATGCCGGGCAGGCCATCTGGACGCCGCATGGCAGCCTGTTTCTTCCGTCTGGCCAGTCCTGGATAGCGCTTCCAGATGGGCGGGTGATGCGAGGAGGGCATATCCCCGGAGCGATGCACCTGCACGCCTCGCGACTCCTGAACCCGGTCGATTGGACCTACCTGCCCCGTGAGTTCTTACAGGCCCTTGCACGAGGAGCGGGCCTGGAGCCGGAACAACGCGTCATCACCTACTGTGGGTCGGGCATCTCGGCCTCGGCTTCCGCTCTTTGCCCTGCACCTGGCTGGCTACCGGGACATCGCGCTCTACGACGCCTCCTGGGAGGAATGGGGGACGGATCCGGCCCTTCCGGTCGAACGAGATCGGGGATGACAGATGAGCACTGGCGAAAGCAAAGGGAGCTGCGCATATGGCGCGTAGGTCGTCTGATCGACTGGTTGGTGCGTCGTTGAGTCGTGGCTCATCACGAGAAGCCGCCGTTCACCGCCTGGTGGTGATGGCGTCGTTGGTTCGCTCACGCATGAGAGGTGTAAAGAAGAACGCGCTTGTTCGTGTGAATCAAGGATATCCATCATTACCACTTTCCTAGATGGGAGCACTGATTCTATGCGTATTTCGTCGTTAGCACGAAAACCGAAACAGGTGGCAGCCACCGCCTCGGAGGAGCTCGCTGTGGCTCCTCCGATCACCTTGAGCGAACGCAGTAGTACTGGCCTGGCGCTGCTGCGCATCTTCGTGGGCTATCTGTGGTTCCAGCAATTGTTCTGGAAGATGCCGCCCACCTTCGCCGGGTTGTATGGGTACGTCGTGCGCGAGTCACAACACGCGATTCTCCCCGGCTACGGCGCGCTGCTCCAGCATACCTTTCTGGCGGGCTGTCCCAGCCTGTCATCGCCTGTTGGCTGCTCGGCATTTGTGCCGCTAGCGGCATGCGTCTGGACGGCTGAACTGTTGGTGGCCATCAGCCTGTTGTTCGGACTCTTCACGCGTTTGGTCGCTCTCCTGGCGACCGTCCTCTCCGTGCAGTTGTACGTGGGCCTGGCCTATACCGAATGGATCTGGACCTATGGCATGCTGGTGCTGCTGGCACTCGTCCTGGTGGCTGTGCCAGCGGGGCGCAGGCTCGGGGTCGATCTCTGGCTTGCGCCGCGCCTGCAGGCGGCAGGGCAGCGCCATCGATTGGCGCGCATCGCGAGCTGGTTTGTGTAGCGCGAGAAGGAGAGGAAGACGATGCACACCTTACGCAGAGGGCTTCTGGCAGGGGTTTTGGCCAGCCTGGTGCTGGCCATGTTCGACTTCGTGACGGACGGTGTACCCGGAAACGGGTTGCCACCTGTCTTACGCTGGTTCGGCATCACGATTGCTGATCCGGCGATCAGCCACTGGGCAGGGTTATGCCTGCTCATCGTGCTGGGCGCCGTCTGGGGTCTCATCTTCGGGGCGCTTCAGAGAGACAAGCTCATCACCGCCGGACGTCCACTCCTCACCGGGCTGGTGCTGGGCGTGCTCTGGTGGTTCATCTTCGAGCTGGTGCTGACGAACATCCTGAACCATGCGTCCTCGCCGTTCAGCCTCAGCTTCGGGCGATTCCTCGCCTCGTTTCTCTTAGACGTGCTTTTCGGGATGCTGATAGGTGCGATCTACATCCAGTGGCAAGCGCGTCCGGCAACAGAGACATCGTAGGGCGGCAGGCTGTATGGCACATGTGCAGCTGCAGACCCAGCATGGTGCCTTCACAGATACGAAACAATGGCATGGAGACGCTCGTGCGTCTCTTGCGCGCTTTCTGGATGCTCCTGGGGAAGTGCACACTTCACGGAGGGAAAAGGAGATACGGTATGGATCACGACGACAGTCTGGAAGCTGCGCCTCTCTTCGCACCCAAGGACTTCGAGGCCCCCCACTGTTTACCCCGCAGAGCCTGTTGCGCGAGGCGCGGCGGCAGAAAGGGTTGCCTCCTGGGACGGTTCCGGACGTCTGTGTGCTTGATCCCGATGGCGACCTCGTCGATCACCTGCGGTCCTCCGACCGTCTCTCGCCGCACGATACCTGGGCCTGTTACCATACTCGCCTGGATACGTTCGCGCATGAAGACATGTCCTACGGCATTATTGGCCGGGTGGTGGGCGCTCCTTTTGCAGTGCTGGTCGCCGAGGAACTGTTCGCTTCAGGCTGCCGACTGCTGATCAGCATCACCTCAGCGGGCCAGATCCTCCCGTTGAGCCCTCCTCCTTATGTGATCCTCATTGACAAAGCCCTGCGCGACGAGGGGACGAGCTACCATTATGTGCCGCCCGCCCCATACAGCCACCTGCATCCCGCCTTGCGCGAGGTGATCTGCGCACACTGGGACCACGGGCGGCTGCCCCCGCACGTGGGTGCCAGTTGGACGACCGATGCGCCGTTTCGGGAGACGGAAGCGATGATCTCGCGGTGTCGCGCCAAGGGCATCCTGGCGGTGGAAATGGAGGCTGCCGCCCTCTATGCACTGGCGCAGGCCAGGCAGTACCAGATCATCTGTTTTGCCCACGTGACGAACCAGATGGGGCAGAGCGAGGGAGATTTTGAAAAGGGGGAAGCCTCGGGCAGCGAGACCGCCCTGTACGTGGTCAGCCAGACGGCTCGCTCCTGGAGATAAAGGCAGACCAGGTGAGGGGTGCCAGAGCTTCCAGGTTGCCGGGATTACATCGCGGAAGAGACGAAGCATCATCATCAAATGGGAATCCTACACTTTCACTCTCTTGCAGAACAAGATACTGTATGCTATACTTTCCTCAGTAGATTGCAGTGCAAGATAGTGAAAGCGTGAGGTGCCCGTGGACACGCGCTCGACGCAGTTACTCAAAGGGACCCTGGATATGTGCCTGCTCGCGACGATTGCTCAGCGGCCCTGCTATGGCTACGAGTTGGTGCAGCAACTGGCCCAACAGGGGTTGGATCTGGTGAGTGAGGGTAGCATCTATCCCCTCTTGAGCCGCCTGCAACACCACGGCTATATTGAGGGCTATCTGGTGGCCTCGCGTGATGGCCCCAAGCGCAAGTATTATCGTCTCCTGCCCGCGGGGGCCAAACAGCTGGAACACTGGCAGGCCGAGTGGGAGATGTTTGCTCAGGCGGTCGAGCGCATTCTGAAAGGAGAACGGTCCGATGAACAAAGCAGACCAGCACACACCACAACAGATCTCCGATCTCGTTGAGGCCTGCGCGAGCTACTGGGAACTGCGAGGCATTGCGCGCGTAAGCAGCAATGAGATGCGACTCGAACTGGAGCAGCACTTACAGCAAGCTGTCTCCGATGGCAAATCCCTGGAAGCGGTGGTTGGTCCCAATCCTCCCGCGTTTGCGGAAGCGTGGGGGCGCGAAATGCACCCCCGTTTCTGGCGAGGAGGTGCCGTGGTCTTGCCTGCCCTGGTCTATGCGCTAAGTGTGGTGAGTACCACCGCGCTCGTTCAGCAGCTGTTTGCACATGCGCCATCGTTTACGTTCACCTTGTTCACCGCCTATCTGCTCACCGGCAGTGGCCTGTTCGCTCTGCTGATCCCCTTGGGTGGCTTCCTCGCTCCACGCATCAGAACCCGCCAGGAGCGCGTGGTGCTGCTGTTTGCGGTGGTCGTACTGGCTGTGCTAGTGCTCCACGCGGCAGGGATGCGGGTGAACTGGAGTCTGGCACTGCTCTCCTGGAGTTGGCCTCTGACCCTCGTGTTGTTCACCCTGGCAGCTTTCCTATATTCCCTGGAGTACTGGCGGACTGCAAACCGAGAGCGAACCTCCTCTGCTCGTCGCATGCCGCTGTTGCGTTCCGTGATGACGTTCGTTGGTAGTGTGGCGGTGTTCGATGTGCTGCTGTTCGTTGGTAGTATGGCTGTGTTCAACTTCTGCATCCTTGCGGGCAGGCTGCTTTGAATGGATCTGAGGGGATGACCCGAACAAATGGTATCCCATTTTGAAAAGAGAGAAAACGATGGAAAGCATCCCTGTGACACTGGTCTCCTTGATCAATTGGGGTTGGATACAGATCGGCCCCTATATTCACCTGAATATGAACCCGGTGATCCTGCACATTGGCCCACTGGCACTGCGCTGGTATGGCCTGATGTATGTCGTGGCCATTGTGATGGGCCTCTGGTTGATTCGCAGGTATACCGCGTGCAAGGGCATAAGAGGGGACCAGGTCTACCGGATGGTTTGGTGGTGCGTCGTGGCTGGCCTCGTGGGTGGGCGCCTCTATTTCGTCATCCAGCAGCCCGATCTGGTGCAGGATTACCTGTTGAAGCCCCAGCATATTCTGGCAACCTGGGAGGGCGGAATGGCTTTTTTCGGCGCGATCTTTCTGGTCGTGCCAGTGCTGTTCTGGCGGGCGATCAAAGAACGGCTCAATCCGTTGGTCGTGCTCGATGCCGGCGCGCTTTTCGCGGCCTTTGCTCAACCCTTTGGGCGTCTCGGTAATCTGATCAACGGGGATATCATCGGCTTCCCGAGCCAGCTTCCCTGGTCCACGGTCTATGACAATCCCAACAGTTGGGCCTGCCTGAACCCGGCGGCTGGCACCTGCCACGTTCCGGTGCAACCGGCGGCTGGGTATGAGGTGCTTTTCAATCTCATCCTGATCGTCGTGCTCCTTTTCCTGGCCCGACGCTATCGTCGCCCTGGCATGCTCATGATCACCTATCTATTTGGTTATGCCATCACCGAGTTTCTGGTCTTCTTTGTACGCGCGAATATCGTCGTCCCGCTCTTCACCCTCGACTGGGGACTCAAACAAGCCCAATGGACCTCGCTGATCGTCTTTCTCCTGTTGATCCCGCTGACGCTCTGGGCGAGATGCTGGCGCTACGCCGAGGTTATCCCGGAAGGCGAGATTCCCGCGACCTACGGCATCCCACAAAAGCAGGTCAAACAAGCGACAAGAAACGTCCAGGAGGAAAGCGAGCATGTCTCTCACCTTCTTTAGTTTACTCGCGGCATTTGGAGCAGGCATGCTGTCTTTTCTCTCGCCATGCGTCCTGCCACTGATACCTGGCTATCTTTCTTATCTCGCTGGGACAAACCTGGAAGAGGCGCAGAGCCAATCCACTCTGCGTTGGCGGGTGATGCTGCATGCGCTCTGGTTTGTGCTGGGCTGCGCAGTGGTCTTGATGCTGCTTGGAGCCGTAGCTGCCTTGTTTGGCAGCACCTTGAGCACGTACCAGCAGTGGCTTTCGCGCATCGGCGGGCTGCTGCTCATCCTCTTTGGCATCGCGCTCACCGGACTGCTGCCGATTCCGTGGCTATCGGGCACCTACCGCGTTCAGGTCAAGCCAGGCCGATCAACCTGGTGGCGCTCCGGGCTCATCGGCCTGACCTTTGGGGCGAGCTGGTCGGCCTGTGCCGGCCCGATTCTGGGCGCGATCCTGGTGCTGACTGCTGTCAGATCGCAGCTTCTGCTGCAAGGGGTGATCGTAATGCTGGCCTTTGCGGTGGGCCAGGGAGTACCGTTTCTGCTGGTCGGCCTCCTGGTGGATCGTGCCAGCACCTTCCTGCGCCGCATCCGTCGTTACACGGTTCTCTTCTCTTCCATCGGAGGCGCGATCCTGATCCTGGTAGGGATATCACTCCTCCTGGGCCTGTTTAGCACTTATGGGTAGCAATGATCTGCCTTCCTCCTCAACCATGCTCATGTGCTGTGGTTTGCAGCATTGCTACGAGTCGTTTGGCATCTTTGCTGACCCATCCCACGAGTGCCGACCCACGGGAGGGCCGCCAGGGAAAACCGAGAAAGAAGAGCCCACCAATGGAGCTGACTCCCTGGTGCTCTCTGGGTTGACCGCACTCGTCCAGCGCTCCTGGCATGCGTATCCAGGAAAAATCCTGACAATAGCCCGTCGCCCAGATCACCGTGCGCACCTGGATCTGACTTCCATCGGCGAACTGAACCACGTTGCCTTGTGCGGAAGTCGCGCGTGGTTTCATCTGGACCTGCCGATCTTTCAGCGCCTGTTTCAGTTCCAGGCCCAATACCGGTTCTGGTTGTGCTTTGAGCCACTTCCCCAACCTGGTGCTGTTATCAACTTCCAGGAGGCGCAGGTGATCCAGGTACCAGAAGAGGCTTTTGCCCAACAGCGTGAGTGGGACAAAGTACAGCGGATGACGAGCAGCCAGAGACACCGGATGCGCGTGAGCCAGTTCCGCCGCAATATGCGCGCCGGAATCACCTGCTCCCACGACCAGGACGGGACCCGGAGGAACCTCGGACGGGTTGTGGTACGAGGCCGAATGAAGCTGCTCGACCTGTGGCGAGAGCGCCGAGGCGAAGAGCGGGATGCGTGGGTGGTGAAATGGCCCCGTTGCCACGATGACGGTCGCCGCTTGATAGATGCCTTGTGTGGTTTGAAGCAGGAACGTCTCCTCGTGCTTCTGCATAGCCACGACCCGTGTGTCCATCTGGATGGGAAGCGCAAGGTGGCCGGCATAGGTGTGGAGGTAGTCTGCCATCTCGTCTTTGGTGGGACGCCCCTCGGGATCGCCTGGCATTTCCAGGCCGGGCAGCGCGCTGTAGCGTCGAGGCGTGAATAACACCAGGGAGTCATAGCGCTGACGCCAACTCTCTCCAATACGCTGCCCCGCTTCCAGGAGCAGAAAGGAACGAGGCTTTCGTTTCAGCCAGTACCCCATGGAGAGGCCGGCTTGTCCAGCTCCCACGATGATGATCTCTTCGCGGTGAACGTCGCTGCCACTGCTTTGCAGCTTCGCTTCATCAGTGGCTTTCATTTCTCTCCTCTTGTGTCCGAGGACGGATCGCTGAAAGGCTCAGCATGGGCTGGAGTCCTCCGCCGAGCTGGCGAACCTGCGTGGCCTGGTAGCCGGTTTCCAGAACCGCCTGCTGGGTATCACGATTCCAATGGCAATTGCCCATGCAGCGGGTTGTCACGGGGACCAAAGCATCCTGCACCCATGCAGCTATGCTTCCGTGCGCGCGAACGTGTTCGAGGAGCAAAAGGGTTCCTCCCGGCTTGAGCACGCGCCAGATCTCGCGCAGACCGCGCTCTGGATCACGCACGGAACAGAAGACGAGTGTCACGACAACGCTGTCGAAATGCGCATCGGGGAACGGGAGGGCCTCGACCGGGGCGCGCGTGAGCGTGATGGGAATGGAAGCAGCCGTCAGGCGGCGCCTGGCCTCGACCAGCATGGCCTCATCCGGCTCGACCGCCTCAAGCCGCACGACGCTGGTGGGATCGTAAAAGGGGAAGTTCTGTCCCCCACCGGCACCTACCTCAAGCACGACTCCCTGTGCCTGCCCGACGATCTCACGACGCAAGGGGTCAAACCCGCGCCCGACGAGAGGCTGATCCATCATCCAGTTGTAAAAGGCGGCAAAACGCGGGGAGGAGATCTCCTTCATACCAGGGGCAGAGCTCACGTCGTTGCTCATCGTATCCTCTCCTCGTGGGTAGAGGAAGTGCGCCGCTGCACCACCTGCACCTGGAAATGGTTCCCTGGGACGGGGGTGGGATGCTCTTCAATGACCAGGTGATAGTCAGGGGGATCCAACTGCAAGGTGTACGTGGAGAGCAAGGTGGCCATCGTGACCAGCAGTTGCACTTCGGCGATGCCAGCCCCCAGGCAGGTATGGTCCCCCAATCCAAATGGCGCGTAGGCACCCGGCTTGCGATGCTCGTTGCGCGGCGGGCGGAAACGATCAAGATCAAATTGCAGGGGGTTGGGATACAACTCCTCCAGGAAATGGGGCACGGTCATCGCCACTTCTACATCGAAGCCCTGTTCCAGGCGATAGCCGGCCAGGGTCAACGGTCTGGCGACACGCGCTCTGTGGCCGCCTGCGACCGGATAGCGCCGCAAGGTCTCCATCATCGCCCCGTGCAGATTGGGCATCTGCTTGAGCCGCTCCCAGGAGAGCGTCCCATGGCTCCAGGCCTCATCGACCTCCGCTTGCACTCGAAGCCTGGCGTCTGGGTTGGCAAGCAGGGCATAGAGCATGAAACTGAGGGAGTTGGCCACGGTGTCAAGGCCTGCTAGCATTGGCCCCAACGCCACGTGCTCCAGGATGGCCCGGCGAGACGGTTCCGGGTGTTGTGCCGTCTCTCGCATGACATCATCGATCATATCCGGTGTGCCGTTGGGGTGAGGATGCAGCAGGTGCGCTTCATAGGCTGTGCGCCCAAACTCGTTCACCCGTTCGACCGCCCGTTGATACACAGGAGAATCGAAGCGAGTATCGCTCTGGCTGCCAACTCCGAGCGTATTGACGATCGTCGTGTTGAGGTAGATGACAAAATCATCGAGATACTCTCCCGGTGAGACACCGAGCAGTAATCGGCCTAGCTGTTCTGCGACGAGGCGGCGCATGCTCGCATGCACAGCGATGCTCGAGCCAGGCTGCCAGTCCTGCGTCCAGGCACGGGTGATCTCGATCATCTGCGGGATCTGGTCCAGGATACGAGCGCGTGACCAGTGACGACTGCTCTGAGCTCGACGCCTGCGGTTGGCCTCGCCATCCCTGGCCTCGGTCATCCCACTGTTGGGCTTTTGGCTGATCATCGCATCGAACTGTTCCCACTGCTCTCCGGTGGTGAAAAACTCATCCTCGTGGCGGGCCAGAAAGACGTTGATCTCTGGACCTGCCAGGACGATTCGTGGTGTTTGCTCTGGTTGGGGAAGGCGGAAGACCGGTCCGTAGGTGCGATAGAGCGAGACATGCGGTTGCTCTTGCTGTGTCACACCTGAGGAGTCCACCAGCGGGGGCAATGGCGCAGCACTTGGACCACATTCCCACAGAGGCGTGTGTTGCTCGGTCATAGGTTTCCCTTTCCTGTTGAAGTGTATTCCTGAAGCAGATCACTTCCATTCGTTCATGCGTTAGCCTGCATCTCTTCGAGCCAGGTGACGACCCATTGGTATTCGTGGCGAACCCGCTGGAGATGAAAGGCCAGGACACGCTGGGCATTGGACATCGAGATGCCTGTGCTGGGAGCACAGTCCTCCGACTCTGCCATCTGTTGCATGGTGTGCAGATAGTTCAGGCACCCCTGAAGAAAGGCCAGACGCTTCTTCAAGATAGCCTCTCGTTCCTGCGGTTCGAGATACTCGAAGAACGCAACGCGCGTAAAAAACTCTGCTTCATTGGCGGTTTGCTCGGGCGGAAAATCGCACAGCAAGACATGCAGCAACTCAATGCCGCGCTCGGTCAGGTGGTAGAGATGGCGATTGGGTTTGCCCTCTTGCTGCACCACCTGCCGCACGACCGCTCCTGCCTCTTCAAAGCGCTTGAGGGTTGGGTAGAGCACCGTATTATTGAGTGCGACCGTCCCGCCAAACACCTGCTCGATGCCTTTTTTGATCTCGTAGCCATGCTGCGGCCGTTGTCGCAGCATGGCCAAAATCACAATCTCAGCGTACATATGTCAATTCATCCTATGTTATTTATACCTATATTGAAAAGAATACCTGAGAGGAGATAGCTATGTCAAGCGCTTCTTTCTTTTTGCTCATATGACGCGAGGTGTCAATCATCTTGAGGCGCAAAGGGGGAGTGTGGTATGCATGGAGCAGGATGTCATTTGACAAATTATGTGCCTGTCCGAATAACCCACCCATTGTCTGGAATGAGGTCATGTGTATGAATGTACAACCTGGTTGCGTAGGCTATGAGCCTGAGCGCCTTTGGCCCGAAATCTGCATGATACATAGTAGAGTGAAGCGATGTGGTGGCTCTGCGATGCCTGACAGAATAAGAAGCTGAGCCGACAAATCCGACCTCATGGATGTCGATTTATGACTCCTCCTGTTTGTCGTAAGATTGGAGAAGGTGACTGACCTGGTTGTTGCAGGTGTGTGGTCACCCCTGTTTGTCACTTACAAAAGGAGGGAATTGAGGAATGAAATATGTTCTTTTGTTCTGTGGAACGCGCGAGCAGCAGCAAGCCTGGGAGGAGATGACCGAAGAAGCTCGCAACGCGCAATACGCCCAGGTTGGCCGCTGGTTCGCAGAGCATAGCGCCAAGCTCGGCCCCGGCAACCAACTCCAACCCCCTCAGACGGCGACGACCGTGCGTTTCCAGGGTGAGGGAGAGCCCATCATCTACGACGGCCCTTTCCTGGAGGGCAACGAGGTCATCGGTGGCTACGTCGAGATCACGGTAGCCGACCTCGACAAGGCGCTCCGCCTGGCCAGAACCTGGCCAGCCCGCGGCACGGTTGAAGTCCGACCGGTGATGCAAGTAGATCAATAGCCATGGCCGATGTCCACACCGCCCTCGCAGAGGTCTTCCGAGAGGAGGCGGGACGGCTCACCGCTGCCCTGGTCCACATCCTGGGCGATTTCGCCGTCGCAGAGGAAATCGTCCAGGACGCATTGCTGGT
>WNGD01018710.1_pt1 | contig 15736 bp, 17 predicted proteins | sample 5400671 | NCBI WGS metagenome assembly WNGD01 (sample SAMN13153369, study PRJNA577476) | soil metagenome | isolation source: 40 cm soil or saprolite under grassland replicate 2 | place: USA:California | collected 2016-06-15 | reverse complement strand
CGAGGGCGACGAAGCCGGTCTGTGCCGCAAAGGTGTGGGCAGCGTAATAAAGGAGCGAGCCGTCCTCGGACCATACCGGCGTTGACTGCATGACGCTGGGCTCGTCTTCGGTCAGCCAGCGCGTCGTCCCCGATGCGAGGTCCCAGATCGCGATGCGCGCGGTGTTCGCGGTGATCGCGAGCGCCACCGCGAGTTTGCTGCCGTCGTCGCGGAGGTCGTAGCCGAGCTGGACCGGACTCGGCAGCGCGACGAGCGGTGTTGCCGCGCCGCCGTCCAGCGGCACCGCGAGCAGGGTCGCGCCTGGCGCGTCGGAGTGCTCGACGAAGAGCACGGGCCCCGATGGGCGCCACGACGCCACGAGCGGGTGGAGCAGTGACCGGAGGTCCCCAGGGGAGGTCGTTGCCGCGGGCGTCGACGACGCGGGGATCTGCGACGCCGCCTGCGACGGCGAGGCGGTCGGCGCGCTCGACGCCGCGGTCGGCGACGGCGACGCGCTCACGGGCGAATGAGGTGCAAGCGCGGTCGCCGCGATGACCACCGCCACGGCCAGGACACCGACGCCGGCGAGCACGCGAGTTCGCATCGCAGCGAGGTTAGCGCCCTAACGCAGCTCTCTCTTGGGCGTCGCGCACGACTTGCGATAGGCGCAGTCGTTGAAGCCATCGGTGTCGCCATCCGGCAACGAGGGCGCCGCGATGAGAGACAGGTCGAAGTCGACGAGCTGCATCTGCTCGGCGACCACGAGCCCGGCCGGAAGGCCGTTGGCCGTCGCGTTGTCGAAGTGCACGACGCCGAGGTCGGGCATCGGTCCGACCGTGACCGCTCCGGTTTGGGAGATCACGACCGGCGTCTCGATCACCCACTCCGCGGTTCCGTACGTCGACGGGTAGGGCAACGTGACCGAGAACGAAAGACCGGTGCCGCGGTTCACGATCGCGATCGTCCACACCTCCGGTGTGAGCGTGCTTTCCGCGATCTCGACACGCACGCGATCGCCAGGTCGCACCAACAGGGCGGTACGCATCAATGGAGCGGGGACCGTCTCCCACCACGCGTAGTAGTCGGCGTTGCCGGCGGCGTCGACGTCATGACCGATGCCGGCCTGGATGAGCGTCGTATCGAAGAGCGTGCACGCGGCGTCGAGACAGCCGCCACCGATGCCGATCCAGCTCGATGAGTACTCCGCCTCGCCCGCCTTGCGTTGTTCTGCCTTCGGCACGATCCACTCACCGACGATGGAGTGGAAAGTCGTGCCCTTTTCGATGCTGCCCTGCGTGTACCCGGCCCAGTTGAAAGACTGATTCGCCGCGACCGCCGCGATCGGTTGCGCGGCCTGGCGTGGCGCGGACGGAAGGAGCAGTAGGGCAAGTACGGCCAGAGTCCCGGCCCAATGCACGGCCGAGCGTACGCAGTCCGCGTGCCAGATATGACGGTTTGGTCATGACCAAGGCAGTGATGTGGTCGGATGCTCTCGCCCGCCGGCGGGCGACCCGCCGAGCGGAGGGAGGATCCAGCCATCATCCGTAAGCTTTTGAGTCTCCTAGCGGCCGTCTCTCTGGCTCTTGCGATGCTCGCGTCGCAATCTGTCGTCGCCAATGCCGCGACCGTCGTCGGCATGATCAGCGGCGGGGGAACGTCGATCATGACCGACGGGAAGGGATTCACCACGTTCTCGATCGACGCCACGCTCTTCTCCGATGGCACGGCACGAGGGCACATCGACTGCGTCGATCGTGTGGGCTCGGCCCCGGGCTATCCAGGGAACATCTTCGGTGCGGTCACCAGCTGGTCGCGGAACATTGACGGCACGATCAGCCTGCACGTGACGGACGGGAAACTGGTCGTCTTTCCGGATGGCCTCGTCGTTCCCGGCGGCCTGCCGTTCACAGTGACGATCCAAACCTACGGTGGCACCGGCGTCGGCCACTGGACGTTGGACATCGGTCCCGCCCCGACCAGCAGCCCGATATGCATCGAGCTTCTGAGCAGCGGACAGATCGTGGCTCGCTGGAACTAACGCGCCCGGCCGGCGGACTCGCTCGCGCGAGCGACAGAGGAGCACCCGAAGGGGTGCTCCTCTGGTTTCGGCTAGACGAAGAGCGGCGCGAGCACGAGCGTGATCGTCGCGAGCAGCTTGATCAGGACGTGGAGGCTCGGGCCGGCGGTGTCCTTGAACGGATCCCCGACGGTGTCGCCGACGACGGCCGCCGCGTGCGCCGGCGTGCCCTTGCCCAGGACCCGGCCCTTGTCGTCCTTCAGCATCCCGGACTCGATGTACTTCTTCGCGTTGTCCCACGCGCCGCAGCCGTTGTTCAGTACGGTCGCGAGGATGACGCCGGCCATCGTGCCGACCATGAGCAGCGCCGCCTCGGCCTCGGCTTTGAGAAGGATGCCGACCACGATCGGCGCGCCGACGGCGAGCAGACCCGGCGCGATCATGTTGCGCAGCGCCGAGGCCGTGGTGATGTCCACGACGCGCGCGTAGTTCGGCTCCTCGGTGCCGGCCATGATCCCGGGGTGCTCGCGGAACTGTGTTCGCACCTCTTCGATGATCGCGGCACCCGCGCGACCCACCGCGCGGATCGCGAGCGATGAGAAGAGATACACGAGCATCGCGCCGAGGAAGCCGCCGAGGAACACGTCCACTTTCGCGAGGTCGACCGTCTTGAACTCTTTCCCGGTCAGCTGCGCGACCTTGTCGAGGTAGGCGGAGAAGAGCAGGAACGCGGCGAGGGCGGCCGACGCGACGGCGTATCCCTTCGTCAGGGCCTTGGTCGTGTTGCCCGCGGCGTCAAGGCGGTCGGTGCGCTCGCGCGTTTCTTCCGAGGCCCGCGCCATGGACGCGACGCCGCCGGCGTTGTCCGTGATCGGTCCGAAGGTATCCATCGCCAGGATGAACGCGGCGCTCATGAGCATGCCCATCGTGGCGACGGCCGTGCCGTAGATGCCGCCGTGCGGCAAGCCCGTCGTCTGACCCCATTGATCGCCGAGCCAGTGCGAGATGAACAGCGCGATCGCGATCGTGATCACAGAGGACGCCGTGGTCTCGAAACCCACGGCGACGCCGGAGATGATCGTCGTCGCCGGGCCGGTCTTCGCTGCTTCGGCGATCTCCTTGACGGGTCGCCAGTTTCCGGAGGTGTAGTACTGCGTGATGTACACGAAGGCGAGGCTGGTGAGGATGCCGACGACGCCGGCACCGAAGAAGTAGAGGGCGCCACCCTTCTCGTTGAGCATCTGGTTCGTGACGAAATACATCCCGACGATCGAGAGCACGATGGTGATGTAGTAGCCGGAGTTCAGGGAGCCCATCGGGTCGCGCCTCTCGTTGCCGCGGACGGTGAAGATCCCGATGACGCTGGCGATGAGGCCGAAGCCACGCACGACGAGTGGGAAGACGATCCACGCGACGTTCTGCGTCACCGTGTAGATCGCGACGCCCAGGATCATCGCTCCGATGTTCTCCGCAGCGGTCGACTCGAAGAGGTCCGCGCCACGACCGGCGCAGTCGCCGACGTTGTCGCCGACCAGGTCCGCAATGACCGCGGCGTTGCGCGGGTCGTCTTCGGGGATACCCGCCTCGATCTTGCCGACGAGGTCCGCGCCGAGATCGGCGGCCTTGGTGTAGATACCGCCACCGAGCTGCGCGAAGAGCGCCACGAACGACGCGCCGAAACCGAAGCCGACGATGGTGAACGGTGCTTCGTTCGGCTTCTGGAAGCCGCCGTAGGCGATGAACATCACGAATACGCCGATGAGCGAGAGGCCGACCACGAGGATCCCGGACACGGCGCCGCCGCGGAGGGCGATGCGGAGCGCATCACCGATGCTGTGCTGCGCCGCGGACGCCGTCCGCAGGTTCGACTTGACCGCGACGAACATCCCGACGATGCCCGAGGCCATCGAGCAGAGCGCGCCGACGAAGAACGCGATCGACGTGCGGATCGCGAGCTCAAGCGGCTGCACGCCCGGGGCCGACTCGAAGAAGTAGATGACGACGCCGATGAGCACCATGCCGCCGAGCGCGAGAAGGAAGATCGTGCGGTACTGACGCTGGATGAAAGCGACGGCGGCGACGTAGATCGCGCCGGCGACCTTTTGCATCTCCGGCGTCCCGATCGGCGAGCGGAGAACGTCGTACGCGAAGTAGCCGGCGACGAGGACCGCGATCAGTCCGGAGAACGGCACGACCCAAAGCAGGGGTTGCGTGTCCAAAAGGAGCCCTCCGCTACACCGAAAAGTGAATTTACAAGAAGCAAGCGCCCGCCCCGACGGAGGGGGCCGCAGCGCTTCGGCGGCAGTTTAGGGCAGGACGGCGCGAGCGGGCAAACCGGGTATCGTTCGGGTCATGCCCCCGCAGAAGGCCTCAAAGAGCGCACCCAAGGCCGACGCGTCCGAGAAGCAGAAGAGCAAGGACCGCGACTGGCTCACCACGGGCGAGCTCGCCCAGCGGATCGGCTGGCGCGAGCACGCGCTGCGCGACGCGCTGCGCGGCAAGGATCTGCCGGGCGTGCGCCGCACCTCGTTCGGCTATCACGTCGAGGCGTCCGCGGTGGACGAGATCAAGAAGGCCCTCGGCGAGGCTCCGCCGAAGGGCAACAGCTCGCTGAAGACTCCCGCTCGGAACTAGCCCGCGGGCGCTAGGTGTGCTTGCGCAGGCGCGCCGGCAGGATCTTGAGCTCCTCGCGGTACTTAGCGACCGTTCGCCGTGCGAGCTTGATGCCGTGCTTGTCGGCCAGCTTCTCGACGATCTCCTGATCCGAGTACGGCCGCCCCTCGTCCTCCGCCTCGATGATCTCTTTGATCACGTCCTTCGTTCCGAGCGATGCAGTGAAGAACATCGCGAACGGGACGACCTGACCGTTCGGGAGCAGCACGAACTTGCCGGCGGTCGCGCGGCTGACCGTGGACTCGTGCATGCCGATCCGCTCGCCAACCTCGGCGCGCGTCAGCGAACGCAGCGATTGGATCCCGTGTTCGAGGAAGTCGCGCTGGCATTCGACGATGACCTCGGTGATCCGCAGGATCGTCTGCCGGCGCTGATTGATGTTGTCGATGAAGAACTTCGCCCGCGTGACGTACTCGCGGATGTGCTGCCTGTCGTCGTCGTTCATCGGCACCGCACTTGCGACGCCCTCCTTGCGGGCCGCCTGCAGCTGCATGATGAGCTGGCGATACACGGGATTCACGCGCAGCGAGAAGCGCCGTGACTCGATGACCTCGACCTCGTACTGGCCCGTCTCCGACTTCGTGATGATCACGTCGGGCCGCAGGCCGACCTCGCGCCCACCGATGCTCGTGCCATCCGGTCCTGCGGCGAAGCCCTGCGCCGGGTGTGGGTTGAGGTTCGCGGCGATGTAGTCGAGCGCGCTCTGGACCTCATCGCGCGTGATGCGGAGCGCCTGCGCGACATCGCCGAATTTGTGTTCGCCCATCTCGCGGAAGTGCTCGGAGACGATCTCGCGCACATGCGCCGGAACGTCGTCGCCGATCTCCTCGAGGTGCTGCATCTGGATCATCAGGCACTCGCGAACGTCGCGCGCGCCAACGCCCCAGGGTTCGACGGATTGGATCGCGCGCAGCGCGCGCATCGCGTCGGCGACCGACACCTTCATCGTGTTCGCCGCATCTTCGATCGTGACACCCGGATCGAGATATCCGTTCTCGTTGATGTTGCCGATGAGGTACTCGGCGATCGGGAGCAACCGCGCGGGGAGCAGGACGCGCACGTTCCACGACAGCCACTCGGCCAGGGTCTGCTCGGACTCGGCGCGGACGACGGGGTCGAACTCGTCGCCGTCGTCGTCGCGCTGCATGAGACTCGTGCCCTCCAGCGGCTCGGTCTCGGGATCGTTCTGTCGCGGTGCCTTCGCGAGCCCGAAGCAATTTAGGCATACGCGGCCCGGAAGTGGCTGCCCGACACGCGTCCTGGAAGCGGCTGCCCGCAAAGTGGACAGACCTGCTGCTCCTCGAGATCGAGTGCCGGATTCTCCTGCAGCTCCTGATTGATGACGTCCTGCAGCTCTAGGGATGACAGCTGCAAGATCGCATTGGCGGCGATCTGTTTCGGAGTGACCTTGAGTTGCTGCTGGGGCAGTAAGCGCAGATCCACTTCGGCTACCTTAACCCAATGGTCGTGCGAGCCGAACTGATCCTGTTCGTCGTGGCTCTTTCACTTGCCGCGCTCGCGTTCGCATTTGTCATGCCGCATAGAACGTTCCGCTGGCGGATCCCATTCGCCGCGGCTTTGTGTGTGATCGCCGGCCTTGCGCCACTCCTTATGTATGTCGCGCTCGATCCCGAACGCTCCCGCGGCCACGCGCTTTGGGAGTGGTCCGCGGTAGGGGGACCGACCATCCAAGCCTCGTATCGGCTGGACGGTCTAGCCGCGATCGGCGTTGGCATCGGCGCGCTCTACATCGCGGCCGCCCTGGTCGGCACGACACGCGTGAGTGCGCGCCACCAGCTCTTGCGACCGGTGATCCTCCTGAACGGGCTTGTGTTCATCACACTGGCGGTCACCGACGACCTCATCGCCGATATCGTCGTCCTCGGTGCGCTCGCCGCGCTCACGTCGTTCATCGCGATGCTCGTCTCGCCCGCGGCCGCGGTCGCGCGCATCACCGGATATCTCGCCGGCGGCGTTCAGGGTTTCGTCGTGGCAGGACTCCTCGTCTCACGGTTCGGTGGCGCATCGTTCCGGTTCGACACGATCTCGCCCGATGCGGTGACGCCGGGTGTCGTCGTCGCGGCCTCGCTCGGCGCCGCGCTCTTCGCCGGTCTCTATCCGTTCGTGCCCTGGGGTTACCGAAGCGAAGAAGCGGGCGAGCGCGAGAGCCTTCGTGGACTCCTTACGATGCCCGCAGGCTTCGGCGCGACGCTCGTGCTCTGCCGGATCCTGGGTGCGACACGTATCGATCTCGCGACCCTCGGGCTTCCCGCGATCGTCTCGCCGACGCTCATCGCGGTCGTCGTCACCGCACTCGCGCTCCGGTTCATCATGCGGCGGAGCAGACCGGGAATGCGACGACGCATCGCGATCTCCGTGCTGGTGCTCGTGTTCCTGCAGGCGTACCCGTTCGTTCACTGGAGCCATCTCGTCCTGATCGCGACGCTGCTGACCATCGCGTACGCCGCCGCGGTCTCGCTCGCGCTGCCCGAACAGTGGGCGATCTCGCGCTACGACGTGGTGCTCGCCGCGCTCTTCGTCGCGCTCGCCACCGGCTCGCCGACCGCGCTCGCTGGCGCGCTGGTCGTCCTCGCGGGCGGAGGGCTGGCGGCGGTGTCGGACGCCTTCTGGATGCCGCCACATCGTTCGTACATCACCGCGATGGCGAGCTCGACGGTGATCGTCGAGGGCGCTCTCACGCTCGCGATGGGCGCGCTCGAAGCGCCGGATCTCGTGACGGTGGTGCTCGCCGTCGTCGCAACGGGCGCGGTCATAGGACTCGAGCTGGCGCACGCGGGTCGTAGGCTCAGCATCGCGGCCGTCCCGTCGGACCTCGACGTCTCGGCTTCGATCGCATCGTTCCTTGGCACGATCATGATCTTGCTCGCGCTCGCGCTACCGCTGCTCGACGCGATGTCAGAGGCCTTCGGCCGTCCGAATACGCGGAGGCTCGACGACTTCGTGACGCTCGTGCCTGTCGTCGCGGTCGTCGCGACGCTGCTCGTCGTCGCGGCGCGCACGGTGCGCGTGTTCCTCCCCGAGCTGACCACGCTCAGCGCGCGGCTCGAAGCCGTGGTCAGCGCCGCGGATCCGGTGCCGATCGCGGCGGCGTCCTTCCGCGCGCTCGCTGGATCCGCGACGACGGCGTCCGGGGTCTTCGCGCTGTTCGAGGAGCGCGCCGGTGTCTGGCTCGCGCTCATGCTCATCGCCACGCTGCTGGTGTGGGCCCTGCGCTGATGCTGCTTCTTGCGATCGTCGCGGTCACCACGCTCGCGGCGAACAGCGCACGCCAGCTGCGCTACACGGCGGTCGCGTTCTTCGCGGTCGCGCTCGCCGCGCATCTGATCGACGACGGGACGCTCGCTGCGGCGCAGGTCCTGGTCTCGGCGTCCGCCGCGCTCGTGGCCTCCGCGATCCTCTTCGTCGCGGCGCGGGATCGGCGGTTCGGCGAGGATCCCGGCTGGCGTCTCTGGATCGCGACGATCGTCGCCGCGGCGACCACGGCGGCGGCGTTCGCTTTTCTCCGCCCCCAGACCGGCGATGAGATCAACACGAACCTCCTCGGACCTGACCCGAGCGGCGTGACGACCGACGTCGCGGCGTTCTGGCTCCTGTCGTCAGGTATCGCGATCCTGCTGACGGCGCGCGGCGCGGTTCGCGGGTCGCTCGGAGCGCTCCTCATGCTCACCGGCACGCAGCTTCTCGTGCAGCAGGTGCCGGGTCCGCACCTTGCGCTGACGCTGCTGCTGTCGTGGCTCCACATGGACGCCTCCGGCGATGTGCTCGAGCTCCCGTGGCACATGTCGGAGCTCGCGCGGCTCGCGGCGGTCGTGCTCCTCGGGACGCTCTGTCTCCTGGTGCTCGCGGTCTGGGTCGACGAGCCGGCGTACAACTTCTTCCCCACCGCCCTGGTGGTCGCGGCGGTCGTGCTCGCGGTACTCGTGCTGACGACGCCGATCGCGATCTATGGCACGCTGCTGCTCGGGCTGCTCGTCCCGGTCGGCTCGTTCACGTTCCAGGTGCATCGCAACCGGAGCGCGGAGGCGGCGTATCGCCACTTCAGTTTCGTCGCGCTCGGTGGTTGTCTCGGCCTGTCCGCGCTCGCGCTGTCCGCGAGCCTTGGACGCGATCAGCCGCCTTCGACGTTCGTGCTGCTCGTCGTGATCCTCGTCATCGCCTTCGCGCTCAAGCTCGCGGCGATCCCGTTCCACACGCACGCGGCGCTGCTCGCGTCCGAGGTCCCCGCATCGGCGCTGGCGCTCTACTTCGGAGTCCTCGTGCCCACGACATTCATCGCATTCGCGCAGATCCTCGTTCTCTCGGGTCTGCTCCCCGCCATCGTGTCGATCGGGAAGGTGCAGGACCTGCTCCTCGGGCTCGGGATCACGTCGGCGCTGGGCGGCGCGTTCCTCGCGACAGGGTCGACGGAGCTGCGCCGCGTCGCGGTCTACTCGGTGATCGCGAACCTCGGCCAGGCGCTCGTCGGGATCGCGACGCTGTCAGGCCCGGGGATCATCGGCGCCATGGCGATCGCGCTCGTGACCGGCGCGGCCGCGACGCAGCAGCTGCTCGCGGCCGGGACGCTCGAGCGTCGCGCCGGCGTGGACCGGCCGAGCGCAACGACCGCGCCGCTCGCCGCGCTCGCCTTCGTCGTCGGGGGGTTCGCGATGATCGGCGCACCACCGCTCGTCGCGTTCCCGGGACACTTCTTCGTCGAGCTGATCGCGTATTCGTATTCCGCGTGGATGGGCACCGCGCTCGTCATCGCGACGCTGGGCGTCCTCGTCGCGCAACTGCGCGCGGCGATGGCGATCTTCCGGACCGCGCCCGAGCGCTGGCGCGTCGAGCGGAAGCCGATCGCCGGTGTTGTGGGCGGCGTCGTCTTCACCGCGCTCCTCATCGGCGGCGTGCAGCCCGACGGTTTCCTACAGCCGATCGCGGCGTTCGCAGACCAGTTCCTCCGCGCGCTGCATCCGCTCTAGCCGTCTTCCGAACTTGCCCGAACGCGCACAATCTCCGAATGGCGGGGTGGAAGGCCACGAGCGCACGCATGTCGCATAGCTACACCAATCTCGAGGCGTTCCGCGATCAGACCCTGACCGACGTCACACGTGTCATCGCCGTCAATGCCGCGCGCGAGAGCGGTCCGGTGCGCATCACGCTGCTGTCGCTGGAGCTGTACGCCGACGGCGCCGTGGCGCAGTTCCTCGTCGTGCAACAGCGTGGACCGGCTGAGGCCAAGGGCTATGGGATGCCGGACTTCCGAGCCAAAGCGCGCGACGACGCCGGGACGACTTACCACGATCGGTCGTACGGCGGCAGTGGTTCGGCCTCGCCCTCAGGTGTCGCGTACTGGCGCGTCTCGCACGCATTCGCGCCCGCCGTTCCGAGCACAGCGCACGAGATCGCTGTTCGCATCGACGACCTGGGCTGGCGCGAACATAAGGATGGCGAGGTGGTCGAGACGAGCCGGATCGCGGGTCCCTGGGAGTACGCGATCCGGCTGTAGGACGAGACGCTGACTTCGCGGGCCGAACGGCGTCAGTCCGTGACCGCCACGGTCGCGCCGTCTTCCTTGATCAATTCCACCGTGGACGACCCACTGCCCTTCTCCAGAGCACGCGCGAGCGGCTCGGCGTGAGTCGTCACAAGGACTTGGCCGCGTTCACCGGCGTCGGCGATGAGCTCGGCGAGCGCGGGTAAGAGATCCGAGTGCAGGCTGGTCTCCGGTTCGTTGAACGCGAGGAACGGCGGAGTGCGGGGAGAGAGCAGAGCGGCGATGAGGCAGAGGTAACGCAGTGTGCCGTCGGACAGCTCAGCGGCCTCGAGCGGGCGCAGCAGACCCGGCATCGCGAGCCGGAAACCGAAGCGCCCCTGGTCTTCCCACAGCTCCAGTCGGGCCCCCGGAAAGGCCCTTTCGACAGACTCATGCAACAGCTTTCGGTCGCCGATCTCCTGGACGGTCATAAGTGCCGCAGCGAGGTCGCTCCCATCATGTGCGAGCGCAGGCGTGCGCACGCCGACCTGCGGTCGGCGGAGTGGCGCATCGGGATCGGTCCGGAAGTGGTGGTAGAAGCGCCACCGCACGAGAACACTTCGTAGCGCGCCGAGCAGCGGAAAGCGGTGTGGCTCCGAGAGCTGAGCCAGGAACGACTCACCACTCCAGAGATCGAACGGAAACGCCGTGCGATTCCCGTCAGCGTCGCGCAGGAAAGCACTTCCAGCCTCCCGCTGCGCGACCACATGCCGCTTCCCTTGATCGATGACCCAGACGGTCTCCTCTTTCACATCGGGATCGAGATGGAAAGGGCCCTGCGGTGGCGGCATGAGGCCGCACACGAGTTGATAGGCGAGGTCATCGAGCTCGACGCCAGCGACGAAGCGCGCCGGTGCGACTTTCTTCCGTGGTCCCGCCCACAACACAGACGGCATCCCGCCTTCGTCCGCAAGCGATCGCGCGAGCGTCCCCTCTGCTGCCGCGCTCAGTAACCGCAGCGCTAGGTAGAGGTTCGTCTTGCCGCAGCCGTTCGGTCCGACGACCACGGTCACCGGCGTAAGAGGCAGGCGTAACGCACGGATCGATCGATAACCCTCGACCCAAAGCTCCTGCACCGCCATCGCGGGGGACTCTACGTCGCGCGACCGAGGGAGAGTGGGCTAGCGGGTCGCGAGCAGCGAGAGCGGATCGATCGGCTGACCGCCGCTAAGGACGGCGAAGTGGAGATGCGGGCCGGTCGTGATGCCGGTGAGGCCGACGAAGCCGATCACCTGGCCGGCGATGACGGGATCTCCGATCCGCACCGGTGGACGCGCGAAGGTGTCGTCGAGATGCGCGTACACGGACACCAGACCGCCGGGATGCGCGACGATCACGACCATCGCGCCGTCGGAGAGGTGGCCGACGAACGTCACCCGCCCTTCCGCGGCAGCGAGCACCGGCTGCCCGAGCGGCGCCGCGAGGTCGATCGCGTCGTGGAAGTGCGCGTAGTAAACGCCGTGGAAGGTGCGCGCCGGCTCGAGCGGGAACATCGTCGGTCCGAAGGGCTGCGTGATCGCGCCGCGCACCGGAAGCGACCAGGTCGAGGGCGCGGCGCCGTCGCCGGACATCGCCGTCGCTACCAGCTGTGCGAGCGATGTCTGGGCCGCGGCCGCATCGCGCGCGAGGGCCTCGAGCACCGCGACCTCGGCCGCGCGTTTGTCGCCCTCGCCGTTCGCCGCCGCAGCGGCGATCATTCGCGCACGGTCGCGCAGCCGGCTGAGTTGGCCCTGCTTCGCGGCAACGGCCTCGCGCGCCTCCGCGAGCTGCGACGCGCGGTCGGAAAGACGGAGCTGCGCGTCGTGCAGCGATGCGTCGATGGAGAGCAGCTCCCGATAAGCCTCGATCTGCGGGTCGCTCAGCGCCGCGAGCGAGGGCGTCGCGCTCGCGGCAGCCAGGCGGAACGCGTCGCGCGTCAGGCGCTCGCGGATCGCTCGCCGATCGTTCGCTTGCGCCTGGAGCGCCGCGATGTCGGTCCCGACCGTGTCCAGGTCCTGTGCGACCCGGTCGACCTCCGCGTTGAGCGCCGCGAGCTCGTCGCGGGCCACGAGGGCCTGGGCGTCGATGATCTGCGTGAGCGACCGCGCATTTGCGAGCAGCTGGGCGTCACGCGCGCGTGCGGCTTCCAGCTCTTCCGCGGAGGGCGTCGGCGCGGGCGTTGGCGAAGCAATCGGTGTCGGGGACGCCGAAGGACTCGCCGACAAGGAGGCCGACCGGGCCAACGGCGAGGCGGAGGGGTTCGCCGAAGGTGACGGCGAGGGACCCTTCGCGGTCGATGGCGACGGCGTGATCGGCGGAGTCGGCGAGGGCGTGAGGGTTGGATCGTCGGCGTAGGCCGACGTCGGGAAGAAGGCCAGCACCGCGAGAGCGACGACGACTCCCACCCGGAACGTGCGGAGCATTCCTCGCACAGAGTGCACGACAGCGCTGATACAGCGGACGCCAGTCCACCCGACGGACGAGCGCGGGCCTAGCGGCGGCTCGGTTCCTCGATCTCCCAGCCATCGGCATGCAGGCGTGCGCGCTCCACCTCGAGATCCTTGTAGCGTCCGATCTCTCGCCACGGCGTGTCGTCGATCGGCGTGCCGGGATTGATGCGCTGCATGACGCGCTGATCCTCGCGCAGCTCACGCACCACGAGCTGCCGTTCGCCGTGACCGATGCGCAAAAGCAACGACGCGCGAAGTAACGTAGCCACGCTCCCCCACCCCCTCCGCGACCGCTAGAACGTGAAGCGCGTTCCTGACGCGGTGAAGTGTTTCACATCAAAGGCGATGATCTTCGACGGCGTCGCGCGGAACACGTGGCCCTTCTCGTATTGCGCGGCTTTGGGCCGGTAATCAAAGGTGCGACCGTATTTCGTGGCGTACTGGCTCGCGATGCGCTTCGCGATGTCAGGCGCCACGCCACGAACGACCTCGGCGGTGCCATGGCCGAACATCGCGCGTGTTCCGGTCTGCGTTCCAAACGCGATGCGGGGATCGCGCGCAAGGTTCTGCGCCCAATGCGTGCGCTCGCTGCCTTCGAAGTACAGGTGGTCGTCGACCCAGGCGCCCCACTGCTGCACGAGATGCGGGCGGCCGTCTTCGTCCGTGGTGGAGATCCAATAGAACCGGCCACCGCGCAGGATCCGCTCGACATCGCTCCATTCGAGCATGCCGCGGGTGCTCTTCGAGAGGTAACCCTTTGGCAGCCGCGGGCGGTCGCGCCTGGGCTCTATGCCCTGTCCTCGGTCATCCAGCGCTCGATGTCGCGCGTGTATTCGACGACGCCGCTCGGGAACCAGAGCGCGATCTCGCTTTTAGCCGTCTCGGCCGCGTCGCTGGCATGGACGAGATTCCGCAGCCCGACGAGCGCGAAGTCGCCGCGGATCGTCCCGGGCGCCGCCTCGTGCGGACGTGTCGCGCCGACCATCGCGCGCACGACCGCGATCGCGTTCGGCCCCTCCAGCACCATCGCGACCACCGGCGACGAGCTGATCACGCTCACGAGATCGTCGTAGAAGAACTTCCCCTTGTGCACCGCGTAGTGCTTCTCGGCCATGGGTCGGTCGACGCGGAGCAGCCGCAGCGCGGCGATGCGCAGACCCCGCCGCTCGAAGCGTGCCAGGATCTCGCCCGAGATCCCACGCTGCACGGCGTCGGGCTTGAGCACGACCAGCGTCCGCTCGACGGTATGCTCGGGACTCACGACGCGATCTCCATGACGACCTCGGCGCCCGCCGGCGCGCGGATCGTCGCGACAGCGGCACGCGGACCGACCGCGGCGACGTACGCGAGCTCGGGTCGCAGATACTGCTGCGCCGCGCGCTGAATGTCTTCGGCGCTGACGCTGTCGATGATGTCGCAGACCTCCTCGACCGTGCGAACGCGATCGAGAAAGAGCTCCTGGCCCGCGAGCCAGTTCGAAACGCCGCGCGTGTCTTCGAGCCGCAGCTCGAGACGTCCCTTGTTGAAGTCGCGCACGCGCTCGAGCTCGTCCGGCGGCACGATCTGATCGCGGAGACGCGCGACCTGCGCGAGCGACGCCTCGACGACCTCGCTGATGCGATCGGGCGCGATGCCCGCGTAAATGACCTCGTGGCCCGCATCGACGTAGTTCGACGAGAACGAGTGCACGTCGTACGCGAGCGCGCGCTTCTCGCGGAGCTCGAGGAAGAGCCGGCTCGACATCCCCTCGCCGAGGATCGCGTTCAGCATGTCGAGCGTGTATTTGTCGGGATGGATCTGCGGCACGCCCCGCCAGCCGATGCACACATGTGCCTGCTCGGTGCGCTTGCCGAGAAGCTTGACGCGCGTCTTCGACGGCTTCGGCGCCGCTTTGAGACGTGGTGGTGTGCGCTCGGTGACCGAGGCGAACAGCTCGGCGATGGCATCCGACACCTCGTTCGCGTCGATCTTGCCGGCGACGGCGACGACGATCTTCCGCGGCGCGTACCCGCGGTCCATGAAGTCGCGCAGCTGGCTCGCCGCCATGCCGAGCACGACCTGCTCGCGGCCGGCGACCTCCCAGCCCAGCGGATGGTTCGGATACAGGAGCTCGTCGACGAGCGTATGGACGCGGTCCTGCGGCTGATCCCGGTACATCCGCAGCTCTTCGACGATCACCTTCTTCTCGGACTCGACGTCGGAGTCGCGGAGCATCGGCGCGAGGATCATGTCCGCGATGACGTCAAGCGCGACGCGCCAGTGGCGCGCCGGCACGCGTGACCAGAAGACCGTGACCTCTTTGTCCGTCGCCGCGTTCACGACGCCCCCGCGGCTCTCGATCTCCATGCTGATGTCGGCCGCGGTCGGGCGTTTGGCCGTCCCTTTGAACACCATGTGCTCGAGGAAGTGGCTCGTGCCCGCGTCGCGACGGCTCTCCATGCGCGAGCCGGCGCCCACGAAGATGGCGAGCGACGCGGAGCGCGTCTCCGGCATCTCCGAGACGAGGATGCGGACGCCGTTCGGAAGGGTGCGCTTCAGGTATTCCACCGCGCCGAACGCTAGCATTGCGAGCGGTCCGCCGTGACGCGAGCGTGAGGAGGGAATCAGCTCTGGCCGGTAAGTCGGACGCCCTCATCGATTTCCTCTGCGTGCTGCCCGACCACCTGCGCGACCCGCAGCTGGAAAGCGACCACATCACCGTCGTCGAGGGTCGCTGGGCGTTCTGCGCCGCGAACGTGCGCGAGGAGAAGCACGAGTGGGTGGCGACGGGTGGGATCACGCGAGCGGACGTCGCGCGTCAGCTCGCGCAGCGCCGAGGTCAGAAGGCCTAGCGGCAGAACACGATCGTGATGTAGAGGGCGTCGGGTCCCTCGACCGCGCCGATGCCGGCGCGACGGAAGTTCGGATCCATGATGTTGGTCCGGTGGTTGATCGGCTCCCACGGCTCGGCCATGAACTCACGATGCAGCGCGTCGACGCCGCCGCTCCAGACCTTGCCGGTGTTCTCGCCGTACCAGCCGCTGCCACACGCGGGTACGTCTCGCGAACGCGCCGTCCCGTCCGGTCCGTCGTGATAGACATAGCGGACCTGCGCCTCGGCCG
>WNGD01003535.1_pt1 | contig 15746 bp, 16 predicted proteins | sample 5400671 | NCBI WGS metagenome assembly WNGD01 (sample SAMN13153369, study PRJNA577476) | soil metagenome | isolation source: 40 cm soil or saprolite under grassland replicate 2 | place: USA:California | collected 2016-06-15 | reverse complement strand
GACGTCCAAATTCTTCCACGGCCGCGACCAGATCCTTTTTAGTAAAGTCGGGCCACAGCTTTGGCGTGATGTACATCTCAGTGTAGGAAGTCTGCCAAAGCAGGAAGTTAGACAGGCGCATTTCGCCGGAAGTGCGAATGAGGAGATCCGGGTCGGGATAGTAGCGGGTGTAAAGATGTTTGCTGAACATCTCTACGTCGATCATTGCCCTATCGATGTGACCAAGTTCAATCGCGCGAAGCAAACTTTTGATGCCGTCGATGATTTCGAGCCGGCCGCCGTAGCTCAAGGCCAGGATAAGCGTGAGACCGGTGTTGCCAGCAGTTTGCTCGATGGTTTTGTGCAGTTGTTGCTGCGAACTCGCAGGCAAATCAGTCAATCGTCCAATTGCCTGAAGACGCACATTTTTCTCAATTAATTCCGGCGTCTTCTCCCTCAAAAATTTTTCCAGTAAACGCATCAGCGCAATGACCTCGGTTTTTGGACGCTGCCAGTTTTCAGCGGAGAAAGCGTAAAGGGTGAGATACTCCACTTTCAATTCGCCACAGCCTTCCACACATTCTCGAACCGCCTGCGCGCCCGCTTCGTGGCCCTTGATGCGCGGCAGCCCGCGCCCTTTCGCCCACCGGCCATTGCCATCCATGATAATCGCGATGTGGCGGGGAACGTTTTTGCTGCTCGCAGACATCGTTGCAGTTCGTAACCTCTGGAATTTGTGGGCGCGAGGCAAATTTTACCGCTCCGCAAATTCGAAATCCCAAATCCAAAAAAAATGGGAACTACCGAGAGCCAAGCCTTAATCACAATCGAGGGTTTAGAGAAAGCCGGCAGTAGGCGTCGCCTCTCCCTTCTTGAGCGAGAGGGAGGGTGAGGGTTTCATTTGAAACAAGTGGCCCTTGGAAAAACTTTAGAACCCCTCACCTTAATCCTCTCCCCTTGTTCAAGGGGAAAGGCGAGCAAGGCCCGTTAGATATCGGATCGGATTTCCGGGATTAGATTTTGGGATTTCAATATTTGAATTCCGAACTGTTCGCCAGCGCCTGGGCAGTCGCTTACAAAATGATTGTCTCACCGCGTGCCGGCCCGACGCTGACCATGGACAATTTTGCTCCGGTTAATTCGGAGATGTATTTCACGTATTTCCTCGCTGCCGAAGGAAGCTGTGAAAACTTTCGCGCAGAATGAGTGGGTGTGTTCCAGCCGCGCATCTCCTCATAGACTGGCTCGCAATTGGCCAGTTGGCTGGCGTCGCATGGCGGAACATCAAGAGGTTTTCCGTTTAGCCGATAACCAACACAAACTCGAATTGGATCGACGTGATCCAGCCCGTCAAGGTTGGTGATAGCCAGCTCGTCAATGCCATTGATCATCCCTGCATAACGAGTAGCGACGGCGTCGAACCAGCCGCAGCGGCGCTTGCGCCCGGTTGTCGCACCAAACTCGCGTCCAAGGTTATGAAGCATTTGTGTCAATTGCGCGTCTTCAGTGGGCAATGCTCCCTCGCCAACGCGTGTGGAGTACGCCTTCATCACGCCCACCACGCGGTCCATCCGATGGGGCGGCACACCGGTTCCTGTGCAGGCGCCGCCCGCTGTTGTGTTCGAAGAAGTCACATACGGATACGTGCCATGGTCGATATCGAGGAATGTTCCCTGCGCACCTTCAAACAGGATTTTTTTTCCACCCTCGATCGCGCGGTGAAGATACACCACGGTATTGGTCACGAATGGGCGCAAATTTTCGGCGGCTGCCAGATAACTTTCGTTGACCTCCCGAAAGCTGATTGGCTTCGCACCAAGAGCCTGAAGGATTCTGTTGTTCTCAATCAGCTTGGCCTGCAACTTCTTTGAGAACACAATCGGCTGCATCAAGTCGGACACGCGCAGGCCAGTGCGCGCCGCCTTGTCGCCATACGCTGGCCCGATCCCACGCTTGGTGGTTCCAATGCGGCCCCGGCGCAATTCGCGTTGCTCGTCGAGCATGCGGTGGTAAGGCAGGACCAGATGAGCGCAATCGCTAATGAGCAAGTTCTTATTAATTTTGACTCCCAATTTGCGCAAACCATCGATCTCGGCGAGCAGCGCGATCGGATCGACAACAACCCCGTTTCCAATCACGCAAACTTTGCCGCGTCGGAGAATTCCGGACGGAATTAAATGCAGAACGTACTTCACGCCGCGATAGATCACCGTGTGCCCGGCATTGTTGCCGCCCTGACTGCGGACAACAATGTCGGCCTGCGCAGTAAGCACGTCGATGATCTTGCCCTTGCCCTCGTCGCCCCACTGCATCCCAATTAAAATTGTATTCGCCATTGAAATTAGATACGGGCAAAAAATTTCCCAGCACTTTGCTAGCAAGGTGCTGGGCTTGCCTACAGATGATAAGTTAGCAAGGTCGCCGCGCAACAAGTTTTGCGGCTGGTGGGTTCTTCCGTGTTCTGCTGTTGCGTGATTAGCGCCAAAGGCGCTGTCTCATTGAAAGCCTGGGGCAACGCCCCAGGAATCCAGATTGTGCAAATCAAGCGCTGAAAGCGCGCCTCAATCTAGGGGCTACTCTCTAATTCCAAACATCTCCTGGTTGCGACCGCGCAGGCCGCTCGTTGATATCAATTCCGCGCCCATGATGAAAATGAATAACCCCGCAATGAATCGCGCTTTTAGCGCTGGGGCTTTTTCGGTTGCCACGAAATCCTGGGGCGCTGCCCCAGGCTTGAGGTGACAATGCTGCGACTTTGGCGCGCTAAAGAGGCGCAGCGCGTTGCCCCTACGACACGCTAGATCACGGCGCGGGAGTTTGCGCTTTTACCGAAGGAGTAGCACTTGGCTCCTGCCTCCCGGATTCGATCATCGTCGGCCGAATTGCGCCCAATGGCTCTGGTTTTGTACTTCGTGGATTTGACCCACGCGGCACGCTCGTTTGTTCGGTGCGAGGTTCTTTTTTGACCGGCTTGGGGGTTGCGGAAACTGTTGGCAACTCTGGCGCACTGGGCTCCGAATCAGATCCGTCCGTTCTAGCCGGTTGTGGAGAACTCCGGTTTTCCAACCGCTCGGCAGCGAGCGCTCCCGCCATTCGCATTTGCTCGGCCGTCAGCGTTGTGGAACCGGATTTCTTCTCCCGCGACTTAGGTTTTGTTATGGTCGGGGTTGGCGATTCAGATGGCGTCTGTTCAGAAGACGGCGCTGCTTGTTTGGGAGCCTCTGGCTTCTTTTCGTGAGCAACGATCACTTCCTGCGCATGGACCTGTCCGACAAAAACAAGGCTGCAGATTAGCGCGCTGAAAAATATCTTCAGCATGAAGAGCCGTGATAAACAACTACGCTCCATTGCCAAGCCCTCATGACAAGACGTTGCCGCGTCTAACCAGTTGGCCGCGCGACTTGGATCACCGGCAGCGGAAACCGCATCCGCAATTCGTTTTCCAAATAGATCTCTACGTGATGCAATCCGTATTGCTGAAACTGTATCCCGCCAAAATAATGGACGTTGGTTGCGTGGCCTTCCATCTCCTTTAAGACGAACTCAACTTCGGCTTGCCCGATAACCTGCTGTTCATCTACGCCGACAATCCGAGACTTTTGCCGAAACTTGCCCGCACCGCTGCACCAGCGCGTCCAGATACAGAGCCGCATATAATTGATCGGCAGCGCCGGCGCCGGGATCACACTGAGCACGCCCACGAGCGTTTGCATGCCGTTGATTTCGCAGCGGACATCCTCGCAAATAACCGCGCTTTGGAGATCGGGGAGCATGACGTCGGTTTCCATCGGTAATCAATCACATCATCCCGCGCGCGAGCAGCGTCAACAACCCAATGCCGAGCACAATCCTGTAAACAGCAAACGGCACAAACCCGCGTGCGCGCACCCAATTCATAAACCAGGCGACCACCACCAGTGCTACAAAGAATGAAACGACAAATCCGAGTACGAGCACGATCCACTGATGAGCATTCATCGTCAGCGGTGCAATATCTGCTTCGTGATGACGCGGCATCACTGTCTTTAGAAAATCAAACCCCGTAGCCACGAGCATCGTCGGCATCGATAAGAAAAACGAAAATTCGAGCGCGGCCGGACGCGACAAACCTGCGACTTGGCCGGCCGCGATTGTGGACATCGACCGGGAAGTGCCTGGGAAAATTGCGGAAAGAATCTGTGCCGCGCCAATCCAGATCGCCTGGGGCAGCGTCATTTCCTCCATGTCCATGGTGCGCGGCCGTGTGAAAACGACGTCAACAACCCACATGACGATTCCGCCGATGAGAAGCGCCAGGGCCATCACCCAGAGATTCTCCAAGTTTTTCCCAATCTGTTTTGTCAAGACCCACGCTGGGACTGCGGTCACGACAAACGCTATCAACGTTAGACTCAATGGATGGGTTAAAATCGTGCGGTTACCACGTTCGCCTTTCGGGAAAGTGCGAAGAAACTGCAAGATCCGATGCCAAAAATAAACAGGCAGCGCCAGGATCGCACCGAGCTGAATCACGATCGTGTACATCTTCCAGAAGCCATCGTGAAGATCGATGTGCAACAGCGCTTCGCAGATGCGCAAATGCGCGGTGGAGCTTACAGGGAGAAATTCGGTTAGTCCTTCGACGACGCCGAGAAAGATTGATAGTAAGTATTCGTACATTCGTGTTAAGCCTTAAAGCGCTGAAGAACCGCTCTCAGTTCTCGTTTCTTACTTCTTACTTCTTAGTTCTAACTTGCTCACAACGCCTCGGTTCCCCGTTCACCGGTTCGGATACGCACCGCTTCTTCCACCTCGGCTACAAAGATTTTGCCATCGCCGATTTTTCCTGTCTTGGCCGCGCCCAGAATGGCTTCCACCGCTCGCTGCGCGCGATCGTCCGCAATCACGATCTCGAATTTCGTTTTCGGAAGGAAATCCACCGTGTACTCGGTACCGCGATAAATTTCACTGTGCCCTTTTTGACGACCAAATCCTTTTACCTCACTCAAAGTCATTCCTTCCACGCCTGCCGCCATCAGCGCTTCTTTCACCGGCTCGGTCTTAAATGGTTTGATGATGGCCTCGATTTTTTTCACCGCGCCAAATTAAAACCGCCTGCGTTCCAAATGGCAAGCAGACGGATTTGCTGATCCGACCAGCCCAAGGAGGGGTGGTCTCCAGTCCGCCCAATCTGAAAGTACGCAAGCGTCTCGCTTGCATGGTTCAGTAACTTTCCCAACCGCAGCATCGTGGTAATGCTTTCCGGCGGCGGACTAGAGACCGCCGCTCCTTGATCCGCAGGTTGCGTTTGGGTTTTGAACTTGCCGCCGCGGCGCAAGCCATGCTTCCTTCCATCATCACACCTTGCGACCGAATTTCTTTTCCAACTCAGCAAGCGAAATCTGGATCATGGTCGGCCGTCCATGCGGGCAGCAGTAAGGCAAATCGCAGTCGAGCAAATCGCGGATCAGTTTTTCCACCTCAGGGTAACGCAACGGATCGTTGGCTTTGACAGCGTGCCTGCAAACACTCTTGGCGATCATCTCTTCTCCCAAACGCATCGCTGAAGCGTTGTTGCCAGCGCTCTTGAGATCATCAATCACTTTGCGCATGAATTGCGTCGGATCTGACACATTCAAAAAACTGGGGACACTATCGATTTTGAAGGTGTCCGGTCCGAAACTCTCAATCCCGATTCCCATTTTCTGTAGGATCGATAGGTTGTGCTCGATCCAGTCTGCGTCTCGCGGCGGCACATCGAAGGTCTGCGGCAGAAGCAGCTTTTGCGTTGGGACGCCCTGCTCTTCCATCCTTCGCCGCAACTCTTCGAACAGGATGCGCTCGTGTGCTGCGTGCTGATCGACCAACACGAGCCCGTCCGCATTTTCCATCAAAACGTAAAGCTTGCTCAGGACACCGATGATGTTGAATTGGTGCTGATTACTATCGCGTTTGGCTGGAACGCGCCCTGGAGTCTTATCAGGCTGAACGGTCTCGCCGGGGTCAACGCCCCCGGCTACAGCAACTCCAACTGTAACGGGGTGGGTGGTTACTGGAGTAAGATGTGGTAATTCGCGATGTGATTCCTCCGGAGCGGATACCTCAGGCCGCAGCGTCAGATCAGGAGTTGCTTTTCCAGCAACGGCGGTCTGCGAACTGATTGGCGCCCGGAATTTTTCCTGCCATTCCGCCCGGCGACCTTGCAGAGTCTGTTGAATGCAGCGAACGATTTCTTCGCGAACTCCCCTCGGATCGCGAAAGCGTACTTCGCGTTTTGCCGGGTGAACATTTACATCAACAGTCGCTGGATCTAACTCCAAGAAGAGGAACGTGACCGGATATTGCCCTTTCATGAGAGCCGTATGGTAACCTTCACGCACAGCGGCAGTGATAAGGCTACTTTCGATCGCGCGGCCGTTTACAAAGACGAGTTGTTGCGCCTTTGTTTGGCGGCTCAGACCTGCCTGCCCAATAAAGCCACTGATTCTACTTTTCCGCGAGGGAGTGCCGTTTACCTCAACAAGGCGCTCTAGTAACTCGACACCATATAAATCGCGAATGCGATCACCAAGTGTTGCTGCACTCGGTAACCGGAATAACACCCGATCGTCTCGCAGCAATGAGAAGGCTATCTGAGAATGACCGATTGCTTGTAAATGAATCTGATGCTCGATGTTGCGGCTTTCGGTGTTTTCGGAGCGAAGAAATTTCCGGCGTGCAGGCAGATTGTAAAAAAGCGAGCGAACCTCGACCTGCGTTCCAGGGGCTTCACCCCCGTCGCGCACGACTTCGAGCTTGCCGCCATTGATAATGACTTCGGTTCCGGCAATCGCGTCAGTCTCACGTGTCGTCAGGCGAAATCGGGACACGCTGGCAATGCTCGGCAGCGCTTCGCCCCGAAATCCCAGCGTGGCGACTGCTTGAAGATCCGCAGCAGACCGGATCTTACTGGTCGCATGTCGCTCCAGCGAAAGCAGCGCATCATCCCGGTCCATTCCGCAGCCGTCATCGATTACGCGAACCAGTGAAATTCCCCCGCGTCGAATCATTATGTCGATTTTCTGCGCGCCCGCGTCCAGGCTGTTTTCGATTAATTCTTTCACCACTGACGCGGGGCGCTCCACCACTTCACCGGCCGCCACCTGGCTGGCCACGATCTCAGGTAACAATCGAATCCGGCCCATTTTACGGAGAAGGTAGTGCATGCGTCGCGCTTGCAAAATCCAGAACATTCCCGATTGCCGATTGCGAAGAAAAACAAATGGAAGGGATGGCGGGCGCCGTGTTTAGCGCCAAAGGCGTAGTATTCATCTTCAGCCTGGGGCAACGCCTCAGGATCCGTAAAACCCACAAGCGCCAGCACTGAAAGCGCGATTCATGTCTCGCATCAGTTCGATACAGAAACACCATCGGCGCCCACATGTTTCAGGAAGAAGAATATTGCTAGTTGCTGGCCCCGAAAGCATTTTGCGTTGATTTCGGAGAGCGCTATGTCTGAGATTGAGCTGCTGGGCTGAATCGCGCTTTCAGCGCATGTTTGCCGGGGTGATTAATTTCCTGGGGCGATGCCCCAGGCTAGCGTGAAAAACCGCCTTTGGCGCTAAACACACACCTGCCGCCCACCCCGCGGGCTCTGCCCTTTGACTTGGGTGCGCCGTAGCCGTATTTTTTGACAATGATTAAGGTCACGGACAGTGCTGTTCGACAACTCCAAAATTTGCTTTCACAGCGAGCGGACAATTCGCGAAAAGGCCTGCGAGTGCAGGTCGCGAAAGGCGGCTGTTCTGGCCTGCATTATGAGATGGCGCTCGACGAGAGAAAGGACGGCGACGCAGTGGTGGAGCGCGATGGGATGGAATTTTTTATCGATGGCGAGAGCGTCCCTCACCTGCGCGGCGCGACCCTGGATTTTACCGATGGTTTGACCGGCTCCGGTTTTCGGGTCGTTAATCCAAACGCATCGCGCACCTGCGGATGCGGTTCGTCGTTTGAAACGACGCAATCAGGTTGAAACTGCGGAATCTTCGCGCACTGACTGATGGACTATGGCACGCCCCCATACGATCCGTACGACGAGCCGTATACCCGTCCACGCCGGCGCATTAATTATTTTGCGTGGACGGTTGTCATTTTGCTTTTGACCGGCTTCGCGCTGGCAGCATGGCTTGGCAGTTTTTATATTTTCGATCAGCCGGAGCGCCCAGACAGCTACCGGATCTTACAAAGGCTGCACAAAATTGAGCCGCCGAAACGATTCGAGCTGACCGCTGCGCCGGCGGGCGAATTTCTAAACCCGCCAGAGCTCTATGAGCGCTATGTGGAAATGGGCGCCGCAGAGCTCACCCGGGCGAATGCTGAGTTGGCACGCAATTACATCCGAAATTATCAGCAGGTGCGCGGCCTGGTGCCTTATGTCGTAGGCAGGTACACCATTATTGCTACACGTCAGCTCGGCCCCGGCGACGTGTTTACCTCCGGCATGGTGGCTCTGACGTATGCCATCGATAACGGGGAGGTGCTCATGGAACATCTTTACCCTGCGAGCCCTGAAGCCTTGCCACTTATGAAACAGACGCTCACTGTCGGGTTGGAAATCAAACTGGAACGTACACACGATATTTCTGCAGTAATTCACGCGGAACGATTGGTTGATGGCCGCATTATGGTAACGGCTGTCCCTTTGCTTTACGGAAGTTATACCGTCACACGAGGTCTGGGGACATTTCGTCTTGAGCCACCACTTACTCTCAACCTCGCCGGAGGCTGGCCTTTGTTTAAGTCACAGGAACGTACTGCTACTGAGCAACGCTACGCGGAGTATCGCCAAAAGGCAGCAGCAGCACAAGGCAGCGGGCCGATCCCCATACCTGGCCTGACACCGAGCGCAACACCACCGCCCGCGCAGAATGAATTGGTGCGGATCGAACAAGCCCGACCCGTCCAGGTATTTTCCCCGTCGCCTCTGTTGGCAAAGAACAACAAACTGGCGAAACCAACGCCATTGCCAAAAGGTAAGAAGGGGAAGAAACAAAAGCTCGAGTCTCCGCCACCAGCAGCGACTCCTGCGCAGCCAGTAGTCGCGCAGAAACCAAGCGCGCCAAGTCCAACACCCATTACGGTCGCGTCCGCGCGCACACCAGCTCCAAACTTTCCGGCTGTTACACCTGCGCCACCGCCAAAAGCTCTCGGAGTTGGGACTCAACCAGTGGCCCAGGCCCCAACTGTTCCAACCGCCACGCCAGTGCCCGTTCTGCCCGCCCAGCCTGCCCCGGCCGATACTGCAAACGTAGCTCTGGCTTCGAACGCGGGTGGCGGCAGTTGGAAAACATTTCCGCCTGGTAAAATGCCGCTTGGCCGGCTTATCGGCACTGGCGATCTGCGTGATGTCGCTGACCACGGACTCGCAGGCGAACGCGTTTATTTGAAGGGACAATTCGTCGTGAACTTTTCCGATGCGAACAAGGCTGTGCTGCGTCCGCGCGCAAAACTAACCGAGAAAGTGCTCCACTTCGGCAGCGGTTCATCCACACGAATCATTGTGGAATTTCCGGGTGGCTACGCTCCCCCGCCGCAAGGCGCAGTAGTAAACAGAGACGAGTTGCGGCCCTACGAGATTACCGAAGTGCGCAAACAGGAGGACGGACAGCTTAACGTCTTTGTGCGCGAAATCATGCAGCCGAATTAGAGATCAAAATCTTCTACCGCCACGGATGAACACAGATCAAACACAGATTCAAAAGATGAACTGCCTTTATCTATGTAAATCTGTGTTAATCTGTGGCCGTCTTTCCTATTCAGTACGCGATCGAAGAATCACTTTGCCATCGCATACCGCAATACTGCCGACGTTGAGATCGTTCCGGTAATCAGCGACATAGTCTCGTAATCGCCTTGAGCGATATTTCCAATTCAAAAGATCACTCGGCACCTGCTTCTCATTTACAATGATCCGGTTCAACTGCGGATTCTCCAATGATTCCGCGTCCTTAAATTCGACTGTGATGTCGTCGTTAAAATAATAGCCTCGGCGGCCGATAAGTTCTCCAAACGGAATACTCGCCTGGAGCCGGAGTTGGCTACCATCGATCGATACAAAGACCTTGCCACGTATATCCCGGTTAGTGACGATCAAGGTGTTAATGTCGTCCGCTGTCAGCTCGATCTCGGCCGGCTGACCTGCGCGCGTCTTCTGTTCGAAATCCTGCCAACGTTCCTGGACACTTTGAATTTGATTCTCCGAAGGGTTGAATTCAGGAACGGGCACCGGCGCGCCTGCGATCGAATGCGTTTTCGCCAGCCAATAAGTACCGTGCACGATTGCCGAGTGTTGTTGAAAACCCCAATACATTCCGGCAAAACAAGCGATCGCCAGCACGATCCCAAACACCAAAAGAATAAGACAGCCTCGCGCAAAGCAGCCCAATCCTTGGCTTCGCGGCGGCGGCTCAACCCAGGTGTTCATGGAAGGTGACTACTTTTGAATGACCAGTGACAAGCAAATCCCGGGGCCTATCACGAGCCCGATTTGCCGATCACTGTTCACAGATCACCGATCACGATTCGTGTCCGCCATCTTCGCTTGCGCATCCATCAATTTGTCATAAAGCGCGCGCAATCCCTCCGACAGCGTGCGTGCGCCGGCAATGATCGGCATAAAGTTGGTATCACCGCTCCAGCGCGGGACGATGTGGATATGTAAATGATCGGGCACACCTGCCCCCGCGCATTCGCCAATATTCATACCTATATTGAACCCCTGCGCCTTCGTGGCGTAGCGCAAAAGCGCTTGCGCCTGCACCACTAAATTCCATAGCTCAACGACTTCATTGTCACCCAGCGCCGAAAGCTCGGCGATCTTGCGATAAGGCACGGCCATAAGATGACCGACCGCGTACGGATACCGGTTCATCATCAGGAAGGCATTCTTTCTCCGCGTGATGACAAAATGCGCCGCGTCATCGCTCGCGCGAGCCGCCGTTTCTAGAAAATCCCGGTCGCGCGGTTCCTTTTCGAAATACTCAACCCGCCACGGAGCCCAGAGCGTCTCTAATTCTTTCTTCGGAAATTCTTCCATCGATGTTCAGAATTCGTTTTCTGTAGGGGAAGCTGACAGCTTCCCTTTCAGTGAGAGTAAGTTTACCCGCCGCAAAGTCGAGCCAGCATTTCTCCACCTTGCTGTGTCATTCCGGGCGAAAGCGAGCAGGCTTTCCCGCACTTCGCCTCGAACCAATCTCACAAACCCCGCTGTCGCGTTCAGCGAAGTGAAACACCTCAGCTGTCTTTGTTCGGTACGATCGCTCCGAAATTGATCCGAGATTCTTCTCCCGCGACTGCGGGATCAGAATGACATCATGTGATGGATTCTAGACTGTAAAATACAGATGAAATATGATTAGCCTCACAAATTTAGACGGAGGTAACATTATGCGACCCATTGCTTTCATAGTTCTGACTATCTGGATATCTCTTCTGACAGGCCGCCTTCTCGCGGGCAACCAGCCGGCCGCTGAAGACGAACTCACCAAGATCAAGCGCGAGTACGGCGACGTTCTCGCCCTTCAAGGCACATCCAAAGGCGAGATTCTGGCGATCGCTCGAATTCTGCGCGCGAAACCCGACATCGCGATCGATCAAACGGCGGCGAGTGGCGAATACTGTTTCAACAGCGGCCTCGGTACGATGGTTCACTTCGCGACCCAGCCGGAGCGCACGCCGGAAGACGTGTTCTACGAGTTCGACGCGTCCGGATTAATTGCGGCAGGCCTCGACACGTCGCGGATGCAACAGCTACCCGAACGAGGCCAAATGACGCCGGGCGTCTGGTATTTCCTGCCAAAGGGACAGCAAGACCCTCATCACGGCCGCGCAATGGCCAACCCTACGATCGCGATTGCGATTAACGTCAAGTAAATCCGGTTTTGATATACCGCTTACCCCATGCGCTTTTGAGATAGTGCTCCCGTTGAACTGCGTCACTCTCGTTAACGTGGCGTTCCCAATATACAAGCTCAAATGGGACGCGCTTCTTTGTTGAGGTAACCAGCCCGTTAATTATGCTGCTGCACTCGCACAAGCAAATCCGTGGTCAAGCCGACGTAAAATTGATTCTCCTTTAGGAAGCGCAACGCATAGACGTAGCAATACTTTGACATCACTTCGCGTTATCTCGCGGGGTGAGCTCCCAGCCCGGCCTATTCAGCACGTGCATGTAAATCGTTGTCCTGCTGACGTCCTCGTGTTTTCTGTCATGTCGAGCGAAGTCGAGACATCTCTGACTATCTCCCGCCTTGTGTTAGTCCAGCGGGCTCTTCACCCCCAACCCCGGACGATTCAGCATGTGCGTATAAATCGTGGTTGTGCTCACGTCCTTGTGACCAAGGAGTTCCTGCACAGTTCGGATATCGTATCCATTCTCCAACAAGTGCGTGGCGAATGAGTGCCGCAGCGTGTGACAACTCGCTCGCTTGGACACACCCGATTTGCGAACAGCCGCTTTCACGGCGTTCTGCAGATTCTTCTTGTTAACGTGATGTCGTCGTTCGATTCCGGTGCGTGGATCGATTGAGCGCCGTTCAGCGGGGAATACGTACTGCCAGGCCCATTCGCGCAACGCGTTTGGAATTCTTCGCTCCAATGCAGTCGGCAAATACACGCTGCCGCATTCGTCGGCTAGATCCTGCGTATGCCGCAACCTTCACCTTGTTTAAATGCTCACGCAGCGGCGCGGCCAGACTCACCGGGAGCATCGTCTTGCGTTCCCGAACCGCCCCTTGGATCGCGCACGGTGATGTGCAGATAATGAAGATCGATATCTTTGACGCGTAACCGGAGACACTCGAGCAAACGCAATCCACTTCCATAGAGCAGCTGTGCCATCAACCGGTATTGCCCCTGTAAGTGCGAAAGCAACGCGCGCACTTCATCCGGGGATAATAACCACTGGTACTCTCGGTGCTCGCTTTACCCGCAAAGCGTTCCCGACAGACCCGAGTTGACGCTGCAAGACTTCTTTGCACAAGAACAAGATCGCGTTGAGCGCCTGGTTTTGAGTGGCAGCGGCGACACGGCCGTTAATTGCCAGACTAGTCAGAAATTGCGAGACGCGTTGCTCATCAAGTTCGTTGGGATGGCACTTGCCGTGGAAAAGAATATAACGGCGAATCCAGCCGATATATGCTTCTTCAGTTCGCAAACTGTAATGCCGCAATCGCATGAGCTGTCGCACTCGGTCCAGCAATTTCGGCTCGCTCTGGTCCGGAGCCGCCGGTAAAGCAGAAGACATGCTTTCGTTTTATCCGGTGCCCCTCCCGGAGAAGAGCCGAAATAGGCGAAACAGACTTTCGTCTAATTGTAGTTAGACGCGATGACCATCGACCACGTACACAGGTATGCGTAGGATAGTTGTGCCCATTTTAGTGGTGTGCACGTTCGTCACCGTTCTCGGCATGACCTCGCTTGAGGAGTATTTCCACCGCACTCGGCCAAGAATGCCGGATGTTACCGCAGCACGCGTATATCCCGAGGATGTAAAAAGGATCCAAGGTATCACGCGGGTGTACCTCACGCGTTCCAAGAAATTCCCATTCGAGTGGATGCCATATTGGAGTCCAGTCCTTGTCGGAGCTGGGATCATCAGAGCCTTCATTCTGGTCATCCAAAAGCGTAGGCGCTCCACACACTCCCAGAGATGATCACGCCGAAACGTCTAACAAAGCGCTGCAGCCGACGGCTACCCGTTGCGCGTCCAGCTTTTTATCATGATTAAAACCGTTCAGGAAATTAGCAGCCTCGCTCCCGGTAGCCGTGGCTGAGCTTTTTCTCGTTAGGCGTCTAGTATGCAGCTCGTGCGTCCCGGCCCCGAACACCTTGCGAGCTACGTCGCTGCGCTCGAGCGTGGGTGGTCTGCCGACAACGAGCGCGGTGTCGAGGCCGCACGCGAAGAGCTCTCCCGCATTCAGGTCGATGCAGCGGCGTTTCTCGCCAGCATGGAAGACCGCGAAGCTAAGGGTCCTCCCATCACTCTTCCAGACGGTTCGGCGGCCAAGCGCCTCCCGGGCTTCAGGCGCTGGCTCTGGGACAGCGAATTCTGCGGCAGCATCGGGTTGCGGTGGCAGCCAGGTACTACGGCGCTACCGCCCGATTGTCTGGGGCATATCGGCTATGCGGTCGTGCCGTGGAAGCAGCACCGCGGGTATGCAAAGTCAGCGCTACGCCTCATACTTCCGGAAGCCAAGGCAGTCGGCCTGCCGTACGTGGAGATCACCACTGATCCGGACAACATCGCGTCACAGCGCGTCATCGAAGCGAATGGAGGCATCTTGGTCGAGCACTTCATCAAACCGCAGCAGTTCGGCTGCAAGCCTGGCCTGCGCTTTCGCATCACGTTCACATAATGGCACCTAACCCTCCATTCCACGTGGCTCAACTTTTTCTCGTTAGATCGTAATCTGGAAAATCAACGTTTCGCTATGTTTAGATTTATCGCCTTTCTTCGAGCGATAAATGTTGGCCGTGGCCGCACCGTCAAGATGCGGTCCTTGCGCCAAGTCTTCGAGTCACTCGGTTTTTCCAAGGTAGCCACGTTCATTGCCAGCGGGAACGTCGTGTTTGAGACGAGAACGAAAAAGACCAAGATGCTTGAAATAAAGATTGAAGGAGCACTGAAAGACGCCTTGGGTTATGAAGTGCGCACATTTGTTAGGGGAGAAACCGAATTAGCCAAGATCGCTAATTATCAGCCGTTCCCACAATCGAAGTTCGATGAAACTTGGCAGAGCAACATCATCTTCTTGGCGGATAATTTGAACGACAAGTTGAAGCAAAAAGTGAACGCGTTAGCGACGCACACAGATGCTTTCGAGGTTCACGGGCGGGAAATCTACTGGCGGCGCCGCAGGAAGCAGAATGGAGCGTTGTTTTCTACCGTTCCCCTTGAGAAAATTCTCGGCCCGGCATTCACCGTCCGCGGCGCGCACACAATAAAGAGGATCGTTTCGAAATACTGTTCATCGAAGATTTGCTAAATGTGTGTGATGATACGAGGTGGCCTAACCAGATTAGATGAGAAGGCGGAGAGCACCTGACGCGAGAGCGTTTGGTAAACTCTCAGCCTTATGAGAGAACAACAAAGCAACAGGCGCGACAGAACAACAATTGGATTGGATCTGGGCGATCGGTGGCACCGGTGTTGTGTGCTGGGCGAGAGTGGGCAAGTGGCGGAAGAGGGAAGTGTGGCCAACAACCGGGTGGCTTTAAGTGAGCTGAGCAGCCATTACCCGGGAGCACTGATTGTGATGGAAGCAGGCTGTCATAGTCCGTGGGTCAGCCGGCATTTCGAGCAAGCGGGATGTGAAGTGATTGTGTCCAATCCGCGCAAGACTCGGGCGATTTATCAGCACGAACGCAAGAGCGACCGGCGCGATGCGCCGATGCTGGCCCGCATTGCCCGGATGGAGCCGGCGCTGCTGTACCCGGTGCGGCACGGAAGCGAAGAGGCGCAGCAGGATCTTTTACGCATCAAGTTGCGTGACAGTCTGGTGCGAGCGCGGGTGGCATTGATCAATTCGCTGCGTTTTACGCTCAAGAGCCTCGGTTGCGCGATGGCCAATCCATCGACGGAACGTTTTCAAAGGCAATCAAGAGTGCATTGCCGGAGTCAATTGTCCAGATGATCGCTCCGAGCGTGCAAGCGATCGAGGAACTTTCCTTGCAGATCAAGCTACTGGACCGGGACATTCGCACTCTGGCTCACGCCAAGTATCCCGAGATGACCTAGCTGGAGCAGATCC
>WNGD01003534.1_pt1 | contig 15751 bp, 12 predicted proteins | sample 5400671 | NCBI WGS metagenome assembly WNGD01 (sample SAMN13153369, study PRJNA577476) | soil metagenome | isolation source: 40 cm soil or saprolite under grassland replicate 2 | place: USA:California | collected 2016-06-15 | reverse complement strand
TATCGATGATTGCGAGAGCCTCGGCCTCGAGGCGGATGTTGTTCCAGAGCGGGTCGCGAATTACCTCAAACGCCGTTGAACTGCTCAAAATTCTTTTGGAACAGGGCAAGGAGTCGCTTGGCCTGCGCATCGTAGGCGGCGGCGTCCTTCCAGGTAGCGCGCGGATCGAGGAGCGCGTCGGGCACGTCGGGCACGTGCTGCGGCACTGCCAATCCAAACACCGGCTCGCGGCGCGTCGGCACGTCGTCCAGCTGCCCGGCGAGCGCCGCCCGGACCATCGCCCGCGTGTGTTTGAGATCCATGCGGTGCCCGATGCCATATGGACCGCCCGTCCATCCGGTGTTCACGAGCCAGCACCGCACGTTGTGCCGTGCAATCCGCTCGCCGAGCATCTTCGCGTAGACGGTGGGAGGGAGGGGCAGGAACGGCGCGCCAAAGCACGCCGAGAACGTTTCCTTCGGCTCGGTCACGCCGCGCTCTGTGCCGGCGACTTTCGCGGTGTACCCGGACAGGAAGTGGTACATCGCCTGCTCGGGCGTCAGGCTGGCAATCGGCGGCATCACGCCGAACGCGTCACAGGTGAGGAACACGACATGGTCGGGGTGGCCGGCCATGCCTTCGGGAACGTGGTTTGGGATGTAGTGAATCGGATATGAGGCGCGCGTGTTTTCCGTGATGCGCTGCGAGTCCAGATCCACGGCGCCCGTCTTGGGATTCACGTCCACATTCTCGAGCACCGTGCCGAACATCTCGGTCGTCGCGTAGATATCCGGCTCGCCGTCGCGCGACAGCCGGATCACCTTGGCGTAGCAACCGCCCTCGAAGTTGAAGATCCCCGCGCCGGACCAGCCGTGCTCGTCGTCGCCGATGAGGCGCCGCTCGGGATCGGCCGAGAGCGTCGTCTTGCCGGTGCCCGACAGCCCGAAGAACAGCGCGCTGTCACCCTGCGTACCGACGTTGGCGGAGCAGTGCATCGACAGCACGTCTTGCAGCGGCATCAGATAGTTGAGGACGCTGAAGATCGACTTCTTGAGCTCTCCCGCGTACCGCGTGCCACCGATGAGGATCGTACGTTGCGCAAAGCTGACGATGATGAATGTGCCGGACTTCGTGCCGTGCACTGCTGGATCGGCGTGGAACTCGGGCGCATGCAGCACTTCGAATCCCGGGGCGAAGCGCGACAGCTCCCCGTCGCTCGGCCGCAGGAACATGTTGTAGACGAACAAGGCGTGCCAGGCATTCGGCGTCATGAAGCGGATCGACAGCCGGAACGCGGGATCGGCGCTCGCGTACACGTCCCGCACGAACAGCTCCTGGCCGCTCAAGTGCGCTTCGACGTCGGCCTTGAGTCGCGCGAACTGCTCGGGCGCGATGGGCTGGTTTACTTTGCCCCACCAGATCCGATCGGTGGAGTCGGGCTCCTGGACGAGGAACTTGTCGTTCGGGCTGCGGCCGGTGTGAGGGGACGTCACGGCCGCGAACGGTCCCCCGGACGTCACGACCCCTTCGCGACGGCGCAGGGCGTGCTCGTACAGCTCAGACGGCGTCAGATTCCGAAAAACGCGCTGCTCTGTTGAGATGCCCATCGCTTATTTGGGTGACCGCGCGAGGCGGCGGTACTCCAGCGCGTCGACGGCGGCAATCACCGCCATGTTCACGATGTCGGGAACCTCGGACAATCTTTGCAAGACATGGACCGGCCGGTCCATCCCCACAAGGATAGGCCCGATGGCCTGAGCATCGCCCAGCCGGGCCAGCAGCTTGTAGGCGATGTTCGCCGAGTTCAAGTCCGGGAAAATCAATACGTTAGCCGGCCCGCGCAGCTTCGCGAAGGGGTACACGCGCGTCAGGATCCGCTCCACCACGGCCGTATCAGCCTGCATTTCGCCGTCCACCTGCAGCTCGGGATCGCGCTCATGCAAGAGGGCCACGGCCTGTTGGACCTTGGCGGCGGACGGATGTTTCACCGACCCGAAGTTCGAGAATGACAACATCGCGATCCGCGGCTCGACGCCCAGACGGGTCACGAATTTCGCGGTCGCCGTGGCGATCTCCGCCAGCGTCGCCGCGTCGGGCTCGATGTTTACCGTCGTGTCGGCGAAGAAGAGCGTCTGCTGGCGGAAGATCATCATGTAGATGCCGCTGACGTGCTTGCGCCCCGGCTCGACGCCGATCACCTCGAGCGCCGGCCGGATCGAATCGGGATAGTCGATCTCCTCGCCCGCGACGAGGGCATCGGTGCGGCCCGCTCGCAGGAGCAGCAAGCCGTAGTAGATCGGGTCGAGCACTCGCGCCTTGGCCTCCCGCAGCGTGATGCCGCGGCGCCGGCGCAGCTGCCACAGCTCCTCGGCGAGCTTGTCCCGGTCGGGGGCGGAACGCGGGTTCATCAGCTCGATGTCTTCGAGCGTCAGGGAGGCGTCGTCGGCCTGGCGCCGGATCGCGTCGAGGTCGCCGAGCAGGATGGGCCGTGCGATTCCTTCGTCGGCGAGGATGCGCGCCGCGCGCAGGATGCGCGGATCATCGCCTTCGGGAAAGACGATGCTGGGCGGATCCTGCTGCGCCCGGGAAATCAGGCCGCGCATCACCTGGCGTTCCGGCCCGAGCCGCGCCTCCAGCTCGGCGCGGTACTCCTCGACGTCGATGATGCGGCCCGCAATGCCCGAGGCCACTGCCGCCCAGGCGACGGCGGGCGCGACCCAGAGCAGCACGCGAGGATCGAACGGCTTGGGGATCAGGTAGTCTGGTCCGAATTGCAGCTTGTCGATTCCGTAGCGCCGCGTGACCGACTCGGGGACCTCTTCTTTGGCGAGCGCGGCGAGCGCGCGTGTCGCCGCCATCTCCATTTCGTCGTTGATCTTCTTGGCGCGGACGTCGAGCGCGCCGCGGAAGATGAACGGGAAGCCGAGGACGTTGTTCACTTGATTGGGAAAGTCGGACCGGCCCGTCGCGACGATCGCGTCGGGCCGCGCTTTTTTCGCTTCGTCGGGCATGATCTCCGGCGTGGGATTGGCGAGCGCGAAGATCACGGGCTTCTTCGCCATGCCCTGCAGCATGTCGCCGCTCACAATCGCCGCGACCGATAGGCCGACGAACACGTCCGCGCCCTGGAGCGCCTCCGCCAGCGTCCGGGCTTTCGTTTCGACTGCAAACCGCTGCTTGAACTCGTCCAGGCCGTCGCGGCCCTTGTAGATCACGCCGTGGTGGTCGCACATGACGATGTTGGCGCGCGTGACGCCGAGGCGCACGTAATGCTCAGCGGTGGCGATGGCCGCCGCGCCGGCACCGGCAAAGACAACCTTGATCTTCTCGATGTCCTTCTTGACGACGAGCAGTGCGTTGAGCAGCGCCGCACCCGAAATGATGGCCGTCCCGTGCTGGTCGTCGTGAAAGACTGGAATGCCCATCGTTTCCCGGAGCTTTTGTTCGATGTAGAAGCAATCGGGCGAGCGAATGTCCTCGAGATTGATCCCACCGACCGTCGGCTCGAGCAGCTGGCAGAAGCGGATCACGTCCTCGGGATTCTCGGAGCCGACCTCCAGATCGAACACATCGATGTCGGCAAACGCCTTGAACAGGATGCCCTTGCCCTCCATGACGGGCTTGCCAGCCAGGGCGCCGATGTTGCCGAGACCGAGCACCGCCGTCCCATTCGACACCACCGCGACGAGGTTGCCCTTGGACGTGTAGAGGTAGGCGTCCTCGGGCCGCTTCGCGATTTCGAGGCACGGCTCCGCCACCCCGGGCGTGTACGCCAGGGACAGGTCCCGCTGGTCCTTGAACGGCTTGGTAGGCGTGACCTGGATCTTCCCAGGGCGGCCCTGCGCGTGATAGTCGAGGGCCTCCTGGCGGCGGCTGGGCGGGGCCAGGGCAGAAGTCCTTTTTGGAGAAGGGGTTATGCTAAGCCGCCGTGACTGAGGCTGTCAAGACCGAGTCGTGCGTGGTAATATGCCGCCGATGCCCAAACGCTCGCTGTGGGTGCGCACGCCGCTCCTGCTGCTCTCGCTGCTGCAGTTCAGCCTGCCGGCCGTTGCCGCGTGGGCGGATGCGCGCATCGGCGAAGCCAGCGGTCCGGCGCACATCGAGTCGCACTCCACAGCCGCGTGCGCGCGCGTCCACCCAGCCGACTGCGCATTCCATCGCTTCCTCTCGGCGCCGCTCGCACGAAATCCCTCGACTGTCATTCGGATTCGCGAAGGGCGGGGGGTTAGGTGGACGCCGTCTCTTCTTGAGCGATCCGCAACCGCTGCTGATCTCACTCTTCCAGATTCTCGCGCTCCTCCGACGCTCTCCTGAGTAACGGCGCCGCGCATCTGCGGCGGCCGTAAATCCAAAACAAGCCTGGCGTGCCCGACTCCTCCTTCGGAGGAGTGCGTGTGCGCCGGACTTTACCAGGAGAGCGTCATGCACGGCCTCACAATGCTCATGACTCTGCTGTCCGCGACGGGCGGTACAGTGTCCGGGCGCGTCACTACGTCCTCGGGCGCACCCATTGCCGATGTCCAGGTGTCGCTCACAGATCTGCACCGTTCCACAACCACGGATAGTACGGGGCGCTACGCCATTACCGACGTGCCCGCCGGCACGTTCACGCTCACGTTTCAGCGTATTGGTTTCGCTCCGGCAGTGCGCAGGATCACGTCGACCGGCGCTGACGTCACCACTGACATCACGCTGCGGGAATCGGCCCTCGAGCTGACCGGGGTACAAGTCACCGCCAGTGCGAACGCCACTGACGCCCTGAATTCCCCGCAACCAACCAGCGTGCGTTCAGGCGACGAGCTGCGGCAGTCGCAGTCGCCGACCCTGGGAGAAACTCTCGAGGGCGTCGCTGGGGTGCACAGCTGGAGCACAGGCGTCGGCATCGGCAAGCCGGTGATTCGCGGTCTCACCTCCAATCGGGTGCTCGTGCTCGACGACGGGCAGCGGCTCGAGACGGCGCAATGGGGAGACGAACACAGCCCCAATGTCGAAACCGCGAACGCCGAGCGGATCGAGGTGATTCGCGGTCCGGCAAGCGTGCTATATGGATCCGATGCGTTGGGCGGTGTGGTGAACGTGGTGCAAAAGGATCTACCGGATGCAGCCGACGGTCGTGGTTTCGTGAAGAGCAGTCTGAGCGCCGGCTACGGCAGCAACAACGGCATGAAGGACGGATCGTTCGGGCTTGAAGGCGCACGCGGCAGCGTCGGATTTCGCGGTTCGTTCAGCGGGCGCACCAGCAACAACGCACACACCCCCGACTATGCGTTGTGGAACAGCGGTGACCAGGCCGTCGCCGGCACTGGAACGCTGGGGACGCGCGGCGCGTGGGGTTCGGCGACGGCCTCATTCTCGCAGCGCAATGAACGGATCGAGCTGACCGACGAGGACCCGGCGGCGACTCCGCTGCAACGCATCGCGACGAGCCACGGCCGGGTCGACCTGACCTTGCCTGTGGGTGGTGCGCGGTTGGAGGTGTCGACCGGGTACGAGCGCAACCGACGCCGCGAGTTCGAGGACAAGAACGATCCCACCGTTACGCTGGGGTTGCTCACGCAGACTTACCTGGCGGACGTGCACTACCACCACGTGCCGCTGGGGCCCTTTTCGGGATTGATCGGCTTCTCTGGAGTCCGGAACACGTTCGACAAGTTTGGGGAGGAAACACTCATTCCCCCAAGCTCGGCGAACAACGCGGCGGTGTACGCTTTCGAGCAGACCGAAGGCTCGCGTGTCAACGTCTCGCTCGGCGCGCGTTTCGACTACCGCAAGCTCTCCGTCGCCGCGGATACGGTCCTCGGCGTGGCCACCCAGGACCATGCCTGGAGCTCCGTTACCGGAAACCTGGGGTTACTGATCCATCTCAGTGAACCGACGGCGCTGGTGCTGAACATCGGGCGCGGGTTTCGGGCGCCTTCGTCCTTCGATCTCTACTCGAATGGCGTGCACGAAGGCACGACGGCGTTCGAGCGCGGCAATCCCGATCTCAAGACGGAGAAATCCGTGAACACCGATCTGGCGTTGCGCGCGCAGTCGAGCCGGCTGTCGCTCGAGGTTGGCACGTTCCTCAATCTGATCCAGGACTACATCTACACGGTACCGACGGGCACCGTGGACAGTGCGTCCGGCTTTCAGATTTTCGATGTCACACAGGGAAACGCCAGCCTCACCGGGTTCGAAGCGGCGGCGCAGTGGCATCCCACACCCCACCTGCACTTACAGGGGACGGCCGACTACGTGCGCGGCCAGAATACCTCCACCAATAGCCCATTGCCGACCATGCCGCCGCTCCGTGCGACGTGGTTAGTGCGGCTCGAGGGCGGGGAGCGTCCCGGCGGCGAGGTTCAGCACCCGTATCTCTCGATTGGCGGAGAGATGAACGCCCGGCAGACGCGCATGGACCCGGCGGAACAACAGTTCTATGCGGACGCATTCGGAGGCACGGGGTATCAATCTCGTCCCTACACACTCGTGAATCTGGCGGCCGGTGCCAGCTGGGTCGTCGGTGCTCGCACGTTCGCGGTGGATCTCTCGCTGCGCAACGCGTTCAACCGGCGCTACGCGGACTACTTGAGCCGAATCAAGACCAACGCAGTGGATCCCGGCATGGGCCGTTCACTCATCGCGCGGATAACGACGGAGTTCTAAGTGGCTCGGAATCCTCAGCTGTTCACGTTTGTGGTCATCGGGGGCTTGGCGCTGACGATCGCATGCAGCAGCGAATCGGCGGGGCCAGGCCCCCTGCCATCCTGTGGTGCGCACGGCACGCAGCTCTCGCTCGCCGTCGCGCAATACACCTCGATCAATCCCGCGAGCGATTCCGGGTGTGTGACGTTCGCCGCCAATACGTCCCCGGACACGGCTGAATACCTGGTGCTGCCGTGGTCGACGGGCGGCACGCCGGCGACCTCGGCGCCGTTCGTGCTCCAGACGGCGACGCCACTCGCGGGAACGATTGCACCGGCGTTTGTGTCACTTCCGATCTCACAGGGTAGTTCCCCTGAGGGCGGCCCCCGCGGTCCCAACGCGGTGGCATTCGACCACTTCCTGCGCGAAAGCGCGCGGGCACGACGCTACACCGTTCCAACACGATCGATCAGCACCGCCAGCGTGCCGGCGCCCCCGGCGCCCTCACCGGCAGGCCCGCCGACCGTTGGTAGCTCGCGCACGTTCAAGGTGTGCTCGAACCGGACATGCTCGACGTTCGCCAACGTCGGCGCGGTGGCACGGGCAGTCGGAACGCACATCGCTATCTACGTCGACACACTGACGCCGTCGCCTATCGATTCGGCGACGCTCAGTGACTTGAAGCAGGTGTTCGATTCGCGGCTCTTTCCGCTCGACACGGCGACGTTCGGGGACGTCTCGGATATCGACGCCAATTCGGTCGTCATCGTGCTGATGACCGGCACCGTGAATCACCTCACGAGCAAGACAGATTGCAGCGCCAGCGGCGGCGGCTACATCGCGGGGTTCTTCTTTACCGGAGATCTCGATCCGGCGTTCGCGACGCAATTCAATAATGGAGAGGTCTTCTATTCCGTCGTGCCGGATCCAAACGGTACGCTGAGCTGCGCGCATACGAACGCGGACGTCGTGAGCTTGACGCCCGTCATCTTCACCCACGAGTTCCAGCACATGATCAATTTCGTGCAGCACGTGCTGGTGCGATCAGCGAACTCTGAGGAGGGGTGGCTGGACGAGGGCCTGTCGAAATACGCCGAGGAGCTGGCGGGGCGCAGTTATCTCCCCGATAGTCAGGCAGCCTTCAGTCGCTACGCGTTCAACGCGGTGGCCGACGCCTACGACTACCTCGTCGCCCCGGGCAGCTCGCCGCTGCTGATTCCCGTCGACAGCGGCTCGCTGGCGGAGGTGGGCGCGAGCTGGCTCTTCACGCGCTACATCGTGGATCAGTTCGGGGAAACGTTGCCGGGCCAATTGGCGCAGAGCTCCCTGTCCGGCGCCGCGAACGTTACCGCCAAGACGGGCCAGCCCTTTGCCACCACCGTGAGCAACTGGGCATTCGCCAACTGGGTGTCCGATCTGCCGGGCTTCACCGCGCCCGCGGAGCTGCGCTACACCGCGTGGCACTTCCGCACGACCTACGCGTCGCTCCACGCCCAGGACTCGATCGATTTCGCTCGAGCCTATCCCGTAGTACCGACGGTGCGGGCCGGGAGCCTCGTCAACGTCAGCGGAACGCTGTGGTCTGGATCGGGTGCCTACGTGCGCGTGGTACAGAAACCGGGAGACCCGGCCTTCACGCTGCAATTCAGCGGTCCGGCCGGCGCCTCCGTGTCGGCTGCGGTGTTGCCGCGCCTAAACGTCCTGCGGATTCGCTAAGGGCGTGCCGCGGGCGGCGAATTTGCGAAGCAGCGCCGCTCCAATGAGGAGCAAGCCGTACATGCAGACGACCAGGGGGCCGGTGGGCAAATCCTGGGTATAGGAGAGCCACAGGCCGAGGATTGAGGCAAGGGCCCCCGAGCTCCACGCGATGATCGTGAGCTTCCGCTTGTCAGCCGTGAACAGATTTGCGATCACGGCGGGCACGACGAGGAAGCTGAAGACCATCAGCACCCCGGCAATCGGCACCGCCAGCGTGATCACCACACCGAACGACAGATAGAAGAAAAAGTCCCACCAGCGGATCTTCCACCCCTGCGCCTCGGCCTCGGCGGGGTGGAAAGAAATCGTGAGAAAGCGGCGGCGCAACACGAATTGAAAGACTCCGAGGGCCGCGTACGCGATCGCCAGCTTCACGATTGTCGGCCACGTGACCCACAGCAGGCTTCCGACCAGCGTTTTCTCCACAGCCTCACCGCCGCCCGGTACCTTGTTCGCCACCAGCACCGCCGCCGCCGACGCGACGACGTACACGATGCCGATGAACGCTTCCTGCGGCACCCGCCCGGCGCCCGATCCGCCGTGCGCCGATGTGCGGGTCAACGCGAACAGGAATGCGCCGACCGCGGTCGCCAGCAGCGCGAACACGTAGGTGAGCGAGGACTCCGGCGCGACGTGGAAGAGCAGGGCGGAGAGGCTGCCCAGCGCCGCCATCTGCGCGAGCGACAGATCGACGAATATCACCTCGCGCGCGATCACATGGAGGCCGAGATACGACAGCATGGCCACCAGGATCATGCAGGCGACGAACGGCGGCAGCATCAGCTCCAAGCCGCTCACGGAACCTCCTTCGCGCCGAAGGCTTGGCCGAGCTCGGTGACCCAGAGATTCATCAGATCGAAGTACGTATTGATGCCCGCCTGACCGCCGGTGTTGGACGGCACGATGACCGCCTTCGCACCTGTCCGCTGCGCCACGTCCGTCACCTGACTTCGATCATAGTAGTTCGTCGACAGCAGCACCTGGATGTGCTGGTCGCGCATCGCCGTGATGATCTCCTGCACGTGCCGGGGCGTCGGGGGGATCCCGGGCTTCGGCTCGATATAATCGAAGCAGGTGACCTGGAATTCGCGCGAGAAATAATCCCATTCTTTGTGGTAGCACGCGACCAGTTTGCCGCGGAACGGCATCGCCTGCTTGAGCCACCCGCCCAGCCGATTCATGAGCGGTGCGCCCTGATACTGCTGTTGACCGAGGAAGCTGAACAGCTTGCCCTGGCGATCGAGGTCGGCCAGCGTCTCACCACCGATCAATTTCACCAGCTCGTCGCCGAACAGCGCGCGGTACATCCGGTCCTCGAAGTCTTTTTCGCGAGTCGTGAAGTAATCCGCATCGGCCGGCGCGACGCGCTTCAGGCCGCGCAGAATGTTGCGCGCGATGAGCACGGCGTTGAGCGGGTCGGTCCAGATGTGCGGGTTGCCGTAGACGTGGATGTCGCCCTGGGAGCGCGACAGGTTCACCGGGACGTCGAGCAGCGGCAAGCTCTGGTAGGCGGCGACGTATCCAGGCCCGCCTTCCGTGATCTTGGCGTTGTTTGCTTTGTCCAGCAGCGCCGGTACCCACAGCTCGAGATCGAGGCCCGTCGTCACAAACAGGTCGGCCTGCGCCAGGGTCGGCACGAAGCTCGGCTTGGGCTGCACGTAGTGCGGGTTCTCGTCGCCCACGGCGATGGAGCTGACTTTGCCGCGGTCGCCGACGATCTCAGTCGCGATCGCGGCGTAGGTCGTGAGCGACGTAACGACTTTGACCGGGGCTGCGGTTCGTGGGACGGGTAGCGTGCCGTCGTGCAGGCTCAGGACGAGCAATATGATTGTGGTCAGCATGTTAGTAGGTCTCGTGTTTATGAGGTCCAATGGCCCAGACCGCCTGCAGGGCGATCTGATGCTCGGCGGGTCGGTTGACGACCTGCCGCCACTGGTATTGCGCGCGTAGGAAAACCCACTCGCTCTGCCACATCGTGAGCGAAGGAACCACCTGCCGGATTATCCCGGAATCGGGCGACTCGACATAGTCATAGCGAGCGCCGAGAATGAAGCGCTGGTTCAGTTTGTACGTGAAGCTGACATAGTCGCCCAGCCGAGTCGGCCCGGTGCCGGCCACTTCCTTCTTGATCGCAAGCAGCTCGCCGCGCACGGTGAGCTCGTTGTACATTGCGCGCAGCGGCGGGCGCCACGTGAGACGGAACTCGAGCCCACCCACCTTCGTGCGTAACGCCGAGTCCGGATCAGTGCCGTAGAGCGCCGTGCCGCCGATCTGCATATACGTGGAATGATTGAGCTGCCAGAAGTTGAGGAGATGCACCAGGTACGTTGGTCTGCCGCTGTTCCCGAACAGCTCCGAGTCGCTCGCGCTCCGCGTCACTTGCGCGGTGAGCTCGTGCGCTCCGAATCCGCCGAACGCTCGATAGAGCGAGATGCCCGTGCCGGACAGCCCATCCTCCCCCAGGAACGTGGTGATTGCGAGGGGATACTCGGTCTCGGGCACCGCGTGCAGGTGCCAGCGATTCAGCTCGCCAAATTGCTGGCGGTACTTGCCGAGATCGAGTCGGATATGGCCGGGCAGGCCCGTCCAATAGGCATATCCTTCTTCGACACTGACGTGCCCGCCTTCGAGGCTGATAAAAATCTTCGTGTGCGAGTACGGATCGAGCGCCGACTGGAAGCCGACTTCGAACTCTCTCGGATCGAAGTTGTCACGCTGCACGCCGCGGCCGGTAGCATATCCGCGCACGTCGCCGGTAACCCCGATCTCCGGATTGAGCTGGGCCTGATTGCGCTCGCGACCCATCGCCTGCGTCAGCGTGTCTCCCTGCGCGGTATCCCGCCCGCCGCCGCCGGCGGCTTGACTGGCCGCGGCGCGCAACGCGGCGAGATCGTCGCCGACCGGCGCCGCAACGGGTTGGGGTGCCGCAGCCTGCCGGCTCAAAACCCGGAGTACACTGTCGAGTCTCGCGCGGAGCTGCCGCACCTGCGCAGCCAGCGAGTCCATCTGGCGCTGCGTCGGTTGCTGGCCGGCGGCCGGGGCCGCGAGTGATGCAGCGGCCAGCAGCAACGCGCACAACGTGCGTCTCATGTGATTGTCCCCCTCCTGTAGGTGCGAAATCTGATCGCTCCGCGACGTGCGGAGCGGTGCCAGTCAAGTCAGGAGAGAGGAAGCGGCGGTGCTCGAGCGGGGGAGGTGAGTGGGACGGCAGCCGCGAACGAAACGACGCGCTGCACGGGCGTGAAATGCAGGTCTGTTGCGGGGACCGCGAGCGTAAATGCGTGTTGCGTGACGATGCGCGCGCTCGCGTACTGACACAGCGCGCAGCGCAGCTCGTCGTGGAGGATCGCACACCGCGCACTGTGGCTCGCTTCATAGCCAGGCGGCGCGACGACGGCGTCGCGCGCGTGCGCCAACGACACCGCGCCGCCGCCGAGGGCCTGAATGGCGAGCAAAATGGCGAGCGAAATGCGCTTGAACATGGTCTCCTTATACGCCGGCGGGTGCCCGGGTGTTGCCGCGCGCGTACGCGCGCAGTCGCCGCAGCATCCGCCGGTCGTGCCGCAGCGGATCATCCCGCTTCGGCGTCTCGATAATCTTAACGACCTCCGCTAATCGCGAGTCCCGCATGATCCGGCGGAACGGCTCCGGCCCGATCTTGCCCTCGCCAATCCACTCGTGCCGATCTACCCGCGACCCCTGCGCGGCGCGGGAGTCGTTGAGATGTAAGCACTTAAGTAGATCGAGCCCGATCACGCGGTCGAATTCCTCCCACACTGACGCGATACGACCAAGCTCGTAGCCGACGGCGTGCAGATGTGCCGTGTCGAGGCAAAACCCGACGCGCGTCCGGATCTGGTCCGGCAGCGCGTCGCGTAGATCGCGCAGCTCCTCGAACCGTGCGCCCAAGGCCGTTCCCGATCCTGCCGTCCCCTCGATCCAGACCTCCAAATCGCCGGGCACCGACGCCAGGCACTCCGCATACCCGCGCGCGTTGCGCGCGAGTCCGGCATCACGCTCGTCGATGTAATTCCCCGGATGCGAGACGACAGCCCGCAAACCGAGCGCCTGAGACCGCACAAGCTCCGACCTGAAGCTTTCGATACTCCGCGCCCGGAGTACGGGATCGGGCGACGCCAGGTTGATCAGATAGCTGTCGTGCGCGACGACCTGGAGTCCATATCGCGCGACCTCGCTGCGGAACCGCTCGACGGTTTCGGCGGCAATCACCGGCTCTCGCCACTGATTCGGCGTCTTGGTGAAGAGTTGAATCGCGTTCGCCCCGAGCGCTGCGCCACGTTGCGGTGCCGACGTCACGCCGCCTTGGCTCGAGACATGTGCCCCCAGAATCACCTAGTCCTCGGTGAACGCGAGCCGCGAAATCAGCGGCACGAAGCGCACGCCGCCGGCCTGGCGTTGCAGCAGCTCGTCGCCGGTGGCCGGTCGTTCCAAGATGACCAGCTCTTGCGACGCGAGGTCACCGATCGGGATGACCAGCAGCCCGCCGGGGGCCAGCTGTGCCGTGAGCGGCTCGGGAACACGGGGCGCGGCCGCGCCGACGATGATTCGGTCGAACGGCGCGACCTCGGGCCAGCCCGCGGCGCCGTCCCCCAAGCGCGTCTCGATATTCGTGAGCCCGAGGCGCCGGAACCGCTCCTCCGCTTCGACGAGGAGGTCGGGGAGGCGCTCGATCGTGAAGATTGTGCCGTTGCCGGCGAGGTACGCCAAAATCGCGGTCTGGTACCCGGAGCCGGTGCCGATCTCGAGAATCCGGTCGGTGCGTCGCGCCCGCAGCTCCTCGGTCATGAGGGCCACGACGTAGGGTTGCGAGATGGTTTGCCCGCTACCGATGGGAAGGGGACCGTCGCGATACGCATCGCGCGCGAGCTGCGGGGGCAGGAACCACTCACGCGGTGCCCAGCGCATGGCCGCCAGCACGCGCTGATCCCGCACGCCGCGTCCCGCGAGCTGCCGCATGACCATGCGGGTGCGCGGGCCGCGCGTGTCTGCGGCGGGATGTGCGAGCTGTGGCATTGGCTGAACTATATGCTGACCTGGCCCCGCGCCAAGCCAGATAAACTCCTAGTCCAGCGTCTTTTGGAAGCGTCGTACGGAGAGCGCGATCAACACCGTCGCAAAGAGGAGCAGAATCCCCACCTCCTGCCACAACTCGGCCATGCCAACGCCCTTCAGCAGGATGCCCCGCAGCACCTTGAGGAAATGCGTGAGCGGCAGGAACGCGCCGATCCACTGGAATACCACCGGCATCGCCTGCCGTGGGAACATGAATCCGGACAGGAGGATGTTCGGCAGCACGAAGAAGAAGCTGGCCTGCATCGCCTGCTGCTGCGTGCGCACGAGGGTCGAGACGAACAGCCCCAGGGCCAGGCTCGCGGTGATGAACACGAATGCGATGCCGTAGAGGAGCAGCACGTTGCCGGTCAGCGGGACGTCGAACACGAATCTGCCGAGCAGCAACACCGTCGTCATTTGCACGAGCCCCACGCCGACGTACGGGGAGATCTTGCCGAGCATCAGTTCGGTCTTGGTGATGGGCGTGACGATGAGCTGCTCGAGCGTGCCGCGCTCCCGCTCGCGCACGATCGCCATCGCGGTCACGAGCACCATCGTGATCGTGAGAATCACGCCCACGAGCCCGGGGACGATGTAGTTGGCGCTGCGGAGACCGGGATTGTAGCGCGGCCGGATACGTGCCTCGAGCGGCAGCTCACGGCGGTGCGCCGCGGCCGACAGCACGGCGAGGTTTCGGACCTGCGCGATCCCGGCGGCCGACGCCAACGCGGCCTGCGACGAGAGCGGATCCGACGCATCCACGATCACCTGGATGGTGGCGGTCGTCCCGCGCGCCAGATCGCGCGGGAAGTCGTGCGGGATCGCGATAGCGGCCTGGGCGTCGCCTCGCGCGATCCAGCCGTCGAGCGCGTCCCGCCCGTCGACGTACGCCACGATCCGAAAGTTGCCGGTGTTTTGAAATGCGGCGATCAGCTCGCGGCTGGTCGGGGTCCGCGATTCGTCCAGCACGACGGTCGGGATGTGACGCACGTCCGTTTGGATCGCGAAGCCGAACAGGAGGAGCTGGATCACGGGGATGCCGATCATGATGCCGAGCGTGAGGCGATCCCGCCGCATCTGGATGAACTCTTTACGGAACATCGGGCCGAACCGCTTCACGCGTCCTGCTCCTTCTCGTCGCGCTCCTGCAGAATGATGAACGCGTCCTCGAGCGTCTTGCCGCCGACCTGCTTCGCGACCTCGTCGGGCGTGCCCACGGCGATGAGATGGCCCTGGCTCAGCAGGGCAACGCGCCAGCACTGCGACGCTTCGTCCATGTAGTGCGTCGTCACGATGACGGTCGTGCCCTGCGTGGCGAGTGTATGGATCGTGCTCCAGAAGCCGCGCCGCGCGGCCGGGTCGACGCCCGCCGTGGGCTCGTCGAGAAAAATCACGGCGGGGCCGTGCATCAGCGCGCACGCGAGCGCCAGCCGCTGCTTCCAACCGCCCGACAGCGTGCCGGCCATCTGGTTCAGGCGCCGGTCCAGGCCCAGGAACTTCACGACCTCCGCGATGCGGCCCCGGCGGCCCGCGCCCTCCAGGCCGTAGATCCCGCCGTAGAAATCCATGTTCTCGGCGACGGTGAGGTCTTCGTACAGGCCGAAGCGCTGCGACATGTAGCCGATTTTCTCTTTGATCAGATCGGGGGATTGCACGACGTCGACGCCGGCCACGATGGCGGTGCCCTCGGAAGGGGCGAGCAGGCCGCACAGCATCCGAATCGTCGTCGTCTTGCCCGACCCGTTGGGGCCGAGCAGGCCGAAGACTTCTCCCTTGGCAATCGCGAGATTGAGGTCCCGGACGGCGACGACGGAGCCGAAGCGCCGCGTGAGGTGGCGCGTCTCGACGGTGACAGCGGAATCGATCACGGCAGCAGCGGTATCTCCACCCGGACCGGCATGCCGGCCTTGAGCCGTCCGGCCGCTCCATCGGTCGCGACCTTGATACCGAACACGAGATCGGCGCGCTCGCGCTCGGTGAGCGCCGCGCGCGGGGTGAACTCGGCACGCGGCGCGATATCGCTGATCCGACCGATGAACGCGGAGTCCGGGTATCCGTCCACGCGAATGCGGACTTCCTGACCCGCCTTGAGGCGTGCGACGAACCGCTCGCCCACGTACGCGCGAATCCATGGATCGCGGACCAGACCGACGGACACCACGGGGACGCCCGCGGCAATGACCTCGCCCGGCTCGGCGAAGCGGGTCAGGACGATACCCTCCGCCGGGGAGAGCAGCACAAGCTGGTCGCGGACCGATTCAGTCACCTCAGCGGCAGCGTGGGCCGCCTGGGACTCACGGACCGACGCGCGGAC
>WNGD01003532.1_pt1 | contig 15760 bp, 11 predicted proteins | sample 5400671 | NCBI WGS metagenome assembly WNGD01 (sample SAMN13153369, study PRJNA577476) | soil metagenome | isolation source: 40 cm soil or saprolite under grassland replicate 2 | place: USA:California | collected 2016-06-15 | reverse complement strand
GGAATCCTTCACGGCTACTTCCGGGATACCAATGGGGCGCTGCACTTCCCGATCGATCCTTCGGGCTCCGTTGTGACAGTCCTGTTTGGCCTTAACGATAAGAACTGGGTGGTAGGCAGATATGCGGACAGCTCAGGCGTGACTCATGGACTCTTCTTTGTCCCGCCAAACCAATTTTCCACTTTCGATTATCCCGGATCGACCTTTACATCGCTAAACGGAATCAATGACAAGGGATTTATCTGCGGTCGTTACGTCGATGCTTCCGGGATTGCCCACGGATTCCTGGCTCGCGTCAGAGGCATACCGCCGACAAATGCGGCGGGCCCGGAAATGAAGGCGAACGTTTCCCCGTCGCTGATCACTCCACTCAACTCGTCGCCCTCGGCGTGGGGAGGTGCAATGCCGGCGCGCTGAGGATGGCGACCTTCACATTGCGGTTCAAGACGCGACTGGCGACAAGCCGGGAATCGTTGTGGCTGAGATACCGGCAAAACCACACAAAAAATGGTGCGAGCTTCGCAAGATTGTTTTCGGTTGGACACACGCCAAGTTCCCTTTTCGAGTTCGATCTGGCAGGAAGTTAAAGATCACTGAGCCGCGAATTATCACGGTCACGGGCAAGGCCTTTTTCGATATTAACCACGCTCCAGCAGATCAATCAAACCGGAGAACCGACCTTCCCGGCTATGCTGCATGGGAGATTCATCCGGTGATGAAAATAGCAGTCAACGACTGAGCGAAGCGCCTTTTTGCTTTCGCATTTTTCTCCCGGCGACAAGATCGAGAACTGCTCGGCGCAATTTCTCGCGGTCTGCTGGATTATCCATGTCGAGTTTAAGGTTCATCGCTGCCGCGACGGTTCTAGCGTAAGCAACGCCCTGCTGCTCGACCAATCGCTCCCAGCGTTCATCGGCCATAACCTCGATAAGATTGGAGACGGAACGCTTCTCTGAAAATGCCATTTGTTCCAGTTTGTCTCGTTGCTCCTCACGCACCGTCAGGTTGAGCTTCGGTTTGGTTCTTGACATACGCCATATTTACGTATATAAGACGCATATAATGAGTGGCCACGGAAATGAGTCAATGACGAAAAGTCACGGAAGGCCAAACAACTTTCCCCCAACCCCCCGGACTACATTTAACCCACACTAATATAAAAACTATAAACCTATGAAAACTGTGAAAACTCGCCGGTTGGTGTTCACAGTTCTGTTGCTGTTTAGCGCCGCTGTCTTTCAAGTGCACGCTCAACAGAACGAGTGGGAACGCGAGCCACAGGCCCTGGCAGGTGCGCCAGCCCAGTCGGGCGGCGTTAGCATGGCGAAGGATGAGTCATCGGCGATAAAGTTGTACGGCAAAGCTGCCGAGCAAAATGGTGCCGAGGCTCAATACAATCTGGGGTTCAGCTACCAGCACGGTCTAGACGTGCTAGTTTACCTATGAAAGCGGGCCTGTAGCTCAGCGGTTAGAGCAGGGGACTCATAATTCGAGAAAGTTGTTTTGCGCTCGTTTTCACAGCGTCGCACAGCGTTGCGGACGCTAGGTATTTCTGCAATCCGGCATTTGCAACGCGTTGCGCAGGATTGCACAGTTTTGCAGCAAAATTTTGTCCGACCGTAGAATAGACCGTAGAAAAATATCGGAACAGAATCCTTGAGCCGCTCATATGTTTAGGTCCAGCAGTTTCATTACGTCCTAGCGTTGCTTCTTAATTTCGTTTTATCGGGCGCGAGCTTTACAAATGTTGGATGAAACTGCCAGCCTGAATCCTCAGCGGACGGCCGAGACCCGAGTCATTGCTTGGTCGGTTTCGCTTGTGTTGTCTCTTGGAATTGTTGGCGCGTGAACTCTCCGACAGTGATCTTTGAGTCTGGACTGATCGTCCGTTGCGGCCCGCGCATAAAGAACCACCGGCCTAAGCGCGACCAGAAATCATCGCCTTTGAGCGTGAGAAGTTCTCTGCGCAGTTCGCCTACGCTCTTCTTTGGCGAGACCAACAGCCCTTCCTCATTGAATCGTCGTTGCCCTAATGCCTCTGCAAGCTCCGGTCCCCATTCTGGCAGCGGCGTCTCTAAATCAACTGCTACATCCCAGACTCGCGCGGTCTTGTCCGCTGAGGCGGTGACAATCCACCGCCCATCTGGACTGAAACTGGCATCATTGACCACGTCCTCATGGTGCATTGGCTCGCGTACCGGCTTGCCGCTATCGGCGTCCCACACGCGCACGGTCTTGTCGATAGATCCGGTGACAATCCGCCGCCCGTCTGGACTGAAACTGGCCGCATTGATCCCGGCCTCATGGCGCATTGGCTCGCCCACCGGCTTGCCGCTTTCGGCGTCCCACACGCGCGCGGTCTTGTCGTAAGAGGCGGTGACAATCCGCCGCCCATCTGGACTGAAACTGGCCGCATGGACCGATTCCTCATGGCGCATTGGCTCGCCTACCGGCTTACCGCTTTCGGCATCCCACACGCGCGCGGTCTTGTCGAAAGAGGCGGTGACAATCCGCCGCCCGTCTGGACTGAAGCTGGCCGCAAGGACCGATTCCTCATGGCGCAGTGACTCGCCTACAGGCTTGCCATTTTCGGCGTCCCACACGCGCGTGGTCTTGTCCTCTGATCCGGTGACAATCCGCCGCCCGTCTGGACTGAAACTGGCCGCATTGACTGCGCTCTCATGGCGCATTGGCTCACCCACCGGCTTGCCGCTTTCGGCGTCCCACACCCGCGCGGTCTTGTCCTCTGATCCGGTGACAATGCGCCGCCCATCTGGACTGAAACTGGCCGCAAGGACTACGTCCCCATGGCGCATTGACTCGCCTACCGGCTTGCCGCTTTCGGCATCCCACACGCGCGCGGTCTTGTTGAAAGATCCGGTGACAATGCGCCGCCCGTCTGGACTGAAACTGGCCGCATAGACGTAGCTCTCATGGCGAATTGGCTCACCCACCGGCTTACCGCTCTCGGCATCCCACACGCGCGCTGTCTTGTCGTAAGAAGCGGTGACAATCCGCCGCCCGTCTGGACTGAAACTGGCCGCATTGACTGCGCTCTCATGGCGCATTGGCTCACCCACCGACTTGCCGCTTTCGGTGTCCCACACGCGCGCGGTCTTGTCGAAAGAGGCGGTGACAATGCGCCGCCCATCTGGACTGAAACTGGCCGCTTTGACTATGCCCTCATGGCGCATTGGCTCGCCTACCGGCTTGCCGCTTTCGGTGTCCCACACCCGCGCGGTCTTGTCGTAAGAAGAGGTGACAATCCGCCGCCCGTCTGGACTGAAACTGGCCGCATAGACGAAGCTCTCGTGGCGCATTGGCTCACCCACCGGCTTACCGCTTTCGGCATCCCACACGCGTGCGGTCTTGTCGAAAGAAGCGGTGACGACAATCGGCCGCCCGTCTGAACTGAAACTGGCCGCTTTGACTATGCCCTCATGGCGCATTGGCTCCATCTGGGCCAAAAACCAAGGCGAGTCGCGTAGCAGCGAAACTAAGTATTGCCGGGGCAATCTGGCGTTCGGTTGCGTTCTCAAAGCTCGCGCCAAGTGGGCGAGAGTTCGTGGATCAACGCTATCCGACTGTTTCTGATACAACACAGCAAGATCAAAGTCTGCCTGCACGGACGTCGTCTTCGCCTTGGCCTCCTGCTTGCGAGCTTCACCTCGCTGAATGAAAGCGACGACGGCCAGGATGATGGCAACCACCGCACCAAGAGCGACCGCCCCGAGCGCGATCCGCTGCCGTCGTGCTGCGGCTTTGCGACTCGCGATAATGTATTCCGTTTGCAGCGCGGTCGGCTGGCGCTCTTTTTGAGCGCCCGCTTCCGCGAGCCATCGCTCAGCCGACCGGAGATCGTCACCGCGCAAGACAAAGCTGTTGTTCCTGCCGTTTGTGTCCCACTCAATTGCTCGGGCGAGCAGACGCGTGTGTGCGCGCACCCAGCTGAGATCGGTATCGAGCGCGCGGACCAGAGTTTCAGTAGCTTCGCCAAAATCGTCACTGTCCCGGCAGAAAATCCAGTTCAGTTCTCCAAGCGATTTCGGCACTCTGTCGGCCGCCACATCGCGATGCACGACCGGCACGAGGCGTTTGTTATTGGCCGCTGCGTGCGCGATTTCCTTGCCGCAGATCTCAGATGCGATCGAATCGGGTGTCAGCACGAAGATGAACGTATTGCTAGCCTCGATTGCCCCGTAGATCGTCTTCTCCCATGTGTCTCCAGGTGGAATCCCTTCCCAATCAACCCAGGCTTCCCGACCACGACGCTTTAGTTCCTCATCTAGCCGGCGCACGAACTCTTTATCTTTGCGCGAATACGAGATGAAGACTTCCTGCGATCGCGGGACCTGTTGGTCGCGAAACTCTGCTGGCATAGCCTACACCTTATCTTTAAGCTTGATTGGAGACGCCTAGCGAACTTGACGCAACCAGAGTCTTAGAAACCGGCCAGACAGCCGTCAAGCGTGAAAGCGTCGCTATTCAGTGTAAGTTTGGTCTCAATGGACGAGGCACCTAAGCGCATGTAAAATTTCTCTATCGGTGCAAATGCAGCTATCAAATGCGGGCCTGTAGCTCAGCGGCAGAGCAGGGGACTCATAATCCCTTGGTCCCAGGTTCGAATCCTGGCGGGCCCAGCCCTTCATGTCCGCGCTGGTGATCACCTGTGCCCGGAGCGCCGCCAAGTCGGATACTCGACATATTATTCAGGCACGACGGCTGGTGGATTCATTCTGAAGCGCGCTGGGCCAACGTTGGTGACGAGTGGAATTATACCGTTGCCAGCATCGCTGCGCCTTCTTGAATCAGAGAGTCGAGTTTGTTTAGGTCAATCGGCTTTACCAAGTGATGCTGGAATCCTGCCTCGTAGCTCTTACGGATGTCGTCTTCCATCCCGAAACCGGTGAGAGCAATCCTTAGAGCTGGCTTGGAGGAGAGTTTCTGCATCAGATCGATCCCGCTTCCATCGGGCAAAGCCAAATCGCTGATTAGCACATCAAATTCCTCGTTTGCGCTCAGATCAAGGGCAGATTGAAAGTTTAGCGCTGATTGCACACTGTACCCGCGCCGGCGAAGCAAATTCGTAAGCGAGCGGTTTGTGTCTTCGTGATCTTCAACAAGCAGAATCCGCATCGGTTGACGTTCCGGTAAAATAGGTGACACGGCCGGAGCGATTTGAGCCTCGGCCTTTTCGCACGTGGGAAAAACTAGGGTGAACGTCGCGCCCTTATTTCGCCCGGCGCTTTGCGCGGTGATTGTTCCCTTATGTGCTTCAACCAGGGTCTTGCTTATGGCGAGTCCAAGACCCAGGCCTCCGAGCTGAGTCCGTCCGCCCTGTTCGAAGGCATCGAAAATCTTCGGCAGCGCTTCCGACTCAATCCCCAGGCCAGTATCAGCGATTTCGACGCGAAGTTGTCCTCTGGAATCATTGCTGGTGGAAATTATGATGCGCCCAGTCCGCTGCGTAAACTTCACCGCGTTATTTATTAGGTTCCAAAAGATTTGCTGCAGTCGCGCCGAGTCTGCTCGCATATGCACCTTGCTTGCGCCGAGGTTGAGCGAACGTGCCAGATGCTTGCGATCGATTTCCGCCTGGCAGATCTCCAGCGCATTTTGCAATAAAGTGTGCGCGTCAACGACTTCAAAATTCAGCTGCACCTTGCCGCGATCAATGCGCGTTAGATCGAGCAAGTCATCGATCAGCCGCGCTTCCAGCTCCACATTGCGACGAATCATCTGCAGAGATTCGTGAATGTCTTTCGGCAACTCTGGCTCGCTCTCCAGTGCGAGAGCAGAGGCCAGCACCGGCGTTAAAGGCGTGCGTAATTCGTGGCTGAGCATGGCCAGGAAGTGGTCCTTCGCCAGATTCGAGCGCGCCTTTTCTTCCAACTCAAGGTTGGTCTTCTGCAATTCTGCTGCGAGCGACTGCGACTGTTTGAGGAGGTTTTCTGTTTGTGTGCTTGCTTCGATCGTATTGAGCACAATGCCGATGATCTCGGTTAATTGGTCCAGGAACGCCTGGTGAGTCAGGCTGAATCGCTCAACCGACAAAAGTTCCATGACCGCTTTTACCTGCCCCTCAAAAAGAATCGGCAGGACCACGATGTTGGTCGGATGAAATTCGCCCAGCCCGGAACTCACTTTCGCGTGGTTCTTCGGTACATCGGTTAGAAGGATGCGCCGTTTTTCCAACGCCGCTTGTCCCACCAGGCTCTCACCCATCTTGAAGCGCTTTCTTGCGCCATTGCCCTCCTCGGAAGCGTAGCTCGCCAAGAGCGTAAGCTCCGATTCTCCGTTAGACTTATCCATCATGTAGAAAGCGCCCTGCTGTGCTGAAATCAGTGGAGCGAGCTCGGACAGAATCAATTTGCCAACCGTCAGGAAGTCGCGCTGTCCCTGCAGCATGCGGGTGAATTCTGCCAGGTTGGTCTTGAGCCAGTCCTGTTCCTTGTTCTGGAAGGTCGTGTCCCTCAGATTGCGGATCATTTCGTTGATGTTGTCCTTGACGAACGCAACCTCGCCTTGTGCTTCCACCTGAATTGAACGGGTGAGATCGCCCTTGGTGACTGCTGTCGCGACATCAGCGATAGCCCGAAGCTGCGTGGTCAGGTTCGCTGCCAGTCGATTCACGTTATCGGTCAAATCCCGCCACGTACCCGCGGCGCCAGGCACGTTCGCCTGGCCACCGAGTTTTCCTTCTATGCCGACTTCGCGTGCGACCGTTGTGACCTGATCGGCGAAGGTAGCGAGGGTATCGATCATGTTATTGATCGTCTCGGCGAGCTCGGCAATTTCGCCCTTGGCTTCAAGGAAAAGTTTGCGCTTCAAATCGCCCTTTGCGACTGCCGTCACCACCTTGGCAATGCCGCGCACCTGATCGGTGAGGTTGGAGGCCATAAAGTTGACGTTGTCGGTAAGATCTTTCCACGTCCCCGAAACGCCTCTCACTAGAGCCTGCCCGCCGAGCTTGCCTTCCATGCCCACTTCGCGCGCGACGCGCGTGACTTCATCGGCGAACGATGACAGTTGGTCCACCATCGTGTTCACCGTGTTTTTCAATTCTAGGATTTCGCCTTTAACATCGACGGTGATTTTCTTGGTCAGATCGCCCGTGGCAACCGCAGTGGTCACGGCGGCGATGTTGCGCACTTGTGTCGTCAGATTGGACGCCATAAAATTGACGTTGTCGCCGAGGTCTTTCCACACGCCCGCCAGCCCGCGCACATCCGCTTGTCCGCCCAGCTGGCCTTCGGAACCGACTTCGCGTGCCACTCGCGTAACCTCGGACCCGAACGAGCGGAGTTGGTCCACCATCGTGTTGATCGTGTTCTTCAACTCGAGAATCTCGCCTTTGACGTCCACCGTGATTTTTTTGGTCAGATCGCCGGTAGCCACAGCCGTCGTGACGGCGGCGATGTTACGTACCTGAGCAGTTAGATTGGAGGCCATGAAATTTACCGAATCGGTCAAATCTTTCCATGTGCCGCCGATGGCGAGCACCTGCGCCTGGCCTCCTAGTTTTCCTTCCGTTCCAACCTCGCGCGCGACGCGGGTCACTTCAGATGCGAAGGAGGAAAGCTGATCCACCATCGTGTTAATGACATCCTTGATCTGCAGAATCTCACCGCGCACATCGACGGTGATTTTTTGAGTCAAGTCGCCGCTGGCAATGGCGGTCGCCACCTTCGACATGTCGCGCAATTGCACCGTGAGGTTTGAGGCCATCAGATTGACCTTGTCCGTGAGATCCTTCCATGTGCCGGCGACGCCTTTGACGTCAGCCTGACCTCCAAGCTTTCCCTCGGTGCCGACTTCGCGCGCGACGCGCGTTACCTCCGAGGCGAAAGACGAAAGTTGGTCCACCATGGTGTTGATAGTGTTCTTCAATTCCAAGATCTCCCCTTTAACCTTCACCGTGATCTTTTTAGAGAGATCGCCGTTGGCCACAGCCGTGGTGACGGCGGCGATGTTGCGGACTTGCGACGTGAGATTGGACGCCATCGAGTTCACCGAGTCCGTCAAAGCTTTCCACGTGCCCGAAACACCTTCGACTTTCGCCTGGCCACCGAGGATACCTTCCGTGCCCACTTCGCGCGCCACTCGCGTCACTTCCGACGCAAACGAGCGAAGTTGATCCACCATCTTGTTTATGGTGTCCTTTAACTCCAGAAATTCGCCGCGAACGTCCACGGTGATTTTCTTCGCAAGGTGGCCATTTGCTACCGCCGTTGTCACTGCCGCAATGTTGCGAACCTGCGACGTGAGATTGGATGCCATCAGGTTCACATTGTCAGTCAAATCTTTCCAGGTGCCCGCGACCCCTTTAACTTTTGCCTGGCCGCCGAGCTTTCCTTCGGTCCCCACTTCGCGGGCCACGCGCGTTACTTCCGACGCGAAAGCGCTAAGCTGCTCCACCATTGCGTTTACAGTCTTGGCGGTGCGCAAGAACTCCCCTTTAAGCGGCCGTCCTTCGATCTCCGTAGCCACCGTTTCGGATAGATTGCCCTTCGCCACGGCACCGATAACGCGCGCCATTTCACTCGTAGGCCGCAGGAGATCCTCGATCAGAATATTGATGCATCCGATGGCATCGCCCCAGGACTCCGACACGTCGCTCAACGACGCGCGTTGGGTGATTCGGCCTTCCTTTCCAACCACACGAACGATGCGTTCCAGCTCTTGCGTCATGCGCTGATTCGTTCTGATCACATCGTTGAACGTGTCCGCGATCTTGCCGGCTACACCCGTCCAATCCTCCGGCAGTCGCGCGGAAAAATCCCCGCGTTTGAAGACCATCAACGCCGAGAGCAATTGTCTCGTATCGAGTTCACTTCCGTTAGTCGTGGAGCGATTCCGCGACCGCGGCTTTGTAGTAAGGGGAGCTTTCTTCATACGTTGGGGCCACTTAGAAAAATGGAACTTCTCTCGCCGCCGCGAGTCCGACGCACGATATCAGACGGTTCATATGCCAGAGCCGTAGAGTAATCGACCAATCCATCACACGAAGCCGCTTTTTTTTCAAGAAAACCACTGTCAGCGCATTTCGTCGCGCAAAAAAATGCACTCCTTGTGAGAATTCCGAAGGGACGGGGACGAAACAGCAGCCCCGTGAGTCCGCCGGAGGAAAACTCTCCTGTGTAAATCCTTACGGATCTACTCGCACCGTTTTAGAGCCCGGCCTTGGTGCCAAAGCAGAGCAGAAGAACAACCGCATTCTGCTAACTAGCGGACGGGAAATGTCGGTAAGCTGCGCAATCGGAAGCCAAGAATAATCCCTAGGATTCCAAACGCGATCGCATAAGACCCGATCAACCACACAAGAGCGAGCGCACCCGGGAGGGGGTTCCATAAAAGCATGACAGCGAAGACAATTGAAAGCAGGCCCATAAGGATGAGGAACCATTCGCCTTTGATTTCCCGGCGCAGCTTGATTGCCAGCGCAATTTCCGTTGCGCCAATCATAAGCGCCCAGACCGCGATATAAATGACTAGCGCCAGCGCCGTTATCCGGGGCGCGTGGAATGTGAGGAGTCCGATGATAATTCCGATTATTCCGATTATAAGATTGAAGCCCCATTCCGAATCCGAGGCGCGACCAGCGATGGCGCCGATCACCCGAAAGATACCGTCGACCAGAACCCAGGCCCCAAATAGCAGCACTAGCACCGCGGCTGTTAAGCCGGGATAGACGAATGCCATTACTCCGAAGACAACTGCGGCGATACCCCTTAAAACCGGAACCCACCAATGACGTTTTAATGTTTCGATCAGCATGACCTCGTTTTAGAGATCGGTTTGCGGTGAGGCAAGCCAGTTTTGACAAACGGCTTGGAAAACGGCCGTCCAAGCCGCCACGAGTAGCCGATTAAAGTCCGCACTTTGTCCCGGCTTCTGTAATACTGGAACGAGTCCGAAGAAGAGACGCCAAATAGGTATCAACCAACGGCGCGCTATTGATCCGCGCTAGATTCGCAGGTGCCTGAAGGCGCGAAAAAATGGCATAGGCGATCTTGCTTCGTGGCACAGATTTCTCACCGTAGCCGGTTGGAATGTTACTTGACCAATATCGGACGTATTGCCCGTCCGGTCGATTTTCTACACCGAGAAAAATCGTGGAGTGCCCGTGCTCATTTCGTCCCACCTGGCGTGACCAGAAAATCTTCATGAAATCGCCCGGCTTGGCCTGATCGAAATTGTCGAAGTTGCGCCCCAGCTGCAGTTCGTGAAAAAGACGGGCGGTGCCCGGCCCATTTGCATTCCAGCGGCCCCAGATTCCTTCGCCATCTCGTTGATCCCGAATAATGAGCTTTTCCAAGGTTGGATAATCGAGATGAAGCTCGCCTCCCGCGCGCAGAGCCTCGATTGTTCTGATGAACACCAGATAGGTTGCGCCAGAGCAGAAACTTGGTCCCGATGGCAGAATGAAAAATTTGCCGGACTCAAAATGCGCCGAAGATTGCAACCGGATCTTTGCGAAGTGCGAAACAGAATAACGGCCGCCCTGCGGCATCTGTTTAATCTGCTCAAGCACCAGAGCGTTGCAATCCCCCGCGAAAGATCCGCACGGTGCGAGCCCAAGAATTGTAAAGAAAACGCAAGCCGCCACTCCCTTCACGGCGGAACAAGTAACTATCAAAACGTGAACTGGCAATGGGCGGCGCGCTTATTTTGATCCCACCGGCGCGACTTTTTATCATTCCGAGCGACCTCGCCTGCCACGTGTAGCTTTATGCGAAGGCGGGAAGAATCTCTCACTCTAATTCGACAACAATAATCCAGCAGTAGCGGGAGACTACGCTTGACATGACAACAGGCACAGCCGTCGCTAAAATCACAGCCATTATGCGTTTCACGAAGATGAACGGCGCGGGAAACGATTTTATCCTGATCGATAATAGGGCGGGGGACATTCGTCTGGATCGCAGCCAAATTACGCGTCTTTGTGATCGCCACCGCGGCATCGGGGCGGACGGAATTTTGTTACTCGAGAAGGCCTCGAACCACACCGATTTTCGCATGCGCTATTTCAACGCCGACGGCGGAGAAGCGGAGATGTGCGGTAATGGAGCCCGCTGCTTTGCCCGTTTCGCAAACAAAATGACTAACGCGGGTGGCAAAATCTTCTTTGACACTCAAGCGGGCGTGATTGGGGCTGAATTGTTGAATGATCTTGTGAAGTTGCAGATGACTGAGCCGACCGATTTACGATTAAACGTCGAGCTCCCGGTGGGGAAGGAAGGCACAACCGTTCACTTCATCAACAGCGGTGTGCCCCACGTTGTCATTCCCGTCCCAGGAATCGACGATGTTGATGTCTGCAAGGAAGGTTCAGCTGTTCGCCGTCACAAAACGTTTTCGCCGAAGGGTGCAAACGTAAATTTCATCGAGAAGCGCGGCCCGAAGAAAATTGCTGTCCGCACCTACGAACGCGGCGTGGAAGACGAAACGCTCGCATGCGGCACCGGCGTAGTCGCAAGTGCGCTCATCTTCGCGACTCTCGAAAACACGAATGGACCAATCACGGTAATTGCACGGGGTGGAGATGAGCTGCAGGTGGGATTTGAAAAGAGCGACAATCGGTTTCGCAATGTTACGCTTACCGGTCCGGCGGACTTCGTGTTCGACGGAACAATTGACGTTTGACGCTACCCATCCTGGTAAGTTGTCATTCCGAGCGAAGTTGAGGAATCTCTAAGTTTAAATGGAGAAATCCAGAGATGTCTCGACTTCGCTCGACATGACAATTTAAAGAGGCGTCGCTACAATTTCCCGATGTTCCGCGGCACGTTCACTGCATTGGTCACGCCATTTCGCAATGGCGGCATTGATGTCTCTGCGTTCGAAACACTCATACAAACACAAATCGCTGCTGGCATCACGGGACTGGTCGCGATCGGAACCACGGGCGAATCGCCGACGCTTTCTCACGAAGAACGTGAAGAGGTGATCCGGTTAACGGTTGCGACGGCGAATAAACGTTGCGTCGTGCTTGCGGGAACAGGCTCAAATGCCACCCAACACGCGGTGACCGACACGAAGGCGGCTGAGAAACTCGGTGTCGACGGCGCGCTGCTTGTAGCGCCCTATTACAATAAGCCAAGCCAGGAAGGGCTCTTCCGGCATTTCAAGGCAATCGCCGAGGCAACGTCGCTCCCAATCATACTTTATAACATCCCCGGACGCTGCAGCGTGGACATCACGCCGGAAACGGTGGGGCGTTTGGCAAAAGAGTGCCGCAATATTGTCTCGATTAAGGAAGCGAGCGGAAGCGTAGAGCGCGTCAGCGATTTGCGGCGGCGTTTGCCGGAATCGTTCACGATTTTGAGCGGAGACGATTCACTCACGCTCCCGTTCATGGCGGTAGGCGCGGCCGGCGTGGTAAGCGTGGCTTCGAATTTGTTCCCTTCCGAAGTATGCGCGCTCGTCCGCGCCTGTGAATCAGCCGACTTTAAATCGGCGTCGAAATTGCATCGAAAATTGTTGCCGTTGTTTAAAGATTTGTTCATCGAGCCAAACCCGGTTCCAGTGAAGACGGCGCTCGGCTGGCGCGGCGCGATGTCGGGCGAGATTCGTTTGCCGTTGTGCGAGATGAGCGAGGCAAACCAGGCGCGTTTACGCAAAACGCTGGAAGAATTCGAGCAAAATAAATGAATTTCGAGAGAGAACCCCTCACCTCAGTCCTCTCCCCTTATGTAAGGGGAGAGGCGGACAGAAGCGTCCAATTCGTTTGCGACCTCAATCGCCTCTCCCTTCGAAAGGGAGAGGATAGGGTGAGGGTTCTGCCTTAATGAAGAAGTCGCCCGTGCGCGTGTTGCTCATCGGCTCGGCTGGCCGGATGGGGAAAACGGTAGTCCACCTTGCCACCGACGACCCAGAAATCGAGATCGTCGCGCAATGCGATCTGGGTGACCCAATCGAGCCCGCGATGAAAAATTGCGATGCGGCGATCGACTTCAGCCACGCCGACACTATCGCCGAAATCTGCCGCGCTGCGTTATGTTATCATAAGCCGCTAGTCATTGGGACGACCGGACATTCGCAAGAACAACGCCAAACAATCGAAGGGGCGGCCCGATCTGTGCCGATTGTTTTCGCATCGAATTTCAGCGTTGGAGTTAATGTGCTTTTCTGGCTGACGCGCAAAGCTGCCGAATCGCTCCTTCCGGATTTCGATCCCGAGATCATCGAGACACATCACAAAATGAAAAAGGATGCGCCGAGCGGCACGGCTAAAAGTCTCGCTGAGATTTTGAAAGCGAGCCAAAAGAGCAAGAATGAAATACCGATTCAATCAATTCGAGAAGGCGATGTTGTCGGCGAGCACACAGTAATCTTCAGCGGTGTTGGCGAGCGTCTCGAACTCACGCATCGTGCAGCGAGTCGCGAAATCTTTGCGCGCGGAGCATTGCGGGCAGCGAAATGGATCATGGGGAAACCGCCGGGCCTCTACTCGATGCAGCATGTGCTGGGACTGTGACACTGTAGCCGGGGTCGATGACCCCGGCCGCCGCGATCACCGATCACGGCTACAAACATGAGAACCGCGGTTGCACTCGGCTCGAATCTTGGCGATCGACTCGGTAATTTGCGCGCCGCCCGACAGACGATTCTCAGTCTTTCGAATGTAAAGCCTCCGATTCTTTCTTCGCCAATTTACGAGACCGAACCGATCGGTTGTGAACAAGGAGCAGAAAAATTTCTAAACGCAGTCGTTGAATTTGATTACGAAGGTGATCCCACCAATTTGCTTGAGCAATTCATTCGAATCGAGGAAGCACTGGGCCGCAGGCGCGAGCACTCAAGGAATGTTTCGAGAACGATCGACATCGACCTGCTCTATTGCGGCGATCGCAACATTGAAAATGAGAGGCTGCAACTGCCACACCCGCGCATGCACTTGAGAAAGTTTGTCCTTCAACCTCTGGCCGATATCCGGCCAGAGTTGGTCTTGTCTGGCCAGAAAAAAACTGTCAGCGAGTCGCTGAGGGAGTTGGGGAAGTCCAGCGAGGTACTTCGGTTTGCGGACGAGTGGTAAGCTTGAAAAGATCCAACGCGGGAGAACACTACGGCACTCCACGACATGGCCGTAATTGCGGGCACACATTTTGCACTTGCGTTTTGGAGTGCGGCGGTGCTCCGCCGCTTTTTCCCGCAAGCTTGCGTTCTCAAATCGGCGGCTGATCTTTCGGGCAAGTGGCCATGAAGGATTTTCGCCAAATGAAGCAACGCGGTGAGAAAATCACTGCGCTGACGGCTTACGATTATCCCACCGCGCGATTGCTCGACGAAAGCGGCATCGACATCATCCTGGTGGGCGACTCGGTCGGGATGGTGGTGCTTGGTTATCAGGACACCACGCGCGTGACGTTGGAAGAGATGTTGCATCATACGCGCGCGGTGGCGCGCGGCGTGAAACACGCGCTGCTCGTCGCGGATATGCCGATTCACACTTACAACGTGCCGGAGCAGGCCGTGGAAACTGCAAAAAAACTCGTTGATGCCGGCGCGCAAGCGGTGAAGCTCGAAGGCGGCGCGAGCCATGTCGCGCAAATCGAAGCGATCACACAAGCAGGCATCGCGTTTATGGCGCACATCGGCATGCTGCCCCAAAGTGTGCGCGAGGAGGGTGGTTATAGAATCAAGGGCCGGACGCAATCAGAGGCCGAAACTCTCCTTGCTGATGCACATGCGGTGGAAAAAGCCGGCGCATTTTCTGTGGTTCTGGAGATTGTGCTCTCCGACGTCGCGAAGCAGATTACAAATGCAATCGACATCCCAACGATCGGCATCGGTTCAGGCGAGCATTGCGACGGGCAAATTCTGGTCACGCACGATTTAATCGGACTGTTTCCCTGGTTTACGCCGAAGTTTGTCTCGCCTGAAGCGCGCGTGTCAGAAGAAATCCGTCGCGCAGCCCGAGCTTTTATCGAACGAACGCGGAATAGCGGAGTCAAGAATGGCTCGCCCCTGCAAATGTGATAAGTTGCAAGCCGCATGAGGGTTTCTGAGTTCGATGGTTTGGATCAGTTTGAGACCGAAGGTCTCCTCGCGGGCACCAAAGAACGCAACTGGATCTGGTTCGGATTGATTGTTTCGCTGGCAATACACTTCGGACTCTGCGCTTATTTTTATCGAACGCGTTTCGCCTCTACCGAAACGGCCGTCGCCCAAAATGAGCAGACGCCGATGTTCAAGGTCAGGAGCATTACCGAATCGAACCTCGACAAGAGCAGCGCGGATCAAACAACTCAGGCGGCGAAACCGAACCCTGACAACACCGATGTGCAATTGCCGGACGAGAAAAAGTCATTCGACAAACTGTTGCAGGACATTCAGGCAAGCGCGGCGTTACCCGACGACATGCGGGACGTTTTGCCTGATCAACCCAAAGTGGAACAACCGGAAGTCAATTCCGTGCTTAATGAAATCGACCGCTCCACCGCGCAGACTCTCTCAAACGATCCAACCGCGCTGCACGAACAATCTCTGCTTAACAACAGCTCGACTTCGGGCCGCCCGCAGCCCGCTCTGAGCGGAACGGAACTTGCCACGAGCACCGCGATCAAACGGCCAAACACCTTCACGAGTAAATTGCCCGGCGATAGCGCCGGTCCCAATAAAGGGCGCGCTCCCGGCTTTAGCGATTTGGATCAATTGCTGTCGCAAAAAGGTCCTCTTGGATCAGGCACAAAATTGCGCCTCCCCGACGATCAGCTTTTCGAGTACGACAGCGACGTGCTGCAATCCAGCGCGATCA
>WNGD01003530.1_pt1 | contig 15767 bp, 15 predicted proteins | sample 5400671 | NCBI WGS metagenome assembly WNGD01 (sample SAMN13153369, study PRJNA577476) | soil metagenome | isolation source: 40 cm soil or saprolite under grassland replicate 2 | place: USA:California | collected 2016-06-15 | reverse complement strand
GTGGTGAAGCTGTGTCCAGGGTCAACACGAATTCCACGAAACAGGCCGGCTGAGGCGAAAACTTCGTGGAATTCGCGGCAAGTTTTCCCCCGGTAAGACTTTGGTGCCTGAGACTTAGGTGCTATGGGGCTTTTGGTCGGTGTGGCCGATATCAATCCCTACAAACAACAGAAAGACTATCAGCTGAGGAGGGAAACTTTTGCTCACTGAAGTACCAAAGCCGAACGCGCAGGCAGCAAAGAAAGAAGCGCCCGGAGGCCGGCAGACCAGGCTGAAGTACGTGGCGGCTTCAAAACAGACCCTGCAATTGCTGTGGAAGGACATGTTGCTTCTTGGGTCCTCCCCGTCGGATGAGATCGTACGCCGCAGGATCATCCAGAAATTGGAAGCTCTCGCGCGCGCTTCCAAGGCGCACGGCTACCCGGAAATCGAAGGCGTGAGCGCCGGGGTATGCCAGCAGTTCCGCAAGTCAGCCGAGGCATCCGGCACCCATGCGCTTTGCGCGGGCCACCTGTCGCACGGCCTGGAAGTCCTTGCTGTCTTGGTCCACGAATCAGAGAGACAGCTCTGTGCCTCTGAGACGGAGTAGCCTTCGCACTCGGGCGAGAAGCGCATCCCACATAGAAACGTTGCCGCATTCACAATATCCACAACTCCGCATTCCTTGACGCCGCGTAGGCCCTACCAAAAGAATGAACGAAACCACAGATGAATACAGATGAACACGGATGAACCTGGCGCGGCATAGCCGGAACCAAAAAACAAAAAAACAAGAGCCCACGAACTCATTTGTCCCAGGTTTGGAGCCCAGCCTTCAGGCTGCCCTGGGTCCGTAGCAGGCTAAAGCCTGAACTCCGAACCTCACCGCAGAGACGCGGAGAACGCGAAGGTCGTCCCTGGGAGCGCACGCTTCCAGCGTGCTTACGGTTTCGCGATTATTACCAGAGCACGCAAGATGCGTGCGCTCCCAGGAGAACGCCCGAAAATCCTTTGTTTTTTGCCAAAGGATTTCGTCGCGTCTTCGTGTCTTCGTGGTGAGATTTTTTTGGTTGCGGCTTTGCTGCTCTGTGTTCATCTGTGTTCATCCGTGGTTTCGTTTTGTGCGAAGTTTGGGCGGAGAACGTTAAATTTTCTATTGACTGCGTCCCGGTACCGAGGGTAGGTTAAACAAACGTTTGAATGAAACGTTCGTATGAAACCAACGGCGACGCGCGAACGCATCCTGGATGCCGCCGAGCGGCTCTTCGCCGAGCGCGGCTACGACGGCGCTTCCCTCCGGGCTATCACCGGGCAGGCCCGCGTGAACCTGGCGGCGGTGAACTACCATTTTCGGTCCAAGCGGGCCCTGATGAGGGCGGTTTTCGCTCGCCGGCTGGAGCCTTTGAATCAGAAGCGTCTTGCCCTTCTGGAAACCTGCATGGCTGCGCGCGCCAACGGCCCGCCCGATCTGGAGAGACTCGTGGAAGCCCTGGTGGCGCCGGCGTTTCGCATGGGCGAGCAATCCACCGGCGAGGCCGCGGCCCTCAGAAAGTTCATGGGGTGGGTGCTGGTGGATCCCGGAGTTCAGATCGAGCGGGTGCTGGCGGAGCAATTCCATGAAGTCGCGCTGCATTTCGTCGCCGCGTTCCGGCGCGCCCTTCCCGATCTCCCTCCGGAGGAGCTCTTCTGGCGCATCCACTTCTCGATCGGGGCGATGGCGTCGGTGCTCACGGGGGCTCCCTTTCTGAAAATCGCGTCAGGCGGCCGGTTGGACACGTCCGACGTCGACGGAGTCGTGCAGAGGCTTGTAGCCTACATCAGCGGAGGGTTGCGCGCCCCGCTCGCTTCCGGAAGACGGCGCAGGCGCGGACCGCCGGGAGGGTCCGGCGCTTCATAGAAAAACCGGCCGGGAGGAAACGCGCCCGGCGTTCTGCAGGGGAATCGGTCATGGCGCATTGTACGAGACACGTCCTCCTCTTGCTTTTATTGGCGCGCGTAGCGGGCCCGGAGGGCGAGGCCTCCTCGGCCGCGCAGCAGCCCACGCCTGCCGGCAAGGCGATCATGCGGCTCAGCCTGAAGGAGGCGGTCGAGACCGCCCTCGCCCCCGAAGGCAATGTGCGTGTGCGCATGGCCGAGGAGGCGGTCCGCCAGGCGGCCGCGCGCTCGGCCCAGTCCCGCTCTGCCCTGCTGCCTCACCTGGAAGCGTCGGTAACGCAGCAGAACCTGACCCGCAACCTCGATGCGTTCGGTATCAGGGTGCGGGGTCCGGTTCCGTTGATCCCTCCGTTTGTCGGTCCTTTCAATGTCTTCGACGCGCGGGCCACGGCGACTCAGACGATCTTCGACTTCAGCTCCATCCGCGGCTATCAGGCCTCACGCGCCGGAGTCCGGCAGGCCAGGGCCGAGAGCGAGGCCGCGCAGGACCAGGTGCGCGGGCAGGTGGCCCGCTTCTACCTGAACGCGGAGCGCGCCGACGCCAGATTGGAGGCCGCGAAGGCAAACGTGGCGCTGGCCGAAGCGCTTTTGAAACTGGCCGCCGATCAGAAGGAAGCGGGAACAGGCACGGGAATCGAAGTGACGCGCGCCCGCGTGCAGCTTGCCGACGAGCGCCAGCGCCTCCTCGTCGCCGGGGACCAGGGGGCCCGCGCGCACCTGGAGCTGCTCAAAGCCATGGGCCTGTCCCTGGACGCGGAGGTGGAACTGACGGAGCCGCTCGCCTACAAGGCCGCCGACGCGGTGACCCTGGAGCAGGCAATCCGTCGCGCCCAGGAATTGCGCGCCGATTGGAAGGCACAGCAGCAGCGCGAAGAAAGCGCTGGCCTCCAGCAGAGCGCCGCGCGGACGGAGCGGCTTCCGTCATTGGCCGCCTTTGCCGATTACGGCACGATCGGATCGAGCATCCAGAACACCGTGCCGACACGGCTGTACGGCGTCACGCTGCGAATTCCCGTCTTTGACGGAGGGCGCCTCGAGGGCCGGCGAGGAGAGAGCGCCGCGCAATACTCCCAGGAGCGCCTCCGAACTCGGGACCTTCGGCAGCAGATGGAGCTCGAAATCCGGCTGGCTCTGGACAGCCTGCGCTCGGCTGAGGAGCAGGTGAAAGTCGCGGAGGATGGGTTGCTCCTTGCGGAGCAGGAACTGGCGCAGGCGCAGCGCCGCTACAAAGCGGGAATGGCGCCCGGCATCGAAGTCACCGATGCGCAGACACGCCTCCAGCGAGCCAAGGAGAACCGCATCGACGCGCTTTTCAGTCACAACCTTGCCCGTATCGAACTTGCACTGGCCATGGGCAACATCCGTTCTATCATTCAGTGAAATGAAATGAAACCAAACCAAAGATTATCGGGAGCCGTAATGGGACGCGGATTTTCACGGAAACGACGGATTTTCACGGGTCTTTAGATTCGTGTTTTTCTGTGGCATCCGTGAATCCGTGTCCCAAACTGCAAAGCGAGAAAACGGGCAACAGGCCATGAATAGAAGATCGATCGTGGTTATGCTTTTCGGCGTGCTCTTGGCGGGCTTGGTGTGGGTTTCGTGTGGTGGGCGGGGAGGGGGGAATGCGCTTTCTGTTTCCGGCAACATCGAGCTGACTGAAGTCAAGGTCGCCTTCAAAATTCCCGGCAAGCTGATCGAGCTGGGAGCGGAAGAAGGGGGCATGGTCAAGAAGGGCATGGCTCTCGGCCGTCTCGATACGCTGCAGACCCGCCGGCAGCGCGAGCGGGAAGAGGCCGGCCTGACTGCCGCACAATCCCAACTGGCGCAACTCCGCACGGCGATCGAATTCCAGAAGGCAACGCTGGCCGCGGAGCTTGACCTGCGCCGGGCGGAAGTGAAACAGGCCGAGGCCCGGCTCCATGAGCTGCTCGCCGGGTCGCGCTCCCAGGAGATCGAACAGGCCAAGGCCGCCGTGGAGGCTGCCCGGACGCAGCAAGTCCAGGCGGCCGCAGATTGGGAGCGGGCGCAAATTCTGTTCAGAGACGATGACATCTCGCGGTCGCAATTCGACCAGTTTAAAGCGCGCTATGAAGGCGACGCCGCCGCGCTCAAACAGGCGGAAGAGCGCCTCAAGCTCGTAATGGAAGGCCCTCGCAAAGAAGAGATCGAAGCGGCGCGGGCGCTGGTCGAGCGCGCGGCGGCGAGCGTGAAGCTCTCCGAGGCGGCCCGCCTGGAAGTGACGAGAAAAGAGCAGGAACTGGCGGCGCGCCGCGCCGAAGTGGAACGCGCGCGGGCCCAAATCGCAGTGCTCGACGCGCAGTTGGCGGACGCAGCGGCGCTTTCGCCGATCGACGGCGTGGTGCTGGTCAAATCCGCGGAAGTCGGGGAGGTGCTGGGCGCAGGCACGGCTTTCCTGACCATCGGGGACATTGGGAGTCCATGGCTTCGGGCCTACATCAACGAGAAAGACCTGGGCCGGGTGAAGCTGGGCGCCCGGGCCACGGTGACCACGGATTCTTTTCCCGGCAAAGCTTACGGCGGGCGCGTGTCCTTTATTTCCTCCGAGGCTGAGTTCACCCCCAAGCAGATCCAGACCCAGGAAGAGCGCGTCAAATTGGTATACCGGATCAAGATCGACATCCAGAATCCGCAGCACGAGCTGAAATCCAATATGCCGGGCGACGCCGTGATCTCGATTGACGAATGACGATTGAAAGACTTCCCACGAATTTCACGAATTACACGAACTTTTTTCACTCACTGGTGGTCGATGCCAATGGTGAAGTAGGGGCAAAGATTTTGTGTGAAGGTGCGTCGCCGCCCATCCCTTTTCGTGTAATTCGTGAAATTCGTGGCCAGGCTGTTAGTTCGTAAGGGATCGAAAATGAGCACACAGGCATTGTCCGTGGTTGAGGCGCGAGATCTCACCCGGCGCTTCGGCGCAGTCACTGCCGTGGATCGACTGAACCTGGCTGTGACGCGGGGGGAGGTATTCGGATTGGTCGGGCCGGATGGCGCGGGGAAGACCACGACCCTCCGGTTGCTCTGCGGCCTGCTCGACCCTTCGGCGGGACAGGCCTGGGTGGATGGGCATGATGTCTCTCGCGACGCGGACGCAGTGAAAGACCGCATCGGGTACATGGCGCAGCGCTTCGGGCTTTATGTGGACCTCACGGTGGACGAGAACATGAGCTTTTACGCCGATCTGTTCGGCCTCTCGAAGCCGGAACGCGGCGAGCTGATGCCCAGGCTTCTGGACATGACGCGCATGGGACCCTTCCGCACGCGGCACGCCGGAAAGCTCTCCGGAGGGATGAAGCAAAAGCTGGCACTCATGTGCACGCTGCTGCACCGTCCCCGCGTGCTTTTTCTGGATGAACCCACTAATGGCGTGGACCCCGTCTCGCGGCGGGACTTCTGGACTCTTCTGTACCAGCTTGTTAAGGAGGGCATGACCGTATTTGTCACGACTGCCTACCTGGACGAAGCGGAACGCTGCGACCGTGTAGGCTTGATGCACCGCGGCCAGCTCATCTGCTGCGACACCCCTTCCGCCCTGAAGCGGCGGCTTCCGCAAGTGTGCTGCGAGGTGCGGGCCGGCAACCTGCGAAGGGCGCGCGAGGTGCTGGCCGGGTGCCCGGGCGTCACCAGCGTCGAGCCGGCGGGGGCCGTGCTCCACCTGTTTTTGACCCCAGGGCAAACCTCCCCGGAAATCCTGAAGAAGGCCCTGTTGGAAAAAGGCCTCGGGCCGGTGGAGCTTGAGGAAATCGAGCCCTCTCTGGAAGACGTTTTTATCGCACTCATTCGCGGAGTATGAGGGCAGAGGGGCAAAGGGGCAGAGGGGTCAAGGGTGCAGGTGAAGTTTTGTTTACCGTGACAAATGACCAATGACCAATGAAAAATGACAAATTGCACGCGGGGAACGAATCCCCCCATCCTTCATTTGTCCTTGATTATTTGTCATTTGTCATTGGTCATTTGTGAAGGCGACTCTGCGTATGTCTCTGCGGTGAGATTCATGGAAGGTCTGCAGTGGACGAAATGAATGCCTGGGCAGTCGAAGTCGACAGTCTCGTCAAGCGCTTCGGCGATTTCTGCGCCGTGGACCATGTCTCGTTCAGGGTGCGCCGCGGCGAGATCTTCGGGTTCCTTGGGCCCAATGGCGCGGGAAAGTCGACGACGATTCGCATCCTGTGCGGCCTGCTGGCGCCCACGCAGGGGAAGGCCCGGGTGGGCGGATTCGACGTCGCGACCGAACCGGAGAAGGTCCGCACGAACATCGGCTACATGTCGCAGAAGTTTTCGCTCTACGACGATCTCACCGTGGAAGAGAACATTGACTTCTTCGGGGGGATCTATGCGGTTCCTCGCGAGTTGCGGCGGGAGCGCAAGGAATCGGTGCTAAAGATGGCTGGACTGGAAGAAAACAGGCGTTCTCTGACGCGCCTTCTGGCGGGGGGCTGGAAACAGCGGCTGGCTCTGGGTTGTGCGATCCTTCACCGGCCTCCCATCCTGTTTCTGGACGAGCCGACCTCCGGCGTCGATCCGATTGCGCGGAGAATGTTCTGGTCGCTCATTTACGAGCTCTCCGACGCGGGACATACCGTTTTTGTGACCACGCATTACATGGACGAAGCCGAGTACTGTCACCGTCTGGCCCTGATGTACAGGGGGAAGATCAGCGCGCTCGATACGCCGCGCTCCCTGAAGGAAGCGGCTTCGCGGGATTCGATGGAAGACGTGTTTATCGCCATGATCGAACGGGAGGAGAGCAAGACGTGAGTCCGCGCCGCGCATGGGCCGTTGCCCGAAAGGAGTTCTTGCACATCGTGCGCGACCTCAGGAGCTTGTCCATGGCGCTGGCCCTGCCCCTGTTCATGATCCTGCTCTTTGGGTACGCCCTGTCGCTGGATGTTGACCGCATCCCCACGGTGCTCTACGATGCTGACCGCACACCTCAGAGCCGCGATCTGCTCGCTCAGTTTCGCGGTTCGCGCTATTTCCAGATCGAGGCCATTGCGGAGGATTACGCAACGGTAGAACGCAAACTGGATAAGGGGGAGTGCCTGTTGGGAGTCGTCGTTCCCCAGGACTATTCTGTCCGGCTCCTGTCGCGTCGCGAGCCCCGGGTTCAGCTTCTGCTCGACGGCAGCGATTCCAACACGGCCTCCATTGCCTTGGGTTACGCGGAAGGGATCGCGCAGTCTTATGGAAACCGCCTGCGTCTGGAGAGCCTGAATCGAGGGGCCAGCAATCTCCCGGCCGTGCCCGTGGAGGCGCGCATTCGGGTCTGGTACAACAGCGAGCTGAAATCACGGAATTACATCGTTCCGGGCCTCATCGCCGTCGTGCTGACGATTGTCGGAGCCTTGCTCACGTCGCTGACGGTTGCCAGAGAATGGGAGATGGGCACGATGGAGCAACTTCTCTCGACTCCGCTCAGGGCGTCGGAGCTCGTTCTGGGGAAGATGGCCGCCTTTTTCGCGCTGGGAGTCGCCGATACGCTGCTGGCCCTGGTGGTCGGCGTGCTGATCTTCAGGGTCCCGCTCAGGGGCAGCCTTCTCGTCCTCGCCGTCACCAGTTGCATCTTCCTGGTGGGAGCTTTTTTCTGGGGGATCTTGCTTTCTTCAGTGGCACGGTCGCAGCTTCTCGCGTATCAGATGAGCATGATCAGCTCGTTCCTTCCCGCTTTCCTTCTTTCGGGTTTTATCTATGCCATTGAAACCATGCCTCCCGTCATTCGCGCAATCTCCTACGTGACCCCGTCGCGATATTTCGTCACCGTTCTCAAAGGTGTGTTTCTCAAGGGCGTAGGAATTCGTGTTCTCTGGACCGAGGTTGCGTTCCTGATGGTGTACGCGGTGATTGTTTTTTTTGCCGCCACAAGGAAAGTGAAAACGAAACTGGCCTGACCGGCGAATGTGGGCCCGGCGCGGCATAGCAGCAACAAAGAATCGTAGCGTTCCGTGCCGCGGGACATGTGAGCCTGGATCACTCCTTTTGCGTCGACAGGACCGTTTGCCCCGCCAGTGCGGGACGCTACATTTTTTCTCACAACCGCGGAGAACTGAGAAAGATTTGGCGAATGACGAATGACAAATGAAAAATGACAAATTGCACGCGAGGAAGGGATCTGCAAATCCCTCATCCTTCATTTTTCATTGATCATAATTGATCATTTGTCATTTGATATTGGTCATTGGTCATTTGTCATTTGGTGAAAATATGTGGGGAAGGGTCCGAGAGATTATAAAGAAAGAGTTTTACCAGACGCTGCGCGACCCGCGCATGAGGGTGCTTCTGGTTTTGCCACCGATCATCCAGCTGATTGTCTTCGGCTACGCCGTCAATCTGGACATCGAGACCAGCTCTATGGCGTGGGTGGATCAGGATCTGACGCCCCGGAGCCGGGAACTTCTGGCAGAGTTTCAGGGGTCGCACCGTTTTCTCCTGAAGGCCGTTCCGGCGCGGGAGAAAGAGATCCAGTACCTGCTCGACCGCGGGGAAGTCCAGATCGTCGTACGGGTGCTGCCGGGGTTTGCTCGCGATATTGAACGCGGAAACCCGGTTTCCGTGCAGGTCCTGTTGGACGGAACCAATTCTAACACGGCCTCGATTCTCGCCAGTTACGCCCAGCAGGTCGTGTCCGGCTACGGGCGCAAAGTCCTGGCCGGACACGAAGGGCTTCGTCTTGCAGCGCTGACGGAGTCGACCGGAGCGCCGGTTGCGGCGGATCTTCCCGTCCTCACCGCGCAAAGCCGCGTGTGGTTCAACCCCAGTCTCAAAAGCCGGTACTATTTCGTCCCCGGTGTGGTGGTAAACATCATCGCGCTGGTGACCATCATGCTGACGGCGATGAGTATTGTGCGCGAGAAAGAGATAGGGACGATGGAGCAGTTGATGGTTAGTCCGATCCGGCCGATCGAATTGATGCTCGGCAAGCTTCTCCCTTTTGCCGTGATCGGCCTCGTGGACGTAGCCGTCGTTACAACGGCGGCCCTCGCGGTCTTCCGCGTCCCCTTTCGTGGAAATGCGCTGTTGCTTCTCGGTTCGGCCGTCCTGTTCCTGCTGACGACTCTCGGAGCCGGGCTTTTCATTTCCACGGTCTCGCAGACCCAACAGCAGGCTGTGATGTCTTCGTTCTTTTTTTTCATGCCTGCCTTCATGCTCAGCGGCTTCACCTTCCCCATCCGCAACATGCCCGTGCCGGTGCAGTATCTGACCTATGCCGATCCGCTCCGTTACTTCATAGAGATAGTGCGCGGCGTGTTTTTGAAAGGCACGGGGAGCGACATCCTCTGGCCGCAAATGGCGGCTCTGGCGCTGTTCGGCGTTACGGTCCTCGGGCTCAGTGCCGCGCGCTTCCGCAAACGGCTGGATTGACCGTGTCCCCTGGCGAGGGCCGGGTTTCGCGCGAGAAAAGAAGGAAGTGAAAAATGCCCGCCGGGTCCCTGTTCTTTCAATTCGGAGACCCTTCGCCCGGACCCTTCCTCCGTGGGCGCTTGGCGGCGGACGGTTTAGTAGAGTTCATTCTACTTCCACCACCCTCGTCGCGAGTTGGGACTTTTTTTAGAGCAGGCGTTTCGGCTGAGGGCCCGGCCGGCGCGTTGGGGCCGGACGGTTTAGTAGAGGTCATTCTACCTCCCCCATCCTCGTCGCGAGTTGGGATTTTCCTCGGAGCAGGTGTTTCGGCTGAGGGCCCGGTCGTTGCGCCCCCACCACTCTCCTGGGATCGAGCGATCCGAACCTCCGAAGACCCCTTCAGCTCGCGTTCGATCAATGGAGTAAGGATTTCGTTTTCGGCCTGGACCCAATCTTCAAAATGGTGTCCGTGTTCCCCGCCGCGGCTCAGATAAAGCTCATACGCGCGCCGCGAGATATGGATGCGCACCGATTCGTCGTTCAGCAACTTGCTGCGTATTTTTTCTATCCTCCCAGATAACTCTCCACCTCTTTGTTGCTCGGTCATCTTGCTCCTTCTTTCTTGCTCGTCACATTTGAAGGACGGGAAAAGGTTCCCGTGCCTGGACCTTCAATTCATCTTTTTATCACAAGCGTCACAGGCCCGGCGATAATTTTACCAACGCCTTCAAGAGCCAGGAGTCACGGGGCTGAGTTTCTCCATTTTCATCATGGTTTCTCACATGGCGAAAGACAATCTTCTCACGAACGACACTGCTATTGGAAAAATGAAACGTGTTGCCTAGATTAGATTAGACGGCGGTGGCTGGCAAGATTTGGACCCAGCCTCTCCACTGAGACACGGACGACCTCCCTGTCTCCGTTGGTGAAAGAAGGCTTGTCCATACCTCCATACGAGCCACCTTTGACCGAGGGGATACCGGGGAGAGACGAACGTGTTTGAAGACGGATGCGAGAGCTGCAAGTTTTGTCAGATCGTGCGAGGCGAGGTTCGGAGCCACATCGTTTTTGAAGACGGGGTGACCTTTGCTTTCCTGGACCACCGGCCTCTGTTTGCGGGGCATTGCCTGCTTATTCCAAAAGAGCATTACGAGACGCTGAGCGACCTGCCTGCGGCGGTCGTTCCGGCGCTTTTTTCGAATGTGCAGCTCGTAGCCAGGAGCGTCGAGGAAGGATTGGCGGCCGACGGCTCTTTTGTGGCCATCAACAATCGTGTCAGCCAGAGTGTCCCGCACCTGCATGTGCACGTGGTGCCGCGCCGGAAGAAAGATGGATTGAAAGGATTCTTCTGGCCCCGGCAGAAATACGAAAATGAAGAGGCTATTCTCAAAGTGCAGGAAACCCTGCGCTCGACCATTGCCAGAATCAAAGGCGCGCCTCCCGACCAGATATGAATGAGACCATCGATAAACCTGGCGCCGCATACCCCCGACCAAAAACTTGGCGATTCTTTGCGTCTTCGCGTCTTTGTGGTAAAGGCTGCGCCCGATCCACCACGAAGACGCGAAGACGCAAAGAAATCGCGAAAAGTTTTCTCTGGTTTTTTCCCTCCCTGCCTGGCTGGCTCTCGCGGAAAGCTTTTTGCCCTCGACCCCTTTGCCCCTGGCTTTAAATTAGTTCTGCGCAAGAGCGATGGCGAGGAGCGCGGCGCGCTGTGTGCCTCGCCACGAATCCGTGGAATCGAAAGCCTCGTCGAGCGAGTGCGCGCCGGTTCCCGTGCCTCCGCCGCCAATAGTGATGGCGGGGATGTTCAGGCTCATCGGAATATTGGAATCGGTCGAGCCTTCAGCGAGCCGGACCGGTAGCCCGAGAGCCTTGTTCACGGAAACGGCCGCCTGCACGATAGGCGAAGATTCCGCCGTTCTCCCCGGGGGGCGCAGCCCTGAGAGCTCCGCGATCAGGGACAGCTTGCCTCGATTGGCCCAGCGTTCATTCTCCTCCGTCAAGGCCTGACCGATAACTTTGCGGAATCTATCTTCCAGCGCCTGCAGTGAATCTTTGTCTGCCGAGCGCAGGTCTACTTCCATCCATGCTTCGTGGGCGATGGAGTTCACCGATGTCCCGCCGCCTATGCGACCTACATTAAACGTGGTCTTCGGATCCTTTTGGACCTGGAACTCGGCAATTTTGCCAATGGCCCTGCCCAATGCATGGATTGGATTTGCCATTCCGAAGGCGCCGTAACTGTGGCCGCCCGATCCCTTGTACTTAACGCGATAGCGATAGCTTCCAACGGCAATGTGCGTAATGGCCGGGCCGGTCCCGTCCACAGAGACGAACCGGTCGATGGCGTCGCTGAGACTGCGCTCGAAAAGATTCTTTACGCCGCGCAAATCGCCGAGTCCTTCCTCGCCTACCGTTCCAACGAATGTAATGGTCCCCGGAGTCCGGATTTTTGCATGGTTCAGGGCCCTGATGACGCCGATCACGACGGCGAGACCGCGGCAATCGTCGGCGATGCCGGGACCTTTGAGCGACGTTCCTTCCCGCGCGACTTTGACGTTTGTGCCTTCGGGAAAGACCGTGTCGAGATGGGCGCTGAACACGAGATGGGGCCGCCGGGACTGGCCGGGGCGTTCGCCAAGGACGTTTCCTACTTCGTCAATCCTGACGTTTTCCAACCCTGATTCCTCGAATGTTCGACGCAATGCCTCGGCGCGCCTGCCCTCCTGAAAAGGCGGAGCGGGAATCTCGCAGAGCCGGATCTGATCTTCGAGTGTCTGAGGTTCGAACCGTTGTGCCGCATCGAGCGCGGCCTTTACCGCTGGATCTTCCATCAATGCCGTTCCGATGTCCGCTCCCTCCTGGCTCAGCAGGCCCGGAGTCAAAACCCCTAATGCCATCCAAAACACGCGGAAAGATCTCACTATTTTCCCCCTTTGCTTCGCGATTCTTGCGCCTTCCCGTCTTGGTGGTAAAGGCGGCGCCCGACCCACGACCCAGACTCGAAGAATAACGAAGAGGTTTCCATTCACGAGAGGATGGCGTCGAGGTGCGTGGCCACCAGATGGACCAATTCGAACAGCCGGCAAAACCCGTTGCGTAGCTTCGACATCAAATCGAGGATCTGATCCTCTTCCTGGAACCGGCTGGCAATCTGTTGGACCTGATCCCTGAGTTCCTGGTCCGAAAGCGTGACGAAGATCTGCAGCATTTCAACCAGGCGGTACAACGAGTTCAGAACGTACTGCCACTCCGATGTGGCATGCTCCTCTCCTGCGACGAAACGCTGCTCGACATGCCGGATCCCGGATGTCATCAGCTGTCCGCGGTCCAGCACAAGGGTCATCAGGCCCAACAAGGGGAAGGAAGCTCGAATGGCCGCCGCCGACCGCCCGATGGGTCCGCCCGATTGGGTTCGCAAGCTGACCTGTTCGCCGACCTGACGGATGAGTTCCTGGGACTCCGCATTTCCCTGCGTGAACTGCTGGCTCAGCGTATTCATGTGATTGTACAGGGCAAAGGTGGCGTTCACCAGGCGATCCTCGAACGAGGCAGCCCTTCGAAGGCCTTCTGTGAAGTAGGTAATTCGCTGATCGATGATGCTCCTGTAGCGTCCATCACGGTCCAGCGACAGCGAGAAAAAACCGAATATCTCCGCAGAGTGGTTCGCCGCCACAAGGACCTGGCTTTCCACGCTCCCTTCCCTTTCGGCGTATTCCTGCAGATAGTGCCGCCAGAGGGCCATCAGGTAATCACCGGACTTGCCCTGCCCTGGTGGAAAGACCATCAGATGTTTCCAGAAATGACAAATGACAAATGACCAATAACCAATGACAAATCAGAAATGAGGCTGAATACTTCAGAAGACTGTGATCCATTTGTCATCGGTCATTTGTCAATTTTCATTGACCGCTTTGGTTCCAGCAAATGAAGAAACGAAATCTGCCATTCAGACAGCGACCGTGTAGTGGAAAGAGACACCGTTTCACCACGGAGACACAGGTCGCACGGAGAATTTCACCGAGGGATCAGGGGGTCTCCGTCCATCTCCGTGTACTCCGTGTCTCCGTGGTGAATAAAGTGCTTGAATTCTTCTTGAGCTTGACTTCCCACAACTCGTCGCCCTCCTGCGCTTCCAAATCATAACGGGAATCACCCAGTCGGTTCCCGCGGCGTTCTCGCGTAACGAATTATTCTCCAGGGATGGGCAGGGAACAACTGGTATAATCTGTCCCCCTATCTATGTTCAGGATACGTGACGTCCAGATCGATCCGCCACTGATCCTGGCCCCGGTGGCCGGGCATACCGACACGTTGTTCCGCCAGGCGGTTAAGGGACTGGGCGGATGCGGCCTGGTAGTGTCCGAGCTTGTCAGCACGGAGGGAATGACGCGCCAACTGGAGCGGACCCTGCATCTGACTCGCTTTGAAGATTCTGAACGTCCCGTCTCTATCCAGATTTTTGGCTCGGATCCTGAACGGATGGCCGCGTCGGCGGCCATGGTTGAACAGATGGGAGCAGACATCGTGGACATCAACCTGGGCTGTCCGGTGAAGAAGGTGGTCAAACAGGGTGGCGGCAGCAATTTGCTGAAGGATCTCCCTCTGCTGGAGTGCATCTTCAAGGCTGTCCGCGCGGCCGTGACCATTCCTCTGACCATAAAGATCCGAACGGGGTGGGACAGAAACAGCATCAACGCTGTGGACGTACTGAAGCTGGCCGAAGACCGCGGCGTGGAAGCTCTGGCGATACACGGACGAACACGGTGCGACATGTTCTCGGGCCGCGCCGATTGGTCCGTGATCGCGCGTGTCAAGGAGAACGCCGGGATCCCCATCATGGGAAACGGGGACGTGCTTACTCCATCCGATGCGGAGCAGATGTTCCGCGAGACCGGGGTGGATGGAGTCATGATGGGCCGCGGCGTCCTGAGCAATCCGTGGCTTATTCGCCAGTGCTACGACCATCTTCAGGGCGCCAGGGTCGTCCCCGTCACGCTGGAAGAGAAGGCCGCTTTCGTCATTACCTTTCTCCGCCGTGTTCAAGCCGAGATCCCGGCCCCCGTGGCCATCGGCAAGATGAAAAAGATGGGAGGGTACCTTTCGAAGGGCATTCCCGGGGGTGCGCAGCTTCGCGAGCGCATCCACGCCGCGCGCTCATGCGATGAGCTGCTCTGTGTCGTGGAGGAATTCTTCCGCCCGGAAAACCTCGCCGGCTGTGCCGGAGATCCCCCGGAAGACTCTGATTCCGAGCAGGAAGAATTCTCCGAATTCTCTTGCCGCCACTCCCCCGCTTGACGATTGAACGATTTACGATTGACGATTCGGGGGCTCGCTGCCACTCCATCGCGGGGTTGCCGGGAGAATTCCTTTGCCGCTCCCCTCCGGGCTCCCTACCAATCCGCAATCGTCAATCTAATCGAGGCCCCTGGCTCTGCGCCGCCGTCCAAACAATGCGGCGACAGCGATGCTGATGAGATACAGAACGATCATCGGGCCCGCGTAGACGCACTGGGTTATGGCGTCCGGCGTAGGAGAGAGCACTCCAGCCAGGATAAAGATGACCAGAATCGCGTATTTGAATTTGCTCCACAAGAACCTCGCCGTGACCAGGCCGAACATCGAGAGAAAAGCCACGAGCACCGGCATCTCGAAGATCAGGCCGAATCCCAGGATGATCGTGTCGGTGAGGTCCAGATAATCATTGACAGTGATCATCGGCTGGAACTGTTCTGCGATCTGCAACAGAAACTTGTAAGCCCGCGGCAGCACGAGGTAGTAAGCGAACGCCCCTCCCGTCACGAAAAGAATCACGGAAGAGATCAAGAATGGAACCACGAATCTCTTCTCCTTTCGATACAGCCCCGGGGAAATGAACTTCCACACTTCGTAGAGGGACAAGGGGGCGGTCAGAAAAATCCCCGCGAGGATCGCGACCTTTACATATAAGGAGAAGGCATCGGTCACCTTGAGAACGACGAGTTTGCCTCCGGGGGGGAGTGATTGCGTGAGGGGAACCGACAGGAAGTTGTAGATTTTGTCCGAAAAGTAAAAGCAGGCGGCGAAACCCAGAAGGACGTAGAGAATGATTCGGATCAGGCGCCGCCGCAGCTCGTCGAGATGCTCGAGAAACGACATCTTGCCGGATTCTTCTTCCGGGGGCGGCGATTCGGGTTCGGGATCCAGCTCGGCCGTAGGATCCTTCATTTAACGTCTTTGGAGTCCTTCAAATCTGTCGAAGCATCCTTGAGGATTTCCGACATCGACTCCTTTTCCTTCTCCAGCCGGACTTCCTCTTCCCAGGTCTGCTTCAATTCGTTCGAGGCTTTCTTGAATTCTGCGAGTCCTTTGCCCAACGATTTGCCGAGTTCCGGGAGCTTGCGCGGACCGAAGACAATGAGGGCTATGATAAAGATTACGATAATCTCTTGCATTCCGAGGGAGCCCATAAGAAACCTCGCTAAATTTAAGCCAAGTCTAGTTGA
>WNGD01003529.1_pt1 | contig 15767 bp, 14 predicted proteins | sample 5400671 | NCBI WGS metagenome assembly WNGD01 (sample SAMN13153369, study PRJNA577476) | soil metagenome | isolation source: 40 cm soil or saprolite under grassland replicate 2 | place: USA:California | collected 2016-06-15 | reverse complement strand
AAACAACCCATCCCAAAAGCGGCCTTGTCCATAAGATTCATTCCTTCTCCTCAAACATAACCCATCTCAATCATACCGGGCGGCAAAGAGTTTATTCCAGCGCAATGCACCATAAACTGCTTTCACCACAAAGACGCCAAGCCGCAAAGAATTTGTGTCAGAGAGGAAACAGTTCAGCCGTAGACTGCCAAGTCGCCGATTTTGTTGATTTTGTTTGGCGCCGGTACCGCGGCTCTTAGGGTTGTGTTAGTATGCCTTTTTTCGAGAAAGTGCCGGCTGTTTTTCATATCCAAGACTATTCTTGTAATCAGAGCCAGCCCTGAGGGAGGATGCTCTGAAATCGTACGGAGGTAACGACCATGCCTACGAACCAAACCGCTGTGGAGGAGCGAATCTCCAGCACCCCGGGGATCAAGCAATTCGAACCGAAGTTCATGAAGATCGGAGTGCTGACCGCGGCCCTTCAGGAGCTTACGCCGCGCGAAATTCGCGACGCGGATCCCGACCGCGCCGTTGAAGAGTGGCTGGAGTACGCTCGTGATCTCGGCGCTGATTACATCGAGCTCTCGGCCGCGCTTCACCCGACCGAGGCCGATGTTCCCCAGGAAGCGATGCTCGATCCGGTGGCCAATACCCTGGATCTGCGGAAGCCCTTCAATTCTTCGAGAGCGAACCGCGTGCTGGCGGCGATGAAGAAATATAACATTGGTCTTTCGGACGTCGCCTACTTCGACAACATGCTCCACGAAGACCCGAAGATCCGCAAGAAGAAGCATGACTTCATGATTCGCGCCATGGACGCGGCGGTCATGCTGGGAGTGGATGCCGTATGCGGCTTTGTGGGCAGGAACCAGTCGCTCGACATGGATCAGAACCTCGACGATTTCCGCGAGAACTTTGTGCCGCTGCTGAAAGCCGCCGGGGATCGCGGGCTCGTTTACCGGGTGGAGCAGTGCCCGATGCCGGGCTGGACCACTGGCGACAATTGGCACAACAATATCGGTTACACGCCGGGTTTGTGGACAGCCTTGCATCAGATCGCAGAGCAGGCGGGAGTGGGGAACAATTTCAGAATCCATTACGATCCCTCCCACGCCATCCTCATGGGTCAGGATACCCGGTCGATTTTCCAGTACCTTCGCGACAGCGGCTATCCCTTCCTCATTGGCGGATTCCACGTGAAAGGGCAAGTGATCGACTCCCGTGGGGTGGCCGCGTGGGGCTACGGCGGGCAGACTGTTCTCAGGGGGGATCGAAAAGACGGGAAACCCGCATCCAATCCGGCGCATCAGGCCAGGGCCTGGATAAAGCAGACGGTACTCGCCGAGCACGAGCTTCCCGGTACAGCCCGGCACGATCCGCTGGCTTATTTGCAAAACCGCTCCGTCGACTGGCTGGACCACCAACTTGCAGCTCGAGAGCTTCTCGATCTCAAGATCGAGGAGACGCATCTGGTGGTCGAGCACGAGTATCCGCCTGCGCGAATTCAGGACAGGAACCGGCTGCTGCCCGTTCTCAAGGGATCGATCGCTTTCGCGCGCGCCATCGACCGAGCCGCGGGCTGCATGTACGCGCTCCAGCACGAAGTTCTGGCGGCGCAGGGAATTCCAATCCAAGGCATCGGCCGCGAGGCCTACCGCTCGTAGTCGGCCATGCACGCCCTCTTTCACCACGGAGGACACGGAGATTCACGGAGCAGCCCAACCGCAATCAAGTGATTCATCGCAGAGGACACAGAGAAGGAAAGCAGAAAAGCGAATTCTCTGTAACCCGTCAGTTAGTGTTGGGCAAATAGGACGGGGGTGCACGCGGATCTTCTTGGATCAATTGGTTCAGTTCCGTTTTTGATCCGCGCGACCAGCGTTCATCCGCGTCCTAATTCAAAAGTCACCTTCTGCAACTGAGGGATTACGATTCTCTGCGAGCTCTGCGTCTGCAAGGTTTGCAAAGGATTTTCGGCGTAGTTGTAGAGAGGCACTCGTGTCCTCCGTGCATCTTCGTGCTCTCCGTGCCTCCGTGGTGAAAGCGGGTGCAGTCGAAAGATGTCAGGGACGGCGAAGAAAGGTAAAGGTAAGGATTCCGCCGATTATCAGAAACGGCGGGATGAGCAACACCAGAATCCCAAGGTTCATGGCCTGCATGGCCTTGTGACCCTGCGACATGGCGCTCGCAAGGCACATCGCGCACCCCTGGGCATGGGCGTCGGACGCGACTCCGCCGAGAATCACCGCGAGCAAGATTTTACGCAAGCCGGACATCCTTTCTACCTCGGCGTGAGCTGATGTATCCGGACACTGTCGGGGAAGCTGATGAACATCAGGCAGATCAGGATTACGAGCGCCGGAATCAGTGTCATAACGAGGCTGAGCCGTTCAAATTTGAGATGCATGAAGTAGGCCATGATCAACGCCGACTTCATCACGGAGAGGCCTAGCAGGATCACGATCATCAACTCGAGCGACATCCTCCGGTATGCGAAGAAAACTTCGACGAACGTAAGAAGGACCAGGAAAGACCAGACCCAAACGAAGACCTTCGTGGTTGAGACCGCATGCGTGTGACCGGTTGCCATAGGGGTGCCGCCGCCTCCTCCGCTAGATTCTGTTAGACAGCAAATAGACCATCGGCAAAATGAACATCCAGACCAGGTCCACGAAGTGCCAATAGAGACCGCTGACCTCCACGTCTTCCGCTGAGAATTTAGAGCGCCCGAAACCTATGGCAATCACTCCCAGGTATATCACCCCGATGGTCACGTGCGTCATGTGCAGTCCCGTGAGACCGAAGAACGTCGCCCCGAAGAGTGGAACACCCCAGGGATTGGATGAAGGCGTCACCCCTTCGTGAATCAGGCCCAGCCACTCGTGGATGTGGAGCACGTCGAACAGGACTCCGCCGGCCATGGTCAGAAGGATGAAGCGTACGGCTCTCTTCCTTTCCCCCTGACTGGCAGCTGCGACGGCCATGACCATCGTCAAGCTGCTGCTCAGCAAGCAGGCGGTCATGACAATCGCGTTGAGGATGCTGCTCCAGTCGAAGGGACGCGGCCAGGCCGTCGAAGCCAGACGAACGTAGCTGTATGCAACCAGACAGGCTGCGAAGGTGAGCGAGTCCGCGCAGATGAAAAGCCACATCCCCAGTTTCTTGTCGCCGACCGCGTAGGGAGATGTTCCCCCTTCCCACAGTGATCCCGCGGCTACCGCGTCTGTTTTACCGTGGGCCACGAGCTACCTCCAGAAGATCAAAAGGAGTAGAAGAAGATAGATCCATAGTGCATCCATGAAGTGCCAGTAGACTGCTGTTGCTTTCAGGGCAGACCGGCGCCGCGCGCTGAACTGGCGCCGCAGAATGCGAATCGTGAGATAGAGGAGAGCTGTCATACCTCCGAGCAAGTGAATCCCGTGCGTGGCCGTCAGAATGTAGAAGAAGGAGCTGCTGGGATTGGTCCCGACGAATACCCCTTGCGCGGCCAATTGCTTCCAGGCCAGGAGCTGGCCCGCAAGGAAGAGAGTTCCCAACGCGGCGGTGATGCCGACCCAGCCTCGCACTCTGTTGTCGGCCGCTTCCTTCATGGCTCGGCGCGCCATCTCGAACGTGACGCTGCTGGCCAGCAGAACAGCCGTATTCAGCCCGAGAATGCCGGGCAGCCGGGTCGAAATCCAGTCATCGGAAATTCCCTTGCGCACGATCATCGCGCTGGTCAGCCCGACAAAGAACATGACGACGGGAATCATGAACACCCACACGCCCGTCATGTACAGGTCATATTGGCGGCCCTTTCCTCCTCCGCGGCCGCCGTCGTCACCGGGTTCCAGATCTATGAAACCGCTTCCGCCGCCGTCTGTTTCCGGCGGGGCTTCGATCTCCGGTCCAACCAAGGTGCTGCTCATAAAACCCCTACGTTCGAGTTCGCGCGCTTTCGTTCGGAGTTCAGGCTTTAGCCTGCTCGGACCCAGTGCAACCTGAAGGCCGAACTCCAAACGGGGGCTGCGCATTTCACAGACTCTAATGCTGCCCTGCCACGACTCTCGAGTCCGTTTGCAGAACGAAGTCCTCTTTGACCCCGGGGACGCTGTATTCATAGGCGCCGTGATACACCGCCGGCGGAGGTCCTCCAAAGTTGTCGTGCGGCGGCGGAGACGGGACCGTCCATTCCAGAGTCGTGCAGCGCCAGGGATTAATCTCCGCTCTGGGACCTTTCGCCATGCTCCAAAGGACATTCACCAGGAAGATGAGCTGCGCGGCGCCAGTAATGAATGCTGCGATCGTAATAAAGTGATTCAGGGGCGGCAGGGTTGCAAGGAATTTGTACTGTGTGACGTCCGCATAACGCCGGGGATCGCCGGCGAGCCCCATAAAGTGCATCGGGAAAAAGACGCAATACACCCCTGCGGTTGTGATCCAGAAGTGGATCTTGCCCAAAGTCTCGTTCATCGTGCGGCCGAACATCTTCGGAAACCAAAAGAACGTCCCCGCAAACATGCCGAAAATGGCGGCCACGCCCATTACGAAGTGGAAATGGGCGACGACGAATTTCGTGTCATGAAGGGGCAAGTCCACTGCCGGCTGGGCCAGGAAGATGCCCGTGATTCCTCCAGTCACGAAGAGGGAAACGAAGGCCAGGGCAAATAGGTTGGCCGTCGCGAACTGGACCTTTCCCCTCCAGATTGTCCCCAGCCAGTTGAAGGTCTTGATTGCGGAAGGCACTCCGATGGAAACCGTCAGAATCGAAAACACGAAAGCAGTGTACGGGTTCATCCCACTGATAAACATGTGATGGCCCCATACCGAGCAGCTCAGGATCGCGATGGCCAGGATCGCAAAGACCATCGCGCGGTAGCCGAAGATCGGCTTGCGGCAGAAAGTCGAGAGGATCTGTGAGACGATCCCCATGCCAGGGAGAATGGCGATGTAGACTTCAGGATGACCGAAGAACCAGAACAAATGCTGCCACAGAAGCGGCGAGCCTCCCTGGTGGTTGACCGGCTTGCCGCCGAGCACGAGCCCTCCCGGAACGAAAAAGCTGGTGCCGGCCAATCTGTCCAGAAGCAGGAGGATGCACGCGCCCATCAGCACGGCAAAAGCCAGCAGGCCCAGGATCGCTGTGACGAACCAGGCCCACACCGTCAGGGGCAGCCGCATCAGGCTCATCCCCCTGGTCCTCAAATCCAGCGTTGTCACTATGAAATTCAGAGCGCCCATGAGTGAGGCCGCGCAAAAGATGAACAAGCTGATCACCCAGAGGTTCAGCCCCATGCCCTGTCCGGGACCGGCGATCTCTCCCAGAGCGCTCAAGGGCGCGTAAGCCGTCCACCCTCCGATAGGCGCGCCCGCTTCAACGAAGAAAGCCGCGCACATGACGGCAAAGGAGACGAACGTGGTCCAGAAGGAGAGCATGTTCAGAACCGGGAAGGCCATATCCGCGGCCCCAATCTGTATCGGGAGCGCGAAGTTTCCAAACCCGCTCTGAGGAGCCGTCGTGAGCACGAAGAAGACCATGATGGTCCCGTGCATCGTCACCAGGGCAAGATACTGTTCGGGCGTCATGACCTGGCCCCACAGGGGTATCTTGTGCGAAGGCCACGCAAGCTGGAAGCGCATGAGCAATGACAGGAACATGCCCACGAAGACGGCGACCAGGGCCAGCCACCAGTACTGAATGCCAATGACTTTGTGGTCCAGGCTGAAGACATATCTTCTGATGAAACCCGTCGGGGCTTCGTGATGTTCAACGCCTGCTTGGCTCATAGTCTCCCTTCCATACAGGAATTCGCGCGCCAGAAAAGTCTACTGGGGCGCGTTCTCTTTAAGCCACTTCTGAAAGTCCTCCGCGGACATCACCGTAAATGAAGTGCGCATCTTGTAATGTCCCAGGCCACAGAGTTCCATGCAAGCGACTTCATATTCGCCGATCTTTTCTGCGGTGAAGTGAATTCGGATGGCGAGCCCCGGAACCGCATCCTGCTTGATCCGAAGATTGGGCACGAAGAAGCTGTGGATGACATCCTTGCTCCGCAGGATGACCTCGACCTCGCGATTCACCGGCACTGCCATGACCGGCATCACGACGTCGTCCTTGGCCGCGGTGTCATTCAAGTCCAGGCCCAGGGGATTTCCGGCCGCTTCGTTGATCAGCTTGGGATCGACCTTGCCAAAAACGCCGTCCAAGCCGGGGTAGCGGAATTGCCACTCAAACTGGGCTCCGGTCACTTCCACCTGAAGGGCGCCCGGGGCTGCACCGATGAAGTGGAGACTGGCCCACGCGTTCCTGCCGAGAATGGCCAGCCCCACGAACAGCACCGCCGTGGCCGAGGTCCACAGGATCTCCAGCTTGTTGTTCCCGTGCGAATATTCCGACTTTCCTCCCCGGTCGCGAAACAAAAATATCAGCACTCCCAATGCGACTTGCGCGAGAACGAAAATGATCCCAGAAATCCAGAGGGTAAGGCGAAATTGCGCGTCGATCTTCGGAGCAATGTTGGAGATGGATTCGGGAAACCACCATTTTTGGGTTGCTACAAACCAGATTCCTGCCACAGCCAGAAGAGAGTAAAAAACTGCGAGCGCCGAGGCCGTGAGCAATCCACCTGAAGGCTTGCTTTGGTTTGCCACCGATAAACCCCTTCTCAAGTGCCTGTTTCTAGCCTGAATCCCGATTTTTTTCGGCGCAATTCTAGTCATTTCTTCGGGAGTAATCAACCACCATTCGTTTGCGCTGATGCGATTCAGACAGTGATCCTGCAGCGGCAACGTCCTGTTTCGCCACGGAGACACGGAGGGCACGGAGATTTCACGGAGGCACCAGGGTTCTCCGTGCCTCTTCGTGTACTCCGTGTCCCCGTGGTGAATAAGGCGTTTGAATTGTTCCCGAGCTTGGCTTCCCGCAAAGTCGTCGGGCTCGTGATGGTTTTGAGAAGAGTCGCAATCCGCGGATTGCCTAGCCTCCCTTATCAGAACTGATAGCTGCGACTATCAGCTTTGATTGAACCAGGGGTCCGTTTCAGAAACCGGCCTGTCAGGCTCGACCTTTAGCAGGAATCCTATCTGCCGCCGTATCAGTTTGTTACGATGAAGCTCCAATGTTTCTGACGATAGCGTACTCCTTGGCACGCCGATTGCTAATATACAAGACGACAAGCACAGGCGAGTGACGGGCGAAGATGATTATCAGGCACCAACGTCAAAAATCGAGACTAGCGGCGGTCATCCAGGACCTCACCCTGGTAACTGATTAATCTCCGGGTTGCCTCTGCATCTGCGCGCTACGCTTTTCGGGGGGGAGAGGGGTGGCGGGTTTCCTCATCCCTTTGCCCACTCCTGAACTCCTAAGTTGTAGATCACTTTCCATCGCTCTGGACCCGGATGCCGCTACACGAGGCGTCTAGGCGCCGAGCGTCTCGGAGCCAACGATCATGAACATCGCTATGAGACAAAGAGTGAGATGGACGCGGCCTGCCGAAGAAAGAACGGCAAGGGCCAGGGGCGTATCAAGACCGCATGAGATGAGCGGACCCTTAGAATACAAAATGACACCTTCGAACCAAGGATTTCTATTGCTGGACGGGTTTCTAAGGCCAATTTATGCCAGTCCGGGCGCTATCGAGATCCTACGCTACCCCGGCCCGAAAAAGATTAAGAGTCTTGACCGCCATTTAGGCGCCAAAGTCCGATCGTTGCTGATCAAGAACACATCTTCACCGAAGTCCGGCTTTGTAGATGAATTTGTGTCGGGTAGGAGACATTATTCTTGCCGGGCGTTCGTGCTGAATGCCAGCTCGAATCCCTCCGGTGAAGCTCGAACGGTCGCGTTGCTTTTGGAACGGTCCCGAGAAGTGCCTCTGGAAAGCCACGCCCTGGCCCGAGCAGGTTAATCTCACACAACATTCCGCCCCAGCGGGGCGAAAGGAGCTTAGCCGTAGCTTAGCCGGGGGTGAGCGAAGCGCACCCCCGGATAGAATAGGAATAACGATACGCACCTCCCGCGCCCCTGCCGGAGCGCGTTGGTCACGTAGGTACGGGTTCCAGGGGTTCGCAGAAAGCGCTCACCCCTGGCTGAGTTCCCCCCGCTCCTCCGGAGCGGCCGGCACGACTGAAGTGGTGGCCTGACTGGGCGGTATGAGGGTCACTCGCTATCGATAGCGACCGCGAAGTCATTCACAGGTGAGACGGTTTTCGTGGCATGGCCGTTCGGCCCATGCCACGGTCAGATCCTCGCTTTCAGAGGGCGGGACGGCTCCTCAGCGCCTCTGCTGCTCCGCTGTTCCGTGACGCTCCAGGTAGTCAAGGAGCAGGTAACTCATGGCCTTGACGCCCACCTGAACGCACGAGTCGTCCGCGAGGAACGTGGGAGTGTGATGGTCGCCGGAAACCGTCCCGGGCTTGACCATCCCCAGCCGGTAGAAGAAACCAGGGATCGCGTTGGCGAAGTACGCAAAGTCTTCTCCCCCCATCGTGGGCGGGATCTGTTTCACATTGCCCCGGCCTACAACGCGCTCCAGAGCCGGCGCTGACTCTCGGGTCAGAGAAATGTTGTTTATCGTAGCCGGGGTCCCGCGCTCGTAGCGGATGATTTCGTAACGCGCCCCCGCCCCTGCAGTGATCCCATTGAGCAGAGCTCGAAACTTTTCCTCGATAGTGTCGCGTACTTGAGCGTTGTAAGACCGGATGGTTCCGGACAGCGTCACCTCGGCGGGTATGATGTTGTGCCGTTGACCCCCGTGAATCGTGGCCACGGTGACCACGCTGGGTTCCAACGGCGAGAGCACGCGCGCGCGAAGCGTCTGAAGCGCAAGAATGAACTGCGCCGCCGTCACTATCGGATCGATCGAGAGATGCGGGCTGGCGCCGTGGGCCTGCTTTCCGATGATCTTGACTTCAAAAGTATCCGTTGCCGCAAACGCCGGCCCCTCCGTATAGCCCAGCACTCCAACCGGCATCTCTGAAAAGGTGTGGAGCCCAAAGATCACTTCCGGTTTTGGGTTTTCCAGCGCCCCCTCGGCAATCATCATTTTCGCGCCTCCGTCCTCGCCCAGGGGCGGTCCTTCCTCCGCGGGCTGGAAGATGAACTTGATGGTTCCAGGAATGTCATTCTTGAGGGAAGAGAGAACTGAGGCGACGCCCAGCTGCACGGCCGTATGAATGTCATGTCCGCACGCGTGCATGACTCCGACCTCTTGTCCCAGATAGTTGGCTCGCACCGTCGACTTGAAAGGGAGAGGAGTATCTTCGGCGACAGGCAGGGCGTCCATGTCTGCGCGGACAGCAATGACCGGCCCCGGTTTCCCGCCCTTGAGCAGGCCGATCACTCCGTGATGCGCCACGCCGGTTCTTACTTCCAGACCCAGTTTTCTCAGGTGATCGGCCACCAGACGCGCGGTCTTTTCTTCGCGATTGGAGAGCTCGGGATTCTGATGGATCTGGTGGCGCATCGCTACGATCTCCGCCTCGACCTTGATCCACTCTGTTTCGATGCGTTTGAGCCAATTCTCTGTTGCCCGCGCGGAGGAAAGTAAGGTGAGCGCCATTCCGAGTTGCGCGACAACCGCCTTGGACTTCATTCCGTATTGCTCCTTTCTCCTCACATTTTTCTCACCGCGGACACGCGGAGTTCGCAGAGAGTTCTGTTTTCTCTTTCTTCCTCTGCGGGCCCTGCGGACGTGAGAAAAATGTAGCGCCGGCGTCCAGCCGGCAAACGGTCCTGTTGACTATCCAGGCACACATGCCGGCGAGACGCCGGCGCTACGATTTTTGTCACACTCTGCGTCTCTGCGGTGAATACTTGGGTTGCGGCTGCCGCGCAGGAATATCCACAGAGATTCCTGTACTACTAACTTGAAAATTCTTCGCGGCTCAGCAAGGATTTTCCGTCAAATAACCAATGACAACTGAACAATGACAAATAGAAGTCAGAAGTCCGGACGACGAACTGCGATTTGTCATTTTTCATTGGTCATTTGTCATTATTTGCCAGTTCTCTCTCCGCGTACTCCGCGTTTCTGCGGTGAGGCTTTTTTGGTTGCGACTGGGCTGCTCTGTGAATCCTTCTCTGTAATCTGACTGTTTCGGTCACGCGCCAGACGATCGAAGGAGGCGCCGGACGCGGTCCCGGTAGCGGATGCACTCTTGCAGGACTGTGCGATATTCTTCGACGCCGACCTGCCGCTCGCAGCATTGGAGGAACAGATACCCGTCGTCGCGAAAGTTCCCGTCCCATTCCATGACTGCTTCATCCGTCCAGTTGGGCGAATACTGCTGCATCTTGCCGTCGTCCATCCGGTCGAAATAGGCGCGCAAGTTGATGCCGGTCTCATCGAGCGGCTTGTCGGAATGTGCCTGCTCAAAGTTCCAGGGAGGCTGTTCCATACAGGATCACCTGAAAAACAGAAGCCAGACAAGGGCGAATATGGGAATCAGTACCGGGATGGAATATTTTGCCATGTATCCGAAAAAGGACGGGCAACGCACGCTCGCATGTTCGGCAATCGACTTTACCATGAAATTGGGTCCATTTCCGATGTAGGTATTGGCCCCAAAAAAGACAGACCCGACGGAGATTGCCTGCAGGAACTTGCCGTGATCGGAGATAAAAGACCGCATGTGCTCCGCATTGCCCAGGACCAGGTGGTGCAGGCCCAGCGCCGCGCTCAGAAAATTGAGATACGTGGGGGCATTGTCCAGAAAACTGGAGAGTATTCCGGAGGCCCAGAAGAACTGGCCCGGGGTCCGGATGCCCAGACGGTCCGCATTGAGTTCCAGCCAGTCCAGCGCAGGGACCATGGTTGCGAATATGCCCGCAAACAGAATCGCGACCTCCCGGATGGGAGTGAAGTTGAATTCGTTCGCCCGCAACGCTTCCTTTCCGGCAAAACGATGCGCGGCGCCCGCAGCGGCAATCATGATGAGTTCGCGCACCGGCGTGCCGGCGAAGACCGCCACCAGTATGATGAGCAGAAAAAAGAAATTCTGCGTTCCCTGCAAATGGATTCGGGAGGGTTTTGGCTCGCTCTTTCTTTCGTTAACCCATCTGCGATAGGAAATCGTGTCCAGGACAAAAAACACGCCGAGCACCAGAACCAGGGCGAGCAGCCAGATATGCCAGACCCGGACGAGCGTCCAGTGGAAGGGAACGCCGTTGAGGTATCCCAGAAAGAGCGGAGGGTCGCCAATCGGGGTCAGCGCGCCCCCAATGTTGCTCACGACAAAGATAAAGAACACAACGTGGAATTCGCGGATGCGGAGCTTGTTGATCCGGATGAAGGGACGGATGAGGAGCATGGAAGCTCCCGTTGTGCCAAGAAGGTTTGATATGACCGCGCCGGCAGCCAGGAGGCCCGTGTTCGTCAAAGGGGTCGCGTGCCTCTCCGTATGGATGAAAATCCCCCCGGCGGCCACGAACAGCGACCCGATCAGCACTATGAAACTGAAGTAGTCCAGAAAAGTCTCTACCATGCGGTGGTAATCCAGGTAGAGCAGGTAGTATGAAAAGACCAGGAAACCCAGTCCGAGCGCTACGATCGGGTAGTTCTTTTCCCACCAGTGCCGGTGAACGAAGGGGGCGACCGCGATGGCCAGGAGCAAAAGAAGGAAGGGGAGAATCATCCAGGGGCTGACCACGGGCACGTGCGGTTCCGCGGTCTGAGCCGCATAGGGCATCGACAGCAATGCATGGAGGATCTGCAGGTTTTTTCCCAAGAGCACAAACTGCCTTTCAAAAAAACAAGGGCGCGATCATAGCACGCGTTCGCTGGGAGCGCACGCCTCCTTGTTCCGGATGTTCGGAGTTCAGGCTTTAAGCCTGCTCCAGGCGTGGTGCAGCCTGAAGGCTGAACTCCATGCGCGCACAAAGGGGTTCGTTGGTTCGGAGTTCAGGCTTTAGCCTGTTCCAGGCGCAGCGCAGCCTGAGGGGCTGAGCTCCAAACCAGCATTACTTTATTATAAAAAGTACTTGACATACCAGACCAGCTCGGCTCTAATGGACACCACTCAGGAGGCGTTTATGACTGATCCCCTCAATGCTCAGATGGCGCGCGAGGATCTCCAGTATATTCGCCAGACGTTGCAGGCGGCCGGGCAGTTTACAGCGGTTCCCGGCAAGAGCCTGATGCTGGCTGGCGTGATGGCTCTTGCGGGTGTGGCCTGCAATCTCCTGCTCACCGGCGCGCCGTGGTCTCGCGGCGCATCGCCGGCTCTTGCACTCGACAGCTGGGGGCTGGTTCTCGGCATCTCGGTAGCCATCGTCTGTTACGGGATCTACCGGAAATCACAACAGCTGGGGACTCCTCTCCGAGCGCCTCTGGCGCGCAAGCTGCTGTGGAGCCTCAGCCCGTCTCTCTTCGTGGGAGGAATTCTGACCAATCTCGCCGTCCGAAGCGGGAATCTGGAGTGGCTGCCTTGCATCTGGCTGGGGTGCTACGGGGCGGCTGTCATAAACGGCGGGCAGGTCTCGGTCGCGCCTGTGCGTTATATGGGGCTGTGCTTTGTCGCGACAGCCGCGGCGGCCGCGGCCACACCGCCGGATCTGGGACTGGCGTGGCTCGGCGTAGGGTTCGGATGGCTTCATCTTGTGTGCGGAGGGTACATCGCCTGGAGGCACAATGGCTAGGAAGAACAAATCGGTTCGTCCGTCTCCCCGGGAGTTGGATCCGCTCATCCATGAGCGGCTGCGGCTGGGGATTCTCTCTGCTCTCGTGGTGCAGGAGTCTCTCAGCTTTACAGAGTTGCGCGACGTGCTGCAGACAACAGACGGAAACTTGAGCGTCCAGGCGCGTAAACTGGAAGAGGCCGGTTACGTCATCTGCGACAAGCGGTTCGAAGACCGGAAACCTAAGAGCACCTACCGGCTGAGCCCGGAGGGGCGCGCGGCCCTCGAGTCCTACCTGGAAACTCTGGCGCAGTTCCTGCCCGATCTGCAGGCCGTTCGCGGCACGCGGCGCGACGCTCCCTTGCGCGCAAGAATCCATCCCCTGCCGTCGCACAGCTAGGCGAGCGGCGGCAGCCGGGAAATCCGAGAGACGACTTTGCAAAGCAAAAGGGCTTGGTAGCATGAAAGACACCTCCTCTAAGAATTCAATTCAGCATGTGGGAATCATTATGGACGGAAACGGCCGGTGGGCGCAGCAACGCGGGATGCCGCGCTGGAAAGGGCATGAGGCTGGAGCCCGCGCCGTGCGGCGCGCTACCGAGGAAGCCTGCCGCCAGGGTGTCTCGATGTTGACCCTCTTTGCATTCTCGAACGAGAACTGGAAGAGACCGGCCCAGGAGGTCCATATACTCTTCACCCTTCTGCACAGGTATCTTCGGGAAGAGAGGAAGGAGTTGATAGAGAAAGGCATCCGCCTCTCCACATTGGGCAGGAGAGATCGCATACCCGCACGAGTCCTTGAAGATCTCCAGATGACCGAAGAAGCCACACGAACCGGCACTCGCCTCCACCTCCGCCTGGCGCTGGACTACGGTGCGCGGCAGGAGATTGTCATGGCAGCCAGGGCGCTGGCCCGAAGAGTGGTTGCCGGCGATCTCCATCCGGAGGAAATCGACGAGGTGCGCTTTGCCGCGGCCCTCGTGCCCGATCCAGTTCCGGACCCCGATCTCATCATTCGCACGGCGGGCGAACAGCGCCTGTCCAACTTCCTGCTCTGGCAGTCCGCCTACTCCGAGCTGTATTTCTGCCCCAAGCCGTGGCCTGATTTTGAAGAGGCCGACCTTGCTTGCGCCATCGCTGACTACCATAGCCGCACGCGCAAGTTTGGAGATCTTCCGCGCGCCGCAGTTTCGATATAATTTCCTTCCCGATTCCCTTCGAGCCCTTTGCGCCTTCGCGGTGAAACTGAGACACAGTTAGACCGCTAAAACACGAAGACGCGAAGACGCGCAAAGAGCAAGTATCCTGGCGTGGCATAGCCGCAACCAAAGACCTTCACCGCAGAAAGCGCAGAGAAAGATTTGACAAATGACAAATGACCAATGGCAAATGAAAATGACAAATGTCACGTGAGGAATGAATCTGCGAATCCCTCACCCTTCATTTGTCATTGGTCATTTGTGAGGAGGAAGGAAACGTGTCCAAAGTAAAGGTGGGTCTTATTGGGTCGCAGTTCGAGGCGGAAATTCACGCGGAGAGTTTTAAACGGGTTGCCGATGCCGAGCTCGCCGCCGCGGCTTCCCCGACCGAAGCTCACGTGAAGGAACTCGCCCGCAAGCACGGAATTCGGCACTGGTTTACCGACTACAAGAAGCTCCTGGAAATGGACGAGATCTCCCTCGTCGCGCTCTCGGTTCCCAACGATGTTCACTGTCCCATCACCCTGGACTGTGCGGCGGCGGGCAAGCACGTGATCGTGGAAAAACCCTTGGCCCTCAACCTCGGCGAAGCTGACCGGATGCTGGAAGCCTGTCGCAAGGCGGGCGTGATGTGCATGTACGCGGAAGAGCTCTGTTTCACTCCCAAGTATGTGCGCGTAAAAGAGCTCGCCGGCGAAGGGGCTTTCGGAAGAGTGTATCTCGTCAAACAGAGTGAAAAACACAATGGCCCGCACTCACCCTGGTTCTGGGACGTCTCGCGCAGCGGCGGCGGGGTGACCATGGACATGGGCTGCCACGCGATCGAATTCTTCCGCTGGTTTTACGGCAAGCCCAGAGCGGCCTCCGTGCTTGCCGACATGGGAACCTTCGTGCACGGAGATAAAACCCGGGGAGAAGACAACGCCACGATTATTGTCCGCTTCGAGAACGGGGCCGAAGGGTTGGCGGAGGAGAGTTGGTCGCGCTCCGGGGGGATGGACGATCGCGTTGAGGTATTTGGTTCGCAGGGGTGTGCCTATGCTAATTTGCATATGGGAAACGCGATTCAAACCTACAGCGAAACGGGCTACGGGTATGTCGTGGAAAAGTCCACCACGTCTCGCGGATGGACCTATACGACGTGGGAAGAGCTCTGGAATTACGGGTTCCCCCAAGAAATGGCCCACTTTGTCGACTGCGTAAAAAACGGCAAGGAGCCGATCGAAACCGGAGAGGACGGTCGCGCCGTTCTGGAAATAATTCTGGCGGCCTACGCTTCCGCAGGTCAGAACCGGCGCATCGACCTTCCGTTCCATTCCGACGCAAAGCGCCCCATCGACCTGTGGTTGGGACGGGATAACGGGATAACAGAAGGGACGGGATAACGGGATGGACAGGATGACAGCATGACGGAAGGGACAGGTTCAGTCCATGTTTATCCCGTAATCCTCGGTAATCCTGTGTTGCTTTATCCTGTAATCCTTGTCCCAACAAATCCTGCCCATCCAGTTATCCTGTCATCTTTTCGCGTCTTCGTGTCTTCGTGGTGGATTGGTCTGTGTTCATCTGTGGTTTCATTTTGTGCAGTTTACGCAGTAATGTTTTCTTCTGAATTCTGAATTCGGGATTCTGGATTCGTTGATTGCAAATGCGCAAGCCTATCCCAGGAGATGGAGGCTATGAGATATGGACTCTGCATTTTTCTAACGCATTATGCGGCTTCGCCCGCGGCAACGGCGAGGGCTGCTGAAGATTTCGGATTCGAGTCTCTCTGGGTTCCGGAACACCCGTGTATCCCGGTGCATTACGAGACTCCGTTTCCGGGTTCGGCCGACGGCAAGGCTCCCAGGCCTTACTGGAGTTCCTACGATCCCTTCGTCGCCCTTTCCTTTGCCGCAGCCGCCACGAGCAGGATAAGACTCGCGACAGGCATTTGCCTCGTCGCGCAACGCGATCCGATTGTGACCGCGAAGGAAGTGGCCAGTTTG
>WNGD01003527.1_pt1 | contig 15768 bp, 16 predicted proteins | sample 5400671 | NCBI WGS metagenome assembly WNGD01 (sample SAMN13153369, study PRJNA577476) | soil metagenome | isolation source: 40 cm soil or saprolite under grassland replicate 2 | place: USA:California | collected 2016-06-15 | reverse complement strand
TCGAAAGGCACGACAAAGGACGACATTTGGCGCTGCAAGGGGCCTGTGCGCGGGTTGTCGCTTGTGCTTCGTAAGGAGAACTGGAATAACGGTGAGATAGCAACATGGGATCCAGCCGAAAGTGGAGCGTATATGCAAGTTTTGGTGGTGGTGAATTTGATGGCATTCCTGGTCGGGCTGCTTTTGCTTTTTTCGCTGGTGCGGCCCCACGACAGACCTCGGCCGAGGGGCGGAAAAAGTGGGTCGAACCCGCGCTTGCGTTGATTCAAGGCTGGCGATTTTAGGAAACGTCCACGGCGTGCATGATGGACCGTCTCCAGGGAAACGCCGCCCCGCACGCCGCCTTCGTAAGCGGCACCGGAGGAATGTTTGCGCAAACGAAGAACTGGGAGTTCGTGGCCAACAATATCCCTTAGCTGACGGGCAACGCGCCCTTGCGCAGCAAGGATGAGCCGAGCTTTTCCTCCCAGCGAATCCGTCCCGTCATTTGCATCACCACAAAGAGCGTGAGGATCGCTCCAATGGTTACCGCCAATCCCGTGAATCCTTCGAAGAAAAACGCGTACGAAAACAACACAAGATAGATCAATTGCGTTAATCCCGCGTCCACCAGCGCGAATCGCAAATCCACCACCAGGCGCAAATAACTGACCACCAGCGCAATCGAAACCACCGACGAAATCACGAACGCCGCATGAATGGAAACATGATCCGCCAGATACGCCAGCAGCAAATGAAACGCAAAGAAGGCGCATGCCAGGAAGAAGTAATTCACCGCGTGCAGATCGTTCCCGCGCAGCGTGGACAAAATGAACACCAGAAAGAAAAAGAAGAACAGCGACACGGGCGCGAAGTAGCTGATCCGTCCCGCCAGCGGTCCCGGCTGCAGCTTCTGCGGCATCTTCAATGCAATGTCGAACCCGGACACCAGATTCTGGTAATTCCACTCCAGCTCCCAGCCGCTCGCCGTCTGCCGCTTTTCGGTTGGCGAAAGCGAGCTGTCCGGGAAGTCGAAGCCGGAAAAATCCGTCTTCACCAGCAGGTGGAAGTCGCGCGCCTGCGAAATTTCCTTGCCGCTTTGCTCCGCATTTTCGCCGGACGCCGAACGCTCCGTGTTCGCGCGTGAAAATGTGTAGCGCCAACTGTCCAGCCCCTGCGAGCGATAGGCCGCGCGCAACACGCCTTTCGCGCTGGCAGGCAGGCGCGTCCGCGCCACCGCTTGCGAACCGTTGAATGTCAAAGGCAGCGTCTTGTCGTCCAGAAGGAGTTGCACGTTGTCGTACACCGCCTGCTGCGCCGGAAAGGGCAGTCGAAAGACAAATTCTTCTTCCCGCGAAGTGGGATTCTGGAAGGTATAGGCCCCGTCAAAATCCACTTTGTACGTGCTGAACCACAGCAGCCCCTTTTGCCGGTAATCAAGGTGCAAGGTCGCCGCAACCCGGCTCGCGTCGATTCTGACGGGCTCCGAGTGAATCTGCCGCTCCGTGCGGGTGATTTTCTTCCCCTTCTCTTCCACTTCAACTGTTTTTTCTTCAGGCCATTCGTAGGCGATCGCCGGCGGCGCCTGTGCTTGCGGCGCTCCCCAGGTCGAAGCCACGCGCCCCGAGAGACCCGATTCCGCGTCGTACGTTCGGTAGAAAATGGTGGATCCGAGAATGGCCCAGGCAACCGCAGTGCAGATGAAAATCGCGATGATCGCCGCAACGCGCTTGAACATGGTTGTTTGTCTCTCTACTCTCTCCGCCGCAACCCCAATCTACCTCGCTTGGTTGACATTGTAAAGTACTTTTCACAGAAAAGTACAGTAGCAGCGGTCCACCGTACGGCAGAGCCACATCGCATGCACGTCGTAGTCGGTGACGACGATGGCGTGCCGCGCGTGCAGCTTGCGCTTGGCGATCAGCCACGCGATGATCTCCGCCGGCAAAAAATGCGTTGCCACACAGAGGTCCGGCTGGATGCGTTTTAACAGACGGATCATCGGTCCAGTGTTCAGCCGATCCACCGCCAGGGCGCCGCCGCAGGTGCAGCCACGGCTGGTCCGTGCGGTCGTAGAGGACGCCTATCAATTCCGGGCGCGCCGAACCATCGAGATGTAGGATTTGTCGTAGATGCGCTGAAAAAGCTTGCTAACGTGCTGAAGGGCGTCGACGCGCTCGACGGCGCAGTCGCCGCGCGCAAGAAATGCTTTTTCGAGAGCTTGCGCCGCGCGTACGTGTCCCGCACCGGACGTTGCGGACAGCAGCAATACCCGCGGCTTCGTTTTCATTTACAGGAAATTTCTGTGAAGGCTCGCGGCATCAGGAGGCCTTCCGCTGACCGGTAGCGAGCTTTTCCAGAATTCCGCGGGCGACTTTCTGCAATTCCCCAAAGCGCGCCAGGTAGCCCTGAAAATCGTGGTTCAAGAGCTGCGCGTCTTGCGGGCCCAGTTGCGTTCGCAGAATCATGTCGCGCAGTTTTACAGGATGCGGAAGCAGCGCGTCTTCCTGCAATTCCTCGAGTGCGATCCTGGCGTCGTAGTGATACATGGCTTCCCCCAGTGGCACAGATGCTTTAATGGTATTGTACTCACACTGGGCCGCAACGGGCGAGTTCGTGCAAGGAGTGGATCCTGGGATCGTTTAAGCAGCGGTCGCGGTGGCAGGCATGAATTCGTATCGCGCGATCTTCGCCGCGATGCCCACTCGGCCGTTGTCGGTCGGCTCGACACGGACGATCTTCCCCTGGCAGCGGACATTGACATCGCCCGATTGCGTAACCAGCTGAGGGAGGGTGATCACGAACTCGATCTCGCTGCCGACCTCGAAATCGGCGTCGGCGAGGAAGTAGAGACCGCGGTAACTGACATCCCGCGTGTGGGCGTCTAATTCGCGCTCTTTGTCCTCCCGCCGGAGAACGCGCATGGGCAGATTCATCGTGAATCGCCGCGCTTCGCGGCGTTCCGCTCCGTCACCCATCAATACCCCCTGGGGCTGTCCTACTGGGCGCAACGCTAGCATCGGCTCATGCAAAGTGCAACGCGAAAATCGGACATTTTTGTCCTAGTACGAGGTGTTGAAGGCTTAAATACGCGGGCTATATACTTCAGTGTGTCCCCGGTCCGGAGGCAGTACTGTTACGCCCATGGATCGCCGCGAGCATCGCCGTGTGCGGATGAGCCTTCCGGTTCGCCTGCGTTGGGCCGCGCCTCTTGGCCAGAAAATCGAATTATCCGAAACTTTCGATGTCTCCCGTGGCGGTCTGCTGGTGTTCACGAAAGTGCCGCACGTCACTGGCGTGCCCCTTTGGGTGACATTTCCCTACGATGCTTCGCCGCCCGACGGCCAGCCGGAGGTTCTGGCACATGTTGTTCGCTGTGGTGAACGGCTGGAAGTCATTCGCGGCATGAACGCGCCCGAAAAACTTCAAACGCAAAGCACCTCGAAGCAGGAGTGCTCCGCGAAATTGGATCAACCCGTTCCCTCACTCGGCACTTCCGATGCTCCGGCAAGCTTCGCAGTCGCCCTCCATTTTGAGCAGCATGCGCACTCCGTTTCGAATGGCAACGGCCACCGTCGCGAACCGGAACGACGCCGCAGTCCCCGGCGTGTGCTTGCCCTCCCCGTTCGCGTGCGTCCAGGACGGATTCCCTGGTTTGAAGAAGCCATGGCCATCGACTTTTCGACGCGCGGCATGCGTTTTCGCAGTTACCGCGAATACCAGCCGGGGGATCATCTGAATATCACGTTTGCAGATTCGGCTTCCGCGCCTTGGCCCGGCAGCCGAGAATTTCGCACTATGGTTGTGCGCGTGGTTCCTGTTCCCGACAGCTTCGCCCTCGACGTGAGCGTTTGCCGGATCGAATAAGCGATTCAGGAATACTCGCCGGGATTCGGTCTTTTTCCCTCGATGCACTACACTAGACGTTTCTCCAGAGCGCACCGATGACGGCCACACACGGTTCCCGCAGTTTCTTCGTCGAAAAACCTGGCGGACGCCTGGAAGCGATTCTCTGGAAGCCGAGCTTCGTCAAGCGTCCACCGCTGGCCGCAGTCGTCTGCCACCCGCACCCGCTTTTTGGCGGCACAATGCACAACAAGGTGGTCTACCAAACCGCGAAAACTCTGGATGCCCTCGGCATTCCCGTACTGCGATTCAATTTTCGCGGTGCGGGACAGAGCAGCGGTGTTCACGACCGCGGCCGTGGCGAACAGGACGACGTCCGCGCGGCGCTCGACTTTCTTAAGGCTGAATTTCCCGGCGTGCCGCTCTTACTGGCAGGATTCAGTTTTGGAGCCTGGGTGGGTTTGCCAGCCGGCTGCCAGGATTCGCGAGTCTCCCACCTGATCGGCCTGGGCATTCCCGTGAATGATTCTAATTTTTCTTTCTTATGCCGGTGCGACAAACCAAGACTGTTCGTGCACGGCAGCAACGACGAATATGGCGCGATCGAGAGGGTCAAAACACTCGTTGCATCCTTACCCGGTGAAAACCATCTGGTTGTCGTGGAAGGAGCCGACCACTTCTTCGCCGGCAAACTCGATCAACTCGACGGTGCCATCAATACATGGTTCACCGATCATATTTTTCGCCTCCGCCATTAGAGCCAGAGCTTTGCTGTCTCGGACTGTGCTCTCCGTGATTCTTGTGTCCTCCAAGATCTCCGTGTTGAATCCCGTCTTCTTCATGCGCCTTCGCCGCGCGAGAAGAGTTTGCTGAAGTCTTCCGCCGTGGCTGGCGGCACGCCTATAAGCCGTGCGTTGGCCTTCACATGTTCCACGCGGGACATTCCCACCAGCGCCGTCGTGATTCCCGGCGATGACCGCACAAACTGCAGCGCGCGCTCCGCGTCGTTCTCCAATCCCAGTGCCTCCGCGACAAACCCCGGCAGATTTCGCGCCACCTGTCCTTGCAGCAGCGAAGCGCTGGCAATCAACGTAATATCCAACTCATTCGCCGCCTCCATCACCGTCCGCTCGCGCCCGCGCAGCGACTGATTGCCCAGCGTCAACGCTTCGGTCATCGCCAGATTGAAAGGAAGCTGGACGAAACGGAAGCGGTGTCTTCCTCCCGCAATTTCCTGCGCGATCTGCGCAATTTCGCCGAGCTGCATGGCATCGCGAGTGCGTGCATCGTGCCGAAAGCCGTTCCAGGTCGCCACCCCGTAATACTGGATCTCGCCCGCCTCCACTGCCGATTCGAGAAACGTAAAGGCCTCGCGGACGCGGTTAAGAAATTCTTCTGTGGAAATTTCGCCGAGCTGTGTCTCCGGGTTGTGCAGATAATAGACATCCACGCATTCGACGCCTAGATTTTTCAAGCTGCGCCCGAGCTGGTCTTTCAGAAATCGCGGAGTCATGCAATGACTTCCCGCGGCGATGTCCTTCGCGCTGAAGATGCCGGGCTGAATGTATTCGCGGAAAAAATATTCGTTGGGGTCCGCGGGCATGTCTCCATCGGGAGTCAGATACCCTCCCTTGGTACAGAGCACGATTTCTTCGCGACCGATGCCTTTTCCTGCGAGTTGCTGGAGCGCCTCGCCGATGCTGCGCTCGCTGCGCTGAAATCTGTAGTTGATCGCGGTGTCGATCACATTGGCGCCGTTTTCCACAGCTGCGACGGCCGCCACCGTGTAACCTGCATCTGTCTTTTCGTCTGGGTGGCCGAGATACGTGCCGATCCCGATGGAAGAGAGCGTGAGCCTCTGCGTTTCTCGAAAATGGCCATCGGCCGCGTGTCCAGAGAACTTCTGCGCGTACCGCGCCGTTCCTTCTTTGGTGGCGGATTTGCTCATGACGCTCCTTGAGGCGATTGAGTCGGTCCCGGCATTTTGTTCATTTCCGTCTCGCTTGTTTTCGGCGCGAGCAAGCGCGAACACGCCCGGAGAATCCTACGATACGGCCAGTCCTTTTCGCGGAAGAAAATCTCGCCTTCGCGGGGATTGCTGTAATACCACCGCGCCAGCAGCCACAGATGCTCTCCCAAATCAGCCTGCCCCGTCATTCCGAACACCGATGAAGCCGGGCCGACGAACCTCTCTTCGTCTTTCCGCGCCGAAGGCTGCAAGTAATCCCGGATCATTTCTTCCGCCGACCGCGGCTGACTGGCCATCTCCGCGAATCGCAGAGAAAAGGGCTCGGCAAACCTTCCCCCGCGCACGGCGTAAACGCCAATCGCCTGCTCTTCCGCACCACGCTGCAGAATCACAGTGTCGAGTTCCTGAATCCGCCGCGTGATTTCCGGCTTCGAACGCAGCACGTCGTCGAGCTTTTCTACTTTCTTGTGAAGTGCAGCAGCATGTTCGAAGTCCAATTGCTCGCTGGCTTCTTCGCGCTCCTCTTCGAAAGTGGAGCGCAGGGACCCGCCACTCGTTTCCAGAAAGTTCACCAACCTTTGCACTTCCACGTCATATTCTTCCTTTGTGCATCCCGCAAAGCACGGCGCGAGGCACATCTTCATCTCGGAATAAAGACAACCGGGGAAGGCGGGGTCGCGCCGGATCTTAATCTGGCAGCGCCGCACTTTGAAAAAATCGAGCGCGCGTTCGGCGAACGCTTGCGCGGAGCGACGCGACGCAAATGGACCGTAATACGTGCCGCCCGTGGGCACGCCCGCTTCGTCAACTGGGATGCGTCGTGTCACATAGCACCGCGGATAGGCGTTCCGGAGATTCACCTTCAACACCACGGCTGGCCGCAGGCGCATCAGGTCGCGGTAGCGCTTAGGAAAGAGCTGCTTCGCGTAGACGTAGTAGGTGAGCGTTTGTTCAAACGGCGAGCCTGTCAGCCGGTAGCGGATGCCGCGCGCGAACGCTCTCAGATTCAATCGCTTGCTCGCGGGGTCAACGGGACCCAGCAGCCGATGCAGTCGCCTCTGCAAATTCTGCGAGCGAATCAGGAACGGCTCGGCTTTTTCTTCTCGCGGTTCAATTAAGCAGACGGCCGGCCGCGGTGGCAGGGCAGGGAAGAAGTTTTCATCCGCATGAGCAACGTTAAACTCGAGTCTGCAGTCAAGTTCCAGCACGCGCTCAGGATACTACGGCGCGCCTAAGACTTCAGAACCCAGGAAGAAATCACGAGGCGCTGAATCTCGCTGGTGCCTTCGTAGATTTCCGTGATGCGGGCGTCGCGGTAGTTGCGCTCGACGGGATACTCGCGGCTGTAGCCATTGCCGCCGTGGATTTGAATGGCCTTGTGCGTGACCCGTGTGGCCATTTCGCTGGCGAATAGTTTTGCGATGCCGGCGTCCATGCTGAAACGAGCTCCAGTAGCCTGCTTCCACGCGGCCTTGCGGGCGAGCAGGCGCGAGGCGTCGATTTCCGTAGCCATGTCCGCCAGCATGAACTGGATGGCCTGAAACTGCGAAATGGGGTGGCCGAACGCCATGCGCTCCTGCGAGTATTTCAGCGCCGCTTCGAATGCGCATTGCGCGATCCCGGTGGCCTGCGCGGCGATGCCGATGCGCCCGCCGTCTAGCGTCGAGAGCGCAACTTTATAGCCTTCGCCTTCGTTGCCGATGCGGTTCGTCACCGACACTTCGCAATCCGTGAAGACAAGTTCGCTGCAGGCCGTCGCGTTGATGCCGAGTTTTTTTTCTTCCCTGCCGACCTTGAATCCCGGCGTGCCCTTTTCAACGACCAGCGCGGTGATGCCTTTCTCTCTCTTTGCAGGATCCGTGTTCACGTATGCGATCCCCGCGTCCGCTGCGCCACCGTTGGTGATCCACGCCTTCGTTCCATTGATGACGTACTTGTCGCCTTTTTTCAAGGCCCTGGTTTGCAGCGCCGCCGCGTTCGAACCTGCCTGCGGCTCGGTCAGCGCGTAGCACCCGATTTTTTCTCCGCGCGCGTAGGGCACCAGAAATTTGTTCTTCTGTTCTTCCGTCCCGAACCGATGAATCGGATCGCAGAAGAGCGAGTTCTGAACGGACAGAATCACGCCTGTCGAAGCGCAGCATCGCGAAATCTCTTCGATCACCATGGTGTAAGCGACGTGATCGAAACCTGCACCGCCTTCCGCTTCTGGAACCGCCACGCCCGTCAGCCCGAGTTCCGCCGCTTTTTTGAACAGCGCGCACGGAAAATGCCCCGTTTCATCGAGTTCCTTCGCCAGCGGCCGCACTTCCGATTCTGCGAATTCGCGCACGCTCTTTTGCAGCAGCTTTTGCTCTTCCGTCAGTTCGAGGTCCACCGTCTGCAACTCCCTTCCAGCCAAACACACATTGAAATTTTGCATTCTAGCGCGACTTGCAGGGCCTTGCGAATCAGGCCAGCGCCTTGGAGATACGTTCGAAAGTAGTCTTCAGGTCCTCCGGGTGCACCCGCGTCTCACCCGTCACGGTCATAAAATTCGAATCGCCGATCCAGCGCGGCAGCGCGTGCAGGTGCAAATGCCCGGTAACGCCAGCCCCCGCGGCGCGGCCCAGATTCATTCCAAGGTTCATCCCGTCCGGTTTGTATTCCGCGCGATACGCGCGTTCCACGCGCTGCGCCAACTGCATCATCTCCCTCAGGGTTTCCACGTCACACAAATTCAATTCCGCGACGTGCGCGTACGGCACGACCATGACGTGACCGGAGGTGTACGGGAATCGGTTCAGGATGACAAATGTTTTCGCGCCCCGGTGGACGATGAGCGTCTCGGTGTCATTGTTGAGCGCCAGCGCATCACAAAATATACATTCCGGTTGCTTGCCGGCGGCGGCCTGCGCCATGTACTGGTAGCGCCACGGAGTCCAGATATAGTCCATCGCAACGCTTCCTTTACCCCAAGAGTTGCGCGCACAGGATAACGCAGAACGGGCAGCACACTAACGCTCATTTATCCGGAAATCGCGGTAAAGGCGTGGATTTTATTTCTTACAGCAATCAAAACGGCACAACGAGGAGGGGCGCTGCCACTTACGCGCGAGGTGAATCGCCGCCTGCGGGCGCCGCAGCGGAAGCCTGTGCCTCTGCGCTATTCACAAAGTCCTTCAGCTCTTTGCTTGGCTTGAAGAAGGGGATTTTCTTCGGAGGCACTTCCACTTTCTCGCCGGTCTTCGGATTGCGGCCGACGCGGCCGCGGCGTTCCCGAGTGCGGAAGCTGCCAAATCCGCGGATCTCGATCTTTTCGCCCTTCTGCAGGGCTCCGATGATGCTATCGAAAATGGTTTCGACGATGGTTTCCGATTCCTTGCGGGGGAGTTCCGTGATGCGCAGAACTTCCTCGATGAGATCGGCCTTCGTCAGTGTAGTCTGCTTGGTCATCGTCGCTATGCCTCGTCGCACAGTCCAAGTTGAGACCGTTGCGAATCCTCAACCACCACGCGGCCGCCAGCATCTTTCGTCGCTCTGGGGTCGCTCTAAACGGTGAATCGAAACGGCTTACAGGGGGCTGGTCCCTGGCCGGATTGCCCCCTTCCTATCACTAAAATGACCCGTAGGTAAATGAAATTATGATGCCCGCCCCGGTGAGCCCACTCCCGAATGAGCTAACGCGCGGACAGCTTGGACTTCAGCGCGTCCCCAATCGTCGCCGTCGACGAGGACTTCGACGTCGATCGATACTGTTCGATCTCCTTGCGCTCGATCTGCTTTACCGCGGCGCGGTAGCTCAAGCCGATGCGCCGCGTCTCCGGGCTGATTTTGATGATTTTGAAATCATATTCCTTGCCCGGCTCGAGCGGCCCCGCACTCTTCAGCGGCCCGGTGGTCGGACGAAAACTTGATGGCCCGTCGTCGCGGCGCCGCCGGTCTTCGATCTCCGTGTTATGGCAAAGTGCTTCGATGTTTTCGCCCAATTCGACGAACGCGCCAAACGTGGCGATCCGCGAAACCTTGCCCTTTACGATTTGGCCCACTTTATGCTGCTTAAACCACTCGCCCCAGATATCGTTGACCTGCTTGATCCCGAGCGACACGCGGCGATTCTCCGGGTCGATCTTCAACACCTTCGCGGTCACCGGCTCGCCCTTCTTGAACACCTCGTGCGGATTCTTCACACGGCCGGTCCAGCTCACGTCGCCGACGTGCACCAACCCGTCAAAACCATCCTCGATCTCCACGAACGCGCCGAACTCGGCAATGTTGCGAACCTTGCCCGTGACCACGGTGCCCACCGGATACTTCTCCGCAATCAGCAGCCAGGGATCGGGCTGGGCCTGCTTCATTCCCAGAGAAACGCGGCGGTCGCTCGGCTTAATGTCCAGCACCACGACGTCAACCTCTTCGCCCACCTTGGCGAGCTTCGAAGGGTGCTGCACTTTCTTGTTCCAGCTCATTTCCGAGACGTGCACTAAACCTTCAATCCCTTGTTCCAGTTCGACGAACACGCCGTAATCCACGACTCCGACAATCTTGCCCTTCACCTTGCCGCCAGCGGGGTATTTTTCCGCTGCGCCAACCCAGGGATCCGGCGTCAACTGCTTCAGGCCCAAGGAAACGCGCTGTTTTTCCTTGTCAAACTTCAGGATGATGACGTCGAGTTCCTGCTCCGGCTTTACCACGTCCGAAGGATGCTTCACGCGGCCCCAGCTCATATCCGTCAGGTGCAGCAAGCCATCGATGCCCCCGAGGTCCACGAACGCGCCGTACTCCGTCACGTTCTTTACGTGACCGTGCACGATCTGGCCTTCGCTCAGCGTTTCCATCAGAGCCGCGCGCTTGGCGTGCAGTTCTTCCTCAAGCAACGCCCGCCGGCTCACCACTACGTTGCCGCGGCGGCGGTTCAGCTTGGTGACGCGCACGTGCACTTCCGTACCCACCAGGTTGTCCAGATTCTGCGCGGGCCGCAGGTCGTACTGTGACCCCGGCAGGAACGCGCGCACGCCGATATCCACCACCAGCCCGCCCTTAATGCGGTCCACCACCTTGCCGGTAATGGTCTCCTTGGCCTTGAAAGCCGCGTCGATCTTTTCCCACGTCCTGCGGCGAAGCACCTTCTGGTACGACACGATCGCGTACCCGTCTTTGTGCTCGCCCGTGGGCTGCACTTCAATCGTGCTGTCGGGGTCCGGACGCGGGATTTCCGTCTCGCTGAACTCCGCGGCAGGAATCAGCCCTTCCGTTTTTCCTCCCAGATCCACCACGACGCCATGTTCCGTGTACGCAACAACCTTGACCTTGATGATCTCGTTCGCCGCCGCCGCTTCCTGCTTCTCGTCGTACTGCTCCATCAGCTTGCTCATCTCTTCCGAGCCGGCCGCCTCCTCTGCGGCAGCCGCAGCATCGGCATCCGTTGCGTGCACCTCGCTGTTCGCTTCGGCAACTGCAGGAGCTTCGCTTTTGTCGGAAGAAGCGTTCGCCTGTTCCGGCGCGGGCGCTGCATGTGTCTCTTGTCCGGAGTTCACAGCTTCGGCTTGTTCGCTTGGTGCAGGAGCTGTCGGTTCCGTCGCGCCATCTACACTTGAGTTTGTTTCGGTGTGCGTCCCGGTTGGAGTGGATTCGGCTTCGGGTGCGGGCACGGCAGCGGCCGCATTGGACAGGTTATCGTGGTCGGAAAACATGGTTGTTGGCCTCCAGAAGATTACTTCTTTTATGGCGGCCGCATTGCGGCCCCACGTTCAGTCGAATAAATTCCTTGCGGATTCCCTATCTGGGTTTAGTGCAAGGAGGTTAACCGCAGAGCGGTTACTTGGGACACGGATGCTGCGGGCGTCGATAACGCTGCAACCTCCAAAGGATACTCGCCGCCTCGCGCGCGTGTCAATGAACCGAATTGCCAAACCTATGTGCGGACCCGGCCAGCCTGCGTCTTTTCCCGCCGGAAATCGGGCGCGGAAACCTCAATAGTGCGGCACATTTCAAATAGTCGTGATCGCATGCGTTCACTAATTCGATCAGCGAGAGTCTCTTTTCGCGTCATAGCCCGCCTTCCGCTTGGCAAGAGAGCTTCCTTTTCTTCAGCCGTATCGAGGTAGTTGGTTGTGATGATTGTGCAGCGAGGGTGGCTTAAATCACGCGAACCCTCACTGTATCTTGTATTGAGAATATATCCGACAGTATCTCGAACCCAGTCAGAAGGTTTTATACAACCGAGATCATCAATTACAAGAACCTCGACAGAGAGAATCGGAGCAAGAAGGCGCATTTCAGTCGCTTCCGTTTCGGTGCTGTAACTCTGTTGGATCTCTCTTAGTAGAGCGCCATATTCGCAAAAATAGCCGCTGTGGCCACGCCTGATTAATTCCTTCAGTGCAGCTATCGCGAGATGTGTCTTTCCCACACCAGAGTTCCCCATGAACAGAAGTCCGGCTTGGTCACTGCCTGGATAGTCACGAACGAAGGACTGCGCAAAAAGCTTGGCCCACTTCAAGGATTCAGCCTGCTGCGATGTGTAAGTCTTACCGTCGGCAAGGTCCGTCACGTAACTCTCAAAATCGCAATGCTCGTAGCGCTTGGGAATCCGCGCGCGCTCCATCACCCGCTCGGCACGTTCCTGCATTCCGCAATCGCAAGGTACCGCCACGCTGCCCGCCGCGCCGTTTGGCCGCGGCACCAGTTTCCATCCCGTCCCTCTGCATAGCGTGCAACTTTCCAGCGCCATGCCGACAGCATACGAGGACGTTCACGAGACAGCAAGTTGTCTGCTTTGGGAAACCTGTGGAAGGAACAGCTCTCTTCTAAAAAACTGACAAATGATCGCTGAAAACTGATCACTTCGCCCTTACCGCGCCACCCTCGGGGTCGCACGTACAATGGCGTGCCGCGGCGCTCGCTCGTTCGTGTGTGAGGCGGCCACCCGCGACAGCTCCTGCTGCACCACCTGCGCAAACTCTCCCATCTGCCGTTCCATCTCGATCATTTTCTCGCGCATGTTCAGAATGATTTCAATTCCCGCCAGGTTCACTCCCATGTCCCGTGCCAACGTCAGGATCACGTCGAGCCGCTCCAAATCGGAATCCGTGTACAGCCGAGTGTTGCCCTGCGAGCGCGACGGCTTCAACAAACCCACGCGCTCATACAGCCGCAGCGTCTGCGGATGCAGCTTGTAAATCTCTGCCACGGCGCTGATCATGTAGCCCGCCTTGGCCCGTTTTCTGGTTCGCACTGGCATAGCGTCTCTCTTACACTCCCGCCTTGCTGAACAAATCCTTTCGGGGATCCGCCGGCGCCACGCTCTCCAGCTCCTTCATCAAATTCCGCACGCGTTCATCGGTCGGCTGCGGCACGACCACCTGAATTTCCACGTACTGATCGCCTCTCGCGCCGTTTCTGGCGCTCGGAACCCCTTTTTCCTTCAGCCGCAGCGTTTTTCCGCTGTTTGTCCCCGGAGGAATCCGCACCACCGAGCGTCCATCCATGGTCGGCACTTCGATCTTGGCGCCCAGCGTCGCCTCGCTCACCGTCACCGGGACCTTCGTGTACAAATCATTGCCGCGTCTTTCGAAATACTCATGGGGCTTCACGACCACGCGCAAATACAAATCGCCCGCGCGTGCGCCCATCGTCCCGGCATTGCCCTTGCCCGGAACCCGCACGCGCCCGCCATTCGCGACTCCCGCCGGAATGCGCACATCGATCGTTTCCGTGCGCCGTACGCGCCCTTCGCCGCCGCACGTCCTGCACGCGGTCCGTAATTTGCCGGTCCCGCCGCACCGCGTGCACGGCACGTTAAACCGCATCTTGCCCGCCGCTTGCTGGATCGTGCCCGTTCCATGGCACGTCGGGCACGTCTGCGGCGAGCCCACCGCCCCCGTTCCGCGGCACACCTCGCAAGCGTCCAGGCGCGTGATCGAAAGCTTCTTCACCGCGCCGCGCACTGCGTCCCAAAAACCAATCTCGATCTGGTATTCCAGGTCGCCGCCGGGTTCATGCTCTGGCTCCATCCCGGCGCTTCCGCGTCCGCCGCTGAAAAACTGGCTGAAGAGATCGCGGAAGCTCGACGCGCCTCCTGCGGCGCCCGTTCCGCCGCCGAAATCGAACCCGCCAAAATCAAAATTGACGTTCGCCCCTTCGTCGCCCGTTCCATAGCTTGGACCAGGTCCGCCCGGAGGAATGTTGTCGCTGTAGAAGCCGTACTCGTCGTACATCTGCCGCTTTTTTGAATCGGAAAGAACGTCGTAGGCTTCCTGCAACTGCTTGAATTTTTCTTCCGCGGATTTATCGCCGGGATTCAAATCGGGATGATATTTCCGCGCCAGCTTGCGGAATGCAGTCCGAATATCTTTCGCGCTGGCCTTCCGCGGCACTCCCAGCAGTTCGTAATAATCGTGTTTCGTCGTCGTTGGCATGATTGCGCGTACTCTAGCGCCAATTTCTTAAGGGTTCGGCGCGCCCCCTTTTATGCTCTATCGCATCATCAAGAGCAGGAGGGGCGCAGCGTCCGGACAAGGCCCGGACAGGTGCCGCGCCCCTACTCGGCACGGCCTTAATTCGGCCGCTTCGACTCGTCCACGTCCACGTACTCGGCGTCAATGACGTCGCCAGGCTTTCCGCCTTTTGCGCCGCTGCTCGAACCGGCTGGCGAGCCGCCGCTCGCGCCAGCTCCCGCAGCGCCGGCCTGTTCCGCGCCCCCGGCCGCCTGCGTCGTCTTGTACAGCTCTTCGGCAATCTTGTGCAGCGAGCGCTCCACGTTTTCCGTCGCAGATCGCAGCCGCGCCACGCCACCTTCGTTGATGGCCTTTTTCGCATCCTCAATCGCCTCTTCGGCCTTCTTCAGGTCCGCTTCAGCGATCTTCTCGCGGTTTTCGCGGATCATCTTCTCCGCCTGATACATGATGCCGTCCAGCCGGTTACGTGCTTCCACCTCTTCCATCCGGCGGCGATCGTCTTCGCTGTGTGATTCCGCCTCTTGCCGCATCTTTTCGGCCTCTTCCTTAGTCAGGCCGCTCGAAGCGGTGATGGTGATCTTCTGCTCCTTGTTCGTGGCCTTGTCCTTCGCGCTGACGTTCAGGATGCCGTTGGCGTCAATGTCAAAGGTGACCTCGATCTGCGGAGTCCCGCGCGGAGCCGGTGGAATGCCGTCCAGCTTGAATTTACCGAGCGAGCGATTGTCCGCAGCGAACTTGCGCTCGCCTTGCAATACGTGGATTTCCACGCCCGGCTGGTTGTCCGCCGCCGTCGAATACGTTTCCACTTTGCGCGTCGGAATGGTCGTGTTTCGCGGAATCTGCACGGTCATTACGCCTCCGAGGGTCTCCACGCCCAAAGAAAGTGGTGTCACGTCCAGCAGCAGGATGTCCTTCACTTCGCCCGCCAGCACCGCTCCTTGAATCGCCGCGCCCACTGCCACGACTTCGTCCGGGTTTACGCCCTTGTGGGGTTCCTTGCCGGCGAAAAAGTTGCGTACCAGCGTCTGCACCTTGGGGATCCGCGTCGACCCGCCCACCAGCACCACTTCCTGGATGTCGGTCGGCGACAGTTTTGCGTCCTCCAGCGCCTGCTTCACCGGCTTCATCGAGCGCTCGAGCAAGTCGTTCATCAGCTGCTCGAGCCGCGTGCGCGTCAGTTTTAACTGCATGTGGATCGGCCCGCTCGCCCCCGCAGTAATGAACGGCAGGTTGATCTCCGTCTCCATCATCTGCGAAAGCTCAATCTTGGCCTTTTCCGCGGCTTCCTTCAGCCGTTGCAGCGCCATGCGGTCCTTGCTCAGGTCAATGTTGTTCTCTTTCTTGAACTCATCAATGAGCCAGTCCACGATCCTCTGGTCAACGTCGTCGCCGCCCAAGTGCGTGTCGCCGTTCGTGGACTTCACCTCGACCACGCCGCTTCCCACTTCCAGCACGGAAATATCGAATGTGCCGCCGCCCAGGTCGTACACCGCGATTGTTTCGTCGCTCTTCTTGTCCAACCCATAGGCCAGCGCGGCC
>WNGD01005794.1_pt1 | contig 15771 bp, 12 predicted proteins | sample 5400671 | NCBI WGS metagenome assembly WNGD01 (sample SAMN13153369, study PRJNA577476) | soil metagenome | isolation source: 40 cm soil or saprolite under grassland replicate 2 | place: USA:California | collected 2016-06-15 | reverse complement strand
AGAAATTCATCGAGACGGGTGAATACGGCGGGAAGGGCAGTCTGCCCCACAAGGCGGCCGTGGTCGGCGACACGGTGGGCGATCCGTTCAAGGACACGGCGGGGCCGTCGTTGCACGTGCTGATCAAGCTCTTGAGCACAGTCACGCTGGTGCTGGCGCCGCTCTTTGTCTAGCGCACAGCTCCTCCGTCGCAAGACCGTCGACCAATGCATCGCCGACAGCGAGGTCGGCGGTGGGCTCAAGCGCTCTCTCGGCCCTCTCCAGCTCACCGCGCTCGGCATCGGCGCGGTCATCGGGGCGGGGATCTTCGCCGCCATCGGGACCGCGATCTCGGGGGACTCGGGCCACGTCGGGGCCGGCCCGGCGATCGTCGTGTCGATCCTCCTTGCCGGGGTGACCAGCGCCTTCGCTGCGATCACGTATTCCGAATTCGCGGCGATGATCCCCATCTCGGGCAGCGCGTACACGTACGCCTACGCCACGTTGGGCGAGCTGGTCGCGTGGATCATCGGGTGGGACCTGATTCTCGAGTACGCGGTCGGCAACATCGCGGTGGCCATCGGATGGGCCGGGTATTTCGACTCGCTGCTGCGGGGCTTGGGCATGGAGCTGCCGCGCTGGCTCGTGACCGACCTGCGGACCGCCCTGGGCGACCCGGTGCTGCTGGCCGCGGCGCCCCATCTCGGGCCGATCCCGATTGTGTTCAACCTGCCCGCGCTGGCGATCGTCGCCCTCATCACCTGGCTCCTCGTCATCGGCACCAAAGAGTCGGCTCGCGTGAACACGGTGATGGTCGCGATAAAGGTGGGGATCATCCTGCTGTTCCTGTTCGTCGGGCTCAAGTACATCCGGCCCGAGTTGTGGACCGCGCCCAGGTTCGCTCCGAACGGCCTGAAGGGGATCAGCGTCGGGGCGGCGATCATCTTCTTTTCGTACATCGGGTTTGACGCGGTGAGCACGGCCTCCGAGGAGGCGAAGAATCCCCAGCGGGACATCCCGCGCGGCATCATCGCGTCGCTGATCGTGTGCACGGTGCTGTACGTGGCCATCGGGCTCGTCCTGACGGGCCTGATTCCGTGGGACAAGCTGAATGTGCCCGACCCGCTGGCGGTGGCGTTGCAGTACATCCACGCCGACTGGGCGGCCGGGATCCTCGCGCTCGGGGCGGTGGCGGCGATGACCTCGGTCCTGCTCGTGTTCCAGCTGGGCCAGGCGCGGATTTTCATGTCGATGGCGCGCGACGGCCTGCTGCCGCCCTGGGCCGCGCGGGTACACCCGAAGTACAAGACCCCCCACATTACGACGATCATCACCGGCGTGTTCGTCGCCGTGTCCGCCGCGTTCGCGCCGATCGGCTGGGTGCTGGAGCTCACGAACATCGGGACGCTGTTCGCGTTCGTGTTGGTCGCGCTCGGCATCGTAGTGCTGCGGCGTCGCGAGCCGGACCGGCTCCGCCCGTTCCGGACCCCGTGGGTGCCCGTCCTCCCGCTCGTCTCGGCCGCGTTCTGCGTCTACCTGATGGTGAACCTCCCGTTGCTCACATGGCTGCGGTTCGGTCTGTGGATGGCGATCGGGGCCGCCATCTACTTCCTCTACGGCGTGCGCCACAGCCGGGTGCGCCGCCTCGGCCTCGATCCGCGGTGAAGCTTCACACCAAGATCATCATTGGGCTATTGTCCGGCGCCTGCCTAGGCGTGGTGGCCAACGCGTTCGCGACCGGGGCGGCCTGGGTTGCCTGGACCGGGATCCCCGCCGGGTGGGCCGCCGATAAGGTGCAATGGGTGGGCAACAACGTCGCAGGTCCGGTGGGTCAGATATTCCTGCGGATGCTCCTGATGACGATCGTGCCCCTGGTATTCGCCTCGCTGACGCTCGGCGTGGCAGGGCTCGGCGACATCCGCAAAATCGGTCGGGTGGGTGCGCGAACGATCGCCTACTTCCTGGTGTCGACCGCGATCTCGGCGACCATCGGCCTTATTCTCGTCAACGCGGTCCGCCCCGGAGTTGGGCTCGATCCTGCACTCGTCCAGGAGCTCCTGGCGACCTACCGCGCCCAAGCGCAAGGGCTCCAGGCGGGCGGGGGAGGCAAGTTCGGCGTCGACATGTTTGTCAACATCGTGCCGAGCAACCCGATCAAGGCCGCGGCCTCGCTCGACATGCTGGGCATCATCTTCTTTTCCCTGGTGTTCGGTGCCGCGCTGACCATGCTCCCCGAGGAGAAGACCAAACCGATGGTGCGCGTACTCGAAGCGCTGGGCGAAGCGATCGTCAAGATCATCGAATTCGCGATGCGGCTCGCTCCCTACGGCGTGTTCGGGCTCATCTTCGTCGTGACGTCCCGGTTCGGCTTCGCGCTGCTGCTGAAACTGGGGCTGTACGTCGCCGTCGTCCTCGTGGGCCTCTTCCTGCACGGCGCCATCTCGATCTCCGCGCTGGTCCGCGTATTGGGCGGTCTCTCGCCGCGCGTGTTCTACACCCGGATCCGGGCCAGCATCATCACGGCGTTCTCGACCAGCTCGAGCAACGCCACGCTGCCGACCAACATCGCCGTCGCGGAAACGGAGCTGAAGATCCCGCCCAAGATCGCGGGCTTCGTGCTCCCGCTCGGGTCGACGATGTGCATGAACGGCACCGCGCTGTTCGAGGGCGTCACCGTCCTCTTCCTCGCGCAGGTGTTCGGCGTACCCCTCACGTTATCCCAGCAGATCGTCGTCATGGTCCTGAGCGTGATCACGGCCGTTGGCGCCGCCGGCGTCCCCGGTGGGTCCCTGCCGTTGCTGATGGGTGTATTGGCCGCGGTGAACGTAGAGCCGCTGACGATTGCGATGATCATCGGTGTGGACCGAATCCTGGACATGGCTCGGACCACGATCAACGTGGTGGGGGACATGAGCGCCGCGGTGTACGTGGCCCGAACGGAAGGCGAGTGGGATCCGAGAAGCGTCAGCTCGGACGTTAGGGTGGCCGCCTAGAAGGGAGCAGGGAGCCGGGAGCCGGGAGCAGGTCGTCCCGATGCAGTTCTGCTCCCTGCTCCCCGCTCCCCGCTCCCCGCTCGCCATGTCATTCCAGCTCCGCCGCCAATCGCAGCGCTCCCACCGCCGAGTCGATCCGGTCGGGCACGAGCCGCGCACGCTTGAGGCCGGCGGCGAGCCGCTCGCGGAACGCGGCGGTGAGCGGCGACTGGGGCAGGAGCAGGCCTCCCGCGATGGCGACCGACACCGGACCCGTGCCGGGAAAGTGGCGAGCCAACACGGTGGCCAACTCCACCAGCTCGTTGGCTGCGTCGTCCACTGCCCGGCGCGCCACGACCTCGCCTTCGCGCGCGGCGTTGAGGACGTGCGGCGCCAGCGCCGCCATCTGCGCTGGTGTGGCCGTGGCGCTCCAGCGCACCAGGTCATCGAAGTGCGGGAGGCCGAGCGCCCCCAGCAGCCGGGCCAGCAGGGTGGATCCTTCGCCCCGCCCGTCCTGCGAGCGCGCGGCGACGTCGAGCGCGCGCCGTCCGAGCCAGTAGCCGCCACCCTCGTCGCCCAGCTGCCACCCGTACCCACCGGCGCGGTGCAGCTCGCCCGCGGGGTCCCGCGCGTAGGCGATCGAGCCGGTACCGGCGTTGACCAGGATTCCGGGACCGCTGCCGAACGCCGTGGCGAGGGCCACCTCGCCGTCCCCCAACACCTGCACGCGCCGCGCCACGCCGGCCTCCACGAGCGCCGCCTCGAGCTCCGCTTGCTCCTGGGCCCGTCCCGCGCCGGCGGCGCCCACCACCGCCCGCTCGACCGGCAGATCGAGTCCCGCCTGCGCGGCGGCGCGCCGGGCGGTTTCGGCCAGCACGGCCGCGGACGTCACCGCCGTCCCCAGCGGCACGTACCACGGCCAGGCGAGACCTGGGAGCCAGCGCCACGGCACCCCCAGGACGATTGGCGTCATGGCGAGGACGCTTACGATGATCGCCACGATCACGTCGCGCTCGCGGGCGCGCGGCCACAGCCCGCCCAGCAGATACGTGCCCAGCAGGCCGCCGTACGTGATCGACGCGATGCTGAGGGCCAGCTGCACGACGGGTGTGTTTTGGTTCCGGAACGCCATGGCACCGGCGACCAGCACGGCCGTCCACACCAGGGTAAGCCAGCGGCCCACCCACAGCAGGTGCGTCGGGTCGTGGCGCCCGGTGAGCGGCGCGTAGAAGTCCTGGGTCGAGGCGGAGGCGAGGGAGTTGACGGCGGACGCGTGACTGCTCATGGCGGCGGCGAGGATGCCGGCGATCACGAGCCCGGCGAGCCCGGCGGGAAGCTGGTTGATCGCGAACGTGGGATAGATCGCGTCGCCCCGCATCGCGGGCCCCAGATCCGCGCCCGCGAGCCACAGGCTGGTCCCCACGAGCAGAAACAGCGCGAATTGCAGGATGATGAACACCCCGGAGCCGATGAGCGCCCGCTGCGCGTCCCGGAGGCCCCGAGCGGCGAGGAGGCGCTGCACGATCAGGTGATCGGTGCCGTGCGAGGCGCCGGCGAGCAGCGCTCCGCCCAGGACGCCGCCCCAAAACGTGTAGAGGACGTTGAACGATGGTGTGAAGTCGAGCGCGACGAGTTTCCCGGCGTCCCAGGCCCGCGCGAACGCACCCACGCCCCCCGCGAGGTGCGTCGCCACGATGAGCGTCGCCGTCCCGCCCAGGAGATAGACCCCGAGCTGGATCACGTCCACCCAGACCACGGCGCGCAGGCCCCCGACCCAGGTGTAGATCACCGTGACGATGCCGATCGCGAGAATGCCGACCGCGAGGCTCCACCGGGTGATGATGGCGAGAGGAATCGCGGTGGCGAAGATGCGGACGCAGTCGGCCAGGGCGCGCGTCAGCAGGAAGACGCCCGACGCGGTCCGCCGTGCGCCTGTTCCGAAGCGCTTTTCCAGTCGCTGATAGGCTGTGTCCTGGGTCCCCTCGAAATAGCCGGGGAGCAGAAACGCCGCGACGCCGATCCGCCCGATCAGATACCCGAACGACAGCTGCACGAAGGTCAGGTCTCCGCGAGCCGCGAGCCCGGGGACCGAGATGATCGTGAGCGCCGACGTCTCGGTCGCGACGATCGAGAGCATGATGGCCCACCACGGCAGGCCGCGGTGCCCGAGGAAGTAGTCGCTGGCGTCGCGCTGACGCCCGGCGAGCACCAGCCCGAACACGATCACCGCGGCGCAGTAGACCGCGATGACGGCGATGTCGAGCGATCTCACGGGTGGGGAGGGCGGGGGGGGTCAACAAAAAGCCCGCGACGCGCGCGGGCTTGGAATGCCGACCAACAGAAGGACAGCGGCCTCACACCGTGAAGGATGATCCGCAGCCGCAGCCGCCCGTGGCGTTCGGGTTCTCGAAGGTGAACCCCGACTCTTGGAAGTTGCTCTTGTAGTTCAGGGTGACACCGTTCAAGTATTGGGCGCTGAAGGCATCGACAAAGCACCGCACGCCGGCCGTCTCGATGACGACGTCATCCTCGGCCGGCTTGTCTTCGATGTTCAAGCTGTACTTGAAGCCCGAGCACCCGCCCGGGAGCACCGCGATGCGGAGCCCGGCGGTCTCGGGCGAGACCTTTTCTTCCGCCATGAACTTCCTCACCTCGACCGCCGCCTGGTCGGTTACGGTGAGGGTGATGGGACTCGTGTGTTGCGTCGTGGCCATTGCGATCCTCCAGTCACGTGCGAACTTAGACAGTTCCTGCGGACAAGTCAACTCTCCGCCGCGAGGCTGCCGCAACTATGCGACTAACGCTCGCCGACTGGTCGGTCGTCGCCCTGTACTTCCTGTTCAACATCGCCGTCGGCCTGTACTACAAGAGCCGCGCCAGCCGCGACACGGCGGAATTCTTTCTCTCCGGGAGAAACGTGCCCTGGTGGCTGGCGGGCACGTCGATGGTGGCGACCACGTTCGCCGCGGATACGCCGCTCGTCGTCACCGGCCTGGTGGCCCGCAACGGCATCGCGGGGAACTGGCTGTGGTGGAACCTGCTTGCCAGCGGCATGCTCACCGTGTTCTTCTACGCCCGCCTGTGGCGGCGCGCCGGCGTGATGACCGACATCGAGTTCTCGGAGATCCGCTACGCCGGCCCGCCGGCCGCGTTCCTGCGGGGCTTCCGGGCCCTCTACTTGGGCCTGCTCATCAACTGCATCATCCTCGGCTGGGTCAACCTCGCGATGGCGAAGATCCTGCAACTGGTCTTCACCATCTCGAAGGGCGAAGCGCTGTGGATCGTGGTGGGGTTGATCGTCCTGACGTCCGCGATCTCGACGCTCTCGGGGCTGTGGGGCGTGCTCGTGACGGACGTGTTCCAGTTCGTGATCAAGATGGGCATGGTGATCATCCTGGCCGTGGTGGCGGTGCAGGCGGTGGGGGGAATCGAGGCCATGAAGGTCAAACTGGCGGCCATCGATCAGCTGCGGGGGGCCACGACCGGCGGTCAGGGATCCGTGCTCAGCTTCGTGCCCGACATCGGCTCGGCGTGGATGCCGATGATCACATTTTTCGTGTACATCGCCGTCAATTGGTGGGCCACCTGGTATCCCGGCGCCGAGCCCGGCGGGGGCGGCTATGTGGCGCAGCGGATGCTGAGCGCGAAGGACGAGAAGCACTCCCTGCTCGCGACGTTGTGGTTCAACATCGCGCACTATGCCGTGCGGCCCTGGCCCTGGATCCTGGTGGCGCTCGCCTCGTTGATCCTGTTCCCCAATCTCCAGGACCCGGAGACCGGCTACATCCGGGTGATGATCGACTATCTCCCGTCCTCGCTCCGTGGGCTCATGGTCGCCGCGTTTGCGGCCGCCTTCATGTCCACCATCGCCACCCAGCTCAATTGGGGGGCGAGTTATCTCGTGAACGACTTCTATCGCCGCTTCGTGCGCCGTGAGGCCAGCGAGTCGCACTACGTCGCGGCCTCGCGCATCGCCACGGCCCTGCTCACCGTGATCTCCGCCGCCGTCGCTTTTCGCATCGAGTCTATCGGGGGCGCCTGGAAACTGCTGATCATCACGGGCGCCGGAACGGGTGCCGTCCTGTTGTTGCGCTGGTACTGGTGGCGCATCAACGCGTGGAGCGAAGTAGCGGCGATGATCACCGCATTCGTGGTGTCGGTAGGCTTGCAAACTCTCGGGGGACTCGACAGCGACCGGCCGTCGGACTTCGCATACATTGTGCTCATCACGGTGGCTGTCACCACCGTCGCGTGGCTCGCGGTCACGTTCCTCACACGACCCGAGTCCGAGCAGACCCTGGTGGCCTTTTACCGCCGCACCCGGCCCTCACGAACGGGATGGGGACCCGTGGCCGCCCTCGCCCCCGACGTGCACCCCTCCGCCGATGGAGTCGCCAACCTGGTCGACTGGATAGCAGGCTGCGTGCTGGTGTACGGGTCGCTGTTCGGCGTAGGAAAACTGCTGCTGCGGGAGACGTTGCCGGGAGTGGTGTTGCTCGGGGTCGCCGCCATCGCCGGCGCGATCATCTATCGCGACTTGTCGCGGCGCGGCTGGCAAACCGTGGTTGAGTAGCCGCCGGCTACAGCTCCGGGTGGGTGAGGGCGTCGGTCACGAGGTCGGCGACGCGCGAGCGCACCCGCAGGATTATCGTATTGGCCCGCGTGGGGTGGACCCGGTTCGTCAAGAGGACGATGAAGCAATCCCGCTCCGGGTCCATCCACATCGACGTCCCCGTGAAACCGGTGTGGCCGAACGAGCGCCGGGACAGCTTCGCACCCGCGCTCGAGTACCCGGAGTCCGCCGGCGTATCCCAGCCGAGCGCGCGAGTGGAGCCCGCCGGGAGGCCCTGACGCTTGCTGAACTCCGCGACCGTCTCGGCGCGAATCAGCTGCAGCGTATCCCACGCCCCTCCGTTCAAGAGCATCGCGGCGAAGCGGGAGAGGTCGAGCGCGTTGGAGAAGAGCCCGGCGTTCCCCGAGACGCCGCCCAGCCGCGCCGCGCTCTCGTCATGCACCTCACCGCGGAGCCAGCGGTGACGGAACACCGTATCGTGCTCGCTCGGCGCGATCCGGTCGCGCCACGAGGCGGGCGGCAGAAACCGCGTCGCGGGCATGCCGAGTGGTCGGAACACCCGCTCGGTGAGAAAGCGGTCGAACGGCTCCCCGGTAATGCGCTCGACGGCCTGCATCAGCACGATGGCGCTCAGATCCGAGTAGCGATAGGTCGCTCCCGGCGACGCGATGAGCGTCGTCGTGTCCACCGCCGCGAGCGCCGCGGCGCGAGTGGCCGTGGAGTCGTACAGCGGGAGGTCTGCCACCAAGCCCGCCGAGTGGGTCAGCAGGTGTCGAACCGTGACGCGCTCCTTCATGGGTCCGCGGAACTCGGGCACGTAGCGCGCCACGGCCGCGTCGAGGTCGAGCTTGCCCGCATCCGCGAGCAGCATGCACGCCGTGGTGAGGCCCACCACCTTTGTGAGCGAGGCCAGGTCGTACAGTGTGCCGGCCTCAACCGGCCGCGGGTCGTCGACGCCGTAGTGGCCGACCGGCGCGACCAGCGCGAGTCGGCCGTGCCGTCCCACGGCGATCACCGCACCGGGAAACGCGCCGCTGTCTACTTCAGCCCGCAGATACGTGACGACTCCGGCGAGCCGCGTGCTGTCGAAACCGAGAGATGACGGTGCCGCCGGCGGGATGCCCGTGCTCGCCGGGACCGGCGTGCCGTCCCGCCCCCCCGTCCGGCTGCACGCGGTGATCAGTGCGGCGAGCGTGAGCGTGACGTGGTGCCTCACGGGTGCGTCGCGGGGACGGTCACGCCCCAGCCGACGGCGTAGTCCGGCGGGATGCGGGTCGGGAGGTGGCCGCCGATGGGCACGCGGCCGAGCAGCGCCAGTGCCACGGCGCGCTCCGAGGCCCGCACGCCGCTCCAGGCGATCAGGTAGGACCGCACCGTCGGCGTCTGGTTGAGGAGGTAGGGGCTGCCGAGCGACACCAGCACCGTGGGCCGCGCGGCGTCGGTGACCGTGATCAGCTGGGCGAGCGAGTCCGGGAGGGCGATGTTCCCCCTCCCCGAGATGGGCCGCACATTGGCCACGAACACGGTGGCCGGCGCCCGCGCGATCGCGGCACGCGCCGAATCGTACGACAGGGTTCCCGACATGGGCCACAGCCGGAAGTACTCGACCGTGTCGCCACCCTGCCGCAACAGCTCCGTGAGGAACTGGCCGACGCCGCTGTTCGCCTCGTCGGCGTACGCGATCAGGGCGAGCCGGCCGGGACGCGCGCGCAACGCGTGCAGCCGGCCGCCCACGTCGCGCACCAGCGTGAGGGAGCGGACCGCGACGTCAATGGCCGCGTCCTGGAAGCGCTTGGTGCCTACCACGCGCGGGATGGAGTCGAGCGGCACGGTGCGGCGCTCGAGCAGGCCGAGCCGACGCTTGATCTCGAGCACGCGGCGCACCGACTGGCCGAGTCGCTGCGGCGTGATCCGCCCCGCGGCGATCGCGGCGGTCATCGCCGTGAGGGCCGAGTCGGGGTCCGCCGGCATGAGCAGGAGATCCGAGCCCGCGAGGAACGCCCGCACCGTCGCTTCGCCGGCGCCGTACTTCGCCACGATCGCGCCCATCGTCAAGGCGTCGGTCGCGACCAGACCCGGGAAGCGCAGCGAGTCGCGCAGCAGTCCGGTGAGGACCGCCGCCGACAACGTCCCCGGATCGTTCGACCCCGTGAGCGCGGGGAACGCGATGTGCGCGCTCATCACCACGTCCGCCCCGGCGGCAATGCCGGCGCGGAACGGGACGAGCTCGATCGAGTCGAGGTGGGCGTAGGCCGCCGTGATGACCGGGAGGCCGATGTGCGAATCGGTCTGCGTATCGCCGTGGCCGGGGAAGTGCTTGAGCGTGGCGAGCATACCGTGCTCGTGTAGGCCCCGCACGTACTCCGCGACCAGGCGGGACACCGTGCGCGGGTCCTCGCCGAACGAGCGGGTATTGATGATCGGGTTCGCCGGGTTGTTGTTGACGTCGGCGTCAGGGGCGAAATTGACGTGGATGCCGACGGCCCGGCCCTCGACGCCCGCGGCCGCGCCGATGGTGTAGGCATCATGGGGATCGCCGGTGGCGCCGACCGCCATGATGTGCGGGAAGGCGGTCGCGCCCACCACGCGCATGCCGGCTCCCCATTCGAGGTCGGCCGACACGAGCAGCGGGAGCCGGGAGCGCTGCTGCAGCGCGTTGAGCTTGGTGGCGATGTCGAACGGGGACCCGACCGAGATGATCAGCCCGCCGACCTCCAGCGAGTCCACCCAGCGCGCCGCCACTTGGAAGAGCGAATCGTCGAACGCAGTGTAGCTTCCGGAGAGCCACGGGATGACGAGCTGTCCGACCTGCTGGCGGACGGTGAGGGTGGCGAGGAGCGAATCCACGGAGATCGGGGCGATGGGGGACGGGGGAGCGGGGACGGGTGCGCCGGTCCTCCCGGCGGCGTGACTCCCGGCGCATCCCAGCACGGCGGCCACAATCAGGAGCCTATGCGCTCGCATTGTCTCTCGCTGTTGGTAGTGATTGCCTGCGCCTTCCCCCCGCCGCCCCCGGCGGCGGCACAGGTCCGACCGGGGATCGAGGTGCTGCTGTCGGATTCGATCGGCGTCGCCGCGGGCAAGCGGATCGCGCTGCTCACGAACCAGACCGGCGTGGACCGCCTGGGGCGGCGCGACATCGACCTGCTGCGCGGCACGCCGGGGGTGCGCCTGCTGGTGATCCTGAGCCCCGAGCACGGACTGCGCGGCACGGAAGACCGCGCCGGGCTCCCCGATGCCGTCGACTCCGCCTCCGGCCTACCAATCTACAGCCTGTACGGTGGGACGCCGCTGTCGGGGATCGCGGCGCTTGATTCCGTGGATGTCGTGCTCGTGGATTTGCAAGACGTGGGGGCCCGCTATTACAGCTACCCGACCACGGCGGTGCTGCTGATGCAGGAGGCGACACGCCGCGGGAAGCCGGTGGTGGTGCTCGACCGGCCGAACCCGATCGGCGGTGTCGCGTCTCAGGGGAACGTGCCGGCTGGGCTCCGGCCGCCGGAGCGCGTCGCCGACTTCCTCGGCGTGCCGATGCGGCACGGCATGACGATGGGCGAGTTGGCGCGGTTCGCCAATGACGTGCTCGGGATCCACGCCCGTCTCAGCGTCGTCCCGGCGCTGGGGTGGCGACGCGCGATGTTTTACGATGACACGGGACTGCCCTGGGTGCGACCGTCTCCCAACATGCCGGACCTGGAGAGCGCGCTCCATTATCCGGGGACCTGTCTGTTCGAGGGCACGAATCTGTCGGTCGGCCGCGGCACCGCGTTCGCGTTTCAGGTGGTCGGGGCGCCGTGGCTGGACACCGGTGCCGTGTTGCCGCGGCTGCGGGGTGGGGGACGGTGGGCGCAGGAGGGGTTGAACGGGGTGGAGCTTTCGGGCGTGGCGTTCACTCCGCGTGGCCCGACGGACGGGAAATACGACGGCGTCGAGGTGCGTGGCATCCGGTTGCGTGTGACCGATCGGCGCCGCTACGATCCGACGCGCGCCGCGGCCCTGGTGCTGGCGGCGATCCGGGCCGCGCAGCCCGAGTCGCTGCGTTTCGATGCGGCACGCTTCGACCGCCTGGCGCAGGGCGGAGAGCTGCGGCGCGCGATTCTCGCGGGCCGCACGGCGGACGCGATCTGGCGGGTGTGGGACGGGCCACTCGCGCTGTTTCGGCGGGTGCGTGCCAAGTACTTGCTGTACTAGGCCCTCCGTCGCGTCGCTGGGTGATCTGGCTCGGTGTCACTATCTTGGAAAGATGATCGCGTCCCTTCGGCGGCTCGCTGTCGCGATTCTTGGTGTCCTCACAGGCGCCCTGCCTGCCTTCATTCGCCGCGGCGGATCGCATTTATCTGACTCCCTAACCGTGACGTGGCGGACCGAGGACTGGCCCGAATCTCCGCACGCCCACAGACCAGATTCCGGCCTGTTCACGCACTTTAGCGATGGGCGTGTTGGCGCCGTCGTCGAGCCTCGCACTGCGCCAGACGACAGTTATGGGTGGTCGCCACCACACACCAGCTTCACGGCGCAACGTGCAACGCAGCTGCGGGCGGCGATTCGGCATTGCATCACACTCGGCCAACAGGGCGACTTTGCCCCGCCGCAACCGGGGGAGAAGCGTCGCCTGGCAAGTGGTTGAAAGTCATGAACTCGGACAAACAGGAGCTGCTTGTAGCGGCCATCGCGAGGAACATGGCCACCGCGCACGAAGGCGCGGGGAATGTCGAAGTGCGTTCCGGCTCGAAGAACCTCATCCGTGGCGCCTCCGGATTTCAGCATCAGATCGACGTCTCGGTCCATACCGAGAAGGAGTTGATCATCTACGAGTGCAAGTTCTGGGGCACAAACGTCGATCCGGAAGCTGTCCTAGCGCTCGCCACACGAGGCATCGACATCCAGCGAGCCCACCCCAACCAAATAGTCTCACTGAATATTGTTGTCCGACACGATCTCACGATTGGTGCTCAGCGACTGGCTGAGGCCTTCAATATCCGCCGCCACGTAGCCAAGTCTGCCGCAGAGTTCTCCATCGGCTACAAAACAGACTGGTCAGCAGCCGTCGTTGATAGCGCCACGGTGAGTGATTCGGCTGAGGCGCACGTGCACCCCAATACCTAATCACTCCTTCGGAACGCAGCTGCTTCGCGGGACGGATGGCAAATGCGACTCATCAGCATCGTGGTGGCGTTGGAACTCGTTGCTCGCTTCGCCCACGCCCAAGCATCGGCTGAACAAGTCGCTCGATGCGCTGCCGTGCCCGTCGCGGCACTGCGTCTCCAGTGTTACGACGCGCTCGCCAAGCCGAAGTCGGATAGTGCACGTAGTTCGCCCCGAACGGTCTCCGCCAGCGCGAAGATGATCGGGAATTGGGCCATGTCCGTCGAGAAGGATCCAATCACCGATCAGAAAGGTGTCACGTTCTTGCTTAAAGCTGACGGTGAAAATGGGTTCAACCCGCCGACGCTCATCATCCGCTGCAAGCGTGGAGAACTCGACGCCTTCTTGGCCACGAGCGAGTATCTCGGTGACGGCAACGACCGGGTTACGATCCGGTTTGGTAACGAACAGGCCATGGAAGAAGTGTGGACCACGTCCAGCAACCACACGGCGTTGTTTCATCCGGGGGACCGAGGGGAGGTCGAAGAATTCGTTCGGAAGCTTGCGCAGTATGGCCGCGTAGCGTTTCAGGTGACGCCCTACGAGAAAGGACCCGTGGCGATGGTGTTTAGTGTCGCTGGGATCGGTAAAGTGAACCAAGAACTCTGGGCGATTTGCCCTCCCCAGCAATCCGATCCCGGGGCCTCTTCTGGGGCCCGTGTCGAGCGTGACGAAATGGTGACGACCGAGGAAGTGTTCATGGAAGCGGTCGTGGAGGAGAAGCCCGCTCTGCTCTCGGGACCCACGCTTCAGTTCCCGGAGCTGTTGCGGCAGGCACAGATTCAAGGCCGCGTGTTGGTGCAGGCGATCATCGATACGCTCGGGCGGGCGGAGCCGAACTCGGTGAAGGTGCTGCAGAGCCCCAACCCCGGCTTCGATCAGTCCGCCACCACCTATGTCCTCGCAGCCTTGTTTCGGCCTGCTCGCGTGCACGGCCGCGCGGTTCGCGTGCTGATTCAGATCCCCGTGGACTTCAAGCTGAACAAATGGAAACGGTCGTAAACGGCCCACCCAACACCTTGCTCTATTGAGACTTTTGTCGCGCCCCGCTACCTTCCCCCGGCCATGAACGTCATCCCCCAAAACGTGCGCGATGGCTTCGGGAAACTGATCGATCCGCTCGCCCTGGTCTTCATCCGCCTGCACGTTCGGCCCAATCTCATCACCACCATCGGTACCCTGGTGGTCATCGCGTCGTCGACGGCGTTCGGCCTGGGGTGGGTGCGCTTGGGGGGCTTGCTGTTGCTCGTGTCCGGCATATTCGACCTGTTGGACGGCCGCGTGGCGCGCCGGGGGGACATGACCACGACGTTCGGCGCATTCTACGATTCGACGCTCGACCGGGTGGGCGAGTCGGCGCTGTTCTCCGGGATCGCCGTGTACTTCCTGCAAGGCGGCGTGCCGGCCGAGCGGCTGACTCTCGCCGTGGTGGCGTGCCTCGTCGCCCTGGCGGCGTCGCTCATCGTGTCGTACACCCGGGCGCGTGCCGAAGGGCTGGGCCTCACCGCCAAGGTGGGGATTGCGCAGCGCGCCGAGCGCGTGCTGCTGCTGGGCGCCCCCACGCTGTTTTTCGGCGCCGGGAACCGCGGAATGTTGTTGTTCTGGATCGTCGTCGTTCTGGCGCTCGCCACCGCGGTGACGGTGGTGCAGCGCGTGCTCTACGTCGCGCGCATGGCCGGCGAGCCCGCGGTCAGGCGACCGCCACGCCCGCGCGACACGCTCCCGGGCCACGCGCCCGCGCTGCAGTCTCGGAAAGGACCGTAATAGTGGTGGTCGAGGCCGGTCGGGACATCGCGCCCGCGAAAGGAAAACTGGGCGTGATGCTCGTGGGATTGGGTGCGGTCTCCACGACGTTCATCGCGGGCGTCGAGCACGTGCGTCGGGGGACGGGGCTGCCGGTGGGCTCGCTGTCGCAGATGGGGACCATCCGTCTCGGTAAGCGCACCGAAAAACGCAGTCCCAAGATCAAGGAATTCGTGCCCCTCAGCGACTTGAAGGACTTGGTGTTCACCGCCTGGGACCCGATTCCCGATGACGCCTTCACCGCCGCGGTGAAGGCCGGCGTGCTGGACCGGCACGAGCACCTGGAGCCGATCGCGGACTTTCTGAAGGGGATCAAGCCCCTCCCCGCCGCCTTCGACCAGCACTACGTGAAACGGCTCACCGGCAGCAACGTGAAGCAGGGCAAGACCAAGCGCGACCTCGCCGAAGCGCTGCGGCACGACATCCGCGACTTCAAGCAGCGCTCCGGCGCAGCCCGCCTCGTGATGATCTGGGCGGCCTCGACCGAGGTGTTCCTCACGCCCGGACCGGCGCACCAGAGCCTGCCAGCGTTCGAGCGGGCGATGGAGCAGAACGATCCCGCCATCGCGCCGTCCATGCTGTACGCGTACGCCGCGCTGATGGAGAACGTGCCGTTCGCCAACGGCGCGCCCAACCTCACGGTCGACGTTCCCGCGCTCCAGCACCTGGCCGAGGAGCGGCGGCTCCCGATCGGCGGCAAGGACTTCAAGACCGGCCAGACCATGATGAAGACGGTGCTCGCGCCCGCGTTCAAGGCGCGCATGCTCGGACTCGCCGGCTGGTACTCGACGAATATTCTGGGCAACCGGGACGGCGAGGTGCTCGACGATCCCGAATCGTTCAAGACCAAAGAGGAGTCCAAGCTCGGCGTGCTCGAGTACATCCTGCAGCCGGACCAGTACCCCGAGCTGTACGGGAACGTGTTCCACAAGGTGCGGATCAACTACTATCCGCCCCGCGGCGACAACAAGGAAGGATGGGACAACATCGACATCTTCGGATGGCTCGGCTATCCGATGCAGATCAAGGTCGATTTCCTGTGCCGCGACTCGATCCTCGCTGCGCCGATCGTCCTCGACCTGGCCCTGTTCTTCGATCTGGCGCAGCGGGCGCGGCTCTCGGGGATCCAGGAGTGGCTGTCGTTCTACTTCAAGAGTCCGCAGACGGCCCCGGGGCTGTATCCTGAGCACGATCTGTTCATCCAGCAGACCAAGCTCAAGAACACGCTGCGGTGGTTGATGGGCGAGGATCAGATCACCCACCTCGGTATCGAATACTACGAGAAGGCGTGAGCGTCAC
>WNGD01008392.1_pt1 | contig 15784 bp, 12 predicted proteins | sample 5400671 | NCBI WGS metagenome assembly WNGD01 (sample SAMN13153369, study PRJNA577476) | soil metagenome | isolation source: 40 cm soil or saprolite under grassland replicate 2 | place: USA:California | collected 2016-06-15 | reverse complement strand
AGGCGCCTCTTTGGTACCGGGACCAACTGCATCGCCCCTTCGGGGCTTCCCTTGTTACTGTGCTTGTTCCCAGGGCTTGCGCCCTGGGCTTTCCTGAGTCGCCCCTGCGGGGCTAGTTTCGCGCCAGAAACTAGCTAAGATTGCAGAAAATGACGGAAAATCGGAAGGAGAGTGCGAGCCCATTCTATCGCCCGAGCCGATCTCCCCAGCCGACGACGAACATTGCGGCGCCCAGCACCACAACCGAAAGCCACATGACGATGCGTGGTTTTCTACCGGTGTCGGCCCACTCTCCGGCAATTGCACCCCACAGATTTGCACTCATGATGGCCATCGAGGACATCACGGGCCATCCCACGACCGCCGCGAGATCCCCGAGCTTGGAAGCGCCGATCCCATAGAAGACGATGCCAGCCGACCACAACACGCCCATTATGAGTCCCAGAAGGTAATGGAAGCGCTCTATCGACATCAATGCCCAGCTGCCCCCGCTGGAAATCAGGTAGGCACAATACCCAGTGTTCACCAGGAATCCCCCTAAGAGCGCGACCACCCAAATGATGTTGGCGGCAAAGAGCGGATCCGTCCCATGGCCGACGGCCAGGCGAGTCAAGGGGGTTCCATAGGCGAAGCTCAGGTTCAGCATGGGAGACAGGATTCCCGAAAGAACCGCAACGCCCAGCCCGAGCGGAAAGTTCTCCCGCTCTGAACTCGGATGCGCTCCCACCGAAGTCGATGCGAGCACCTTCTCCTTCAGATGGCCGGCCCAGGCACAAAACACAACTCCGACAACGATCATGAGGACCCCGCTGATGATCACCCTGCCCCTCAGGGTGAAAACCTCCTGAGGGTGTACAAGTACAAGCGGTGCCAACGAGCCGATAGCGGCTGTGAGGCCTACGACTATTGAGTAGCTCAGGGCCATCCCAACCAGTTTCAGTGCCAAACCGTAGAGCACCGCACCGATTCCCCAGCCGAACCCAAATACGAAGACGACGCTCAGGTCTCGAGTACTGGCCGAGCGCAAGACGGTGAGAAGCTCTGGAACCGTGGCAAATCCCAGGGTCCAGGGGATTATCAGCATCGCGAACACGGAGTAGGTCAACCAAAGATGCTCCCACTTCCAGCTCTTGGCGTACTTGAGCATCAGGCCGAAGGAGCCGTTGGCGAAGGCGCCGACCAGCACCACCAGGATCCCGGTTCCGAAACTCGCTTCTGCGGGCATGGCGCACTGTCTCAGGCGATGATGCCGTCGTGATGGCGCTGGAAAAGCTCCGGATCGAAGGGAGGGACAAGGATATCGGCCTGGTCGCGAATGCGCTTGTATGAACGGGCGGCTTCAGGAGTCTCTCCGGCCATACTGTATCGCCTCTCAAATGAGGATCAGCTGCGGTCCCCACAAGTCTGCGACGTATTGCATTTGTCGGGAGAAGTCTCCCAGAGTGAAAGCGCCATGATGGGGTGCGCCGGCCATGCACCAGCGATTGAATCCTTCCAGACAGCTGTGGTTTTTGAAGCGGAAGGCCGCATTGGCCACCCGGGTGTCCTCATGGAAGGTCCCGAGCACCTCTCCTTGAGCGGCAACGAGGACATGCCCCTTCGCAGCCCCCATCTTGGGCGAAAATCCAACCATGGTTGCGGCGCCGCCTCGGCACGAAAAGACCGGGCTCGCACCTCCACCGCGGAGACCGGGATAGTGCTCATTGCAGATCAGGCATTTCTTACGATTGGTGCGCGCCAGAGTGGGGTCTCCCTCTCCGGTGTTGGTGAAGAGGATGTAGTTCTGCACATGGTCCGTCATGACGCACTCGCAGTAGTGCGCTTGCCCGCCAAGAGCCTTCAGGACCAGCATGGCGATCGAGGTCGGTATATCTCCCGTGCATGAGACGGGAAACCCCATTCCCGTTAGCCGGGAGGCCCCATAGCATGCAACCAGCCCGATTTCAGGGTTTCGGCGAAAGAGATCGGAGTGGCAATTGATCGCGGCCGCGTCCAGCTGATGCTTGACGAACAAGTCTTCGAGCGCAAGCGCGATCCGAATGGAACTCTCCAGGATCTCCTCAGGCACTTCCAACTGGTACTCTTCCCCCAGTTGATTCCGATGATCGCGAATCCGGGAAGGATTGACGTCACGGTAAGCGCGCTCCAATTCCTCCTTCTCGATTGGAACAATCTGAGTTCCCAGATTGGACCGGAGCGGTTCTTCCTCGATACTCACGTCGGCATACCCCTGGATCTCGCGACCGATGCGGCCGACCCGCGCATTACGCAGCCGATTCGCCGCAACCACCGCATCGAGGTATCGTCGTATCTGTTCGAGGACATTCCGATCGCGGTAGTAGCCGCTGATGAGGTGAAAAGTACGGCCCTCCCGCAGAAAGACGTTGGTGATCATGATGGTACCAACGTTGCTGCTGTATCGATTGGCGTCGTGATACGTGAATGAGTCGTGAATCTCTTGGATCAAGTGGCCGTTCCAAATCAGCAAAGGGAGCTTAGAGGCGCGAGCCACTGCCCAGCTGAACGAAGGAGGTGATGCCATCGTGGGAAAAAAGATGATGGCGTCCAGGCCCGCCTGGCCCCACCGGTCCGCCGCCTCAACCGCCTTTGCCTCGTTCGCAATAATGCCGGGGTAATCGACTTCGCAGAGCTGACCCAGCATCGTGGCGATTTCTCTGCCGACGGCTTCCTTTTCCTGCCGAAAGGAGGGGGGCATGATATCGTCGAACATATCGAAGTAGAGGGCTACGAGCCCGATCCTGGCTCTGCTTTTCACTGGATGGCGCTCTCGGAAGCTTCAGGCAAAGATATCTTCCGCCAGCTCCGACTCTGCAGCCGGAGGGCTTTGAAGGGCAAACTCTACCGCCTGGTCGCCCACTTCCCTGGCCTCCCTCTCGATCGACTCCAACTGCGCGCCTGAGACTCGGACTGTGTCGGCCAGGTGAGCGCGGAAGCGTGGGATGGGGTCCGTCTTTTGCCAGCGCTTCATTTCTTCCCGGGATGCGTACTTTCCTGCGGAAATGGCGCTGTGACGCTCCCAGCGCACGGTCTTGCACTCGATCAACGTAGGCCCGTCCCCACGGCGGGCGCGTTCGACCGCCTTTCGCGTGATCTCGTAAACCTGGAGCACGTCATTACCATCCACCGCCTCGCCCGGAAATCCGAACGCCTGCGCTCTCACGGCGATATCCTTGACACTTACCGCTTTTTCAACCGGAACCGAAATGGCGAAGCCGTTATTCTCACAGATCATCACGAGTGGCACTCGCCACAGGGCGGCCATATTGGCCGTTTCGTAGAACACGCCTTCATTCGAAGCCCCATCGCCAAAAAAGCAGAGAGTAACCAGGCCGTTGCCCCGGATCTTGTTGGCCAGAGCCACACCTGCTGCAATGGGAATGTGGGCCGCGACGATGGCATTCGTTCCCAGAAACCCTATCTCTGGATCGCACAGATGCATGGAACCCCCTTTCCCCTTGCAGTACCCGGTCCCCCGGCAAAGGATCTCAGCCATGATCTTCTTCGGGTCCCCTCCCTTTGCCAGCATCTGCCCATGCCCACGGTAGGTGGCCAAGACCTGATCCTGCCGGCTCACCGCCGCGATAGCGCCAACTGCGATGGCCTCCTGGGCAATGCAGGGGTGGGTCGATCCGCTGATGAGGCCCTTGCCGAACAGCTCAACGACCCTCTCCTCAAAGTGACGGATCAGCGTCATCTGGCGGTAAAAGTCGAGCATCTGTGCCTGGGCCAGTACCGTGGTCTTCAAAGACTGCGTCATAGTCCTAACTTGCCATGAGATCGCGAACGGCCTCGATGATCCGGTCGCGGTTGGGAAAGACCTTTTCCTGGAGGGTACCACAAGGTATCGGTTGGTCCTTACCCGCCACACGCTTTACCGGAGCGACGAGGTAGTCGAAAGCCCCCTCCTGGGCGATCTGGCCGATCTCGGCACCGATCCCCGCGGTCTGATAGGCCTCGTGCGTGACAATCAGCCTGCCAGTCTTTTCCACCGACCTCACGATCGTCTCCCGGTCCAGAGGTGCCAGTGTCCGAGGATCGATAAGCTCCGCGCTGATCCCCTCCTTTTGCAGTTCCTCTGCTGCCTGCATCGCCTCCTGCACCATCATCGCAACCGCGACGACGGTCACATCCGACCCTTCGCGTACGATTCGGGCCTTCCCGAACGGCTCGAGGTATTCGTCTTCGGGCACTTCGCCCTTGCTGGCGTACAGGCGAACATGCTCAATGAAAACGACCGGATTATCCTGCCGTATGGCCGTCTTCAGTAGGCCCTTTGCGTCGTGGGGTGTCGACGGCATGGCAATCCTCAAGCCCGGGCTGTGCATGAACCATGCTTCGAGGCTTTGTGAATGTTGTGCGCCCAGCCCAAGCTTGGTGGCGGCGGGCGTTCGAATCACCACGGGCACTTTCAACTTGCCCCCGTAGAAGTATCGCATCTTGGCAGCCTGGTTGACGATGGCGTCGAGAACCAGCGTCGAGAAATCCATGAATTCGATCTCGACGATGGCGCGCATTCCAGCGATCGCCAAGCCGATGCCAAAACCAGCCGTTGCCGCCTCCGAAAGGGGCCCATCTCGGACGCGTTCTTCCCCAAACTCCTCGAATAGATCACGATAAACCCCGAACGTCCCGCCGTAGGAGCCGATGTCCTGACCCAGGAGGACAATGTTCGGATCGCGCCGCATTTCTTCGCGGATGGCCTCGTTAATGGCCTGCGAGTATGTGATCTGTCTCATCGTCGCTCCGGTGGTTCTGGACTCGCTCGGAAGCGAAACTTCCCAGCATCTCCCTGCCCCTCAATCGTAGTGCTTGATGATTTCTATCCGGTCACCGGCGATCTCCAGGCACCGACCGCACAAGGTGCACTCATCCTCCTGGTCTTTGTTTACACGGACACGACGATCGACCGGCTCAAAGATCTCCACCGGGCATGCATCCACGAGTGCGCGTGCTGCCGCAGTCCGGAGGAACTCTTTATCCCGGACCGAAATCTCAATGAACATTCCCATGATTCAGGACCGTTTTCACAAGGCGTGGAATCTCCGAAAGTTTGTCCGCCACGTGGATTCCCGCCTTCCGCATGACTTCGACTTTCCGTTGAGCGCTTCCCCGCACACCCTCGACGATGACGGCTGCATGGCCAAATCGAGTCCCCGGCATTTGATCGACGAACTTGCCTGCCACGAACGCGACGACCGGTTTCGGATGCTCCTGGGTGGCATAGTACGCAGCGAAATGCTCTTCCATGCTCCCCCCGGGCTCGCAGAAAATGGTCACCGCTTCAGTCTCAGGATCATCTTGAAAGAAGCGGAAAAGCTCCGTGAAGTTCAACCCGACGATCGGGTCACCGCCAATGCTAACACACGTCGATTGGCCAATCCCGTTTTGGGTGAGCAAATTCGCGACTTCGCAGGTCATGCCGCCGCTTCGGGAAATCACCCCGACTGTCCCACTCGTAAAACTCCTACGCGTATTGTTCACGCTCCCGCCAAGCCCGCCAACCTTGGTAACGCCCGGGGTGAGAAGTCCAAGACTGTTGGGTCCTATGACCCTGGCTCCCTCCTCCTCCGCAGAAGTGAGAATCTGCACGATATCCTGTCTTGGAACGCGCTCTGTGAGGATAACGATAAGTTTGATGCCGCTTTCCAGCGCCTCGAAGGCAGCGTCTCTTACCGCCAGGGGCGGCACCGAAATGACACTCGCATTGACCCCGTGCTCCTGGACGGCCCTCCTGACGGAGTCGTAGACCATAACTCCGGACACGTGCTGCCCGCCTTTGCCGGGCGTCACCCCCGCGAGGATCCGGGCGCCGTAGTCGAGAGAATCTTTGACCAGGATGCTGGCTTCCCGACCAGTTATGCCTTGGACGACTATGGTTGTATTTTGGTCAGTCAAAATGCCCATGAGACACCTCCGCGTTCCCCACCGGCTTGTTGCATCTTGCAACCGCAAGGGCCGCCGCATCGTCGATCGGGAGTTCTCGCCCACTGAAGGGAATGCCATAGTAGTTCAGCAGCTTCCGACACTCATCCTCACCCGAACCGGGAAGGCGGAATACGACGATCGTCTCGCACGGGTCTTTCCCCGCTTCTCGGATCCCCATGATGACTCCTCGTGCCACCAGATCTGCCCGCGTGTTGCTTACGACGTTCATGATCACGGCCAGTTTTTCCACGTTGGGCTGGCTGACCAAGAGCTTCGTCAGCTCTTTGACTTTCCTTACCGTTGGGTTTCCTCCAATCTCACAATAGTTGGCCGGTCGTCCCCCGCAGTCTCGCACGGCATCGAAGATGGTCAGACTGGCACCACCTCCACCGATCAGGAGCCCCAGGTTCCCTGGACATTCCACCACGCGGCCGGCAACGCCCCGATAATCGAGTTCATCGATCTCGCGTGCCCTCCGCTCGAACTCAGTTAGGCGCCGGGTGCCCTCCGCTCGGTTGGACAAGTTCTCAACGTGCTTCAGCGGCACGCGTGACAGGGCGTCTTCGTCAATATCGATATGACAATCGAGCGCTACGAAATTGTCGTCCGCCATTCTCGCCAGCGGATTAATCTCGAGGAGAAACGCATCGTACTCGAAGAACATCGAAACTACTCTGTTGACGATATCGGTCAATGAGCGTAGACGCTTCCCTGAAAACCCTAGCCCGCAGAGCCAGTCGCACGCATGATAGTTCCGGAACTTCTTACAGGGATTAATGACCAAACGGTGGACCCGGTCAGGCTGAACCGCGGCGGCCTCTTCGATATCGACTCCCCCGCGGTCACTGAAAACCGCGACAGGACGACGGGCGAGGCTATCGTAGGTGACCCCCAAGAAGTACTCCTCCTCAAAGGGAATGCGCTGCTCCAGCAATACGTGATGCACCTGCTCGCCACCAATCTCGCGTCCCAGCATCTTTTGGACGATTTCCAGCGCCGATGTCACGGAATCAACGGCGACGACACCTCCCAGCTTCTGACGCCTTCCCCGTTGGGTCTGAACCTTGGCAACCGCCGGAACCAAGGAATCAATGGGCGTCGACTGCTCGTGACCGGGAATCAACAGGCCAATCGGAACATTGATGCCGCGAGCCTTCAAGATCTCTTTGGCCTCATACTCGTAGAGTCGCACTCGTCCTTCCGCCCAGCCCAAATAATGTATATTGCATACAACCGCATAGTATAGGAAATTGCCATCCGAATGTCTACAAAGTTTCTCTGGCAACTTGTAGAAACTGCGGAATCTTGTGGAGGCCTTCAGACCTCCCGAGGCTCGTGGCATCGAGAGGGCGGCTCCAAAACTCCCTGACTCCCCGTCTCCCGGAGCCGGAGGGTTGCCGCCGTACTGCCGGGACACAATCAGGGGGCCGGGAAACCCCGGTTGGCCAAGCGAATCAATTTCCAATTTCCACTATGTTCTTTCAGCGGATCTTGTATACAATATAAATGTATCTCGGAGATATTTTAGCTCACTTCCAGCCAATGACTCAAAAGATCAAGAACATACAGGTCATTCCATTGGTTCGCAGGCTCAACAGGGCGTTTCAAGGAAGCACCTACCAAATTGTCTCCCGCAATACCCTTTTCGTCAGGGTGGAAACTGAGGAGGGGATCCTCGGGGAGGCTTTCGGGGGAGACGAAGATATCTACCAAGCGAAGGTCGTGGCGGTCGCCAACGAGTTTCTAGCGCCTCGGATCACTGGAATGGAGCTTCTGCCCATCGAAGAGCTGTGGCAGGCGATGATCAGTACTGCTCCGCTCCCCTTTCACAACCGGGGCATTCATACCCTTGACCTGATCAATCACGCCGTTCTCATGCAAGCAATAGCGATCATCGACCTGGGACTCTGGGACACCCTGGGAAAGGCTCTTAACAAGCCTGTGTGGCGTCTGCTCGGGGGCTTTCGAAACAAGGTGCCTGTGATCGGGATCGGAGGGTACCACCGGAGCGCCGGGGATCTCGAAGGTCTGGTGAGCGAAGTCGAGTCGTTCTTGGCCTTCGGGCTGTCCGGCATCAAGCTTAAGGTCGGAAGCCTGCAAATCACCCAGGATCTGAAGCGAGTCGAGACGCTGCGGAAACACTTCGGCAAGCGTCTCCTACTGTGCTGCGACGCCAACCAGGCCTGGACGTTAGATGAGGCGCTCCAGTTTGCGCGTGGCGCCAAGGATTACGAGCTGGAATGGCTGGAAGAGCCGATCCGGTGGAACGATCAGCTGGTCGGGCTGAGGCGCTTGCGGGAAGAAACGGACATTCCGATCGTGGCCGGGCAAGGAGAAATCTCCAGCCTGGGATGCCGCGATTTGATTCTCAACAGATGTGTCGACATCCTCAATGTAGATGCAACCATAGCCGGAGGGGTCACGGAATGGAGGAGAGCCGCCACCTTTGCGCAGATGATGAACGTCAAGATGGGGCATCATGAGGAGCCTCAGGTAGCTCTTCACCTCTTAGCGTCAGTTCCCAACTCGACTTATGTCGAGGTGTTTCCCGATCCGGAGCGGGATCCCATGTGGCACGAGCTCCCAGAGAATAGGCCACCGATAAGGGACGGTTACATGGAGGCTTCCGAGAAACCCGGTTTCGGGTTAGCCTATAATCGTGAGATTATCGACATCTATCGCGGCGATGTCGCCAGGTCTCTGCCTTGAACCACGATGCCATGTCTCCGGCTCACCGACACGTAGCATGGACCGTTTGCGTCGAAAGCAATCCCCACGCTGATAGTCTGGGCGATGCCGGCGACATGAGGGAATCCAGAGCCGAGTGTGAACAATCTGTCTCTCTCGTCCAGTAGCTAGTCGAATCATTCACAGGGCGACGTTTACGACCACTCGGCCCGATTGATCGCCTTTCCCCGTAGATCAAGGGATCCAGAGAAAGGAACGATGATGGCCGAAAGCAACCTCCAAGAACTAAAACTCGAAAAGGAGCGGTTTAAGAGGAAGCCTCTGCGGATTGAGGTGTATGAGTTCCTCAAGGAGTCTATCACCAGGGGAGGACTCAAGCCGGGTCAGAAACTGAACGAAGTCGATCTTGGGAACCATCTCGGCATCAGCCGGACTCCGATCCGGGAGGCGTTGATGCGACTGGAGCACGAGGGACTGGTCACCCTGGACCCAGGAAAAGGGGCCGTAGTATCTGAGATCTCCAAGGTGGATCTCGGTGAAATCTATCCGATTGTTGCTGCCCTGGAAGGGCTCGCCGCTCGGATCGCTGCCGCCAATATGGAGCCAGCCGATATTCGCAAGCTTAGGAAACTGGACCGCCAAATGGTGAAGGCTGCCAAGGCGGGCGACGCTTCCACCTTCATGAACCTGAACACCGAATTCCATCAGACTTTCCTGGACAGATGCACCAACCAGAGGCTCTCGAGCCTGGTGTCCAGCTACAAGGAGCAGATCTACCGATTTCGCATATTCTCGCTCAACATGCCCGGCCGCATGCACCATTCTACCGGGGAGCATCGACAAATTCATTCTACCGGGGAGCATCGACAAATTATCGAGGCCTTCGAGCGAAAGGACGGCGAGCTGGCGGAGCAGCTCCTCCGCAATCATGTTGAGCAGGGACGCAAGACCCTGGAGAAAATCTCCGACGTCACATGACGAGGCCACTTTCCTCAATGCGTGATCCCTAGCTTCGGAGAGACGCCGAAGAGATCACGGCCAGGTCCAGAGCAGTTTGACCAGCGACAATGAAATAGGTTTCTTTCGGAAAATTAGCCGTTGGGGAGGCTCCTTATGAAAAGCCGATCTATCTGGATAGGGCTTATCCTGTTTTTGTGCGCAGCTGGCAAAGCTGCGGCTCAAAAAAGCAGCGGTGAGGTGTTGGGAACGATTACCGACCCGTCTGGGGCAGTAGTATCTGGCGTTGCCGTGACTTTAACCAACACTCAAACCAACGAAGTCCGCAGGATCAACAGTGACAACAATGGGAATTACCGATTCGTCTTTGTACAGCCTGGAGTTTACACTCTGAAGGCAGAACTGGTCTCATTTCGTACATCAACAATAAATGATTTGGTCCTACGCGTAGACGAGCAACGCCGGCAAGACATTGTCCTGCAGGTTGGCGAAGTGACTCAGACCGTCAATGTGGAGGCTAACCCGGTTGCGGTCAACGCTGAAACCGCCTCTTTGGGAAACGTCATCGAGGAGAGGAGAATCGTGGAACTGCCGCTCAACGGACGCTCCTTTCTGAGTTTGGCCTATTTGTCGGCCGGCGCAGTCAATCCGGCTGTCGGAAACGTCGAGAGTAATGCAACGGGTTTGTCCGGCGGCCGGCCCGGGGTTGCTGTCGCCGTGTCCGGGATGCGGGAGGGATCGAACGACATTTTGTTCGACGGCATCCCCAGCAAACACAACTTCTATGCTGCGGTGGGGACCCAGCCGGTACTAGAGGGCATCAGCGAGTTCAAGGTGCAGCAGGGATACTTCAGCCCCGAGTACGGGCTTCCCGCTGTAGTGAATGTGGTGACGAAATCAGGGACCAACGTAATCCACGGGGCGGCCTGGGAGTTTTTGAGGAACGACAAGCTGGACGCCCGCAACGCTTTCGCGCAGGGCAAAGGCCCCAACCGCCAGAACCAGTTTGGGGTGGCGGCCGGAGGACCGATCGTAAAAGACAAAGTGTTTGTTTTTGGCGCTTATGAGGGACAGCGAATCCGCCGAACTTTCACGGGTGAGCGGGCCATTGTGCCCACCCCGGCCATGCTGAACGGAGACTTTTCCGCGTTGCTGCCAGCAACGATCATTTACGACCCCCTTACCTATGTTCCGAATACAGGCACCCGGCGTCCTTTCCAGGGAAACATCATTCCCGCAGATCGTATTAGCCCGTTTGCCAAAACGTATAACCAATTTATCCCGCCACCGACGCCCTTAACTGACGGCCCCTTCAATCGAATCGGGAATACCCGGTTCGTGCAGAATGATTATAAATATGATATCCGAGGGGACTGGAACTCTTCTGACCGTAACAAGGTTTTCGGCCGGCTTTCTCTTTCAAACTCGGACCAATTTGGGACAAGTATTTTACCTTTCAACGGCTCTAGCAGTCCATTCAACACGCGCAACGCCGTCCTGGCGTGGACTCATGTTTTCAGTCCGAACCTTGTCAACGATGTTCGCTCGGGTTTGGATCGGGCAGTCTTATTTACGAGTACTCCCGAGGGGGCGGTCAGCAGCCCCAATTGGCCAGTCGCGTTGGGTCTCAAAAATCTTAACCAGAACCCCCTATGCAACGGCGTCACAGCAGTCGATCTGGCGGGATTTGGTACCTTTGGGTTTACCTTTCAAAATTGTGTTATCACCTTAAACAACAACTATCACTTCATTGACAATCTGGCTTACACCCGCGGTCGGCACAACATCACTCTAGGCGGCCAGGTCATCCGCGTGCAGTTCCGTGATATTGGTGCGTTCCAGCAGAGCGGGAGTCTTACATTTACCGGGCAATTCAGCGGTCACTCGGTGGCGGATTACTTGTTGGGTGCGCCGTTCGTTGCCGGGGGACAGAATAACGCTCCCGCTGCTTACCGAAGAGGAACCTGGTGGGATGCTTATGTCAACGACAACTTTAAACTCACCAAAAACCTGACCCTGAACTTTGGCTTGCGCTATCAGTACACCCAGCCGCTGATTGAAAAGTACGACCACATCGGGACTTTTGACTTTAGCACTGGCAAGATTCTGCTGGCGGGAAGGGACGGAGTTTCCCGCGGATTGCTAACACCTGACCGTAATGATTTTGCCCCCCGGTTCGGCTTTGCCTGGGCGCCAGGGGGGAGTCAAAAATGGGCCATTCGCAGCAGCTACGGTATTTTCTATGACCGGCTCCCTGGGAACGAATGGGCCTTCCAGAGGAATTTCCCTCCCTTCATTGTAGGTCAGACGTTAGTCAGCGACCAAAATGTGCCCACGATTGATATTTCGAAGTTGTTTCCCGATGTAAATGTCCTTGACCCTAACTCCTACGAAGGCATTGCGCTGTTTGTGCTGAGCGACCGAAGGAGTCCCTACGTCCAGCAGTGGACCTTAAGCATGCAGCGCACATTGCCCGGTGACCTGTTTCTAGAAGGCGCCTACATTGGTTCAAAGGGTACGAAGCTGTCCAAGCGCGTTGACTCGAACGTTGCGCCGCTCCCTGCCCTTAATGACACTAGGCCATTAGAAGAGCGCCGGCCTTATCCTCGTTTTTCCTTTATTTTGGACGACCGGGGCTTTAGCAATTCCAGCTACAACGGTCTGCAGTTAACGCTACGCAAGGTCTACAGCCACGGGTTGACCTTTCAGACCTCTTATACCTGGTCGAAGGCTTTAGATAACGACTCCTTTGATGCGAAAGCGACGCGAAACTATCGTCTTGGCGATCTGGATCGCGGCCGCAGTGTTTTCGACATCCGCCACCTTTTTGTTTACAGCATGAGCTACGAACTGCCGCTCGGACAAAACCTGAAAAGCGGTGTGGCCAGGCAGGTGTTCCACGGTTGGCAGGTCAATAGTATTTTCAACCTCCAATCCGGCACCGCATTCCACGTCGATACGATAGCGGACCCCTCCGATACCGGAGCTATTTTCAACCACTTCCCTAACCGGATCTGTAACGGCAATCTGCCACCTGACCAGCGCACGCGCGAACGATGGTTTGATACCGGGTGCTTTGCGCTCCCGGCCTTCAGGACTTATGGCAACGCCGGGGTTCAGTATTTAGATGGGCCTGGATACAAAAACGTGGATCTTTCACTGAACAAAAATTTTCCGATCAGCGAGTCAAAGAGCCTCCAATTTCGTGCCGAGTTCTTTAACGCCTTCAATTTTGTTAACCTCGGCCGCCCGGACACCACCTTAGAGTCTAGCAGCTTCGGCATAATCAGCAGCGCAGGACTGGCGCGTGCCATTCAGTTTGGCCTTAAGTTTATTTGGTAAAGTGGAGCATAGCTTTTTTTGTATCTGCTGGCATGATTCGTTCCTCGGCCGCCGACTCTTAGCTGGTAGCTAAGCTATATAGAGTACCGCTGACGGTAGTGTCGCTGTGCCCAGCAGCGAATAAATAATGCTGGGTTAAAGCTCGTTGTGTAAAGGCTGAGACTCCAATCTAAGGACGATTGTATGAACTTTCCCAAGGCACGGATAATAAATAAATTCGTGATTTGCGCCCTGACTGTCATCCCTTTAAGGTCTTCTCATGGACAGACAGCCAGCTCAGCGCCAGCCGACTATCTAGTTCGTGACGGGGAGCCCCAGGCAGTCATTGTGATCGGCAACAATGTCACCCCATTCCATCGCTTTGTGGCCGAAGAGCTCCAGCGCTACATCACAGCCATCACCGGTGCCGCATTGGAAATCAGCTCCGTCGGACAGCCTACGGCTAAGTCGGTCGGACTGTGGATTCTGCTCGGAGGACCTACCGTCAACAGCTTGGTTCAGCAGGCTGCGGGAAAAGGATTAGTGAGCTTTTCCGGTCTGAAATCGGACGGCTTTGTCTTGCAGACCGCCAGGCTACCCGGGCGGAAGATCTTGGTCGTGGGAGGTAATGACGAAGCCTCAACTATGTACGCGGCTTACGAACTGCTGGAGCAACTCGGCGTGACCTTCATGTTCAACAAAGACATCTTGCCAGAGAAAACCAAGGATCTGCGACTGCCTGCTCTTAGTGCTCGCGTTGAAACCCCCTTCCCGCGTCGAGGTCTGGCAATATCGAGCATTTACCCGAACCGCAGTATCTGGCATCTGTCGCAGGTCAAGGCCTTTCTGGACCAGATGGCTAAACTGAAGATGAATTACCTTAACTTTGGCTGGTTTGAGCACGAACCCTGGGTCGATTTCGAGTATCGGGGCGAGCACAAGCTCTTGGGCGACGCCACAGGAAAAGAGAGCGGCTACATGCTGTGGCGCTATCACTACGGCTCCTATCTGATTAAGGACCTTCCTGTAGGTCAACATCTCTTTGACGGCCGGACACGGATGGCTCCGCGGGAATTTCAAGATGTGGAAACTCCCGAGCAGGCTTTCCAGGTGGCCAGAGACTTCCTCAACGAAATGATCCGGTATGCCAAGACTCGCAAGATCAAAATGACACTAAGTTTTGATCCCACCACCTTGCCCGGCAACCTGGCGCGGTATGCCACTCGAGCCGCCAATTCACAGTTGCCGTTCCACCCAATTCTGGGGACCCAGATGTGCCCGGCCGACCCCATTCTGCACGAGATCAACGAAAGCCGTCTAAAAGCTCTGGCCACCACCTATCCGGATGCCGAAGGATTTCTGCTGTGGATCCCAGAACTTTATCCGGACTGTTCAGACGAGCGCAGCCAGTCTCTTTTTCTGAGCGAGCGGCCCAAGTACGACGCGCTTCTTAAGTTATGGGCGCCTTACACGGCTTACGAGCGGGATCCCGACATCGTCCTTGATTCCAATATCGGTTCGATACACATCATCCGAAAGATGCTCGAGGCGCGGGACCGCATCGCACCGAACGTGAGGCTAAGTATTGGCACAATTTTTCGCGGATATCTCATGCCCATCTTAGACAAGATGTTCCCCAAGACTGTGCCGTTCTTCAGCATGGAGTCGCGGGCCATCTCGACGCCCCAAGGAGTGCCTATGCAGTACTTCGGCGGGATGGGCGAACGGGAGCGGAGTTTAGTGCACCGCTTGGATGACGACAGTGCCATGTTCGGAATGCAGTTCAACGTAAACCTCTATGACAAAGATCGGGCGCTGGAAGGGTCAGCGGAGAACGGGGTGACGGGCCTGGTCGGCCAGTTGAACCGGGCCCGGGGCACCGAAACTAACTACCGCTATTGGGCCGAAGGCGCCTGGAATCCGAGGCTGAAGCCTAAGGAGTTCTACGCGAAATACTCCCGAAGAATATTCGGTGAGCAGGCGCAACAGGACATGATGGCAGCCTTCGAAACTCTGGAAGAGAACGAGGAGTTTCTGGGTTGGGTAGGCCGATCCAACTTCAATTGCTGCAGTGTGCTCCCCGAGATTGCCACAGCCTATCAGCTCTACAGGCAGCCCAATCCTTTCGAGGGGCCTGTGGGCTGGGAAAAATTCATTAGCCAGAGCCACGACAGCATTCGCTACTTCACACAAAGTGTGGACATGTTGAAGGGAGCTTTGCGGTCGCTGGAGAAGGCTTCACAGAATGTGGCACCGCGCGGGCGCGAAGAGTTGAATTACCTGCGCAACAAGACCGAGTCTTACATCCTGCTCCTGCAGACCTTGATCACGGCACGGCGTGCCTACATTGCCTTTGGAGAGGCCTTCCGGCTACGCAGCAGGTCAGATCAACAGGACTTCTTACGGCGAATGGACGACAGCATCGCCCTGTTTACGGAGGCGAGGCAATTAGGAAGGAAGACTACGGAGAAATTTGCCGAGGTGGTGGATCACCCGTCGGACTTAGGGGTGCTGTACCGGGCCAACCTTTTCCTGGTGAGCGGGATGGAGCTGGTGGAACAGACGATGAAAAATATTTGGAATTTCCACCACGGACGACATTACGCCGATCCGGTTGCCTGGGACAAGATCTATTACCCGTTTCCACAGTTCTCTCCCCCGTGGTAAGAGCTGTTTATGTCGCGTAGCGCTTGGCCAAGTCGACAGAATCGGCAGAGATGAAGATATGGCCTAGCTTAGCTAGTTTCTGGCGCGAAACTAGCCCCGCAGGGGCGACTCAGGAAAGCCCAGGGCGCAAGCCCTGGGAACAAGCACAGTAACAAGGGAAGCCCCGAAGGGGCGATGCAGTTGGTCCCGGTACCAAAGAGGCGCC